>ERZ839823.152-NODE-152-length-111464-cov-6.538224_pt1 | contig 111464 bp, 102 predicted proteins | sample MGYA00519862_ERZ839823 | MGnify/ENA primary metagenome ERZ839823 (study PRJEB31850, sample SAMEA3708853) | human gut metagenome | biome: human gut; feature: human-associated habitat; material: faeces | place: China | collected 2014 ...
GATGAACAAATGAAATTTCTTGATGAATGGATAATAAAATCTTCCAAATAAATTCAAGTTTTATTGATTAGGAAATTGGGGAGTTATGCATTTTGTAAAGGGGGATCTATAAATGAAAACGTGTTGTTTGGTATGGGAAATTCCTGTAATAGAGGGAGAACATTATAATCCAATTATGAATGTCATTTATATGCAAAAAGCAAAGAAATTTTTGAATCAACTAAATCGATATTTTCAGGATGAGAATATGGATTGGAAGTGTGTTTTAGACCATTCAGTATGTACTTATAATGAGATTTTTTCCAGTGAAAATCAAGCAGTTATTTTTGCTCCGGAAGCTAAAACAAGACAATGGTTATATAAAAAAGAAATTCAAGATGAAAGTATTCCAAAATATTATTTGGATTTTGCAGAATATAATGAAGGAAAGTTAGATAAAATAGCAATTTTCTTTATGAACTTAAAAAATGATATACAATAGATTTCCTTGTTATGGAGCAATGATATGTTTTGAAGGTAGAAAAAATTACAGGGAAAAGAAAGAAACCAAAGTAAAAAGCCGATGCGGGACTTTTGAATCCAGTATCGGCTTTATTGATCTTACAGAAGTTTTGAAAAATTTACTTTTAATGGTTCATCAGTGCTTTGATATTTGAGACTGTGTGGATTTTTTTCGATACAGCAGGAATAACATAAACAATAGAATTACTGGAAAAATAAGTCCGAATCCCATGCCGATCCTAATATTATTTCCGGCATTCTGGGTGATACGACCAACAATTCCAGGTCCAATGCTGCCACCTAAATCTCCTGCCATGGCAAGAAGAGAAAACATAGCCGTTCCACCTGTTGGAAAAGTTTTTGAGGAAATACTGATTGTTCCAGGCCACATGATTCCAACTGAAAATCCACATGCAATACAACCGATAAGTCCGATAATCGGGCTGGATGACAAAGCGGCAAGTAGATAACAGACAACGCATAATATGCCTGAACCACTCATAAACTTCATTAAATCTAACTGTTCTCCATATTTTCCAAAAATTATACGGCTGATTCCCATTGTTACTGCAAACATACATGGACCTGCTAAATCGCCCAGGGCTTTTGACAATCCCAGTGCAGCTTCTGCATAAGCAGATGCCCATTGAGCCATTGCAAGTTCAGAAGCTCCGGAACAGATCATCAGACATATTGCAACCCAGAAAAATGGTCTGGAAAACAGATTCTTAATTCCCATTCCGGAACCATTGTCAACCAGAGGTTCAATAGGACAGGTCATGAAGTTATAAGTATTAACTGCAGGAATGATTGCCCATATTACGGCGAGCCATTTCCAGTTGTCTATTCCAAATATCAGGAAAAATAAGCTGGAAATCAAAATTGTCCCAACAGCTCCCCAGCAGTAAAACGAATGGAGCAGACTCATAGTTGCTTCTTTGTTTTCGAACGGACAGGCCTCGATAATAGGGCTGCAAAGTACTTCTATTAAACCGCTTCCGATGGCATAAACAATAACACTACATATAATTCCAATAAAAGGATCAGGTAAAAAATCAGGTAAAAATGCCAGTCCAAGCAGACCCAGTGCAGAAAATATTTCTGATGTAACAATGCACACACGATATCCGATATGATCTACGAATTTGGCACAGAACAGGTCAACCAGAAGCTGTGTGAAAAAGAAGAAAGTGGATATCAGAGCAATATTACCGAGAGAAATATGGTAGTCACTGTGAAATTTCAAAAAAAGAAGCGGTGCGAAGTTTGCCGCAATAGCCTGTGTGATAAACCCCATATAACAGGCGATTTTTGTCTTATGGTAGTCTGTTTTTTTTATAGAATTTCTACATTTAAAAATCATAAGTATACCTCTTTTCTTTTTTTGCTTGATTATATAGCAAATATTAGATATATACATTGAATTAAATTGTAGAAATACTGTATAATATCGTAAAAAAGAAAGAATGTGATATGGAGATGGATTATAATAAAATATATAATAAGATACTTACAGACGAGGAGTTCATGGAAATTAAACAGCATGGAAGCAGTGACTATCCATTCCAGTATTATTATGATAATCTGGAATTGTTTGATTTTCATTGTATTGAGTGGCACTGGCACAGAGAATTTGAGTTTTTATATGTGGAGTCCGGAGAAGTTACATGCGGAATAGGAGAAAAACAGATTATATTGTCAGAAGGAGAAGCAATTTTTATTAATTCTAAAATATTGCACCGCTTTTACGCATCATCAGGTGGTATCATTCCTAACTTTGTATGTATGCCGGAATTTATTGCACCGGAGAACAGCCTGATCTATAAGAAATATATCTTGCCAATCATTTCATCGAATATATATTTCCAGCGTTTTCAGACTGATGAACTATGGCAGACAAAGATTATACAAACTATGATAAAAATAATGGAAATACAGGGAAATGAGAAAATAAGAGAACTTGCTACTTTGGCATTGATGCAGGATTTATGGCTGACTTTTTATGAAAATGTAAAGTTATCTGATAAAGGAGATGTACAGACAGTTGATGAAGTTGCACAGAAAAGAGTGCAGTTAATCATGCAATATATACATGAAAACTATAATCATAATTTGTCTCTGGATGAAATTGCTTCACATATAGGAATCAGCAAAAGTACTGCACTTAATTTGTTCCACCGGTTTTTACATACTACACCGGTTAATTATCTGATAGGATATCGACTTCAGGCAGCTTCCTGGTTATTGAAAAATACGAATAAAAAAGTAAAAACGATCGCCTATGAAAGTGGATTTCATAACGTTGATTATTTTTGCAGATTGTTTAAAAAACGTTATCATTTAACCCCATCAGAATATCGCTGCACATGTTTAAAATTGTTGTCGGCAGATCCGAGTCTTCAGACCCATAAATAAAGCCGATGCGGGATTTTTGAATCCTGTATCGGCTTTGTTAATTTGCGAAGATTTTGAAAAATTTATTTTACTGGTTCATCAGTGCTTTGATGTCTTCTTCCGGTGTGGTGATAGGTGCAATACCATAATTTTCCACCAGATAGTTTAGAATATTAGGAGACAGGAACGCCGGAAGAGAAGGACCAAGACGGATGTTTTTGATACCTAAGTGTAAAAGTGTCAGCAGGATACAGACTGCTTTCTGTTCATACCAAGAGAGAACGAAGGAAAGCGGAAGCTCATTTACAGAACATCCAAATGCATCTGCAAGTGCTACAGCAACCTGGATTGCACCATAAGCATCATTACACTGGCCCATATCCATCAGTCGTGGCAGACCACCGATTTCTCCCAGATCCAGATCATTGAAACGGAATTTTCCACATGCCAGAGTGAGAACAATACTGTCAGAAGGTGTCTGCTTCACGAATTCCGTATAATAGTTTCGACCTGGTTTGGCACCATCACAGCCGGCAACCAGGAAGAAGTGGCGGATCGCTCCTGATTTTACTGCTTCTACTACAGTATCTGCATGGGAGAGAATAGCTGCATGACCGAAACCGGTTGTCACTTTCGTGCCGCCGTTGATGCCTGTGCGTGTCTGATCTTCTTTGTAACCACCCAGTTCCAGTGCTTTTTCAATAACCGGTGTGAAATCTTTCTTCTCGTCGATATGAACAGCGCCTGGGAAAGCAACCACTTCTGTTGTAAATACTCTGTCAGCATAACTGCTTTTTGGCGGCATCAGACAGTTGGTGGTGTAAAGGATCGGAGCCGGAAGATGATCAAACTCTTTCTGCTGATTCTGCCATGCAGTTCCGAAATTTCCTTTTAAGTGAGAGAATTTCTTTAAGAGTGGATAGGCATGGGCAGGGAGCATTTCACCGTGGGTATAGATGTTGATTCCTTTTCCTTCTGTCTGTTCAAGTAAAAGCTGCAAATCCTTCAGATCATGACCGGTTACTACAATAAATGGTCCTTTTTCTACGGTAAGTGTAACTGCAGTCGGTTCCGGTGTTCCGTAGGTTTTGGTATTTGCCTTGTCAAGAAGTGCCATACATTTCAGATTGATTTCCCCTACTTTCAGTACAGTAGGAAGCAGTGTATCCATACTTTCTTCATAACCAATCTTAAATAATGCTTCGCAGAAGAAACGGTTTACTTCGGCATCTTCATAATTCAGAACATTTGCATGATAAGCATAGGCTGCCATTCCGCGAATCCCGAAAAGAATAAGGGACTTCAGGGAGCGGATATCTTCATCTGCATTCCACAGCTGCTGCATGTCATATTCGTCTGATTTACCGCAAGGTGACTGACATTTACTGCAGCCAGGAACCAGTCTTTCTTTTTCTGCTCTGACTTTTTGTATCATATTTTCGATTGCTGCATCGTCAAAACTCACATTTGTAACGGTAGTAAACAGTCCTTCAATTATGACCTGACTGGTACTTTTGGAAATAGCTGCTGCGCTATCGACAGCCCTTGCCAGACCGATCAACGCACCTGTCAGCTCATCCTGTAATTTGGCAGTGCCTGCCTTTTTTCCGCAGACACCTGCATTTCCTGTGCAGCCAGTGCATCCCACTGTCTGTTCACACTGATAACAAAACATTTTTTTATCCATTGTCGTATCCTCCTTTATTCTATAATATTTCCATCAATACCTATGGTTATAACCTGCCAGGGAATGAATTTTCCACTATTCTGAAGTGCTTTTCTGGTTGCCATCTCAAGTCCGCCACAGCATGGAACTTCCATTCTTACAATCGTCACACTTTGAATATCGTTATTTTGGATTATTGCAGTCAGTTTCTCGCTATAATCCACCTGATCCAATTTAGGACAGCCGATTAATGTTACCTTATTTCGGATAAAATCCTGATGAAAGCCTGCGTAAGCGTAAGCAGTACAATCGGCTGCGATTAAAAGCTTTGCGCCGTTAAAATATGGGGCACTGACAGGTGCCAGCTTAATCTGTACCGGCCAGTTCTGAAGATTGGATACCTGACCTGTGGTTGAAGATGGTTTTTCTGATTTGGGTATTTCTGATCGCTGAATCTGCATGCTTTTAGACCCAGGACAGCCGGCATGAGCAGTTATTGCCTGATTTTTGGCAAATATTTTTTTCTGTGCTTCTTTCACAGCCGCTTCATCATATTCAGGTGCTTCCCGTTCCTCAAAGGAAATGGCACCTGTGGGACACTCCGGGAGGCAATCCCCCAGTCCGTCACAGAAATGTTCTCTCACCAATTCTGCTTTTCCATTAATGATATCAATGGCACCTTCGTGGCAGGCATCTGCACAGGCGCCGCAACCATTGCATTTTTCTTTATCGATTCGAATAATCTTTCTTATCATTTTACCTCCGTCAATAGATTTAACTTTTGTTTCTGTCAGCATTATAGTATGATAAATACAACTTGTATGTTTGATTTCCAACAAGGAGGAATGATTTTGAAAAAATATTTACCCATTCTAAAAAACAGTCCATTCTTTACAGGCCTTACTGATAACGAGATATTATCTATACTGCATTGTGTAAAAGCAACAGCAGTTTCCCAAAAACGAGATTCTTATATTTTCAGAGCAGGAGATTCTACTGAGGTAATGGGACTTGTGGTGTCTGGCTGTGTTCTTGTTATTCAGGAAGACCTTTGGGGGCATCGGAATATTCTGTCGAAATGTCATACCGGTGATTTCTTTGGTGAGCCATATGCAGCAAGCCCGGGTGCTGTTCTGAATGTCAGTGTGGTGGCAGATACGGATTGTGAGATTATTCTGCTAAATGTCCAAAGGCTTCTGATTTCCTGCCCGACTGCATGCGAACACCATCAGAAGCTGATCCGCAACCTGGTCAGCGTTCTGGCAAATAAGATACTGATCCTGAACGACAAAATCACACATGTGGGCAAGCGAACGACAAGGGACAAACTATTGTCCTATCTGTCGGCAGAGTCTATCAGACATTCATCGTTATCTTTTGATATTCCTTTTGACCGGCAGCAGTTGGCAGATTATCTGTGCATTGACCGTGCGGCAATGTCTACGGAGATATCAAAGTTACAGAAAGAAGGTTATATAAAAACAAATAGAAATCATTTTGAATTGACTGTTTGTAATAATTCGGATTCTGAAATAAAAATGTGATATGTCATAAAAAATGATAGGAGTCAAGTGGGTATTCGCAATTGAAGCAGGAGACCTACTTGTTTCGGTTAAAAACAGAGAAGTGAGATGGTAGTTAATGGCTTTGTATCATTTTTTCAGTAAGGCATGTATTTATTAGGACTACTATAGGAAAAAGAACAGATATCGGTTATGTATATAGTATTAAAAACTATATAAACTGGTTTCTCTTGACAAGAATAAATATTGTGATATACTTTGAATATCAAAATATTTAAAATACAAACAAAATAACAGGAGAAGAATCACAATGAAGAATTTCAAAATAGGAGATAAAATCACAAGAGTTCCATTGATCCAGGGGGGAATGGGAGTTGGGATCAGTCTTGGCAGACTTGCAGGTTCTGTTGCGAAAGCAGGAGGAGTTGGTATTATTTCCACTGCACAGATCGGCTACAGGGAAGAAGATTTCGACAGAAATCCGGCAGCAGCCAACGAACGTGCCATTGCCAGTGAAATGAAAAAAGCCCGTATGATTTCCGAAGACGGAATTATAGGATACAATATTATGGTTGCACTGAAAGAATATGCATCTCACGTAAAGGCTGCAGTAAAAGCCGGCGCAGACATCATTATTTCCGGTGCGGGACTTCCCACAGAGCTTCCGGAACTGGTAAAAGGAAGTCTGACAAAGATTGCGCCCATCGTATCTACAGACAAATCCGCAAAAGTAATCCTGAAATACTGGGACAGAAAATACAAAAGAACTGCAGATCTGGTAGTGATCGAAGGTCCTCAGGCAGGCGGACACCTTGGCTTTCATAAAGAAGAACTGGAGAAATATACTGAAGAATCCTACAGTGAAGAAATAAAGAAAATCATCGCAACAGTAAAAAGCTACGCAGAGAAATATGAGACAGAAATCCCAGTGATCGTAGCCGGTGGTATCTATAACAGAGAGGATGTCCAAAAAGTGGATAATCTGGGTGCTGACGGCATTCAGGTAGCTACCCGTTTTATTACAACGGAAGAATGTGATGCAGACACCCGCTATAAAGAAGCTCATTTAAAAGCAAAAGAATCCGACATTGCCATTGTAAAAAGCCCGGTAGGAATGCCAGGTCGTGCCATTATGAACAAATTCATGACCCGTGTCATGAACGGAGAACAGATTCCACACAGTCCCTGTCATGGATGTCTCGTGAAATGCAGCCCAAAAGAAATTCCCTACTGTATTACTGACGGACTAATTAATGCAGTAAAAGGGAATGTAGATGAGGGACTTTTGTTCTGTGGTGCAAAAGCATGGAAAGCAGAGCATTTACAGACAGTACAGGAAGTGATTAATGACTTGTTTTGATATAGAAATGCATTATTTAAGGGGTGAACGTTTTACAATGTTCGCCCCTTATTATGGATTTGTACAGTATTTAATTCTGAATTTCTGCCAGTGCCTTTTTAAACTGAAATGTAAATAAAACAGAGGTAAAGATCACAGCAGTAATATCTGCAATGGGTTCTGCCATATATACGCCTGTTGTTGAATCAGATATCATATGAGGCATAATATAGATCAGCGGGATCAGCAGTACAAACTTACGGACAACAGCAACAATAATAGAGTTTACTGCCTTTCCAAGGGAGGTAAAGGTCATCTGACAGGCAATCTGGATACCGAAGAGGAACAGACCACCCAGATAGATTTTCAGCATTGGTGCAGTAAATTCGATAAGACTTGTATCTGCCGTAAAAATGCTTACAAATACTCTGGGAACAAGCTGTACAGCAGCCCAGAGGAGTACAGAATATGACAGACAGGTGATCAGAAGCAAACGAAAAGTTTTCTTTACTCTGTCTGCATTTTTGGCACCGTAATTATAACTGGAAATTGGCTGTGCTCCCTGCGCAATTCCCTGAAGAGGAAGCATGGCAAACTGCATAACACTGGTCAGGATGGTCATGGCTCCCACTGCAATATCACCGCCGTACCGAAGCAGGGATGAATTAAAGCAGACAGTTACAATACTTTCACTTGACTGCATGATAAAAGCAGCAAGTCCCAGTGCGATACAGGGAAGAACAACTTTTGCCTCCAGATGGAGATGCTTTTTCCTGAGGTGAAGCTGTGTCTTTTTGCCGCAGAGGAATAAAACTACCCAGAGTGTGGAAATCGCCTGTGAGATAACAGTTGCCAGTGCAGCACCGCGTACCCCCATATGAAAAACAAAGATAAATACAGGGTCTAAAACAATATTGCAGACAGCACCGATCAGGACGGAAACCATGGAAAATGTGGTAAATCCCTGTGCAGTGATGAATGCATTCATACCAAGGGTTAATTGTACGAACAAGGTACCGAAAGCGTAAATATGCATATAATCTGTTGCATAACTGATGGTGTTTTCACTGGCGCCAAAAGCCAGTAATAAATCTCTGCCCCAGATCAATAAAATGGCAGTGAGGATAACAGAGATAATAATCTGAAGAATAAAACAGTTGCCTAATATATTCTCAGCAGATTTATTATCCTGTTTTCCCATGTAAATAGAAGCCCTTGGTGCGCCGCCGGAACTGACCAGTGCCGCAAATGCGGAGACGATCATGATGATGGGCATACAGACTCCCACACCGGTAAGTGCCAGGCTGCCTTCCCCCGGGATGTGGCCGATGTAAATACGGTCTACAATGTTATAAAGCATGTTGATGAGCTGGGCGATCACTGTTGGAATGGATAGCTTTAAAAGAAGCTTTCCAACAGGTTCTGTGCCCAGAAAATTTTTGTTATTCTGCATGGATGATAACCTCTTTCTTAAAAATATTTTTGAATGAATAATATTTAATGATACGATATAAAGAAAGGAAAGTCAACTCAGAATAGAGAATTTGGGCAACGTTACTGAGAACGGAGTGAACAGTAACGAACGGAGTGAATAGTAACAGTTCCGGGACATCTGGCAGATACAGATACCCGGAACTTTTTGGATTAAGATGCGTTATTTTAGAGGATTACTATAAATCAGGCATCGAAGCGTATAGTTTTATCTGCCTGATATGTCAGAAAATGTCCGGATGAGATCAGATTGTAATTACATACGCCCTGTTTCCTCTATAATAGGGACGTCCGTCTACACCGCTGAGGTCATAACTCATACGGTAATATCTTTCGATATGTCCTGTGCCTTTTGCCCAGTTCGGATCGCAGACTTCTCCTTTGATCTCAGCCCATCCATGACCGCCTGATGAGATAACCTTGGCTTCAAATCCGACTGCGTTAGCCAGGTAAGCAAATGCAGATGCAAAAGCGAAACAGTCGCCATGCCCCCGGTAGAACATATCCTCCGCATAGCTGACATCCCAGTTTGAGTAATAGTAACGGAAATCGTAGTCATTGCCGGTGCCACCGTATCCGTAGCTGACTGCCTTCAGATAACATCTCCATAATTTCTCTGGTTTGGACATATTTCTTTTGGTCACACGACGCATGACCTGGTTAGCTGTGACCATAAGGTTCAGTTTTCTTTTTTCTTCACTGTTATAGCGTGCTTTTCCACTTTTGGTAAGATAAATGCCATTTACACGCCGGGAAGTTACCATGGAGGCATAACAGCCGTTGCGGATCTGGAAGAAATAATAATCTCCCTTGATCTTCTGCCAGCCGTTCTGCTGGATTCCCTTTTCATTAAAATAATATTTCTTTCCGCGGATCGTGACAAGTCCCTTTACAGTATGTCCGTTTTCATCATAGTAATAAATGTTTCCGCTGGGTTTGTGGTCAAATTTGTTACGTTTTTTTGATGCTGCGGATACTGAAGCTGAAAATAAAAAAGAGCAACAGATAGCAATAAGAATTGCTGAGATAGAAAATACTTTTAATTTTTTCATAGAGCACCTCCGTTCTTTATGAGCAGATACTTATTTCTGATAAATAATGTACAATGAAGAAATTATCTGCTCTAATCATAAGATATATTTTATTATATAAGACAATTTAACTGTGCGCAATATTAAATTAAGGAGAAAAAGCGTTACTGTTCACACACCACTATCCCGCGAGGTGTTTTGGCATGAATATGCCAAAATCCCGAGACATACAAGCCAAAATTCCATTGCCGCAGGCAATCTGGAATGAATTTTGGCTACGTTACTGTGAACGGAGTGAACAGTAACGAAAAAGCTGAAGAGCGGATTGTTGCGCGGATGTGTTTTGTGGTGTATAATTAAATGTAATAGGCTTGTGAACAGTAGCTCTGTAATTTAAGCAAGGATATAAGGTGAACAATTTTGAAAAAGACGATAGAAGAACTATTAAGTGGAAATTTCAGACATGAACATCCGCAGCTCCTTTTTTCGCAGGACAAAATAGAAGTGACTCTGAAAGCAGGTGATGTGTACAAAGGGGAACTGTATTTCGGAACAGAGGATAATCAGAAAATACGTGGATATATTACATCTTCCAACAGGCGCGTGGTACCGGGAACCGAGAAATTTTCGGGAACTACGGTGAGACTGCAGTATGGAATTGACGGTGCGGGGATGCACCCGGGTGAGAGACATGAGGGATGGCTTTGTTTCACCACAGACATTGGAGAATATAAGCTGCCATTTCTTATTCAGACAGAGAAAGCAGAACTGAAAAGTGCAGCCGGAGATGTGCCGGATATGGATACCTTTGTGAATATTGCAAAGGACGATTTTAAAGAAGCATATCGTGTTTTTACAGACCGCAGATTTGAACTTCTGTTAAGAAATGCCGGACAGAAAGAGAAAGCTCTTTATAAGGGACTCTCAAAACAGCCTGTGACATTTCAGCATGTAGAAGAGTTTCTGATCGGAACGGGAAAAAAGGATCCTGTAAAAATTGAACTGAAGGCAGATCAGAATAGTTTTTATGATATCAGTGAATCTGTCCGCGAAACTTTTGCAGTTCAGAGGAGCGGATGGGGACATCTCAGGCTGGAGGTAGAGGCGAAAGGCGATTTTCTGGAAGTTTCCAGGCATGTGGTCACAGATGAGGATTTTATAGGAAGCTATTATCAGGTGGAATATGTAATCCGTAAAGAAAAGCTGAAAAAAGGACGTCAGTTTGGTGAGATCACTGTGAAGAGTCCTTATCAGCAGCTGACTTATCAGATCACTGCATCCATGGAATCGAAAGTGCAGCTCAAAACAGAGATTCATGTGAAACGGCATAAGCTGGAACTGTTACGTGACCTTGCAGAATACTCCTGCAAAAGAATGGACAGTAAGACATGGATCGGCAGCAGCAGATTTGTCCTTAATCAGTTAAGGGAAGAAGGTTGTGATTATCCGGAATATCAGATGTATGAAGCATACATTCTTCATATGGAAGAAAAGGATGAGCAGGCAAGAGAAATTTTGAAGAAATTTAAACATCAGAACTTTGTCAGAGAGAATCTGGAACTGGCAGGTGCTTACCTTTATCTCTGCGTTCTTACAGGATTGCACAAAGACAGAGAACAGGCGATAAGACGTCTGTATAATTTCTTTCTGCAGAAGGAAGACAGTTTCCTGTTGTTCAAACTCTGGCTGGAGATGAATCCGGAGGATAAGGGTTCCCCTTCAAGGCTAGTATTTATGATGGAGGAACTTTTTGAGAAAGGCTGCAGGAGTCCGTTTCTGTATCTGGAAGCATGGAATTATATCAGCAGTGATACAACACTTCTTCACAGAATGAGCAGTTTCTGGACACAGGTATTTTTATTTGCGGGAGAGAAAGGTCTTCTGACAGAAGAGCTGGTGATGAGATTTGCCTATCTTACAGGGTATGAGAGAGAATTTTGTACCAGTATGTACAGAGCACTGGCAATGGGATACGATGCTTTTGAATCCGATGATACGCTGGAAGCAATCTGCAGATATATCATGCTTGGAAATCCGAGAAAACCGGAATATTTCAGATGGTTTTCCCTGGCAGTGGAGAAAGGAATCCGTCTGACAAGGATATATGAATATTATGTGGAAACAATGGATACATCTTATCAGAGAGAACTTCCAAAGCCCCTTCTGATGTATTTTACCTATAATAATACTTCTCTTGCAGATGATAAAAAGGCATTTATTTATGCAAGTATTGTGGGAAACAGAGGCCGTCAGCCACAGACATATGCGGATTACAGGGATCATATGAAGATTTTTGCCATGCGCAAGGCGAAAGAAGGACGGATGAATGAGAATTATGCGGTCCTTTATCAGGAATTTTTAAGCAATCCCAAAACAGAAGGACAGGCAAAACTGCTCGTGCAGAAGCTGTTTACACACAGACTGTACTGTGATGATAAGAAGATACGCTATGTGATCGTGCGCCATGAACAGCTCAGGGAAGAAGAAATTTACCCATGTATCCAGGGCGTAGCTTATCCAAGAATTTATACAGATGATGCGGTGATCCTGTTTCAGGATGGGAAGCAGAGAAGATATGTATCAACAGTAGATTATAATATCAAGAAATTATTCGATGAGCGTGAACTGACAGATAAGGTTCTTGGTTTTCATATTGAAGAGCCGGGACTGGTACTTCACTGCAGTGAGCATACAGAACTGAAACCGGAGAATCTTCAGGCATTTCAGAGGATCCCGGAGTCAGAGGAATTTTCAGATGAATATCAGAAATGTATCAGAGAGAAGCTGCTTTCTTATTATTCCGAACACACCAGAGCAGAAGAAGCAGATAATTATCTGAGACAGATGGATTATAAGAAATATGCGGCTGTAGACAGAACAGCTCTTCTGGAAGTACTGATCTCCAGAGGAATGTATCAGCAGGCAATGTCCATTGTTTCCCAATTCGGATATGAAGGAATCCGCATAGAGAGCCAGCTGAAGCTGACCAGCAGAATGCTGACAAGATGTGAGATGGAGGAGGATGACGAATTGCTTGCCCTTGCATCGGATGTATACAGACGCGGAAAATATGATGAAGTGATCCTGAAGTATCTTATGGAATACAGATTTGGTCCTGTAGATGAACTGATATCTGTATGGAAAAGTGCGCAGGGCTTTGAGATGGATACTTATGAACTGGAAGAGAAGCTTCTTGGCCTTCTGATGTTTACTTCTGATTACAGGAAAGAGGGAGAGAAGATCCTGGAGGATTATGTTCATCACAGCGGAAAGGAACGTATTACAGGAGCATATCTTACGCAGACTGCATATGGTGCATTTGTAAAAGAATATCCGATGAGTGTTTTTGTAAGAAGTCTGCTGGAGCGGGCTTATGATGAGAAGTGGCCGGTTGATTTTGTATGCAGTCTTGCTCTTCTGGAAGCGTATTCCAAAGAAAAAAAACTGGAGAAAAAACAGCTTTGCAATGCAGAGGAGATTCTTCAGAAATGCGTGAAACAGGGAATGTACTTTGCGTTCTTTAGAAAACTTCCGGCATCTGTCTTAAGTCCCTATCAGCTGGATGATAAAACCTTTGTGGAATACCATGCAGATCCGTCTGCAAAGGTGACACTCTATTATGCACTGGATGCAGGCCTCGGAAATCAGGTGAAATATCAGACAGAGCCTTTGCGTGATTTATATGAAGGTATTTTTGCAAAATCATTTACATTGTTCTATGGGGAGACATTGCGGTATTATTTTGAATCAGTAACAGGAGAGCGGGTAAATCGGACACAGGAGAGGGTACTTACAATGAATAAGATTGAGGGTACACCTGTAAGCAAATATCATATGATCAATCAGATGCTCTCTGCACGCAGACTGGATAAAAAGAAAGAAGTGTTTTCACAGGTGAAGAAGTATCTTCGCCAGGAACAGTATGTGAAGAAGATGTTTGTGATCGAGAAAGAAGAGCAGGAACAGATTGTCCTGAAACCGGGAGGAACAAATGAACGAAATTCGTGATTTGATCGTGGGAATTGATTTTGGCAAAGAGTATTCTCAGATATGTTATTATGACAGAAAAGGAGACGAGGCACGTTCTCTTTCTATGAAAGCGGGTGGAAATCAGTATGAGGCTCCCTGTATTCTGTGCTGGAGACCGGAGCAGAAAGACTATTGCGTAGGACTGGAAGCAGATTACTTTGTCCGGGAAAAGGGCGGAGTCATGATCGATGATGTCTATGGAATCTGTGAAAAAAGTGATTCTGTGCTGGTGGAAGGACAGGAACTTGCACCATGGGAGATCCTGGCTCAGTTTCTGCAGGGAATGCTTAAATTTCTGGGAGTGGCAGAACTGGTCAAAAATACTAAATGTGTGGCGGTGACACTGCCCGGGCTGACGGAAATTCAGGTTGAGAATTTCCAGAAAGCATTTGAGATAATTGGATTTCCACATGAGAAATATATGCTGCTGGATTATGGGGAAAGCTTCTATTATTATGTGCTCTCACAGAAAAGAGAAACCTGGAACCGCAGTGTGGGATGGTATGCCTTTACACCGGAGAACGTGTCTTTTCGCAAGATGACAATGAACGGTGCAACAAAGCCTGTCACTGTAAAACTGGAAGAAGCTGTGGAGACAGAACTTCCTGCTGAGGGACAGGAGAGAGATTCAGAATTCGGTAAGTTTGTCCAGAAAACACTTGGCAGAGATCTGTTTTCCAGCATTCAGATCACAGGAGATGGATTTTCACAGGACTGGGCAGAGCAGTCTGTAAGGTTACTCTGTTATCAGAAAAGAAAGGTTTTTTATGGAAATAATCTTTTTGCAAAGGGTGCCTGCGCTGCAGGAAAAGAGAAAACAGAAAACAAGGCATTAAAGGGATATCGCTTTTTAAGCGATTCTCTGGTTATGGCTGATGTGGGGATGGAAATGAGAGTGATGGGTTCTCCTACCTATTATCCGCTGATCGAGGCAGGAAATAACTGGTATGACAGTAAGGCATCCTGTGAATTTATTCTTGATGATACAGAGGAGCTTGTGTTTATTGTAAGCACGTACCACAGACCGGAGAAAAGAAGGGTAGGAATGATGCTGCCCGGTATTCCGTTGCGTCCGGACAAGACTACCAGATTACGGCTGGAATTACAGTATATCTCATCTACAGAATGTAAAGTGACGGTTACAGATCTGGGATTCGGAGAAATGTTCCCTTCCAGTGGGAAAACCTGGACAGAGACAGTAGAATGGTAAAGGAGATGGAGCAATGAGCGGATATATTTTATGTCAGACAAAAAAAGCACAGCGTCCTTATTTTATAGAGAATATCAGTATGAATATTTATTCTATAGAAGAACTCTGTTATTATCTGTACCACAATCTTTACCTTGCTGATCATACTGTTTTTAATGAAGAATTATGCAACTGGCTCAGAGATGAGCTTGAACTTGTGCATCTGGCTGCAAAGCTGAAACAGAATCTGGAGAGAAATGTAAGTGTGGAAGAGATGATCTATCCTGTTTTCAAGGAGATCAATTACCTTACCTATGAGGAGATGAAAGGCTTTAACAGCAGGATTGTGACTTATGGAAAAGAAAAAGCGGCAGTCCGTCAGAAGAGAAAGGGAGATGCACTGACAGAAAACGGAATGTATGTGAACGCCATCCGGGTATACCAGAAACTCCTGGAAAGAGAGGATCTGTCTGAGCAGAGAAAAGGATTCGCAGCTTCAGTGCGCTATAATCTTGGCTGTGCATACAGTTATCTTTTTCAGATGGAAAAAGCACAGGAATGTTTTCTGGAATCATACAGAGAAGCACATTCAAAAGATGCCTTAAAAGCTTATATCATAGCATATAGCAGTGTTCATGATAAGACAGATTATGATAAGGTTATGGAAGAACTTGAAGTAGATGAAGAACTGAAGAAAGATATAAAAGAAGAAATCAGGCAGTCTCTGAAAGCTTTCGAGTCTGTACCGGAAGAGAAAACAGATGAAAAAAATCTGGATGCCCTTCTGGAGAGACTTATGAAAGATTATCACAGAAGTACAGGTTCATAACTTACTCTTGACAGAGGCGGAGGTGTGTGATAGGATTAACACATACTTTCACATGGTAGAGTGGCTGTGTGATAAATAACAAAACAGATAAAGAGGAGATATTTATCATGAAAAAGAGATCTTTAGCAGTACTCATGGCAGGAGTTATGGCAGCTTCTATGATGACGGGTGTTGTTTCTGTATATGCAGATGCTGACAGTAAGACATTAACTGTAGGATTTGATGCACAGTATCCTCCTTTCGGATATAAAGACGATAATGGAGAGTATGTTGGTTTTGACCTTGACCTTGCACAGGAAGTATGCGACAATCTCGGATGGGAACTTGTAAAGAAACCGATCAACTGGGATTCCAAGGATATGGAACTGAATTCCGGTTCTATTGACTGTATCTGGAACGGATTTACCATTAACGGACGTGAGGATGACTATACATGGTCAGATCCATATCTGAACAATGAGCAGGTGATGGTTGTTGCAGCCGATTCAGGGATTGAGAAGCTGGATGACCTGGCAGGCAAGAATGTAGTAGTTCAGGCCGCTTCCGCAGCACTGGATGCATTAAACAGCGATGATAATAAGGATCTTACAGCAAGCTTTGCATCACTGACAGAGAATCCTGATTACAATACAGCATTCATGAATCTGGATTCCGGCGCTGCAGATGCCATCGCAGTAGATATCGGTGTTGCCAAATATCAGCTTTCCCAGAGAGAAGAAGGCAAATATGTGATCCTTGACGAGCCAATCCAGAGCGAAGAGTATGGAATCGGCTTTAAGAAGGGTAACGATGAGCTGAAAGATACTGTATGGGAAGAAGTTCTGAAACTTTATGATGCAGGTGAAGTTGATAAACTTGCTGAGAAGTATGAAGTAGCAGATATGCTCTGCATTGGAGATGATGAGAAATCTGATGATAAAAAAGATGATGCAGCAGAGGATGATGCTTCCGATGCAGACACAGCAAAAGAAGATACAGCTGATACAGCGAAAGATGCTGAATAGTCAGCCGGAACAAAAACAGTTATGATACAAGAGGACAGATCTGTGCAGGCTGTCCGCATTATAAAGGAATGGAGGGTACATTTTGTGCACCCTCTTTTCTTACTGTACAGGAGAAATTTTTCAGGAGGAAAGCTTATGTCTTTAAGTGTAATGCTGCAGCAGCTTGCCAGTGGTATGGTAGTTTCTGTAGAGATTTTTGTAGTGACATTACTTTTTTCACTTCCGCTGGGACTTCTGATCTGCTTTGGCAGAATGTCCAAGAATCCGGCGATACGTGGAATTGTGTCTGCCTACATATCAGTTATGCGTGGAACCCCGTTAATGCTGCAATTGATGGTTGTGTATTTCGGACCATACTTTATTTTTGGAATCCGTATTTCCATGGGATATAGCCTGATCGCTGTGTTTATTGCATTCAGTATTAACTATGCTGCATATTTTGCGGAGATTTACAGAGGAGGAATCGAATCTATTTCAGCGGGACAGTATGAGGCTGCAAAGATCTTGGGATACAGCAAAGCCCAGACATTTTTCAGGATCATCCTGCCGCAGGTGATCAAGAGGATCCTTCCATCTGTGACAAATGAGGTTATCACACTGGTAAAGGATACGTCACTGGCATTTGTTGTTGCTGTTTCGGAGATGTTTACAATTGCAAAACAGATTGCAAGTGCACAGACGACTATGATGCCTTTTGTGATCGCTGCTGTTTTTTATTTTGTGTTCAATCTTCTTGTTGCGATTGTAATGGATAAGATTGAGAAAAAACTGAATTATTATCGCTGACAGGCGGCTGGGGTTATAAAATATTTTTTGACTCTGACATTATTTAATTTAAGAGGAATATTTGCTATGGTATTATTTGAAATGAAAAACATAAAGAAGAGCTTCGGCAGCCTTGAAGTATTAAAAGACATTTCACTTCAGGTAGAGGAGGGTGAGGTTCTTAGTATTATCGGACCTTCCGGTTCCGGTAAATCCACACTTCTCCGCTGTGCCACCGGTCTTGAGACACCGGACAGCGGTGAGATCATCAAGCAGGGGGATGTGGGACTGGTATTTCAGAACTTTAATCTTTTCCCCCATTTTTCCGTACTGAAAAATATCACAGATGCTCCGATCAGAGTGCAGAAGAGAAAGAAAGAAGAGGTTTATGCACAGGCAAGAACTCTGTTAAAGCAGATGGGACTTGCAGACAGAGAGAATGCATATCCGTTTCAGCTTTCCGGCGGCCAACAGCAGCGTGTCTCTATTGCCAGAGCATTATGTATGAATCCGAAGATCCTGTTTTTTGATGAGCCTACTTCTGCCCTTGATCCGGAGCTTACGAGTGAAATTCTTAAGGTAATCAAAGATCTGGCAGCAGAACACATCACTATGGTGATCGTTACTCATGAGATGACATTTGCAAGAGATATCTCTGATCATATTATTTTTATGGATAAGGGACTGATCGCGGTTGAGGGGAGTCCAAAAGAGGTATTTGAATCAGAACATGCGAGAATGAAAGAATTTCTTGGTAAATTCCATCAGGGATAAGGTTTTTGTGGTTGCTTTTAGAGGAATGATGTTATATAATTTCAACGTACGTGGTTGAGAAAAACGTACGTACAGAAGTGAAATAAAAGGATTAAAAATAATATCCTATAAAAAACAGGAGAGTGAAGATGAGTACAGACAGATATGTAAGTCCTTTATCAGAACGTTATGCCAGCAAAGAAATGCAGTATATTTTTTCCCCGGATATGAAATTCCGCACATGGAGAAGACTCTGGATCGCACTTGCTGAGACAGAGAAAGAGCTTGGCCTTAACATTACACAGGAGCAGATTGATGAACTGAAGGCACATGCAGAGGATATCAATTATGACGTTGCAAAGGAACGTGAACGTCAGGTGCGTCATGATGTTATGTCTCACGTATATGCGTATGGCGTACAGTGCCCGAAAGCAAAAGGAATCATCCATCTGGGAGCAACCTCCTGTTATGTAGGTGATAATACAGACATTATTGTAATGACAGAAGCATTAAAGCTTGTGAAGAAGAAACTGGTCAATGTTATTGCCGAGCTTTCTGCTTTTGCAGATAAATATAAAGATCAGCCTACTCTGGCATTTACACATTTTCAGCCTGCACAGCCTACTACAGTAGGTAAGCGTGCAACACTCTGGACACAGGAATTCCTGCTTGATCTGGAGGATCTGGAGTATGTTCTGGGAACAATGAAGCTTCTGGGATCCAAAGGTACAACCGGAACACAGGCAAGCTTTCTGGAACTGTTTGACGGAGATCAGGAGACTATCGACAAGATTGATCCGATGATTGCAGAGAAGATGGGATTTAAGGAATGCTATCCGGTATCCGGACAGACATATTCCCGTAAAGTAGATACACGTGTTGCCAATATTCTTGCAGGAATTGCAGCAAGTGCACACAAGATGTCCAATGATATCCGCCTTCTTCAGCATCTGAAGGAAGTAGAAGAACCATTTGAGAAATCTCAGATCGGCTCCTCCGCAATGGCGTATAAGAGAAATCCTATGAGAAGTGAGCGTATTGCTTCCCTTTCCAGATATGTAATGGTAGATGCCCTTAACCCGGCGATCACATCTGCAACTCAGTGGTTTGAGAGAACTCTGGATGACTCTGCAAATAAGCGTCTGAGTATTCCGGAAGGTTTCCTTGCTATTGACGGAATCCTTGACCTCTGTCTTAATGTTGTAGATGGATTGGTTGTTTATCCGAAGGTTATCGAGAAACATATGATGGCAGAGCTTCCGTTCATGGCTACAGAGAATATCATGATGGATGCTGTAAAAGCAGGCGGTGACCGTCAGGAACTTCATGAGCGTATCCGTGAGCTTTCCATGGAAGCCGGAAAGACTGTCAAGGTAGAAGGCAAAGATAATAATCTGCTGGAACTGATCGCAGCAGATCCTGCATTCAACCTTTCTCTGGAAGATCTGCAGAGATCCATGGATCCGAAGAAATATATCGGACGTGCCAAAGAGCAGACAGAGAGATTTGTAAATACAGTAGTTCAGCCGATCCTCGATTCCCATAAGGAACTTCTGGGAGTGAAAGCTGAGATCAATGTCTGATCAGTAAATACTTAACATAACGGTTTGGAATATTACAGAATCTGATATAAAGATAATAAGCGTTGCTGTTTCCTGATGATGTCCGGCAGGTCATTCTGCAAGGCCGGGTAAACAGTAATCGGTAAATACAGGAGGAATTATATAATGGTAAAAGCAGTTGTTGGTGCTAACTGGGGAGATGAAGGTAAAGGTAAGATTACCGATATGCTCGCTGAGAAGGCTGATATTATCGTAAGATTTCAGGGTGGTGCAAATGCAGGTCATACAATCGTAAATAACTATGGTAAATTTGCCCTTCATACTCTGCCGTCAGGTGTGTTTTATGATCATACTACAAGTGTGATCGGCAACGGTGTTGCACTGAATATCCCGGTATTTTTCAAAGAGTACAATGAAGTGGTAAGCAGAGGTGTTCCGGCTCCGAAGATCCTTATCTCCGAGAGAGCACAGATGGTTATGCCATACCATATTCTTTTTGACCAGTATGAGGAAGAACGTCTGGGCGGCAAATCTTTCGGATCTACCAAGTCAGGTATTGCTCCGTTCTACTCAGACAAATATGCAAAGATTGGTTTCCAGGTAAGTGAACTTTTTGATGAAGAACATCTGAAAGAAAAACTTGCAAGTGTATGTGCGACAAAGAATGTTCTTCTTGAACATTTATATCACAAACCGCTTCTTAATGTGGATGAATTATTTGCTGAACTTATGGAATATAAGAAAATGGTTGAACCATATGTATGTGACGTATCCCTGTATCTGTGGAACGCATTAAAAGAAGGTAAAGAAGTTCTTCTTGAGGGACAGCTTGGTTCTCTGAAAGACCCGGATCATGGAATTTATCCGATGGTTACATCTTCCTCTACCCTGGCAGGATATGGTGCAGTAGGAGCAGGTCTTCCACCATATGAGATCAAACAGATTGTTACTGTATGCAAGGCATACTCCAGTGCAGTAGGAGCAGGTGCATTTGTTTCTGAAATCTTTGGCGATGAAGCAGATGAACTGAGAAGACGTGGCGGTGACGGCGGTGAATTTGGTGCTACTACAGGCCGTCCAAGACGTATGGGATGGTTTGACTGTGTTGCTTCCAAATACGGATGCCGTCTTCAGGGAACTACAGATGTTGCTTTCACAGTTCTTGATGTTCTTGGATATCTGGATGAAATTCCGGTCTGCACAGGATATGAGATTGATGGAAAAGTAACAACAGAATTCCCGACAACTACACTGCTTGAGAAAGCAAAACCGGTTCTGGAGACTCTGCCGGGATGGAAATGCGACATCCGCGGAATCAAAAAATATGAAGATCTGCCGGAGAACTGCAGAAAGTATGTTGAGTTCGTTGAGAAACATATCGGATTCCCGATCACTATGATCTCCAATGGCCCGGGACGTGACGATATCATCTACAGAAATAAATAATAAGGATAAATTTACCTGTCTGATCGGCAGACGGTAAATAAGACTATACGCCGGGGAATTTCTCCGGCGTGTCTTTTATATAACTGGAGGCTTATGAAAAAAGATAATAATAAGATAAAAAAAATCGGGGCATGGATCGCAATCATAATCCTGCTTCTTGCATGTTGTATGCCGATGATTTTTGCATTCGGGAATGGAGAAGATTCGCAGGTCTATTTTAAAGCCTCGCTTGCAGTGGCGATCATGGTTCCCATCATGGCTTATGCAATATGGATGGTTTATAAATTACTGAACAGGAATAAAAAGGTGGTGGATTCGGATATGGAGAATATTATTTTTGACGTTGGACAGGTTCTTGTAAAATATGACTGGGAGACCTATCTGGACAGTTTTGGTTTTCCGAAGGAAGAGCGTGATAAAATTGCGGAAGTGGTATTTCAGAGCAATACCTGGAATGAGAGAGACAGAAGCAGCGAGACTGAGCAATATTATGTAGATCAGATGGTAAAAGCTGCACCGGAGTACGAAAAGGATATCCGGGAGGTAATGCGCCGTTCTGACGAGACAATTGAGAAAACAGATTATGCGGAAACCTGGGTGAGATATCTGAAAGATAAAGGATATCATGTTTATATTCTTTCCAATTATGCAACTGACACACTGGAGAGAACGGAGGATAAACTTACGTTTCTTAAATATGTAGACGGAGCAGTGTTCTCCTGTCAGGTGAAGCAGATCAAACCGGAACCGGAAATTTACAAAACCCTGCTCGGACGCTACCATCTTGACCCGGAGAAATCCGTATTTCTGGATGACAGAGCGGAGAACTGTGAGGCAGCCAGAAAACAGGGAATCCATGCAATTCAGTTTAAATCTTTTAAACAGGCAGCAGCAGAACTGGAGAAACTGGGCGTCAATTAAAATTGTTACTGTTCACTCCGTTCTCAGTAACATAGCCAAAATTCATTCTAGTACAGCGTTTCGTAAATAACTATACCAATCGCGTAGGATGCGGATTCGAGTGTGCTGGTATAAAAACGCAGGCGTAGCGGGCTACGCTGAGGCTTTTAGACCTGTGCAATCGGATTCGCAGACAAGTGAGTGGTATAGTTATTTCGAAAACGATGTACTAGATTGCCTGCGGCAATGGAATTTTGGCTTGTATGTCTCGGGATAGTGGTGTGTGAACAGTAACTTAAAATTCACTAAAAATACAAATAATATCATTTGTATTTTTAACTGAAAGATGATATAATAATAAAGCTTGTGGAAGGAATATTTTCCATATGTTTCCGCACAGGCATAATACCTATGAAATATTGGAAAAGAGGATTAAAGGAAATGAGCGATAAAACAATCTTAGAGCAGTGGCGTGCCATCGCCTATGACCAGCAGGCAGACCGTAATAAACTTCAGAGATTTTGGGCAAATTATTTTAATATTGAAAAAGGAATTTATGAGCAGCTTCTTAGCAACCCGGATGAGGTAGTAACCGGTACAGTTAAGGAACTGGCTAAAAAATATGGACAGGAAGTTCTGACAATGGTTGGTTTCCTGGATGGAATCAATGACAGTCTGAAGATTCCGAATCCGATTGAGACAATGGATGAGAACACAAAGGTTTCTCTGTGCTTCGATAAAGAACTTCTTTATAAGAATATGGTAGATGCAAGAGCTGACTGGCTGTATGAACTGCCACAGTGGGATGAGATCTTTACACCGGAGAAGAGAAAAGAACTTTATCTCGAGCAGAAGAAATCAGGAACAGTTGTCAAAGCAAAGAAAATCGGACGTAATGATCCTTGTCCTTGCGGAAGCGGCAAGAAATATAAATATTGCTGCGGTAAGAATGCGTAAGCATCCAAATCTGGAATATATTATCGTGCTTGGTGCCCATGTAGAAGGTACCCGGCTTACAAAAGCCCTTCTGGAACGTACCAGGAGGGCTTTACAATATATGGAAGAGAATCCTGAGACTAAGGCTGTTCTGTCCGGAGGAAAAGGGGACGGAGAATCTATCACAGAAGCTCAGGCAATGTGCAATTATCTTGTGGAACATGGAATTGACAGAGAACGACTGATCCTGGAAGAGAAATCTACCAGCACAACAGAGAATCTGAAGTTCAGTCTGGGAATGATCGGACTGAATCATTCGGTGGGCATTGTCACCAATAATTTTCACGTTTTCCGGGGAACGGCCATAGGAAAGAAATGTGGATGCAGAGAAATTTATCCCATTCCTTCCAGATACCGTTCATGGAGACTTCTGATATATATTCCAAGAGAAATCCTGGCAATCATCAAAGATAAGCTGATGGGAAATATGTGACTGTTATGCGAATCACTATTTGACAGAGAAATATTTTTCCTTAATAACAGAAACCGGCATTTCCTGTCCGGTCCAGATCTGGAAAGCTTTAGCTCCCTGATGAAGAAGCATATACATGCCATTAAAGGTCTGGCATCCGGCTGCTTTAGCCTCTCTGAGCAGTCGGGTTTCCTGTGGCTCATAGACAACATCTGCCACTACAAGCTCAGGACGGAACAGAGATGTATCTTTGATGATGGTATCGTCGATATCCGGAACCATGCCTACAGAGGTTGCATTGATCAGCAGATAACTCTGTGCAATGGAATCTCGCAATGCAGTATGATCATCATTGTCGAAGAGGCAGACCTGACAACCTGTTTTAGCAGAGAGATTCTCAGCGAATTTCTGTGTGCGATTCCAGTATCTGCTGGTGCGGCGGGCAAAAATATGTACGGAAGCCGCACCGTCCAGGGCAGACTGTGCACAGATGGCCATCGAAGCTCCTCCTACTCCCATGACAGTTATATTTTTACCGGTAATATCATGTCCCGCATCACGTACAGATTGCATAAAACCGTACCCGTCTGTATTGTATCCGATTAACTTTCCGTTATCGTTCAGTACAGTATTGACAGCACCGATCAGTTGAGCTTCAGGGGAAAGCTCATCCAATAATTCTACAATTTTATTCTTATTCGGCATGGTAAGGTTGAAACCGCGAATGCCGCAAGTCTTTAATCCTGCAACTGCTGCAGGAAGAGTTTCTTCATTTACATCAAAACATAAATATACATAGTCAAGCCCGAGAAGGCGAAATGATTCATTATGCATCAAAGGGGAAATGCTGTGTGCCACCGGGCTTCCTAAAAGCGCGGTAAGACCTGTGTGTCCGGTAATATTATTCATGTTAAAATCCTCCAGTCTGTTTTGTAGCAGAGACATAAAATACTGTCTGAATTGTGACAGTATAGAAGATGCCCTTCTAAAACATAGAAATTATCTATCATTTTATTCTAACTTCAATTATATGTCAATACATGTTCATTTTGGTTTGTATGATAGTTACTGTCGATTTAGTGCGACAAATAATAAGACATAATTCCTCCGTTTTGACAAAATCCGCATACTTTATCACGTATAATGAATCTCACTTACCGAAGTGAAGGAGAAGTCAGAGGCAGTATCAGACGGAGGGAAGGAAATGCATTACGAAATATACATAGATGTAGTTTTTTTCACAAATCTCCTGATAGATTACATATTGATCAGATTTACAGGAATATTATTCCGATGTGGAAGAAGCAGAAAAAGAGCTCTTCTGGGAGCTGCTGCAGGTGCGGTGTTTTCCTGCTGGATCATTTATCTGCGATCTTTTCTGGAGTCTGGGATTTTTCTTCCGGCACTTGTCCTGCTACATGGTGGCTGTGCTGCAGGAATGCTTGTGATCGGATGTAATCTGAAAAGGGGAAGTCTGCTGCTTAAAGCAATACTTACACTGTATTTTGCCGCATTTCTGTGTGGAGGGTTCTGGGAAGTGATCGTCAGTGATAAGTTGACAGTCAAAATGTTTCTGATCCTTGCAGCAGCAACGTGGTCCGGCATTACAGCGTTGTCATATCTGATGGATTCCATGAGAATACGGACAAAGAATATCTATCCGATAACCATATACTATAAAGGATGTGGATATCCTTTTCAAGGATTTTATGATTCCGGAAATCTGCTTATGGATTCTGTAAACGGAAAACCTGTATCTGTAGGGACAGAAAAAGTTTTATCTGAAATATGTTCAGAAGAAACCGTAAGCTGTTTAAAACACCTGAAAGAAAATCCCGGGGAGTCTGGGAAACCGGGAACTGCCGGGCTTCATCCACATTTTACCTTTTTTCACAGTATAGGAAAAGAACAGGGAATGATGCTGGCTGTTACTTTTGAGAGACTCTGCATTCAGACTCCCGCAGAGGTTGTCTGCATAGACAATCCGGTATTTGCATTTTCATTTGAAACATCCGCTTTTGGTAAGGAATACGAGGTACTTTTGAATTCCAGATTACTTTAACGGGAGGGGTTGTGACTATGAGCTGTTATCCATTACAGGTAGTGTCAAGAATGGTGATGAACCGTTCAGGAGAAGTTTTTTATATTGGTGGAAATGATGTGCTGCCTGCACCGCTGGAGCCGAAGCGTGAGGCGTTTATACTGCAGAAGCTTGGAACAGGGCAGGAAGAAGAAGCGAAGTCTGTTCTGATCGAACATAATTTAAGGCTTGTGGTGTATATTGCAAAGAAGTTTGATAACACAGGGGTCGGGGTGGAGGATCTGATCTCAATCGGAACGATTGGACTGATCAAGGCGATCAATACCTTTAATCCTGTAAAAAACATCAAGCTTGCCACTTATGCATCCAGATGTATAGAGAATGAGATTCTGATGTATCTTCGCCGCAACAGTAAGACAAAGATGGAAGTGTCCATAGACGAACCGCTGAACGTAGACTGGGATGGAAATGAACTCCTGCTTTCTGATATTCTGGGAACTGATGAGGATGTGATTTCAAGACGTCTGGAAGATGAAGTGGAGATTTCGTTGTTATCAAAGGCAATTAGAAAGCTTTCACCGCGTGAGCAGACGATCATCCGCCTTAGATTTGGGCTGGGAAAGGAGAATGCTGCAGAGAAAACACAGAAAGAGGTTGCAGACCTTCTGGGAATTTCTCAATCATATATTTCTAGGCTGGAAAAAAGAATCATGAAGAGACTGAAAAAGGAAATTGTGAAATATGAATAGACGTAATTGGGGAATGTAGTATAATGATATAAAGGATAGTAACTATTCAGCAATCCGCCTGTAACTGTGAAAGCATTGAACGGTTATAATATAAGCAAACGGTGGGAACTGTTTTGCAATGGGCGATTCACAGATATCAAGTCGGGGAAAGAAAAAAGGACAGAAGAGAAAAGTGAAGGTAAATAAAATACAGACAGAAAAAAACAAAGATAAAACTCTGAGGCAGGATACAGAAAGCTGCATACTGGCAGATTGCAGTTTATGTCCGAGAAATTGCCATGTAGACAGAACAGCCGGAAAAACCGGATACTGTGGAATGGATCAGAAGGTTAAGATTGCAAGGGCAGCTTTGCATATGTGGGAAGAACCATGTATTTCGGGAACCAGAGGTTCCGGGGCAGTCTTTTTTACAGGATGCAATCTGAGATGCTGTTTCTGCCAGAACCGGGAAATTGCCATTGGTGACAGTGGCCTTGAGATCACTGAGGAAAGACTGGCAGAAATATTCCTGGAACTGCAGGAAAAGGATGCTGCAAATATCAATCTGGTAACCGGAACACATTATATTCCACAGATCATCGCAGCTTTGGACTGTGCAAAGAAGCATGGGCTTAATATTCCGGTTGTCTATAACTGTGGTGGATATGAGAACACAGAGACATTGAAACTTCTGGACGGATATGTGGACATTTATCTTCCGGATTACAAATATGCGGAGAGCGAATTGGCGGTGAAATTTTCACATGCGAATGATTATCCTGAAAGAGCTATGGAAGCAGTTAATGAGATGGTACGACAGACAGGAATGCCACAGTTTGATGCAGAGGGATATATGAAACGTGGGACTATTGTGAGACATCTTATATTGCCGGGGCATACAAGAAATTCAAAAAAGGTTCTGAAACTTTTACATAAGACTTTTGGAAGGCAGATTTATATCAGTATCATGAATCAGTATACGCCGGTTTTTGAGCAGAAAGAATATACAGAACTGAATCGTTGTGTAACCAGAAGAGAATATGAAAAAGTTCTGGACTATGCATTTGAGCTTGGGATTGAAAATGGATTTTTTCAGGATGGTGAAACTGCCAGAGAGAGTTTTATTCCTGCGTTTGATTATGAAGGTGTGAGAAAAATGCCATAAAATAAAAAACTCCCATAAATGGAAGGAGGCCGGTACTTTCGTACCGGCGCGTATGAAAAAGAAAAATATTTATAAGAAAGATTCATCATCTTTCTAAAGTTCATTATATCCAATAAATATGAATAAAATATGAATACAGTGTAAAAAAATAAAATTTGTTTTACCAAAATATTTTTAGAATTTCTTCCATGTATCCCTTACAAACAATATCAGTAACGGGAAAATCTCAAGACGTCCTGCCAGCATATCAAAAGTAAGGATAAGCTTTGAAAACCAGGAGAACATGCCGAAGTTTCCGGTAGGTCCTACCAGTTCCAGACCAGGTCCGATATTATTAAAGGTTGCCGCAACCGCCGTAAAATTCGTGATCAGATTGAAATCGTCAAAGGCAATCAGGAATATGGAGGATGCAAAAATCAGCATATATACAATGAAGAAAATATTTGTGGAACGAACAACTTCATGTGGGATGGCTTTGCCGTCCATTTTTATTTTCTTTACCGCATTTGGATGCAGAAAAATATGAAGCTCCTTGCGGACTGTTTTGCAGAGAATCAGGATTCTGGATACTTTAATGCCACCGCCTGTACTTCCGGCACATGCACCGATAAACATCAGCAGTACCAGGATTGTCCGCGAAATTTCCGGCCAGGTATTAAAATCTGTTGTTGCATATCCGGTTGTTGTGATAATGGAACCAACCTGGAAAGCTGCCTGCTGAAAAGCTTTGGCTGCACTTCCGAAAATATGGTAAATATTGCAGGTGATGATAAGAATTGCAATACCGATGATTCCGAAATAATACCGCACTTCTTCCATTTTAAAAGCCTGAGCAAATTTTTTTGTGATAATGAAAAAGTAAGCATTAAAGTTAACGCCAAATAAAATCATAAATACAGTAATGACCACCTGCAGATATGTACTGTAACTGGCCATGCTGTCATTTTTAATACCAAATCCTCCGGTACCTGCAGTACCGAAAGCCGTACATATGGAGTCAAACAGCGGCATACCACCGACCAGAAGAAGCAGGATCTGGATCACTGTCATTACGAAATAAATAGAATACAGAATTTTGGCAGTTGACTGTACTTTTGGCGCAAGCTTGCTTACAGATGGTCCGGGACTCTCCGCTTTCATAAGATTCATATGATAACCGCCGGTAAGTGGCAGAAGGGAGAGGATGAAAACCAGAACACCCATTCCGCCGATCCAGTGCGTGAAGCTTCTCCACATCAGCATACAATGAGGAAGTGCCTCCACATCGCTGAGAATACTGGCTCCTGTTGTAGTAAAACCCGAAACTGTTTCAAATAATGCATCTACAGGATTTGGAATGCTTCGGCTGATCACAAAGGGGATTGCTCCTATGATACTCAGAACGATCCAGCTTAATGCTACAGTCACGAAACCTTCTTTTGTGTAGAAAGCCTTTCTTGTCGGCTTTTTCCTGGTGAGAGGAAGCCCGATGACCAGGCATAAAGCAATCGTGATCAGAAAAGCTACACCGGAAGTTTCCTGATAGATCAGTGCCGTAATTGCGGGCAGAGCCATAAATACAGCTTCAATTTTCAGAATCATTCCGATGATATAGATAATAATGGAATAGTTCATGATTTGGCTCCTTTATTTTTCCAGAATATCTGTGATATCGCGAAGGCCCTTCTGAGAAGTTACTATGATAACGGTATCTCCGACCTGAATGGTATCCTGGCCTCGGGGAATCTTGACCTGACCATTTCGGTTCAGGTAACCTACAAGAAGGTTTTTCTTCAGGTTCAGTTCAGATAATGGAATGCCTGTTACCGGTGAATTTTCGCGGATGGCAAATTCCAGAGCTTCTGCCTGATTATCCAGGATATGATAAAGGGTTTCAATATTGCTGCCGATGCTGTTCTGCATGGCACGTACATACTGCAGGATATAGTCGGCTGTGATATATTTCGGATAAATGACGCTTCCGATATCAAGGTTATCAATGACATCATCAAAGGCAAGGCGGTTTACCTTGGCAACCAGTTTGGCATTGGAAACTGTTTTGGCAAAGAGTGAAAGGAAAACATTTTCCTCATCCATGTTTGTGAGTGATACAAAAGCCTCTGTGCGTGAGAGTCCCTCTTCCATAAGGAGAGAACGATTGGTTCCGTCTCCGTTAATGATAGTTGCCTCCGGAAGCAGATCACTTAAGGTTTCACAGCGGGACTCATTCTGTTCGATGATCTTAACGGAGATGTTCATATCAAGCAGGGCTTTTGTAAGGTAATAGGAAATGGTTCCTCCGCCGACAATAATGGCGTTTTTTACCTGATTGGTTTTCAGACCGATCTTTTTGAAAAAGGCTGCTGCATTCACCGGGGAAGCAAGAATGGAAACCATATCTCCGTCGTGGATCACCTGATTACCGCCGGGAATAGATACATGATCCCGACTTTCTACTGCGCAGAACAAGACGTCGCATTTCAGGGCTTCCGTAATGCGTGAGATTGTCATGCCATCCAGATTAAATTCAGGAAGCACTTTAAATTTCAGCATTTCCACACGACCACGTGCGAAAGTATCGATCTTGATAGCTGAAGGGAAGCGTAAGAGACGGGAAATTTCCTGTGCAGCTGCAAGCTCCGGGTTAATGATCATAGTAACACCCAGACGCTTCTTGATGAAGCTGATCTCTTTGGCATAGATAGGATTGCGGACACGGGCAATCGTCTGGCAATGGCCGGTTTTCTGTGCAATCAGGCAGCAGAGGAGATTCATTTCATCAGAACCGGTTACGGCAATCAGGATATCTGCATTCTCAATACCTGCTTCCACCAGCGTGTTGATACTTGCACCGTTTCCCACGATACCCATGGCATCAATGTCATTCTGAAGGGAAGTGATCACATTAGAAGAAATGTCTATAAGAGTAATGTCGGATTCTTCTTCCTGAAGCTGTTCTGCCAGGGTACGTCCAACTTTACCGCACCCAACAATAATTATCTGCATAATTCCTCCAATAAGGGGGCTGTCACATAATATCTATGTGAGACAGCCCCTTTTATATCATATTTTTGTTTGTAATTGCTCAATATTTTTGGCAATTACTTTTGTGGCTATTAAGCTAAGAATACTATAGCACCACCAGATATATTTGTAAAGCAAATATGAAATTTCTGTGATTTTTAAGATGGAGCGTATTACTGTTCATTCCGTTCTCAGTAACACGCTTCGCGATGCTAATCGCATAAATTCGCGCAGTATGTCGCAGGTTTTGGCTGCGTACTTTATTTATTGCTGTTGCATGATGCAGTGCAGGGATTATCAAATCCCGGGGTAAAAGCATAGAAGTTTTTGGCATCAAGTTCTTCCTGAATGGACTGAAGAGCTTCCCCAAATCTCTGGAAATGAACAACTTCTCTGGCACGCAGGAATTTGATGGGATCCGCAATCTCAGGTATATTGCGGACTACTCTGAGAATATTGTCATAAGTAGAACGGGCTTTTTGCTCTGCAGCAAGATCCTCGAACAGATCAGTGATCGGATCACCTTTACTCTGAAATTCACATGCATTAAATGGTACGCCACCTGCTGCCTGTGGCCAGACTCCCACTGTGTGATCGATATAATACGGTCCAAATCCGGATTTCTCAATTTCCTCCATGGAAAGGTCCCGGGTAAGCTGATGTACAATAGTGGATACCATTTCCAGATGACTGAGTTCTTCTGTTCCTATATCGTTGAGCAAAGCAGAAGTCGTCCGGTTCGGCATGGTAAAACGCTGGGAAAGATAACGCAGGGAAGCGCTGATTTCACCATCCGGGCCACCGTACTGGCTCATGATATACTGTGCAATTTTGGCATTGGGTTGTGTGATATTGATCGGATATTGAAGCCTTTTTTCATAATTCCACATAAATTATCTGCACGCTCCTTCCTTTTCCCATGGGAATGGCTGTTCCATCCATTTCCAGATGGATTCTCCGGTCTGATCTGTAATGTCAATAATCAGGGGACCATATGCTTCGGCGTATTCTTTTAATAGCTTTTTTCGTTCCTGCACAAGTTCGTGACAGTAAGTCAGAGCCTTTTCATCACAGGGATGTGTGTCAAGGTACAGAGTCATATCATTGACTGCGAAACTGACCTGATCAATACGGTTTAATAACTGTTTTTGGGAGCAATCTGTTTTCATCTTCGAATACCTCTCTTTCCACAAAATGGTTTGCATAACTGTGGGAAAATGGTTCCTGCATTTAATGCATACTGCAGTGGGAAATTCTCTGTAAACTTCTGGCAGGGAACATATGCCATTGCAGGTTCCAGATACTGAAGATGCGAAAACATTTCATGTTTTTTTTCTTTGACACCCGGTATAGTATAGCTACAGTCTGTCGTGTTTCTGACAGAACATTCGGAACTGTTCATATTTCTATTTGAAGGCTGAGGCATATTCATACCGCAGGTACGGTTATAAGGGCGGTTGCCGGAACATCCCATCCGATAATTTTCCATATATAATTCCCTTCTCTGAAAACTGTTTACATTATATTTTATGTCATGCTCATAAAACCGTGCTCATACAAGTCGAAATTTCATTGCCATAGTGAAGATTCGTTACTGTTCACATACCACTATCCCGCGAGGTGTTTTGGCATGAATATGCCAAAATCCCGAGACATACAAGCCAAAATTCCATTGCCGCAGGCAATCTGGAATGAATTTTGGCTAAGTTACTGTGAACGGAGTGAACAGTAACGAAGATTCATATCGTCTGACAGACAGATTCCTTTTTACTTTAGAATATGCTATTATATATAGGAAATATTTGCTGCCTGCCAAGTGTCAGCATCCAAAGAAAGTCGGGAGGTACATAAAGATGAAACTTACAATATTGGGAACCGGAAATGCAAAGGTGACGAAATGCTATAACACCTGTTTTGCGCTAAATGAAGATAAAGAATATTTTATGATAGACGGAGGTGGCGGAAACACAATTCTGAAGCAGCTGGAGGACGCAGGAATCAGCTGGAAAGAAATCAGCACTATATTTGTGACACATAAACACATCGATCATCTGCTTGGAATCATCTGGATGCTTCGTATGTATTGTCAGGGAATGGCAAGAGGACAGTTTGGCGGTGAAGTGACTATCTATGGACATGATGAAGTGATCAGCCTGCTGAAACAGATGGCAGAGATGCTTCTCACACCAAAGGAAACGAAATTTATCGGAGACAAAGTCCATCTGGAAGAAGTAAAGGACGGAGAAGATAGAACGATTCTGGGACACAGGGTGACATTTTTTGATATTCTGTCTACAAAGGCAAAACAGTTTGGGTTCTGCATGGAGTACGCAGAGGGAAAGAAGCTGACCTGCTGTGGAGATGAGCCATATAATGAATGTGAGCAAAAATATGCCAAAAACAGCACATGGCTTCTTCATGAAGCATTCTGTCTGTTCTCCCAGGCAGATAAATTCAAACCATATGAGAAGCACCATTCTACTGTAAAGGATGCCTGTGAGTTGGCACAGAAACTGGAAGCAGAGAATCTGATCCTGTATCATACAGAGGATAAAAATATTTACAGACGAAAGGAGCTCTACACAGAAGAAGGCAGACAGTATTATAAAGGAAATCTCTGGATTCCTGATGATCTGGAAACCTACAAATTATAAAAAGACAAACCTCCGGGATACAGAATGAAAAATCTGGGCTCCGGAGGCTTGCCTTTTTTACAGCAATCTTTTTAAATGTATCATTTATGAGGGTTGCCATAGTGATTATGCTGTATGGTCCACATGTGTTTTGGTGTCGGAAGACAAAACTTCACATGTAGTATGATCCTGTGAAAAAGTTTCCATAATTCCTGAAATAGTCCTGTGCAGATAAGGACGGTACTCAGCCAGAGACACAGGCTGCTGATACAGAATGCAGCTGTAGCAGGTGGAACCTACCAGCTCAATGATCGTAAAGAGCATCAGTTCCGGATTTTTATAATGTAGTCCGCTTTGAGCAAGCATATCCAGATAGGACTGATAAAAATTATATTCGTCGTCAGGCATTTTTTCCTCAAAAGCACCCTTGAAGACACCCCAGGCAAGATTCTTTGAAATAAACAGCAGGAGAGTACGGTCTTTATTCAACTCAGTAAGAATGTAATCTATAATAAAATGTACCTGCCTGTCAAATTCGCTGATATGTGCATTCTGCACAGCCTCATGGGCCCGGAAAAACAATTCTCCGGTCTTGTGGGAAACCAGTTTATTCCGGATATCATATTTATCCTTAAAATAGAGGTAAAAAGTCCCCTTGGCAACCCCGGCCTGATCTACAATATCTGAAATTGTAGTTTTGGTAAGTCCCTTCGTCGTAAAAAGTTCAAAGGCAGTGTTGAAAAGAGCATCTTTTTTCTTCTTTTTATTCAGCTCCAGTTTTCCCATTTCAGATTCATTCCTTCCTCTACTGTATACATAACATTTTAACCGAATCAGGTAAGTCCCGCTGCGGAGTTTGCGAAAAGCAATAAGCGTCTTACTGTTCACAGCAACATAAGCTTACTTTGTAATTATATATAATTACTATTTTAAACAAAAATGACTGAAAGTCAATATTACATTTTTGTTCTGGAAAAATTTAGACAAATTGTGAAGAATGATTATTGACTGAAAATCATTTTTGTTATATAACATTCCATGAAATAAAAAATGACTGTTGGTCATAGAATGATCAAACAGTATCAATAATAAAGAAAGAAGAGGAGAAAAAGATGATTAAGGTAGGAAAGTGGATTGCAAAACACAAGATACTGATCATTATCATCGGAATTGCATTGCTGATCCCTTCATATCTCGGTATGGCGGCGACCAGAATCAACTACGATGTACTGAGTTATCTGCCGGATACCCTTGAGACAGTTGATGGACAGGACATTATGGTAGATCAGTTTGGGATGGGAGCCTTTTCCATGATAGTGGTGGAGGATATGGAACTGAAGGATGTAGCTGCTCTGAAAGAGAAAATCGAAGCAGTTGATCACGTGAAAAAAGTACTGTGGTATGACAGTGTCCTGGATGTTTCCGTTCCTGTAGAAATGCTTCCGAAGGATTTGAGAGAGGCATTTTTTAACGGAGATGCAACTATGATGATCGCGTTGTTTGATAATACAACATCATCAGAAACTTCCATGGAAGCTGTGACGCAGATTCGTAAGATTACTTCAAAGAACTGTTTTGTCAGTGGAATGACAGGCATTGTTACTGATATCAAACAGATTGCACTTAAGGAAATGCCGATTTACGTTGTGATTGCTTCCTGCCTTTCTCTGATAGTGTTGCTCCTTGCAATGGATTCTCTGGTAGTTCCGGTTTTGTTTTTGCTCTGCATTGGTGTTGCAGTCTTGTATAATCTTGGAAGTAATATTTTTCTTGGTCAGATTTCATACATCACTCAGGCACTGACAGCAGTCCTGCAGCTTGGTGTTACCATGGATTATTCCATTTTCCTGCTGAACAGTTATGAGGAGAATAAGAAGCGGTTTGAGGGTGATAAAGAGAGGGCTATGGCACATGCCATCAATGCAACCTTCAAATCTGTAATCGGAAGTTCTATTACAACAGTAGCCGGATTTATCGCACTTTGCTTTATGACCTTCTCACTTGGACGTGATATGGGTATCGTAATGGCCAAGGGAGTTGTTATCGGTGTTCTGTGTTGTGTTACTTTGCTCCCTGCTCTGGTGCTTACTTTTGACGGAGCCATTGAAAAAACAACACATAAGCCGCTGCTTCCAAGTTTTGATAAGGCATCTGCTTTTATTACAAAGCATTATAAAGTATGGCTGATCATTTTCCTGGTAATGCTTTTCCCGGCAATTCATGGAAATAACAATCTGAAGAATTACTACAATATTGACAAGTCACTTCCTTCCACGCTGGACAGTAATGTGGCAAATGCCAAACTTCAGGAAACCTTTGATATGAATAATGTTCATATGGTGTTATTAAAGAAAGGTCTGACATCAAAAGAAAAAACAGAAATGCTTGACCAGATCAAGGATGTTGATGGTGTAAAATGGGCACTTGGAATGGACTCTTTCGTAGGTGCGGCATTCCCGGATACCATGATCCCAAGTAATCTGAAGAAGATGTTGGAAAGCGATGAGTACGAGATGGAATTTATCTGTTCCAAATATAAAACAGCTACAGACGAGGTAAATAATCAGATTGATGAGATCCAGAAGATTGTAAAAGGATACAGTCCGGAATCTATGGTAATCGGAGAAGCACCTCTGACCAAGGATCTTCAGGATGTTACGGATGTGGATTTAAAGACTGTAAATACTATCTCTATCCTGGCAATTTTCATTATTATCATGGTTGTGTTTAAATCCATTTCGCTTCCGTTTATTCTGGTTGCAGTTATTGAGTTTGCGATTTTTGTCAATATGTCCGTTCCTTATTATCAGGGAAAGGAAGTGGTGTTCGTAGCAAGCATTGTTATCGGTTGTATCCAGCTGGGAGCTACTGTTGACTATGCAATCCTTATGACCAGCAGATACCAGAAAGAACGTGGTCTTGGAAAGAGTAAGAAAGAATCCATTGCCATCGCACATAAAACTTCCATGAAGTCAATTGTGATCAGTGGCTGCAGCTTCTTTGCAGCAACTTTCGGAGTTGGTCTTTATACACAGGTAGATATGATTGGAAGTATCACAAACCTGCTTTCACGTGGAGCTGTGATCAGTACACTGGTGGTATTGTTTATACTTCCGGCTATGTTTATGATATTTGATTCTCTCATCTGCCACACATCTATTGGATTTGCCAAGAAGAAACCGGCAAAAGAGAAGAAACAGTGATTCAGGATTTTTAAAAAGAAGCTTATTGTAAAGAGATAGAATAAAGGAGTAAGTTATTATGAATAGAAACAGAAAGAAAGCAGCTGCAGCAACGCTTGCAGCAGGAATGGCTGTAGTTCTCGGAGCAGGTACTGTAATGGCAGCTGCTTCAACAGGTGATAATGGATTGCAGAAAGAAGAAACCGTTTATGTAAATACAACTGCCGGAGGAGAAGTAACGGATGTCACAGTATCTGACTGGCTGAAAAATTCCGGAGACAGTTCCAATTCTGAGGTGAAAGATGCCTCTGATCTTCAGGATATAAAAAACGTAAAAGGTGATGAAACATTTACTCAGAACGGAAATGATCTGACCTGGAGTACTGATGGAAAGGATATTTATTATCAGGGAAAGACAGAGAAAAATCTCCCGGTTTCCGTAGGAATTAAATATTATATGGATGGAACTGAGGTTTCTCCGGAAGCTCTGGCAGGAAAGACAGGACATCTGAAAATGGAAGTGACATATACAAATACTTCTAAAACAACCAAAACAGTGAATGGCAAAAAGACTGATATTTATTCACCCTTTGTTATGGTGACAGGAATGATCCTTTCTACAGATAATTTCTCCAATATTACAGTAGATAACGGTAAGGTTATTTCTGACGGAAGCAGAAATGTTGTTGTCGGTTTTGGTATGCCGGGAATGAAAGAAAGTCTGGATATGTCTTCTGATATTGCAGATGAAGTGAATATCCCTGAAGGATTTACAGTGGAAGCAGATGTTACAGACTGTGAGATGAATTCTACATTTACCGTAGCACTTACAGATATTTTCAAAGATATTAATCTGGATGATGTGGATGGACTGGATGAGCTGAAGGATTCAATGAAAGATCTGACGGATGCAGCAGTAAAACTGGTAGACGGAACCAAAGATCTTTATGATGGAACTAATAAACTCAATGACAAATATAAAGAATTTTATGATGGAATCGGAACTCTGAAAAGTGGTGTCAGTGATCTGAATGACGGAGCAAAAGAACTGGATGACGGAGCAAAGGAATTAAGCAGCGGAGCACAGACACTGAATACAGGGGCACAGACTTTAAACAGTGGTGTTTCCTCTTATACAGCAGGGGCAGACACACTTTCAGATGGAATCAAACAATATACAGCAGGAGTAGATACGCTGGACAGCAAGATGGCGGACTATGAGGCAGGGATGAAATCTCTTTCCGATGGTGTAAATGCATATGTTGCAGGCGGCAATCAGCTTGCAGGCGGGGTGCAGAGCTATGTAACAGGAACAACTACTCTGACAGACGGAATGCAGCAGTATATTGCAGGAGTTAATCAGCTTGCAGGCGGTGTGGGTCAGTATGCTGGTGGTATCAAGAGTTTAGTGGATGGGATTGGTCAGGTTGTTCCGGGAATTGATACTGCTGTAAATGGAATCCAGACTGCTGTAGAAAAAATGACAGCTCTTTCATCTAAAATCGATGCAAATCAGATTGCTAATTTCAGTGACAGCATGACGGCTTATACAACAGGCGTTTCTGATTACACTTCTGCAGTTGGCCAGTATATTGAAAGTGTAGAACAGCTTGCATCAGGACTGAGCCAGCTTGAGAGCTCACTTGAAAACATGGGAGCTTCCACAGCTTCAGAAATAGAAGAAAGTGCAAATGCAATGTCCGGACAGTTAAATGACAGTGCTGAAACCATGAACAGTCAGGCAGATGCAATTGAATCCTGGATCAGTGATTCCGCAGAGGCTTCTGTAGATGCATCTTCTGTAGATGCAGGAGTTGCAGCAGTCAGCAGTCAGCTAGAAGCAGCAGAATCTGCTTTGTATAATATTGATACCAGCAATATGGATGATGAAACGGCTGCTGCTGTAGAAGCTGCGATTGATGGTGCCTTAGGTTCTATTCAGGCTGCTGAGGACAGTGCATCTAATATTGATACATCCACAATTACAGCCTCCGCACCTGATACGTCAGCATTGCAGTCAGCAGCAGACGCTTTAAGGGCATCTGCGTCCAGTGCGGAATCAACAGCAGATGCACAGGAAGAGGCAGTCAACAGCAGTGTTGAACAGATGAAACAGCAATTACAGGCATTAACTCAGGGAATGAAGACAGTGCAGGAAACTGTATCACAGTTAAATGCAGGTGCAAAAGAGCTTACTTCTAATGATGGCACATTAAAAGCAAGTGGAACCCAGCTTGCTCAGTCAGGAACCCAGATTGCTACAGTAGTAAATCAGATGAGTACATTATTTACCGGACTTGGACAGCAGCTTCCGGAAATGCTGCAGGGAATCGATCAGCTGAAAGCAGGCTCTGATCAGCTGACTACTGCAAATAAATCTCTCCAGAGTGGATATGAAAGCCTTGCAAAAGCAAGCACAGAACAGATGATTTCCGGCGCAGATACACTGCTTAGTTCCGGAAAGACACTGACAGATGGAATTGCACAGCTTCAGGGCGAAAATAATGTTAATGCACAGACACTGTTAAAAGGAGCCAAGACTCTTAAGAGCGCAAGAAAGAGCCTGACCAGTGGTATGTCTCAGATCAATTCTGCAACAGGTCAGATTACAAGTGGCGTGGAAACGCTGGCATCTAACAGTGGAACACTGTACAGCGGAGCAGATCAGCTTTCTTCAAACAGTTCTACATTAAACAGCGGAGCATCTAAGCTTGCATCAGGAACCCAGACACTTGTATCCGGAGCACAGACCCTTGCATCAGGAACAGGCAGCCTTGTATCCGGCACTCAGACGTTAATGGATGGTGCAGATAAGCTTTCTGATGGCAGTGATCAGCTTAAAGATGGTATCAGCGATCTGAATGACGGAGCAAAAGAACTGAACAAAGGACAGAAGAAATTCTATAAAGAAGGTATTAAGAAACTGGATGATACAGTAAACGGAGATCTTCAGGATATTCTTGACAGATTTGAGGTAATCCAGTCTGACGATGTAATGTACACAACATTCACAGACAGATCCGGCGATATGGACGGAAATGTTAAATTTATTTTCGAATCTGACCCGATTGAAATCAGTGATGATGAGAAATAGATATCATAAACCTGAGACATACAGAATAAGGGAAAGATGAACAGCCAGACTTAACTAAAATGGGGCAGATGCAATCAGGCAACTGCCCCATTGCTTATGAAAAAGCTTTCTGTTATAATAAAAAAGTCAGATGGGAATTTTAGAAAACAAGAAAGCATCAGGTGATTAAATGGAAAATACAAAATCACAAAAAAAGTCGTATTCAACAGCATCTTCCAAGAGCAGGGCGCGTCGAAAAACAAAAACAGATTATTATGATTACAGTCTGGTAGCAGTTATTGTACTGCTGACCTGTTTTGGGCTTATCATGCTGTACAGTACAAGCTCCTATATGGCTCAGATAAATTACGGAAGCGACATGTATTTTTTTAAAAAACAGGCCATCATCAGCGTGGCATGTATTATCATGGCACTGATCATTTCCAGGCTCAATTATCGGATACTGAACCGTTTTAGCACAGCTTTGTATGTAGCGGCACTGGTGTTGATGGCACTGGTAAAAACACCGCTGGGGCAGTCTTCTCATGGTGCCCAGAGATGGCTGAACCTTGGACCGGTTCAGTTCCAGCCGGCAGAGCTTGCCAAGATAGCAGTTATTGTCTGCCTCCCATATATGATCGTGCATATGGGAAAGAAAGTCCATACCTTAAAGGGCTGTATGGTTCTTGCTGTTGTGGGAGGCGGACTGGCACTGGCTGCATATGTATTTACGGACAATCTGAGTACAGCAATTATTATTTTCTGTATTACTGCAGGACTGATTTTTGTGGCTCACCCGGATATTAAGATTTTTATTATTATTGCAGGTGTTGTTATTGCGCTGGCAGTGATCGGAGTCATTTTTCTGAATGCAACAGTGAGTGTTGATGGAAGTGGAAGCTTTCGTCTGAGACGAATCATGGTATGGCTTCATCCGGAAGAATATGCGGACAGTTGGGGGTATCAGACAATTCAGGCATTGTATGCGATTGGCTCGGGAGGATTTTTTGGCAGAGGACTTGGAAACAGTATTCAGAAGCTGGGAAGTGTACCTGAGGCACAGAATGACATGATTTTTTCAATTATCTGTGAAGAACTGGGGATTTTTGGAGGTCTTATCGTGCTGATGCTTTATGCATATCTGCTATACAGGCTGTTTGTTATTGCACAGAATGCACCGGATATGTTTGGCTCACTTATGGTCAGTGGGATTTTTATTCACATAGCATTGCAGGTTATTCTTAATATTGCGGTTGTTGTAAACCTTATGCCGAATACAGGTGTCACTCTTCCGTTTATCAGTTATGGAGGTACGTCGATCGTATTCCTTATGGCAGAGATGGGACTTGCGCTGAGTGTGGCAAGGCAGATTAAATTTGAGGAATAAAAAATGTAATAAAATAGTGCTTGACAAACAGGAGGGAAGAATATATACTTTGAACATCAAAGTAATCAATCCCGATAAAACCAAATCTGAATAAATGAGACGTATTTACTGGTCTGACGGATGATAAGGTTGAAAACAAGAAAAAGCAGAATCATCATCTGCTTAACAAAAATAATAAAAAACAAGTGATAACCGGAGCAGGAAAAAGAGAAGCATTCCGGGGCTTGAATTAAAGGAGAAGAGAAAATTATGTTAGAAAAAATGAGTGAAATGATCGCAGAGCAGTTAAATTGTGATGCAGCAGGAATTACTGCTGAAACTTCTTTCAAGGATGATCTTGGCGCAGATTCACTTGACCTGTTTGAGCTGGTTATGGCTCTGGAAGATGAATACAATATTGAGATCCCGGCTGAAGATCTTACAGATTTAACAACAGTCGGAGCTGTTATGGATTATCTGAAAAACAAAGGCGTAGAGGCTTAATCATATAGAAATGACAAATAACTCCTTGGAGCCAGAGATGGCTTCGGGGAGAATTTTTTGACATTATAATTTGAGTATCAAAATATTTTAAACTAAAATAATTTGCAATCAGAAACAAATTGTTATCATCTGATATAAACATAAAAATAAAGGAAAGGAAAATGATATGTCTAAAATTGCATTTGTATTTCCGGGACAGGGTGCACAGTATACAGGAATGGCGAAAGATTTTTATGAAAAATATGCTGTAAGTCGCGAAGTATTTGAAAGCGCATCAAAAGCATCCGGACTTGATGTGAAAGCTTTATGCTTTGAAGAAAATGACAGATTAAATATTACAGAATATACACAGATTGCCATGCTGACAGCAGAAATCGCAATCTTAAGAGCTGTAGAGGAAGCCGGAATCAGGTCTCAGGTAAATGCTGGACTGAGCCTTGGAGAATACGGAGCACTGGTGGCCTCCGGTGTTATGAAGGAAGAGGATGCATTTACTGTAGTGCGAAAAAGAGGAATTTTTATGCAGGAGGCATATCCTACAGGTGGTGCAATGTCCGCTGTTCTTGGAACAGATGCAGAGCTGATTGAAAAAATCTGCAATGAGACACAGGGAATTGTATCCATTGCAAATTATAACTGTCCGGGACAGATTGTGATCACAGGCGAGGAGACAGCAGTTGCAGCAGCAGGGGAGGCATTAAAGGCAGCAGGCGCCAGACGTGTGATTCCTCTTAAAGTCAGTGGCCCATTTCACTGTGAGCTTCTCAAAGGCGCAGGGGAAAAACTGGGACAGGAACTTGAGAAGGTAGAAATCCAGTCATTTACAGTACCTTATGTGACAAATGTAACTGCACAGTATGTGACAGGACCGGAGCAGGTAAAGGAATTGCTTGTCAGCCAGGTTTCATCCTCTGTGCGCTGGCAGCAGTGTGTAGAACAGATGATTGATGATGGTGTAGATACGTTTATTGAGATTGGACCGGGAAAAACTCTGACAGGATTTCTCAAAAAGATCAACAGAAATGTAAAAGCATTACATGTTGAGAAAACAGAAGATCTGGATGAAGTGAGAAAGGAGTGTCTGTAAAATGCTGAAAAATAAAATTGCCCTGATTACAGGTGCAGGACGTGGAATCGGACGAGCCATTGCTATTGCTCTTGCAAAGGAAGGTGCAGAGGTGGTTATCAATTACAATGGTTCTGAAGAGAGAGCGAAGGAAGTAAAACAGACCATCGAAGAAAACGGTGGAAAAGCTTCCATATATAAATGCAATGTCAGTGATTTCGCAGCCTGTGAAGCAATGATCAAAGATATAGTTAAAGAATACGGACACCTTGATATTCTGGTTAATAATGCAGGAATTACCAAAGATGGTCTGATTATGAAAATGAAAGAAGAGGATTTTGATTCTGTACTTAATGTAAACCTGAAAGGTACATTCAATACAATCCGTCACAGTGCCCGTCAGATGCTGAAACAGAGATGTGGAAAGATCATCAATATTTCTTCTGTTTCCGGAATCCTCGGAAATGTGGGCCAGGCAAATTATGCTGCATCCAAAGCAGGTGTGATCGGTCTGACAAAAACAATGGCAAGAGAGCTGGGCAGCCGGGGAATTACGGTAAATGCCATTGCACCTGGATTTGTAGAAACAGAGATGACAGGAGTGCTCTCAGAAGAAATCAGGGAAAATGCATGTAAGCAGATTATCCTGGGACGTTTCGGAAAACCGGAGGATATTGCAAATACAGCGGTATTTCTGGCATCAGACAAAGCAGACTATATTACAGGACAGGTCATCAGCGTAGATGGCGGTATGAACGTATAAATAAGGAGAACAAAATGAGAAGAGTTGTAATTACAGGTATGGGAGCAATCACTCCGGTAGGCCTTAGTGTAGAAGAATTCTGGAACAGCGTAAAAGAAGGAAAAACAAACTTTGCAGAAGTAACACGTTTTGATTCTACAAATTACAGAGCGCATATGGCAGCAGAGATCAACAATTTTAATCCAAAGGATTATATGGATTTCAAATCTGCAAAACGTATGGAGCTTTTCAGCCAGTATGCGGTAGCAGCAGCAAAAGAAGCTATTGAGCAGTCCGGACTGGATATGACAAAAGAAGATCCCTTCCGTGTAGGCTGTAGCGTGGGAAGCGGTATCGGAAGTATGCAGGTGGTAGAGAAATCCTGCGAAATTCTCAACACAAAGGGACCAGGAAGACTGAATCCTCTAATGATTCCTCTTCTGATCTCCAATATGGCATCCGGAAATGTTTCCATTCAGTTTGGACTCCGCGGAAAGAACATTAATGTTGTAACTGCCTGTGCAACAGGAACCCACAGCATTGGAGAAGCATACCGTACTATTCAGTGCTCTGATGCAGATGTTATGGTTGCAGGTGGAACGGAAGCAGCTATCACACCAACAGGCTTTGGTGGTTTTGCGGCACTGACAGCATTGACCTCATCCACAGATCCTGAGAGATGTTCCATCCCTTTTGACAAAGAAAGAAGCGGTTTTGTAATGGGTGAGGGTGCCGGCGTGGTAGTTCTGGAAGAACTGGAGCATGCCAAAGCACGTGGAGCGAAAATCCTTGGCGAGGTTGTCGGATATGGTGCAACAGGAGATGCTTATCACATTACATCCCCTGCAGAGGACGGTTCCGGTGCTGCCAAAGCTATGGAATGGGCTGTAAAAGAAGCAGGAATTTCCACAGATGATGTATGGTATGTAAATGCACATGGTACAAGCACACATCATAATGACTTATTTGAAACAATTGCCATTAAGAAAACATTTGGTGAACACGCAAAAGAAATGAAAATAAATTCTACAAAATCTATTACAGGACATCTTCTGGGAGCTGCCGGTGCAGTGGAAGTGATCACCTGTGTAAAAGAACTTCAGGAAGGCCTGATCCATCAGACTGTTGGTTATAAGGTGCCGGATGAACAGTGTGACCTGGATTATGTAGGAAACGGTAATGTAAAGATGGATATCAAATATGCACTTACCAATTCTCTTGGCTTTGGCGGACATAACGCATCCTTACTTATTAAAAAGTACGAAGACTGATCACGCAGATAATAAATGGTATGGTGATTTTGAAAACAATATACGACAGTGATCTTATAATATAGCTATTTCAGCAGGAGGAAATAAATGGAACTGGCAAATATATTAGAACTGATCCACGCAGTCAGCGATTCAGATCTCACAGAATTTAACCTGCAGGACGATACCTTAAATATTTCCATGTCAAAAGAGAAAACAATTGTACAGCAGATGGCAGTCAATACTGATCCGGCAGATGCTCAGCAGTATCAGCCGGTAGTGCAGCAGGCTGTACATGTAGAATCCGTCAATGCTGTTAACGATGAAGTACAGACAGGAAGTGTGGTAAAATCTCCTCTTGTAGGTACCTATTATGCAGCATCTTCTCCGGAAAATCCCCCCTTTGTAAAAGTAGGAGATAAAGTAAGCAAAGGTCAGGTCCTTGGCATTGTGGAAGCAATGAAGCTGATGAACGAGATTGAATCAGAATTTGATGGTACAGTAAAAGAAATCCTTGTAGAAAACGAGCAGATGGTAGAGTTCGGACAGCCGATGTTTGTGATAGAATAGAAGAAGGAGGTAAAAAACTATGAAACTTACAACAAAAGAAATCATGGAGATCATTCCCCACAGACACCCGTTCCTCCTGATTGATACTATTGAAGAACTGGTGCCGGGTGTGAAGGCAACAGGAAAGAAATGTGTTACCTATAATGAGCCGCATTTCGCAGGACACTTTCCACAGGAACCGGTTATGCCAGGAGTTCTGATCATTGAAGCGCTTGCGCAGACAGGTGCAGTTGCAATTCTGAGTAAACCGGAAAATAAAGGAAAGATCGCATATTTTGCATCGATCAACAATGCAAAATTCAAGAACAAGGTAGTTCCCGGAGATACCCTTACTCTCGAAGTAGAGATCATTAAGGAAAAAGGTCCCATGGGAGTGGGAAAAGCAAAAGCAACAAACCAGGACGGTAAGGTAGCAGTGATCGCAGAGCTGACTTTTGCAGTAGGAGCATAACAGATGTTTAATAAAATTTTGATCGCCAATCGTGGTGAGATTGCAGTGAGGATCATCCGGGCATGTCGTGAGATGGGAATCCGCACAGTAGCTGTATACTCAGAAGCAGACAGAGATGCCCTGCATACCCAGCTTGCAGATGAAGCAGTATGCATCGGAAAGGCACAGTCATCAGACAGCTATCTGAACATGGAGCGAATCTTAAGTGCTACCATTGCCACAAAAGCAGAAGCAATCCATCCGGGATTCGGATTTCTCTCAGAGAACAGCCGTTTTGTGGAAATGTGTGAGAAATGTAATGTGGCATTTATAGGTCCTTCCGCAGAAGTAATTTCCAGAATGGGAAATAAATCTGAGGCGAAAAACACAATGCGGAAAGCTAAAGTCCCGGTAGTTCCCGGCACAAAGGAACCGGTCTACACAGTAGAGCAGGCTTTGGAAGCTGTAAAGGAAATCGGTTTTCCGGTCATGATTAAAGCATCAGCAGGCGGCGGTGGAAAAGGAATGCGTGTAGCCGGAAATGAACAGGAATTTGCCAAATTGTTTGAGACAGCACAGCAGGAGTCGGTCCATTCCTTCTCCGATAATACCATGTATCTGGAACGGTTTGTGGAGAATCCCAGACATGTTGAAGTGCAGATTCTTGCGGATAAATACGGAAATGTAGTTCATCTGGGAGAACGAGACTGCTCTGTTCAGAGACGTCACCAGAAAATGATCGAAGAGTCTCCATGTATCGCAATCTCTGATGATCTGAGAAAGAAAATGGGTGAGACAGCAGTACGGGCAGCAAAGGCAGCAGGCTATGAAAGTGCAGGAACCATAGAATTTCTTCTGGATCAGTCCGGAGAATTTTATTTCATGGAAATGAACACCAGAATCCAGGTAGAACATCCGGTAACAGAATTTGTGTCTGGTGTAGATCTGATCAAAGAGCAGATCTGCATTGCGGCAGGTGAACCGTTAAGCGTTCAGCAGAAAGACATAGAAATCCGCGGTCATGCCATGGAATGCAGAATCAATGCCGAGGATCCTGAGAGACATTTCATGCCATGCCCTGGTAAGATCACTGACTTACATCTTCCCGGTGGAAACGGAATCCGCGTGGATACAGCAGTTTATAATGACTACGCAATCCCGCCCTACTATGATTCTATGATTGCCAAGATCATTGTTTATGACAAAGACCGCCGCAGTGCCATTCGAAAGATGATCAGTGCACTTGGAGAAGTTGCCATCGAAGGAGTAAAAACTAACGTGGATTTTCTGTATGAGCTTCTTAATCAACCGGATTTTCAGGATGGAAACATTACAACTGATTTCATTCCACAGCATTATCCGGAGTTGTAAAAGGAAATCTGGTGTAAATATACTTTATAGTTCAGTAGAAATTACAGATTTATTAAAAGGTAACTGATAAGCGAATCGATAAAATAATTTTTGATAGAATTAGTTTGATTAATAGTATAGCGAAAATTAAGTTTCTGCTATATTGATGCAGATGAAAAATCAGACAAGTCAATATAGCAGTTACTTAATATTCGCTGTAATAGTTATTAACGTTGTTTTGTTGTCTGAAAGCAACATCAAATTGGGTTACATGAAGGAGCAGGATTTTAATGGCAGACTTAAAGAGATTTTTTAAGAAAACAGTTTCAGAAGACCGGCATAAACAGGCCGCATCTGTTTCCGTACCTGAGGGTTTATGGATTAAATGTCCCAAGTGCGGAGAAATGGTTTACAGAGAAGACGTAATATCCAACGCCTATGTGTGCCCGAAATGCGGAGGATATTTCAGAATCAGCGCAAAACGCCGCATCAAAATGATTGCAGATAAAGGAAGTTTTAAAGAGTGGTTCACAGGAATTGACAACAGCAATCCCCTGGACTATCCGGACTATCCGCAGAAAATCGAGAATCTGAAGGAAAAAACACACCTTGATGAGGCAATTCTTATCGGAGAAGCCACCATCGAAGGAATCCGTACAGTGATCGGAGCCATGGATACCAGATTTCTCATGGCTTCCATGGGCTATGTAGTGGGAGAAAAGATCACCCGCTCATTTGAAGAAGCAACAAAACAGGGACTTCCGGTCATTCTGTTCTGTTGCTCCGGCGGTGCCAGAATGCAGGAAGGAATCGTATCACTGATGCAGATGGCAAAAACCTCCGCAGCCATTAAACGTCACTCCCAGGCAGGGCTTCTCTACACATCTGTGCTGACAGACCCGACTACCGGTGGCGTTACAGCAAGCTTTGCCATGCTTGGAGATATTATCCTTGCAGAACCAGGCTCCCTAATCGGATTTGCCGGCCCGAGAGTCATTGAACAGACCATAGGTCAGAAACTGCCGGATGGCTTCCAGAGACCGGAATTTCTTCTGGAACATGGATTTCTCGACGGAATTGTTGAACGAGGCTCTATGCGGGATGTTCTTTCGCTGATCCTGAAACTGCATGATACCAGAAAATGTTACGGAGAATTTCCACAGGAAACATCTGCCAGATCTTTCGATACTTTTGGCAAAAAGAAAAAGCAGAAGAAACAAAAAAATCTCACAGCCTGGGACAGAGTCCAGATTGCCAGAAGCAGTGACCGTCCGTCAGCAGCGGAATATATTGATGCCATTTTTGATGATTTCATGGAATTTCATGGTGACAGAGGTGTCAGAGACGACAATGCCATCATCGGTGGCATTGCTACACTGGACGGACAGCCCGTTACAGTAATCGGAATCCGTAAAGGGCATACTACAAAAGAAAACATCAGATGTAACTTCGGAATGCCATCACCGGAAGGGTACAAAAAGGCTCTTAGACTGATGAAACAGGCAGAGAAATTTGGACGTGCAGTCATTGCATTTGTAGACACTCCGGGGGCATTCTGTGGACTGGAAGCAGAAGAACGGGGACAGGGCGAAGCCATTGCAAGGAATCTTCTGGAAATGTCCGATTTGAAGGTGCCGGTTCTTTCGGTTGTAATTGGTGAAGGCGGCAGTGGCGGTGCACTTGCACTTGCAGTCGGCAATGAAGTCTGGATGATGGAAAATGCAACCTACACCATCCTTTCACCGGAAGGCTTTGCATCCATTCTCTGGAAAGACAGCAGAAAGGCACCGGAAGCTGCGGAGGTCATGAAAGTAACGGCGGCTCATCTGAAAGAACTGGGAATCATTGAACGGATCATACCGGAGGAATATCCTGCAAGTGAGGAGAATTTGCCGGAAATTGCAGAATATATGAAGATCAGAATGAAGCAGTTCCTGGAGAAACAAGCTGGTAAAAGTGGGGAACAGATCGCACAGGAACGGTATGAGAGGTTTCGTAAGATGTAGCGTGTGAATGGCAAAAGGGACGCGCAGAAAAATATTTTATTTGGAGTGCGGTTTCGGGGTCTAAGATATTCTAAGCTCTCAGAAATCTGCTAAAGGCATGAGCCGTCTTGTCAAACTCGCTCCGTTGCAAACTTCGCTCAGACAGTGATGCAGCCGGCTCATAACGCAGATTTCTGAGAACTAAGAATATCTAAGACCCCTGCAAATGCATTCCCAATAAAATATTTTTCTGCGCTGTTTTGTTGCATGTTGTTATGCGTTTTCTTAGGGTTTATATTTATAGCAAATCTCTTAATTAATGTATTTGAGACAGTTCAGCAGAGTGCGAAAGACAAGGAAGATATCTGACGCAGGATTTCACGCCTGATGGGCTGAATCAATATGCATTATTTATGAGGGTTACTATAGTTATGTTGTGTAGCAGGTATGTTATTTAGCCAATTGTTCTGTAAAGTCAGGAGTGGTATCTCCTTTACTGTTGTACACTAAATATGTTATATAACCGATAGTCAGCATGGGAAGCAATTATGTTTGGGGGCGAATTTGAGGGTTCATTGTAGTTCTTGGCATTTGGGAAGCCGCGTTATGAGTCGTCCATTTCACTGTTTGAGCGGAGTTTGCAACGGAGCGAGTTTGAGAGGGCGGCTCATGCTTTTAGCGGCTTTCCAAATGCCTAGAACTACAATGGTTCCGAAACTGAGCCCCCAAACATAATTGCTTCCCATGCGTCCCTTTCCATAACAAACTTTTTTAAAATTTCCTCCATCCCGACTTGAAATAAGAAAGCCTCTGACGTATAATAAACCCGAAAGTAGAAAGGCGCTGCTTTTAAGCAGGGTCTTTTTTTACAGATTTTGAATATATGAAAAATTCAGGAGTGAAAAAAGTTATGACCAAGATCAGAACAAGATTTGCACCAAGCCCTACAGGCAGAATGCATGTTGGAAATTTAAGAACAGCATTATATGCATACCTTATTACAAAACATGAAGGCGGAGATTTCATCCTCCGTATTGAAGATACAGACCAGGAACGTTACGTAGAAGGCGCTGTAGATATTATCTACCGTACTCTTGCAAAAACAGGACTTCTCCATGATGAAGGTCCGGACAAGGACAAAGGTTTTGGACCGTATGTTCAGAGTGAGCGTCAGGCACAGGGAATCTATCTGAAATATGCACAGCAGTTAGTAGAACAGGGTGATGCATACTATTGTTTCTGTAAGAAGGAAGAACTGGAAGGTATGAAACGTGTTGTGGCAGGAAAGGAGATTTCCATTTATGACAAACGCTGCCTTAAACTTTCCAAAGAAGAAGTACAGCGTCGTCTTGATGCAGGAGAACCACACGTAATCCGTTTCAATATGCCAACAGAGGGAACTACAACATTCCATGATGTAATCTACGGAGATATCACAGTAAACAATGAGGAACTGGAAGATCTGATCCTGATCAAATCTGACGGATACCCAACTTATAACTTTGCAAACGTAATCGACGACCATTTAATGGAGATCACACACGTAGTAAGAGGTAACGAGTATCTTTCCTCAGCTCCGAAATACAACCGTATCTACGAAGCTTTCGGATGGGATATCCCGGTTTATGTACATTGTCCGCTGATTACAGATGAGACACACCAGAAGCTTTCCAAACGTTGTGGACATTCCTCTTATGAAGATCTGCTTGATCAGGGATTTGTTTCAGAAGCGATCATCAACTATGTGGCACTTCTCGGATGGAGTCCTTCTGACAACAGAGAGATCTTTACACTGGATGAACTGGTACAGGTATTTGATTATCATCATATCAATAAATCTCCGGCAGTATTTGATATTGCGAAACTTCGTTGGATGAATGGTGAGTATATCAAGAAAATGGATGCGGATGAATTCTATGAGAGAGCACTTCCGTATATGAAAGAAGTTCTGAAGAAAGACTACAACTTCAAGAAGATTGCAGGAATGGTACAGACCAGAATCGAAACATTCCCTGACATTCCGGCTCTGATCGACTTCTTTGAGGAAGTACCGGAATATGATTCCGCCATGTACTGCCATAAGAAAATGAAGACAAATGAAGAAACTTCTCTTACAGTATTAAAAGAAGTACTTCCGGTTCTGGAAGAACAGGAAGATTATACAAATGATCCGTTATTTGAAACATTAAGTGCATTTGTAAAAGAGCATGGTTATAAGAACGGATATGTAATGTGGCCTCTGCGTACTGCTGTTTCCGGCAAGCAGATGACGCCGGCCGGTGCTACTGAGATCATGGAGATCATCGGTAAAGATGAGACAATCAAACGAGTAAAGGCAGCTATTGAGAAATTAAGCAAATAAATATGAAGAGAAATCCATCTCAACTTCGGGCAATCACTCACCTGTCAGGACCTATGATGGTCCTGGCAGGTCCCGGCTCGGGGAAAACTTCCGTTATTGTGGAGAGAACTGCATACATGATCAATGAGGGGAAGATACCGGCTTCTTCTATTTTGGTTATAACTTTTTCCAGAGCAGCGGCAACAGAGATGAAAGAACGGTTTTTGAAATTCGTGGGACAGAACAGAAGCGAAGTGACTTTTGGAACTTTCCACGGAATTTTTTATGGGATTTTGAAAGCGGCCTATCATCTGAGTGCGGCCAATATTCTTTCTGAGGAAGAAAAATTCAGTATTCTACGTGAGATGACTGAGAAATATGGACAGGAAATGGCTCAGGAGGGAGATTTCATTGAAGAAGTTGCCAAGGAAATCAGTGTTGTAAAGGGGAACTGTATTTCTCCGGAGCATTATTATGCATCCTGTTGCTCGGATGAGATATTCAGGGACATTTTTCATGGCTATAAGCAGGCTCTGAAGGCGAAACGCAAGCTGGATTTTGATGATATGATCCTCTGTTGTTATGAACTTTTTTCTCAGAGACAGGATATCCTGAATGCATGGAGAAGAAAATTTGTCTACATTCTGGTGGATGAGTTTCAGGATATCAACAGCTTACAATACAAGATTTTGCAGATGTTGGCGGCACCTGTCAATAACCTGTTTATTGTAGGGGATGATGACCAGTCCATCTATCATTTCCGGGGTGCAAGACCAGAGATTATGTTAAATTTTACAAAGGATTATCCGAAGGCGGAGACAGTCCTTCTGAATGTGAATTACCGGTGCAGTAAGAATATCCTGCGTACAGCCATGAAAGTGATCGGATGTAATACCAGACGTTTCAAAAAGCAGCTGGATACTCCAAATGAAGAAGGGATGCCTGTGACGTGCAAGGAATTTGATAATCCAAGAGAAGAGTATATGTGCGTGGTGGCAGCACTGAAAAAAAGAATGGAGCGCGGCGAGGATCTGCTGAATACGGCAATCCTGCTTCGTACAAATCAGGAATCGGAAGGTCTGATCAATGTGTTGATGGAATATCAGGTTCCTTTTACAATGAAAGAACAGCTTCCCAATCTTTTCCGCCACTGGATCTGCCGGGCGCTTCTGGCTTATCTTGAAATGGCAGCAGGAGACAGGAGCAGGAAGAATTTTCTGGAGATCATGAATCGGCCAAATCGCTATATTTCCAGAGAAGCGTTGAACAGTTCGCAGATTAATTTTAATGAACTTCGGGAATATTATAAAGACAAAGACTGGATGTGCGACAGGATTACCACACTGGAAACGCATCTGAGGATTCTTGGTACTCTTTCCCCTTTTGCTGCGATTAATTTTATCAGAAAAGGAATGGGATTCGAAGAATACTTGCGTGAATATGCACAGTATCGTAAAATAAAACCAGAGGAACTGCTTGAGACCCTGGACCGGATCCATGAGAGTGCAAAAGGCATGAAAACCCTGGCGAAGTGGCAGGCTTACATAGAAGAATATACGAAGCGCCTGAATGAACAGGCAAGGAAACAGCAGGATAAAAAAGAAGGAGTGACTATATCCACACTCCATGCGGTAAAAGGTCTGGAATATGATATTGTGTATATTCTGAATGTTAATGAAGGAAGCATTCCATATCGCAAGGCGGTTTTGGCAGAAGCAGTGGAAGAAGAACGAAGATTGTTTTATGTAGGGATGACCAGGGCGAAAAAGAAGCTGGTGCTTGCCTATGTGAAACGCCAGTATGAGAAGGAACGGGAGCCTTCCCGGTTTCTTGAGGAGACAGGCCTATGAATAAAGGAATTATTTACTGTACAAAAATACGGGAAGAATATGAAGGCGCACATATGGAGCATATGATCGCAGAGAAACTTCTGGAAATCGCACTGAAAAAAGAATATGGAATCAATCTGTACAATGAACCCAGAGCAGAGGGAGAACATGGAAAACCATTCCTTTCCTATCGTCCGTCCCTGCATTATAATATCAGTCATTCCGGAAAATATGTGGTATGTATTCTGGCTGATCAGGAGGTTGGAATTGATGTGCAGATTCATTGCAGAGCCAATTATGAAAGAATGCTCAGACGTATGGTACCCCGGGAACAGTATCTCGAAATTCTCTCAGATATAAATGTGGAAAAGAAATTTTTTGAACAGTGGGTACTGAGGGAAGCTTATATCAAATGGACCGGTGAGGGGCTTTCCAGAGACATGAGGACTATATCCATGGATGAAGGCAGTCATATGCTGCTTGATATGGAAGACGGTTACAGTGGAGCAGTATGGGCAATGAATCCCATGGAAATCAACTGGAAATATGAAGACATCATACTTGGGTAAGACATGAACAGACAAACGAAGAAAGAAATCCGGAGACTGGCAGTGAAGATTCTTGTAGCAGTACTGGCACTTGGACTGGCTTTCTGGGGATATGCTTTCGTATACAGGGGTAAGACGGAACCTCCTGCAAAATATCCGGTAACCAACCAGGATGCTGCAGTGTATTCATTACGTGGACAGATACAGATGCTGTCGCAGCAGGAGGAGTTAAATACCTTTGCCTTTGAGGGCAGAAAAAAAGAAAAAGAGTACGGAACTTATATTATTCCCGGACTGAGATATACAAGAACATTCCTGAATGCAGAGGGTACAAAACAGGCGGTATGTACTTCCATGACTCCTCAGGGACTTGCAGTGACCGATGAGTATGTACTTGTAAGTGCCTATTGTCATACGGAAAAACATAACTCTGTTATTTATGTGATCAACAAAGAAACTCACAGATTTATCAAAGAGGTAGTCCTGCCAGGTCTGCCTCATGTAGGCGGACTTGCCTATGATCAGGAACATGATATGCTGTGGTATTCTTCAAATACCAATGGAATCGCGCAGGCGATCAGTATTAAGATGGATGTGCTGCGTGACTATAATTATGCGGATAACCATATGCCTGTGCAGGTAAATCAGACATGTAGTCTTTATGGAATCGTGAGAGATTCTTTTATGACTTTCTATAAGGGGTGCCTGTATGTAGGATGTTTTAACAAATATACAGAGAGCACCATCGCGAGATATGCGGTGGATTCAAAAGGTGATCTGGTGAATACTTTTAATGAGGAACTTGGCATGATGTTTGAAATGGCGGTTCCGCTGGATTATTCTACAATATCAGAACAGGCACAGGGAATGGCTTTTTATAACGATAAGCTGTTGTTGTCTCATTCTTTTGGTATTCTGCCATCCAGGATTGTTTTTTATGAACAGTCGGATAAACGTCTGTATGTCAATGAAAATTCTGCAAGATCATACAGAATGCCTGAGATGATCGAGCAGATTGTTGTAGAGGGGGATGAACTTTACGTACTCTTTGAATCAGGAGCTTATGCGTACAGGGGGTATGCAGGAAATGTGGTAGACCGGGTTCTGAAGCTGAATCTGATAAAAATGGAAGAGTCTTATCAGGAAGAGTACTAAAATCGGTTTGTCCACATATATTAAGTGTAAAGAGGTGAGACATATAGAAGCGCAGCAGATTGAAAACCTGTTTGCCGGAAATATCCGGAATCTTTTAATGGATGCGAAGCTGGATTATGATAAATTATATGAGATACGCCTTCGTGTAGGGCGTCCGTTGTTTTTAACTTATGACGGAGGAGAATGTTTTCTGCGAAAACCGGGTCAGGAACAGTATCTGGTGACAACGGAAGATCTGAAAGAAACACTGGAATATGTCACAGGATATTCCCTGTATGCTTATGAGGATGAGATCAGACAGGGATTTATCAGTGTTCAGGGTGGTCACAGAGTAGGTGTGACCGGAAAGGTGGTGTTGGATCGGGGCAGGATCATGGGAATGAAATATATTTCCTGCATCAATGTCCGTCTGGCACATGAGATTCAGGGATGTGCGGATAAGGTGATGTCTTATATCCGTACAGAGAAATGGGTTGCAAATACATTGATCATTTCACCGCCAAGGTGTGGAAAGACTACGCTGCTCAGAGATATTATCAGGCAGCTCAGTAATGGATGGGCAAATACTCAGGGTCTTACAATAGGTGTGGTGGACGAGAGAAGTGAGCTGGCAGGCTGTTATCAGGGAATTCCTCAGAATGATCTGGGAATGCGTACAGATGTGCTGGACTGCTGTCCGAAATCAGAAGGTATGCAGATGCTGGTACGTTCCATGTCACCGGATGTGGTTGCAGTGGACGAGTTAGGCTGTGAAGAGGATTTCAAGGCAGTTGACTCAGTGATCCATTGTGGATGTAAGCTGATCGCAACTGCACATGGAAGCTGTCTGGAGGATGTTCTGGATCAGCCATTCTTTTATAAGCTTATGGGCGAGAAAGTATTTGAACGTTATATTATCCTGGACAAAAATGATCAGGCAGGATGTCTGAAAGCTGTATTAGATGAAAATGGAAAAGTATGCTTAGAACAGTAGGATTGTGTGTAATTGTAATTTCCGGTGTCGGTTGCGGTTTTGCCATGAGCAATGAACTTGGCAGACGCAAAAAGATGATGGAAATGATCTTACGGATGATCATCCTCCTAAGAGGAGAAATACGTTATGGAAATAAATCTCTGTACGATGCCTTTACAGGTGCTTCCGGGAAACTGGAAGGGAAGTACAGAGAATTTTTTATACTTACGGCACAGAAAATGAAAGAAAAAACAGGGGATTCCTTTGGGACAATCTTCAGAGAATCGGCCGGAAAGTGTCTGGATCTGGATTGTCTTTCGCAGGAAGAGAGAGACAGATTTTATTCACTGGGAGATCAGCTTGGTTATCTTGGACTGGATATGCAGCTAAAACAGATGGATCTGATGGAAAAGGAAACAGAATATGCGATCAGGGAACTCAGGAAAGATTTTTGTGAAAAAAGAAAATTATACCGCAGTATGGGAATATTGGGCGGAATATTTGTGGCTGTGTTTTTTTGGTGAGCATGTATTTATAATCTGTTTCTTTACTGTGTAGATTACTGTTTTGCTATATCTGGCAGCAGAAGCCGGAAAGGAGAGACTGTGGAGGTAAGTCTTATTTTTAAAATCGCTGCAGTAGGGATTCTGGTTTCTGTTCTCTGCCAGATTCTGAAACACAGTGGAAGGGATGAACAGGCATTTCTGGTAAGCCTGGCGGGGCTTCTGATGGTGCTGTTCTGGATTGTTCCATATATTTATGAACTGTTTGAAAGTATTCAGCAGTTGTTTGTGCTGTGATTTCAAATCAACTGTTATGGCAGTTGACAGAACAGAAAGAGGTTTGAATGGCATGGATATTGTGAAAGTTTCAATCATGGGTATCTGCGGAATGATGCTTGGTTTTATTCTAAAAGAAACCAGACCGGAATTTGCTGCACTTGTGACCATGATGACGGGTTTTCTGATTCTTGGTCTTGCAGCAGGAAAAGTTTCTTATCTGTTTGAAACCATGAACAGGCTGAGAGAAAGCTTCCCCATAGACAGCAGTTATCTCACAGTTCTGGTTAAGATTATCGGGATTACATATATCGGACAGTTTTCATCTGCAATCTGCAAAGATGCTGGATATCAGATGATCGGAACACAGATCGACCTGTTCTGTAAACTGTCTGTGATGGTTCTGAGTATGCCGGTACTGATGGCAATTCTGGATACGATTTCGGAGTTTATGATATGAGGCAGGATAAAGAGAGAAGTATCAGGGAACAGGCAGATCTGTGGAAAGGTTACTGGTGTATACTGGCATGTATACTTTTGGTAGGAAGAGTGTCATATCTTACATTCTTTCAGAATCATATAGTATCCGTATATGCCGCTGCGCAGACAGAACAGAAAGAAGATTCTTCAGTACAGATCCTGCAGGAGAATCTAATGGAAGAGATACAGATTGATGATGTGCAGAAAATGTTGGATGAGATCATGGATGACCATGTTTTTTCTGTCAGAGAAGCACTGATGAATATCATAAACGGGGAGGAGCCTGTTTCAAAAGAGACTGTACGGAGCTTTTTGTATAGTCTCTTTTTTTCGGATATAGAGAATGAAAAAGGATTAATACTGAAACTTTTACTTGTGATTTTTATTGCAGCGGTGCTGGCAGAGTTTGCTGATGTTTTCGGAAACGGACAGGCTGGCAGTATCAGCTTTTATATTGTCTATCTTGCGCTGTTTACAATGCTTATGGAGAATTTCTCAAGGCTTGGAAGTACGCTTACAAACTGGCTTCTTGGACTGACGGATTTCATGAAAGTTCTGTCTCCGGCTTATTTTATGACAGTGGCTGCATCAACCGGATCATCAACGGCTGCTGCATTTTATGAAGGAATTTTGCTGATGATCTGGGCGGTTCAGTGGCTTCTTGTAAATCTGTTTCTGCCTGCTGTAAACCTGAGTTTGCTTCTGAAAATGGTTAATTATTTGTCAAAAGAGGAGATGCTTACAAAAATGGCAGAACTTTTGGATGTAGCTGTAAACTGGGGGTTGAAAACTCTTCTGGGAGCTATTGTTGGTCTGCAGATTGTGCGGAATATGGTGAGCCCGGTGATGGATGCCATGAAGCGTTCTGCTGTTGGCAAGGCAGCGAGTGCGATTCCCGGCATTGGAAATGCAGTGACCGCTGTAACAGAATTAGTGCTGACCAGTGCAGTGATGGTGCGAAACAGTTTTGGCGCAGTAATCGTGATCCTTCTGTTGCTGATTGGAGCAGGACCGATTATCCATTATGGAAGTCTTTCTCTGGTTTATCGTTTTCTGGCTGCGATTGCACAGCCAATTTCTGACAAAAGAGTTGTGGGAGCCCTGAGTACAATGGGGGAGGGATGTGCAATGCTTTTAAAGCTTTTGCTGACAGCAGAAGTACTTTGCATGCTGACATTCCTGATAGTTGTAGTTTCTGTATCCTGATGAACTGACAGAAAGATTGCCGGAGGAAACATATGAAAGAAGAGCTGTATTTATGGATTCGGAATCTGGCAGTGTTTTATATCTTTTTCACTGCGGTTCTGAATCTGATACCTGACCAGAAGTATGAGAAATATGTACGCTTTTTTATGGGCCTGCTGCTGATTTTTATGATGAGTACCCCGATATTTTCCATTCTTGGAAAAGGTTCGGAACTGACGGAAAGTTTTCTGGATAATTTTTCTGAAGAAAACAGAGAGAAAGAACTCCGGGAATTTCAGAATATTCAGAAAGTCTATCTGGAAAAAGGTTACGAACTGGAACTGGAACAGAAAATCCGGGAAACTCTGGAAAAAAGAGGCATAGAAGTATATAAGGTGAAAGTAAATATAGAAGGGGAGGAGACGCAGGCAAACCTTGTACTGAAGACAGAAATTTCTCAGGAGGAGAGAAAGGAGCTTAAAGATGCGCTGGTGGAAGAGTGGGGACTTAAAGAAAACAGAATTTGTATCCAGATTGTCCGAAATGAATCCGGCAAAATGGGGAATCCTGTTGCTCATCGGAGTACTTCTGGCAGTAGCGGCGATGCCTGTATCCAGTAAGCAGCAAAAGAAAAATACGGCAGGAGAGCAGAGTGAAGATATGCAAAAAAGTGTTCTGGAAGAGAAACTTGAAGCATTTCTTGAAAATACGGAAGGGGTGGGAAAGGTACAGGTTATCCTGATGACAGATGAGAAGAAAGACAGGCAGAGCTTCTATAATTCAGAAACCATACAGGTGACCGGTGTTCTGATTTCTGCGGAAGGTGGAGGAAATCCTGTAGTGGTCCAAAATATTCAGGAGGCGGTCATGGCATTATTTCAGGTGGATGCTCATAGAATTAGAATAATGAAAATGAAATGAGGAGATAAATGTGAAAAAAGTCATCGGAAAAAATCAGGTCATTATTACATCGCTGGCAATTCTGATTGCAGTGGCAGGATATCTGAACTTTGCGGATGTAGATCTTGGATTCAGGGATAAGGAGGCAAGTACGGACAGCAGCAGTATCCTTGAAGATGCAGGATATGATCTTACAGATGAAACTGCTCTTCTGGATGAAAATCAGGCAGATGGAGGTCTGACTGATAACAGTCTTACAGACAGTCAGGAAACGGATACTCCCGGGGAGGCTGTGTTTACGGGTTCTACAGGATTTGCCGCACAGGCAAAGATCAGCAGAGAACAGGTGCGCTCACAGAACAAGGCAGATCTGCAGGACATTATCAATAATGAAGAAATTGATGATGAAGAGAAGCAGGAGGCAATACATACGATGGTCTCGATGACAGACCTTTCAGAAAAAGAAGCGGCAGCAGAGCTTTTGCTGGAGGCGAAGGGCTTTAAGAATGTAGTTGTAAATCTTACCGGAGAAACTGCGGATGTTGTGATCCCTGAAGCAGAACTTTCTGATGCACAGAGAGCACAGATTGAAGATATTGTAAAAAGGAAAACAGGAATTGCGCCAGAAAATATTGTGATCACCCCACTGAAGGAGAGTGAAGATGCAGAAGATACAACACAGACAGATGAAACATCAGCAGATATTTCGTATGAGGAAGACAGCGAAACATCAGCACAGCCATATGAGGATACCGCAATCGATACAACTGATATTTATGACTGATATTTTGATATGAATATGCGAACATATATCTTGACAGAAAAGAGGTGCATATACTAGAATAGGAATGCTGTAAAAAAATAGAAAACGTAACTGATACCGGCTGTTGCCGGTGTTTTATGCAAACAATTATAAAAAAGCGCAAGAGGAGGCTGAACGTGTCTAAGTATACGAATGAAATAGAAAAAAGAAGAACATTTGCCATTATTTCCCATCCGGATGCAGGTAAAACTACACTGACTGAGAAATTCCTGCTGTATGGCGGAGCAATCAATCTTGCCGGAAGTGTTAAAGGTAAGGCAACAGCCCGCCATGCAGTGTCAGACTGGATGGAGATCGAAAAAGAGAGAGGTATTTCCGTTACTTCCTCTGTTCTGCAGTTTCATTATGATGGTTACTGCATTAATATTCTGGATACACCGGGACATCAGGATTTCTCGGAGGATACTTACCGTACACTGATGGCAGCAGATTCTGCAGTCATGGTAATCGACGGTTCCAAGGGTGTGGAGGCACAGACCAGAAAACTGTTCAAGGTCTGCGTAATGCGCCATATCCCGATTTTTACATTTATCAATAAGATGGACCGCGATGCAAACGACACATTTGACCTTCTTGATGAGATTGAGAAAGAACTTGGCATCGCAACCTGCCCGATCAACTGGCCAATCGGTTCCGGTAAGAAATTCCGCGGTGTTTATGACCGTGATACAGAGAAAATACTTACCTTTTCTGATACACAGAAAGGTACCAAAGAAGGTGTGATCGAGGAAATCCCGTTAAGTGACAGCCGGGCAGATGAGATTATGGATCCGGAGCAGAAAGCACAGCTTCTGGATGAGATTGAGCTTCTGGACGGCGCAAGTGCAGATTTTGACCAGGAGCTGGTAAGCAAAGGTAAGCTGACACCTGTATTCTTCGGATCTGCGCTGACAAACTTCGGTGTGGAAACATTTCTGGAACATTTCCTGAAGATGACAACATCACCGCTTCCGAGAGTGTCTGATATTGGGGAAATTGACCCCATGGATGATGATTTCTCAGCGTTTGTATTTAAAATCCAGGCAAACATGAACAAGGCACACAGAGACAGAATCGCATTTATGAGAATCTGTTCCGGTAAATTTGACGCTTCCCAGGAAGTATATCATGTGCAGGGTGATAAAAAGATGCGTCTGCTTCAGCCACAGCAGATGATGGCAGAATCCCGCCATGTGGTAGATGAGGCATATGCCGGAGATATTATCGGTGTTTTTGACCCGGGTATCTTTTCCATCGGAGATACAATCTGTGCACCCGGTAAAAAGTTTGCATTCGAAGGTATTCCTACATTTGCACCGGAACATTTTGCGAGAGTCCGTCAGATTGATACTATGAAGAGAAAACAGTTTGTTAAAGGTATCAATCAGATCGCGCAGGAAGGTGCTATTCAGATTTTTCAGGAGTTTAATACCGGTATGGAAGAAATTATTGTAGGTGTTGTAGGTGTCCTGCAGTTTGATGTTCTGAAATATCGTCTGGAAAATGAATATAATGTAGATATCCGTCTGGAAACACTTCCATATGAACATATTCGCTGGATTGCAAATAAAGAAGAAGTAAAAGTGGATAAGATCATTGGAACCTCTGATATGAAAAAAGTTACTGATCTTAAGGGAAATCCGCTGCTCCTCTTTGTAAATTCCTGGAGTGTGGGTATGACAGAGGACAGAAATCCTGGCTTAATATTAACGGAATTCAGTAAATAACCCTTTTCATTTATCTGTCGATTTGGTATAATGAACAAAGATTAAAGAATCCCTCAGGAGGTTTTCAGATGGCAGAGAAAAGAATAACATATAAAATACAGGATTTAGGAGGCATTGGTGAGGTCCAGATCGCAGATGAAGTGGTCGCTATCATTGCCGGACTTGCTGCTACGGAAGTAGACGGAGTTGCTTCCATGGCAGGCAATATCACAAACGAACTGGTAAGCAAACTTGGAATGAAGAATCTTTCCAGAGGTGTTAAGGTTACTGTACTCGAAGGAGTTGTAACAGTAGACCTGAACCTGAATATCGAATATGGTAAGAACATTCTTGAGACAAGTAAGAAAGTTCAGGAGAAAGTAAAATCATCCATAGAGAATATGACAGGTCTTGAGGTTGCAGATGTTAATATTCATATTGCCAGTGTAGATATGGAGAACGAAAAAGGAAAGTAACCCTTTCCTTTTTTGTGTACTTAAGAGATATTTAGAAAGGAAAGCTGTTTATACAGCAAAAATTATGCGAAGAAGAGAGCAGAGAGAACATATTTTTAAATTACTGTTCATGACAGAATTTAATTCAGAGGAAGAGATGAGTGAGCAGCTTTCACTTTATTTTGATACTCTGGAGGAACTTTCAGAGAAAGATCAGGAGTATATGAGCCGGAAATACCGCCATGTACTTGAAAAATTAGACGAGATCGATGCACTGTTAAATGAGACAAGCAATGGCTGGAAGACAAAGAGAATGAGCCGCGTTGACCTGACTGCCCTGCGTCTGGCAGTGTATGAACTGAAATATGACAAAGATGTACCTACAGGTGTAGCTATCAATGAGGCGGTAGAGCTTGCCAAACGTTTTGGCGGTGAGACTTCCGGTTCCTTTGTAAACGGTATCCTTGGCAAGATTGCCAACAGTGAAAGCGAAGAAAAATCAGAATGAAAAACACATATTCTGTAGGTCAGGTAAACCGTTATATCAAAAATATGTTTACCCAGGATTATTTACTGCAGAAGATTTATGTAAAAGGCGAGGTGTCCAATTGTAAATATCATACAAGCGGACACATCTATTTTTCCCTGAAAGATGAGACAGGAACATTGAATTGTGTGATGTTTGCCGGACACAGACGGGGACTTGCATTTGCCATGAAAAATGGCGATAAGGTGATCGTTGGCGGGAGTGTGGATGTATATGAACGCGACGGCCGCTATCAGATGTATGCAAAGGAGATTACCCTGGAAGGTGCAGGAGCTCTGTATGAGAGATATCTTGCATTGAAGCAGGAACTGGAAGATATGGGAATGTTTGCACAGGAGTACAAACAGCCCATTCCGAGATTTATCAGACGTCTGGGTGTGGTAACTGCACCGACAGGTGCGGCTGTTCAGGATATCCGCAATATTTCCTATCGAAGAAATCCCTATTTACAGATTATTTTATATCCGGCTCTTGTACAGGGGGCGGGTGCGGCAGAAAGTATTGTAAAAGGAATACAGATGCTTGATAAGACAGATGTGGATGTGATCATTGTGGGAAGAGGCGGCGGCTCTATTGAAGATCTCTGGGCGTTTAATGAAGAAATCGTGGCCAGAGCTATTTTTGAGTGCAGTACACCCATTATTTCCGCAGTAGGTCATGAAACGGATTTTACAATTGCTGATTTCGCTGCTGATCTGCGAGCTCCTACTCCTTCTGCTGCGGCAGAGCTTGCGGTGGATGATTACAGAAGTGTGATTGAAGCAGTAAGTATTTACAGGCAGCGGTTATATCGTGCAATGAGTGGTAAAACGGATCTGTACCGCAGCAGACTGGAACATTTTCAGACAAAATTTGCTTATCTGAGTCCGGAGAACAGGCTGCGGGAGCAGAGACAGCGTCTGGCAGATCTGGAGAATGCTGTACAAAATGGAATGAACAGGAAACTTCAGGATGAGAGACACAGATTGTCTGTTTATCTGGAACGTTTTGCGGGACTTTCCCCTTTAAAGAAACTGAATCAGGGATATTCTTATGTGGCAGATAAATATAAAAAGACATTGACAAGTGTAGAACAGGTACAAAATGGGGATACCATTTATATATCTGTGACAGACGGTACGATAGAAGCAGATGTTACAGGTACGGTGAAGGAGGAGAGAATCTATGGCGAAGAAAGAAAACTGTGAGCAGTTACAGGAGGAGAAACCTCTGGAAGAGATGTTTGCAGAACTGGATCTGCTGGCTGAAAAACTGGAAAACAGAGACACATCGCTGGAGGACTCTTTTATACTGTACAGACAGGGCATGGAACTTTTGAAACTTTGCAGCGGGAAGCTGGATACAGTGGAGAAGAAAATGCTGCAGCTTAATGAGGATGGTACATTTAGTGAATTTTCAAGATGAATTAGCAAAGAGAACGGAAGAAACAGAGAAAGTGATCAGAAGCTTCCTGCCTGCAGAGGCGGGATTCGCCGGAACAATGGCTCAGGCTATGAATTACAGTATGCTGGCAGGAGGCAAGCGCCTTCGGCCAATGTTGATCCGGGAGACATATCGCCTGTTTGATGGTAAGGAAGAAGTTGTAAAACCGTTTATGGCAGGAATGGAGATGATCCATACTCATTCCCTGATCCATGACGATCTTCCTGCACTTGATGATGATGATTACAGGCGCGGCAGACTGACTACACATAAGGTATATGGGGAAGCCATGGGGGTGTTAAGCGGTGTTGCGCTGCTCAATTACGCATACGAAACCATGTTTCAGGCATTTGCCCTGACAAAAGAGCAGGATCGGGTAATCCATGCGTTGAGAGTGGTCTCACAGAAAACAGGCATTCATGGAATGCTTGGAGGACAAAGTGTTGATGTGGAAAATGACGGAAAGCCCCTTGAAAAAGAGATGCTTGACTATATTTACAGAAATAAGACGTCAGCATTGATCGAAGCCTCCATGATGACAGGCGCAATTCTTGCAGGAGCAAATGAGCAGGAAGTATCTGCAGTGGAGAAAGCTGCCGGAAATATAGGACTGGCTTTCCAGATTCAGGATGATATTCTGGATGTGACCAGCACTGCAGAAGAACTGGGAAAACCTGTACACAGTGATGAGAAGAATAATAAAGTTACTTATGTGACTCTTTTTGGAACAGAGAAGGCTGCTGAACAGGTGGAAGAACTCTCAGAAAAGGCAATCGATCTGCTGAAGAGTCTGAATAAAAATAACGAGTTTCTGTATTTGTTAATTGAAAAATTAATAAACCGCAGAAAATAAAGGAAGGATACAAATGATTCTGGAAAAGATTAAGAAACCCAATGATATCCATAAGATACCATTGGAAGATTTCGAGCCTCTGGCAGCGGAGATCAGGGACTTTTTAATCCGGTCAGTAAGTCGGACAGGCGGACATCTTGCTTCAAATCTGGGAGTAGTGGAACTGACTCTGGCTCTTCATAATGTGCTGGATTTTCCGGAAGACAAACTAATCTGGGATGTAGGACATCAGGCATATACACATAAGATTCTTACCGGAAGAAAAGATGAATTTAAGAATCTGCGACAGGAAGGTGGATTAAGCGGTTTTCCTAAGAGAAGTGAGAGCCCCTGTGATGCATATGATGCAGGACACAGTTCCAATTCAATTTCGGCAGGACTGGGATATGTGCATGCCAGAGATATTCTGGGACAGAAGCATCATGTGGTTTCTGTGATCGGAGATGGTGCTCTCACCGGAGGAATGGCGTATGAGGCATTAAATAATGCTGCAGAGTTAAAGACAAATTTTATTATTATCATAAATGACAATAATATGTCCATTTCCAGAAATGTAGGAGGCATGTCCACTTATCTGAGTGCACTGAGAACTGCAGAAGCTTATACAGGAATGAAGATGGGTGTGACAAAGGCACTGAAGAAGGTTCCGAAGGTAGGGACTGCTCTGGTAGATACTATGAGAAAAACCAAAAGCAGTGTCAAGCAGCTTTTTATTCCGGGAATGCTGTTTGAAAATATGGGGTTGACATATCTGGGACCTGTTGACGGTCATAATATGCGTCAGATGATGAAACTCTTTAATGAAGCAAAACGGGTAGAGGGACCGGTAGTTGTTCATGTCCTGACAAAGAAAGGCAGAGGATACGAACCTGCAAGTGCCCATCCGGACAGATTTCATGGAACAGGTCCTTTTGATATTAAAACAGGCCGGGTACTTCAGAAGAAAACAGTGCCGGGTTATACAGATGTTTTTTCCAAAGCACTGGTCTCTCTTGGTGAGAAAAATAAAAAACTGACAGCTATTACCGCAGCCATGCCGGATGGAACCGGACTTGTGGAATTTTCCAGGAGATTTCCGGACAGATTTTTTGATGTGGGAATCGCAGAGGAACATGCGGTGAGTTTTGCGGCGGGTCTGGCTCTTGGCGGCCTGGTTCCTGTTGTTGCCATCTATTCATCTTTTCTGCAGCGTGCTGTAGATCAGATCCTGCATGATGTATGTATGCAGAAGCTTCATGTGATTTTTGCTGTTGACAGGGCAGGGCTTGTAGGCGCAGACGGGGAGACGCATCAGGGCTGCTTTGATCTGTCTTATTTGTCCATGATGCCGAATATGACTGTTCTGGCACCGAAGAATGACAGAGAACTGGAAGAGATGCTTGCATTTGCGGTAAGCTTTGACGGACCGATTGCAATCCGCTATCCGAGAGGCAGTGCGCATCAGGGGCTTCAGGAATACCAGGCACCTGTGGAATATGGCAGAAGTGAGATTATCCGCAAAGGAAAAAAAATCGCTGTGCTGGGAGTGGGAAGTATGATCCCGTCCTGCATGGAAATCTGTAAAGGACTGAAAGATGACGGCTATGATCCTACTTTTGTAAATGCCAGATTTGTGAAACCATTGGATGTGGATCTCCTTGATGAACTGGCAAAGGATCACAGTCTGTTTGTGACAGTAGAAGAGAATGTGAAAAGCGGCGGATACGGAGAGCATGTGTCTGCTTATATGGAAGCCTGTCATCCGGAAATAAGAGTGTTGTCGGCAGCTGTCTGGGATCGTTTTGTACCCCAGGGAAATGTAGAAAGCCTGCGCAGCCGGATTGGACTTGGAGTGGAAGACATCAGACAGGCAATAGAAGATAGTGAGGAATTAAGAGAGCAATGAAGAAACGTTTGGATATGCTTATGATGGAACGCGCCCTTGCGCCATCCCGCGAGAAAGCAAAGGCATTCATCATGGCAGGCGATGTATATGTTGATGGTCAGAAAGAAGATAAGGCGGGAACCATGTTCCCGGAGACTGTAAAGATTGAGGTCAGAGGAAACACTCTTCCGTATGTAAGCCGCGGTGGGCTGAAACTTGAAAAAGCTATGAAAAACTTTGATGTCACATTGGATAGTAAGGTCTGTATGGATGTAGGTGCGTCCACCGGAGGGTTTACAGATTGTATGTTACAGAACGGGGCAGTAAAAGTTTATTCCATTGATGTAGGATATGGACAGCTTGACTGGAAGCTTCGTAACGATCCGCGTGTAGTCTGTATGGAGAAAACCAATATCCGCTATGTGGTACCGGAGGATTTGGGAGAACCGGCAGATTTTTCATCAATTGATGTGTCCTTTATTTCTCTTACAAAAGTACTGCTTCCTGTAAGAAATCTCCTTACAGATGAGGGTGAGATCGTATGTCTGATCAAGCCGCAGTTTGAGGCGGGGAGAGAGAAAGTCGGAAAGAAGGGGGTTGTAAGAGATCCTGCTGTTCATCAGGAAGTGATCGAAAAAGTGCGCGATTATGCCATGAGTATTTTTATGGAGCCATGTCATCTTTCTTTTTCGCCAATTAAAGGACCGGAAGGAAATATCGAATATCTTCTTCATCTGAAAAAACATCCGGAAGGTACCGGGGTTACCGACAGCCTGAAGGTATCTGTAGAAGCTGTTGTGGCAGAGGCTCATGGACAGTTGGATTAAAAAGGCTGAGTCAGGAAGAAACTATGGACAGGTTTTATATTATTACAAACAGTGACAAGGATAAAAAACTTGAAATCACAGAAAAAATCGCAGATTATCTGAAAACACATCACAAAAACTGTGAAGTACAGCAGGCAGAAAGGAAACATGAGGGTTCCTTTCATTATACAGATCCTGATAAGGTTCCGGACGATACACAGTGTATTATTGTTCTGGGAGGAGATGGCACACTTCTTCAGGCAGCAAGGGATGTGGTGCATAAGGAAATTCCTCTTCTTGGAATCAATCTGGGAAATCTGGGTTTTCTTGCAGAAGTGAATCAGACCTCTCTGTACAGTGCTCTGGATCAGCTAATGGCGGATGATTACGAGGTAGAAGAACGCATGATGCTGGAAGGAAGGGTGTACCGCGGCAGAAAACTGATCGGACAGGATATTGCATTGAATGACATTGTGATCGGCAGAGACGGTCATCTCCGCGTGGTCCGGTTTAAGAATTATGTAAATGATGTTTATCTTAACTCTTATAATGCTGATGGAATTATTATTTCAACACCTACCGGATCTACCGGATACAGTCTGTCAGCGGGAGGACCTATTGTATCGCCCAATGCCGCCATGACGATCATGACTCCCATAGCACCACACACGCTGAATACAAGAAGCATTATTTTTCCTGCGCAGGATGTGATCACTGTAGAGATAGGAAAAGGAAGACACTGTGACTGTGAAAAGGGAATCGCATCTTTTGACGGAGATACATTTATCCCCATGGTCACCGGTGACTGCATTCAGATCCGGCAGGCAGATGTAAAGACAAAGATTCTGAAGCTGAACCATTTAAGTTTTGTTGAGGTATTGCGCCGGAAGATGAGAGACAGCTGATCAGCAGGAGGAAATAAGGTGAAAGTTGCGAGACATGAGAAAATTATTGAACTGATTCATCAGTATGATATTGATACACAGGAAGAGCTGGCCTCCAGACTTAATGAGGCAGGATTTAAGGTGACACAGGCGACTGTATCCAGAGATATTCGTGCTCTCAAGCTGACAAAAGTGGCAGGAAAGGACGGAAAGTCCCGTTATGCAATTATTAATAATGAATCAGGAAGTCTTGGAGAAAAATATACAAGAGTACTGGAAGATACCCTGCTTTCTATTGATGTGGGACAGAATATCATTGTGATCAAAACCGTTTCCGGAATGGCCATGGGCGTGGCAGCAGCTCTGGATGCGTTGAAATGGCCGGAAATACTGGGATGTATTGCAGGTGATGACACTATTATGTGTGCTGCAAAGACTGCAGACATGGCACTGGGAGCAGCAGAGAAACTGAGAAGTTTTGTCAGATTGAATAAGTGATCCCACGAGTAACTGCTCAATACCTTTGCAGTTACGATCCTGAACTTTTAACATTACAAATGACTTGATTATGGAGGCAATAAATGTTAGCTCATCTGCATGTGAAAAATCTTGCACTGATAGAAGAAATAGAAGTGGAATTTGGTCCCGGACTGAATATCCTGACCGGTGAGACCGGAGCAGGTAAATCTATCCTTCTGGGGTCTATGCAGCTGATCCTGGGTGCAAAAACTTCTAAAAATATGATAAGGGAAAATGCATCCTATGCACTTGTGGAGCTGCTTTTTCAGGTAGAAAACGAGAAAGCGCTGGAGACATTGAAAGCACTGGATATCTGTCCGGAAGATGGACAGGTACTTCTGTCCAGAAAAATCATGGATGGAAGAAGCATCAACAAGATTAATGGAGAGACAAGTACTGTAGGTCAGATGAAGGCCGCTGCTGCATGCCTTTTGGATATCCATGGACAGCACGAGCATCAGTCACTTCTGTATCAGGATAAGCAGCTTGCAATCCTGGATGCATATGGAAAAGAAAAAATCCTTCCTGCAAAGGAGAAAGTATCTCTGGCATACAAAGAATACAGCAAATGCAAAACAGAACTTGGTTCCATGAATATGAATGAGGAGCAGAGAAATCGTGAGTTGGCTTTTCTGGAGTTTGAGATCAAAGAAATCGAGAAAGCAAATCTGCAGCCGGGAGAGGATGAGGAACTGGAAGCCCGGTACAGAAAAATGAGCAATGCAAAACTCATCGTTGACTCCCTGCAGCTTGTACATAATCTCACAGGCTATGAAAGCAAGGAAGGCGCCGGAGAGACTGTCGGAGAGGCATTAAAGGAATTCTCTCATGTAACACAGTATGATCCGGAGCTTACACCTCTTGCAGAGACACTTACTTCTGTAGACGGTCTTCTGAATGATTTTAACAGAGAATTATCCACTTATCTGGACGAGCTGACCTTTGATGAAGGAGAGTTTTATGAGACAGAGAGAAGACTGGATCTGATCAATGGACTGAAGGCAAAATATGGACGTACCATTGAGGAAATTTTCACATATCGCAAACTTCAGGAAGAAAAACTGGAAAAATTACATAAATATGAAGAAAATTTACAGGAACTAAAGGAGCGTCTCAGAGAACTGGAAAATATTCTTGAGAAAAAGTCGGATGAATTAGCAGAAATCCGTAAAGAATACAGTAAACAGCTTGAGCAGAAGATTATTCAGGGATTGAAGGATTTAAATTTCCTGGATGTGAATTTTGCCATTGATTTCCGGAAAAAGAAAAACTACACAGATAATGGAACCGATGATATCCAGTATCTCATTTCTACAAATCCCGGAGAAACTCTGAAGCCACTGGGACAGATCGTATCCGGCGGTGAGTTGTCTCGAATCATGCTTGCATTAAAGGCAATCCTTGCAGACAGAGATGAGATTGAGACATTGATCTTCGATGAGATCGATACTGGTATCAGTGGAAGAACTGCACAGAAAGTCTCTGAAAAGATGGCAGTGATCGGACAGCATCATCAGGTACTCTGCATCACGCATCTGCCGCAGATTGCAGCTATGGCAGACAGTCATTTTGAAATTGAAAAACATCTGCAGGGAACTGAGACTATTACCCAGATTCATGTGCTTAAAGAACATGATTCCATCCGCGAACTGGCAAGACTGTTAGGTGGTGCAGAAATTACACCTGCAGTTCTTGAGAATGCGAAAGAGATGAAAGAATTGGCACAGAAACAAAAAAATACAAGATTTAAATAAAATAATTGACCACATACTAAGAGAGGATAATCTTTGTGACGGATTGTTCTCTCTTATTTTTGTACCTTTCGGATTTGCTGTGATGGGAAGCGTTTTATGGCAATTTCACAGTTACAGAATTTCATAAATACAGAATGAAAGGATGTGCATAACAATGAACAAAAGAAAATATAGACTTTTTGTCATCTGTTGTCTTGTGCTGGATCTGTTGGTGATGCTGATATCAGGTTACAGATATCTGGACAGAAAGATACCTGACGAAATTCAGATTTCCAGAGGCAAAAAAACAGAAGATGTCACAGAAGTTTTGTCAACACCGTTTGTTACATTTGAAGAAGCAGTTACTGTTTCGCAGGATGGAGGCTATATTCTGCCCTGTAAACTTTTGGGTTATATTCCATTTAAAGAAATAAAAGTAACACCTGCAGATGATCAGGAAATTTATGTCAGCGGAAGCACCATAGGAATTTATATGCAAACAGAAGGTGTTCTGGTGATCGACACCGGTGAAATTCAGAATCGGAATGGTGAGACAGAGGAGCCTGCGAGAAATATTATCAGACAGGGAGATTACATTATCTCATTTAACGGAGAAAAAATCTCTACAAAAAGAGAACTGATAGATGACATCTCAGAACTTGATGGCAGCGAAGTTACACTGGGGATAAGCCGTAAAGGAGAGAGTATTCCTGTATCTGTAACTCCTGTAAAAGACAAAAAAGGAGACTATAAACTTGGAATCTGGGTAAGAGATGACACGCAGGGGATAGGAACGCTTACCTACGTAGATCAGAATGGTAATTATGGTGCCCTTGGCCATGGAATCAGTGATATAGACACTGCCCAGCTTCTGAATATCCGAAACGGAGCTTTGTATAAAGCCCGGATTCTTGCGATTAACAAAGGAAGTAAAGGCAATCCCGGCGAACTTGCAGGATACATCTGCTATGATGACAGAAATATTCTTGGAACTATCGAAGCAAACAGCAGAAACGGAATTTATGGTCAGTTCACAGGGATTGCAGATGATGCGATCACTTTAAAGAAAATGCCGGCTGCGTATAAGCAGGAAGTGAAGATTGGAACAGCCACAATTCTCTGCAGTACAGATGGCGAGGTAAAAGAATATGATGCAGAGATCAGAAAAATAGATTTGAATCATGAAGATACCAACAAAAGTTTTGTGATAAAGGTGACAGATAAAGAACTTCTGGAAGCTACAGGAGGGATTGTACAGGGGCTCTTAGTGAGATATAATGTGGTCAAACGCAGGAAACCCCAGTATTTACAAGGGTTTACATGATGTAGTTCACACCCTTTTATTGACCACAAAAGGTGAAAATTGAGTAGGAAAGGAGAAAAATGATTAAAATCAGATTAATGGGAAAAAAAGAAGACATGCATGATATGATAAAAAGAATTTATCAGATCAAGGGTATTGAAGTCATGGAACTGTCGGATTTTTACACTAACAAAGGTACAAGTAAATATGGAAGAATTTACATGGAAGTTGAACAAGTAAAATAAAAATGTGATTCCGGTATAGAAAAGGTCAGGTGATAGAAATGAGTAATACAGCGTTAAGTGCAGATCTTCTGGTGTGACCATGCTAAATATTTTTGGAAAATAGTTAAATTGAGATATCCGAAATATTGTCTGTGACTAAGGAGGAAGAAATATGTGTATTATTGCAGTTGCAAATCAGAAAGGTGGAACAGGAAAAACAACCACTTGTGTAAATTTAGGGATTGGACTTGCCAGGGCAGGAAAAAAAGTTTTATTAGTAGATGCCGATGCGCAGGGGAGCATGGCTGTAAGCCTTGGAGTCAGAGAACCTGATAATCTCGATTATACGATTGTAAATATCATGGAAAAAGTAATCAATGAAAAGGACATAGCTGACAGAGAGGGCGTTATGCATCATGAAGAGGGAGTTGATTTTATTCCTGCTAACATAGAATTGGCTGGATTAGAGACTGCCCTGGTTGAAGTGATGAGTCGTGAATTTATACTTAAGTTGTATCTGGATAGTGTAAAAGAGAACTATGACTATATATTGATTGACTGTATGCCATCATTGGGAATGGTGACGATTAATGCATTGGTAGCTGCTGATTATGTATTGATTCCGGTAGAAGCTGCATATCTTCCGACAAAAGGTTTACAGCAGTTGATAAAAACGATAGGAAAAGTTCACCGCAGGTTAAACCCATCGTTAGAAATTCTGGGAATACTACTGACAAAGGTTGATCGCCGTACAAATTTTTCTAAAGACATCTGTGATCAGATCAGGGAAGTTTATGGAAGACATATTCATATTTTTGAAAACTGTATTCCTATGTCCATCCGGGCGGCAGAAACATCAGCGGAGGGAAGAAGTATTTATTATTATGATCCCAAAGGTATCGTAGCAGAGGGGTATCAGAGTCTTACAAAAGAGGTGCTGAAAAATGAGAAGCAAAAGTGCTGAGAAAATTAAACTTACATCATATGAAGATCTGTTTGGAGAAACTGAACAGGATAATGGAGAAAAGGTTGTTTATATTTCACTTGATAAATTGCATTCGTTTAAAAATCATCCATTTCATGTAAATGATGATACCAAAATGCAGGAAACGATAGCCAGTGTAGAGCAGTACGGTGTATTGGTTCCAGGTATTGTACGTCCATCTAAAAATGGTACATATGAGATTATTTCCGGACATAGACGCTGTAGAGCGTGCGAACTGGCAGGTATGGATAACATGCCTGTCCTGATCAGAAATCTGAATGATGATGAGGCTACTATTATTATGGTAGATTCTAATATTCAGAGAGAAGATATTACTCCAGGCGAAAAGGCTTTTGCTTATAAGATGAAATTTGAAGCATTGAAGCATCAGGGAAGTAAAGGAGATAAGTTTACTGCTGATATTGTAGGTGAAAAAGCAGGAGAGAGTGGCAGAACCGTACATCGTTATATCCGTTTGACAGAGCTGATTCCGGAGATTCTGCAAATGGTAGACAGCAATATGATTAATGTGGGTATTGGTGAAAGATTATCTTATCTGAGAAAGAATGAACAGGAATACCTGTTGAGAATATTATCGGAAAGAAATATCCATATAAAAAAGGAACAGGCAGAGCGGTTAAAAAAATTAAGCGGCGAAGAAATGCTTACCGAAGAAATGATAAGATCAATTCTTGTTAAAAACAATTCAACAGAGAAAAAAGATACTCTTTCATATAAAACAATAGGACGATTTTTTCCATCAGATTATACAAAAGAACAGATAACTGCTGTTGTATTTGAACTTTTGGAAGAATGGAGAGAGAGCAAGGCAGGTGAAGATTAAATGCAGAAAGTACAATTTGAATATTTTTATAATGATGATTCTGATCAGTATAGCTTTTATCGCATTCCAAAATTGCTGTTTACAGAGGAATATTTTTCCTCACTTTCTTGTGAAGCAAAGGTATTGTACGGTCTTATGTTAGACCGTATAAGCCTGAGCTTAAAGAACAAATGGTTTGATGAGCAGAATCGGGCGTATATCATTTTTACAATAGAGGATGTGATGGAGCTTTTGAATTGCAAAAGCCAGAAAGCAGTTAAGATCATGAAAGAACTTGATGCAGAGGATGGGATTGGACTTATTAAGAAAATAAGGCAGGGATTTGGAAAGCCTAATATCATTTATGTGAAAAATTTTATGATAAAAGAAGCTGAGGAACAACAGCAACAAGTCCAGCAAAATGAGCTGCCTAAGAATTGTGAAAATCAAAATTCAGTAATACAGAATCCTGCAGATTTCAGCACCACTGTCGATGGTGAAAATCAAAATTCAGTAATGCGAAAATCCGCAGATTTCAGCATTGTCGATAGTGAAAATCAAAATTCAGTAATGGGAAAACCTGCAGATTTCAACACCACTGTCGATGGTGAAAATCAAAATTCAGTAATGGGAAAACCCGCAGATTTCAGCACTGTCGATGGTGAAAATCAAAATTCAGTAATGCGGAATCCTGCAGATTTCAGCACTGTTGATAGTGAAAATCAAAATTCTGTAATTGTGAAAATCAAAAATCAAGAATGTCGAAAATCAAAACCTAATTATACTGATTATAGTAAAACTGATATAAGCAAGAATAATCCTATCTATCTATCAAAAACAGGGTTGATGGATGAGATGGATACATACAAAAATGTTGTGAAGAAAAATATTAATTACACATGTTTTGAGAATGACTGGTCTTATGACATAAAGATGATAGATGAGCTGATTGACCTGATAGTGGAGATTATGACACTGCCAGATGCTGTAATAGTGAGAATTGGCGGAGTAGAGAAGAAAGCAGCTCTTGTAAAAAGCCAGTTTATGAAGCTGAAAAAAGCGCATATAGAGTATGTGATGAATTGTCTGAAGAAAAATACTACCAAAATCGCTAATATCCGTGCGTATCTGCTAACAACCCTATATAATGCACCGTTGACTATGGACAGTTATTATCAGGCAAAGGTAAATTATGATCTGTATGGAAACAGTTAAAGGGGCTGTGAAATAACAGTCATCTACGCAAAAAGAGGACTTTTCGTTCATTTTAAAAGAAAAGTCCTTTTTAAAATTTCATATTCAAATCTTAAGACACATTCTTATAATTCCTAAAATCAGCAAATGTACTGGATAAAAAAGATAATTAAACCACTTATTCTGTTTTCCACGTTCTCCATTATAAGTAAGTGTCAGGCCAAATCCAAGCAAAGCCCATGGTTCTTTGAACATGGAAAGATAGGAAAATGGAATCGCAAGTGCCTGTCGGTCATGAAAAATATAATAGAAATATCCAATCAGCACCGCATGGTGTTCATAATCTAATCCCAGATTCATTGCAGCAAAGCACAATACTGCCACAATGAGAAATGATACGAAATACCATAAAGCTTTCGGTAATGCTGCCATCTTTTCCTTGAGTACATCAATCAGCCAGATCATGGCAAGCACCAAGGCTAACGTAAACATAATATTGTTCCAGTTGGCTTCAAAAAATGTAGCTGTTGTACACATATTAAAAGGAATTTCTGATATTATTCCAAATACAAGAAGTGTAATTAAATACTTCCATTTATTTTTTGTGTGGAAATAGCCTTCCACGAGAAGGAAGATGAATATTGGAAATGCGATTCTTCCTAAAATATCAAAAAAGTCACTCAACCGATTCAATGCTCCTCCATCCAAATTCGGATAGATTAACGCTTTGTTTGTGTGATCGATAAGCATAGATAGAAAAGCAATGTATTTAAGCTGCGCCCCTGAAAATATTTTTATTCTTTCTTTTATATTGTTCATAAAAAATAGTCCTTTTTTTAATTTCTTCAATTATATTCACTTATTGGGTCATCTTTACCCACCCCACTGGATATGGCGAAAAGGAACCGTTGAATAGTAGGAATCTAAGATTGTGATAACTCTATATTACTATAGTTGTTTTGAAAAAACTATATAAAAGAAGAGTTTATGAAGCATAAAGCTTTAAAGAAAATCGAAGGAGGAAAGTCCACTCAAAGAGTGAATATACAAAAACAAAAGATTAAGGTGCAGAAACTTCATCTGGAATTGTTGGAGAAATTGCAGTAGCATACAGGTTACTGTTCACTCCCGTGTCAATCACTTCGCTGATTGACACGGAGGATGCATGTTTTGGCTTGAATGCATCTCGCCCCATCGCCAAAGGCGATTTAAAATGGCGAGATGCGTTGCTGGTCGCACATCGTGTGAACAGTAACGCATACAGCGAAAACAGAGGCTGAAATGAAGAGTTGGATGCAATTGAAGAAAGCGCTTTTGAAAGATGCAGGTGAAACATTAAAAGAAAAAATTTCAAAGATGAGCAAAAAACAATTTAGAAATTTTATTAAGAACCATCTCCCTGATGGCGATCAAATGATTGAGATTGCTGATCAATATAAAAAAGTAGCTGATAAATACAATGAATGTAAGAGTAAGATTGATAAATGGAAAAATACGAAAAAGGGTGATGATTTAACTAAATTTCAAATAGCATATGAGGAATTGCAGGATCAGTTAAAGGCGTTAGATGTTAGTTTAAATCAGATTTCCTAAGGATTTTCATGTGGGATAATTTGAAAATGAAGAGATTTATTTTATGAAATAATACAGTAAAATCTCCGGAAGCGTGAACTACGGGGCTTTTACTGTATCACTTATATTTTCTGATAGTCTGGAACAGTTGTTGTAAAATACAGATGTTAAATTTACCGATTTTTTGCATTATTTAAATACGGTTAAAGAGTTATAATATGAATATAACTGCGGATATAATATAAACAGCGAGGTAATAGAAGTTTTCAATCAGGATATGGAGTGGACATAAAGTGGGAAACGATATTTTTGAAGATATGAGACAGAGACTTAATTGTGCTTATGTATCTGATTTGAAATGTTACAGAGAAAAAGTGATATTGGAATTACAGCAGATGACATTGTCAGATTATCAGCCCAAAAGTGTTACAGATTTGGTAGACTATGTTTCACAAGGAGATAATACAAGCAAATAATAGAATAGAGTGTGTGTATCAAATGAAAAGGGGGGTGTCTTTCGACACCCCCCTTTTCATGACTTTGTGACATCGTGTCACAAAGTTTATATCATAAATCGGATAGAACATGACAAATATTTTTAATTTTCAAAGAAAGTGATCGTAAATCCATCAGTTTCTATAAATACATCCGACACAGTATCATTATCCCAGAGAACATCAGCAATGACTGATTTCAAGGAGTCATCCATAACAAGATTAAACTCCTCTTCAATAACTGAGAATGGAACTAATTTCTGCTCTTCTGCATATTCCAGAATAAATTCAAGTATTTTTTCTTCTACAATAAATCCTCCTGTAAAATTCCATACAGCATATATTATAGTATATAAAGCAATCTGTCTACAATTAAATTCATTTCTGGTGAGATTAAATTTTTTTTGTAAAAAATAAATAAAAACCCGAACATTTCCCCCTTTCTGATTGGGAGATATAGTGAAAGGAAAAATTTTGTTATATGTCTGCCGGAAAGGGGAATTTTTATGGGAGAGGATTGTTCCTATTACAGGGAAAAGCTCCGACATGAATTTGACAGAGCAAGTATACTGACGATTGATGGAGCGTCAGCAAATTATTTCAAGGAATTGGATAATCGTGGAAAAAGGGAAATCAGCTTTTTTGAGCTGTCAGAAGCGCAGCTTGGGAAACTATATACAGTAGATGAATACAGTGTAGAAAATTTCTTTTTTCAGGTATTGGAATATGATATAGAAGTCAGGGATTCAAGGATCGCAATGGCTTTAAAGAAGCTTACGGAAAGAAAACGGGATGTAATTTTGCTTTACTTCTTTATGGATATGAATGATGTGGAAATCGCGAAGAGCATGAATTTGGTGCGTAGTACAGTCTGCGAACATCGTAAGCGTTCCCTTGAAATATTAAAAGAAATTTTAAAGGAGGCAGAAAATGCCAATGGATAAAAGAAAAAAACCATTAAATAGAGAGCTGCCTGAATATGAAGTGATCCAAGAAGCAGTAGCCGGAAACATTCTGGCAATAAATCAGATCCTGGATCATTACCGTGGCTACATAATAAAGAAGTCCATAAGAAAATTAAAAGATGAGTATGGAAATACTTACTGTTATGTAGACGAAACATTACGTCAGTGTCTGGAAAATCAATTAGTAAAAAAAATCATAAATTTTAAATTGTAAAGATATATTTCGCAAATTTTTCCTTTCTGAATGTTTTCCCCCTAACAGCACCTTGAAAATTGAATAGAAGTATCCCAGGTACGTTACTGCAATTAGGAGCAACAGGATTCGTGTCGCCATGATCTATGAAATAGGGAGCGATATGCACAGGTCAAAACAGACTTATTGGTACAGTCTGATTGCCATGAGAAATTGCAGGGATAATGATACTTCTGTCTAGCCATAGGTATCCCAATGGGGACAGTAATCGCAAATAGATTAAGCCGTGCTGGGTTATGACGTTCAGACCATGAACGGCCTGGGACTTTTTATGAAAAAACTTTGTGACACGATGTCATAAAGTGAAAGGAGAATGCTGTATGATGTATATTGCTATTTTGTTGGTAATATTAGCCTGTAATTCTGTTTTTATGTATGCCTGTCTGATTGTAGCAAAGCGGGCTGACCAAGATGAAGAAATCATGTTTCAAAAGAGAATCAATGAGAAAGCAGGAGAAAAATGATGGAAAATAAAGTATACCGTCCTCAGATAAGACTGTATCGTGACAGACCGGCAGACAAGATCATTATAGAAAAAATAGAAAACAGAAATCCGATGCTGCATAAAACGGTAAATGATTATATCAAACACGCAGTCTATGCTTTTGAAAACAAAAATAATCCATCTGCAGAATCAGATGACCAGATGGAGACAGAATTAAAAGGACTGTTTGATGCACACAATTTTTAACGAAGAGGAAAAGTGAGATGAAAGATCTCGCTTTTTTATTGTAAAAATAAGGATGTGATGCCTATGAATGTCTGATGGTTTAAAGAATATTCAGAAAAAAAGGAGGAAATCGCATGATTAAAAAAACATATGGAAAAGCAGTCGCGTTTTTTATGATACTGCTGATGATCGTGAATACGCTGCTCGGGTATCTGCCGTTTTCTGTGCAGACAGTGCAGGCTGCAAGCGCAATGACCTTAAAGACCATAAAAAACGGGACAGATGTTACAACAATAGATCCTATGTTTGATCCCAGGCAGGACAGCATTATCACTTTCAAATGGAACAAAAAGAACGGATTTAAGACAGTAAATATAGATAATGATATGTCACCGATCATGGACGTATCAAAGGATGCTACAGGAAAGAGTGTAAAAGTAGATAACTTGGGAGATAAGAAGCCTAAGATCATCTATTATAAAGCAGCCTACGATAAGATCAATAAAACTTATTATAATGTCGAAATGACAGTCACAAACTGGAAAAAACAGCCCTTTTCCTGGATCGATGTACCGACAGGCAGGGCAATCCCTCCATTTATCCGGTTCCATACAACAAAGATTGGGATCAGTATCCGTGGACTTGACTATATTGATACGACTTTTAAATGGACAAAATATGGAGAAGACAGTCAGGGCAAAAAGCAGTCTTTGAAATTAACAGATGAGGAAACTGCCAGACTTCGTTCCTACATTACATTAAGTGATCTGGATGCTGCGCAGGCATTCCGTATAAATGAACAGCCGGGGATTGTCGGCATTTACAAATTAAAAGGTTATGACCATATCTATCAGGAGGGAGGAAATGTAGTTTCCAAAGATGTCCTGACAACAGATGCAGATAAAAAAGCCTGGGTTACTGCCTATATAAAAGGTGTAGATCAGTTTTCCCTTCGTTTTTATGAGGGAATGAATTTTGGTAATCTGGGAAGCGGGGATACTATAAGAAATGCACGTACCTCTGCCGGAAATATCGGAACCTCTTATTACAGCTTTACCAGCAAGTGCCTTTTAACGATCCCGAAAGTTGTAGATCCGAATGAGCCGGATATTGAGAAAAAAGCAGGTGACAAAGGAACTTCCTGGGATGATGCAGAGGAAGCATCAGATAAAGAGACTGCCTATGAGATTCAGGATTATAACGAATTTGACTATCTTGTAAGATCAGCAGGTCCTGGAATTGAAACAACAAATTATACGATCACCGATTCTTTAGAGAAATGTCTGGAGATCGCAGATGCAAGCAAAATTGTGATCACGGATAAATCTGGAAAAAATGTGACTGGAAAATTTAATGTAAAGATCTCCGGTCAGACGATCCAGTGTCAGGCAAAAGCGGATTACATGGCATCCGAGGAATTTAAGGATGCGGAGCAGATGTTTACCATGAGATATACCGTCCACAGACGGAAGGATGCAGATGTGAGAACATTCATGGCACCCTGGATGGATGCAGACGGATATACATTTTATGTTCCAAATAAAGCAAATGTAACCTGGGATGCAAAAGATCAGGAAACAAAAACAAAGGATTCTGAAGAATGCTGGATCACCGATACCATCAATGCCCGCTTGAAAGTAGAAAAGGATGCAAAATATGATGGATGGAAAGTCGGAGACCAGGTGGAGTATGCAGTAGAAGTCACCCAGACCAGACAGGATGCGTATGCAGTCAATGTAGAGGTAACAGATGAAGATATCCCGTCTTCCCTGCAGTTGCTTAACGGCTCTTGGGAAGTAAGCGGACCGAACAATGGGACTGCAGCTTCCATGTCCTCTCTGGGAGAAAACGGCTGGATCGTTACCTGCCCTGTTTTGCAGTACGGGGATTCTATCCTGATCCGTTTTAAATGTCTGGCATTGGCAGACAGTAATGGAAAAGATACCATCAATACAGCAAAAGCTACTGCAGAGAACTTTTTTGATGAGAATAAAGAGCAGACTTTTACCGGTGATGATGCGGAAGTATGGGTAAATACTCCGGAGCTGACCGTGGACAAGACTGCAAACGCCTATGAATATCAGGTAGGGGACAAGGTACAATATAAAGTTATTGTACGGAATACAAAAGACTATACCGTTGCGCAGAATGTCGTAGTATCTGATATCAGCCTGCCGGATGGTCTGGATATTGCAGATGAAACAGGCATTCAGGTACAGTTTTCGCCGGAGACAGCTGCTTCTCAGATCGGATGGCCTGTTGCAGACGGAACTACATCTATCAAAAAGCAGATGGTAGAGAACCATTATTCTGCTGACCGTACTGGAAATACCTGGACCGTACAGGCAGACTTTCTTCCATCAGATGCAGCCATGACTATTACCTTTGACTGTATTGCATCAAAAGCAGTGAACGGAATCGAAACGCAGAATCAGGTATCTGTCACTGCATCCAATTTTGCAGATGAACAGGGAAATTCGAAAACTGCGCAGGATGATGCAGAGGTCTATGTAAATACAGCAGCATTTTCAATTGATAAGCATATCACTGACGGAAATTATGAGTGGCAGGTGGGAGATCATGTGCCCTTTGACATCATTGTAAGAAATATCAATGATGAGGGAACTGTAAACCTTGCAGATTCTGATGAATACTATACGCTTCCGGAAGAAGAAAAAGCAAAGATAGGAGCTGCCGGAAAGACCGTGGCAAGAAATGTGGTCATCAGTGATACGGATATTCCTGCAGGCTTCAGACTGGATACAGATACTGTATCCGTAGAGGCGGTTCCGGAAGAAACACAGGAATACAGCCAGGGAGAATATGCAGCAAATGCAGAGGAAATCCCGGATACATATACCGAATATGAGGAAACACCTGAAACTGAGGAGCTTATGCTGGAACAGGAAGCATATGAGCCGCAGGAGGAAGAGGCGCAGTACAGCGAAGAAGACCAGCAGATTCCGGAAGAAGAGATGTGGAATTCGGAACAGGAAGATGACTTGGAAGAGGACAGCCAGGAACCAGCAGATGCCTTAGAGATTCCGGAAACCTATGCACATCCTGCAGAACCGATCACGGTTATAGGCATTCCGGAAAGATACGAAAACCATATTTCCGGCTCACAGGATGTTTCAAACCAGTTAAATCCACAACAGTATAATGAAACCGTAGATACACCGATCATCTGGAACTTAGAAACCGTAGGAAACGGCTGGGAACTGAAAATATCAGATCTTCCTGCTGGATATGATGTAAAAGTACATTTCACCTGTGAAGCCCTGGAAGCATCCAACGGTCAGGAGGGTGTCAACATCGGAACCGTGACTGCAGATAATGCAGTTCCGAGATCCGATGACTCCGAAGCCTATGTAAATACAGCAGTTCTCTCCGTACAGAAAGACGTGATCAACAGATATGCGTCCGGTGGGGAAGAGGACAAAAAGGATAACAGGGAAGACTATGAGTTCCGTGTAGGCGAGGACATCCTTTACCAGGTGGTGCTTAAGAATGTCCAGCCGGGATCCATTGCAAGAAATGTTGTTTTATCAGATATTTCCCTTCCAGATGGCATGATGTTAAAGGATGGGGAGGACGCCGTCACGGTAACGGGAATTCCGTCAGAGTATGTTAATCCGGTTGCCGGAACAGAAGATATTACAGGACAGCTGGATCCGGAACATTATAAAGAAACCGAGATCCTTCCAGTTTCTTACCAGATGACAAGAGAGACAAACAGCTGGAGTCTTTCCATTGACAATCTGCCATGTACAGAGAATGACAGCCTGAACCAGTGGAACCAGCCGGTAGTGGTTACCTTCCATTGTGTTGCAACAGGCGCAGTGAATGGCTGGGAGATCATCAACACTGCAAAAGCATCTGCAGATAATGCAGAACCGGTACAGGACAGTGAAAGGATCTGGATCAACAGCCCGGTCTTAAATGTACAGAAAGAAGCAGACAGGGACGAGTATCTTGTAGGAGATACCATCACATACCAGGTGGATGTGACCCAGAACCAGATCGGATGTGTGGCAAGAAACCTTACCATTACAGACAGTATTGATACAGAGGGTGTCAAGTTACAGAAAAACTCCATTGTCCTCTTGGACAAGGACGGACATAGATTAAACATTCCGGAAGAAAATATTGATATTACCGGAAATACCTTTACGGTTTATACCGGACTACATCTGATCAAAGAGCAGGGATATTATAACTGGGATGCAGAAAACGGAGGGCTTACAGAGAAAGGAAACTATAATCCGATCAATGTGGAAGAGTACAGCAGACTGACTCTGGAATATGCCGTAGAGATCACTGACCGCAGCCTGGCAGGACAGTCTATCCATAATACTGTAACCGTTAATTCAGATGAAAATATTCCAAAAGATACGGATGAAACAGTTCCGGTAGACGGACCGGCACTTGATATTACAAAAGAATCCGATAAAGCAGAATACCTTGTAGGAGAGACAGGCGTGTATAAGCTGACTGTAAGAGAACTGCGTGAGGGTGTGACTGCAAAGCAGATCGTAATAAAAGACAGCTTCGATACAGACGGGGCAGTCATTTTAATGGATACGCTTACTGTAAAAATGAACGGTAAAGAGATAGACGGTGCGAAGATCTCAGAACAGCCAAACGGTTTTCTTATTGAGACCGGACAGGACATGACCGTTGAGGATAAGATAGAAGTTACTTACCGTGTGCTGTTTGAATCCCCGTCCCTGGATGGAAAATATGTGGTAAACACTGCATCTGCAAAAGGTGAGAACACAAAAGAAGAAACCCAGGATAATACTGTTGTGGTGGTGGATGAGGGACCATCCTTAGAGATCACGAAAAAGTCTGATAAACGTTATTACAAAGTGGGAGAGACCGGACATTATACCGTAACAGTCAAACAGACAGAAAAAGGTGCGGCAGCAAGAAATGTGATCATCAAAGATGAACTGCATATAGACGGGGCAAGGATACTCCCAGGAACCATCCTGATCCGCAATAATGCCGGACGAGTGATGGATGAAGCGGAGATTGAGTATAGTGATCTCCGTTATGCAATCTATACCGGAACCGATCTGGGATATAAAGAAATATTTACTGTAAGCTATGATGTGCTGTTTGAAAAGGAATCCCTGGCAGGAAGCGATATCCTCAATGTAGCGAGGGTTACCTGTGATAATAATAAGGTAAACCAGAAAGAGCCGGAACCGATTCGCATTTCTGACGGGCTGACTGTTTATAAGTATGCTGATCCTGCAAACGGAAGTGTGGTGAAAAAAGGAGATACCATTACCTATTTTATTTCCGTAAAGAATACCTCAGACCAGGCAAAGGCAATGGTACTTGTTAAGGATCAGATCCCGGAATATACAGAGTATGTAAAAGATTCCGCCAGTGGAAAGGAAAATGTAACTGCCGGAACAAAAGAACTAAACGGACATCTTTATGCAGTATTTGCCATCCAGAATCTTGCAGCCGGAAGTGAAGAGACAGTGAGTTTCCAGGTCAAAGTACGGGAAGAGGTACCGGAAGATGAGATGCTGTTAAATGTAGCGCAGGTAAGGGAAACAAAAGCAGCTTCAGAGGATATTACAGAGGATACCTGGAACCATAGCGGCTTCAGAAATACCAATGAGACCACACACTATCTGGATACCAGATGGGTGAAGGATTCCAATACCGTACAGATTGAGGGCGGAAGCCTTTCTATCGAGAAGACATCGGACAAGGCAAATTATGCAGTAGGGGAAACCGGACATTATACTCTTTTGGTAACCCAGGGAAAAGAGGGGGCAGTTTCCAAGAATGTAGTGATCAAAGACAGTCTGAAAAATAAGGGTGCGAAGATCCTTACAGATACGGTCCGGGTAGAGAAAACAGGACAGGATATGAGTAATATCCAGATCAAAGCAACAGAGAGCGGATTTACGATCCATACCCATGCAGACCTGGCATACGGAGAGCAGATGACAGTTACCTATGACGTCCTCTTTGAAGACGAATCTTTGTCCGGAAAGAGCGTACACAATGTGGCAGTGGCAAAAGGAGATGAGACACCGGACGGTGAGGAACCCAAAGATGACAACACGGTTACTGTAGGAAAAGCAGGACTGTCCATCACAAAAACTTCCGATAAAAAAGAATATAAGGTAGGAGAAACCGCACATTATACGCTGGAAGTAAGAACAACTGCAGATGATTTCACGGCAGAAAATGTGATCATCAAGGATGTGATGAAACAAAAAGGAGCAAATCTGATCGCAGGTACCGTCAAGGTATATCTGGATGAGAAACTTCTGGATAAGACAGAAGTACAGGAACTGGATAATGGGTTTATCGCCATTACACATACGAACATGTCAGGTGTTCAGGTAATGAAAGTGACTTATGATGTGACTATGGAAAAATCATCCCTGGCAGGCAGGGATATCCAGAACACAGCATCTGCAGATGCGGATAATACCAGACCTGCAGAAACCACATACAGCGTGAAAGTCCCTGAAGGCAAAAATCCGGAAAATCCGTCCCCGACAGTCACTCCGGCTGCACCGACCGAAACACCGTCAGAGAAAGGAGAACCGGTCCTTACGATTACGAAAAAGACAGACCAGACGGAAGCAAAGCCTGGAAGTACTGTGACCTATACTGTGGAAGTAAAGAATACCGGAAATGAAACAGCAAAAGAAGTGGTGATCATTGACAATCTGAAGAATAATAAAGCAATTCTTCAGAAAGATACCATCAAGACATATCTGCAGGGAAAATCATTTACACCAAAGAAAATATCTGCTGTCAGCAGCGGATTCCGCATTGAGACAGGAAAAGACCTTGAAAAAGGACAGGCAGTCCAGGTTGTTTATCAGGTAAAACTGGATGCGACCATCAAATCTTCCGAGGTGCGTAACGTAGCTTCTGCAAGTGCGCAGAATGCAGAACGTGCAGAAACCGAACAGACCTTACGGATTCCGTCTAATTCTTCGGAGAATCCGCAGAATCCGGGAAACAGTGACAGTACCCTGAAAGATACTTCTGCAAGCCTGAAAGGAAATGTACAGACAGGTGACAGATCCCCTGTAAAGCTGATCGTGATCATAGGCGTCCTTGGAATCGCAGGACTGATCGCATATTTCAGTGGAAAAGGAAGAAAACGCAGATAACAGATAAATGATGCAGGGCAGCCCTTTAAGGCTGTCCTGGTCTTTTAAAGGAGAATGATGAAGCATGCAAAAAAATATTAGAAAACTATCTCTGGCGGTAGTATTTATGTTCATGGCATTATCCATGCAGGTTTCCGTCCATGGGGCAGGGACCACGCCCATATCCACACCGTTAAATACCCTGCTTACGATCGTGACAGACCTGGTAACAGGAATCGGCTCGATCATCACACTGTATGGGATCTTTGAGTTTGGAAATGCACAGCAGACTCAGGACGGGGCTGCAAAGAGTTTTGCCATCCAGAGAATCAGCGGAGGACTGATCATGGTGATCGCACCACAGCTTCTCCAGCTTTTTGTGGCATAGAAAACGTAGGAAGGAGGAAAAGCATATGCCGTCATGGATGGAGGACCTGTTAGGATTTAACCCATTGATCAAGGCTGGGTGTTCTGTATGGAACTGGTGTATGAAGATCGTTGCCCTGCAGTTTCTCACCAGCCCTACAGAGATTGCAAGGGGAGAACCGTGGGCGGATATGACCGCAAACATTTATCCTGTATTTTTGTCAGCAGGAGCTACGCTGGTATGTATCTGGTGTATGGTGGCGTTCTGCAGGGAGAGCGTGGATCTAAGGCAGGCGTTTACCTCTGAAAAGGGAATTTATATTCTTATTAAGGTAATCGCAGCAAATTTTATCATGACCTCTGCGCTTGCATGGATGCCGACCTTTTTTCAGATGGCATCGGGACTGACACTGGCAGATTTTCAGGCAGTGGAGTTTGATGCGACAGAGATTGGGCTGGACAGCGGCGGGATTCTGGCACTGACCCAGCTGACAACGTGGATCTTATCACTGGTATTTCTGATCGCAGCTGCTGTCTGTGGGCTGACGATCATATTTACCGTTTACCGCAGGGTAATCGATCTGATCCTGTTAGTTCCCATGGCACCGATCGCACTGTCCTTTGCTGCAGGCGGGAACGGAGTGTCGCGGTCAGCTTCTGCATGGCTGCGCACATTCATGGCAACCAACTTCCAGATTGCAGTGATGGGACTGGCATTGAGAGTAGGATGTAAAGTGATAGGGAATGGTACGATCCTGACAGAACAGGTTTCTATAGAATTTTCATTTTTACATATTTTTGAAATGTGTTTCTGCATGGTATTGCTTGTAGGGATTGTTAAAGGTTCCGAAGGACTGCTGAAGCGGGCATTTGCCCTTTGATGGAGGAAGAAATGGACATTAAGATAAACAAAGATATTGCAAAAGAATATCCGGATGATACCTATAAAGGATTTTCCGTCAGACAGCTGCTGTGCATTGGGACGGCGGCTTTTTTAGGAGGCGGCACCATACTGATCCTGTACTATATGGTGGGGCTGAATATCCATGCGGCAGTGTACGGGGCATTTCCCCTTGCAGCGCCGGTGATACTGGTGGGGTTCATACAGTATAAAGGAATGCCGTTAATTGATGCATTGCGGGAATGGGTGCGGTTAACGGACCAGCCGGTCATGGTCTATGAGGCCCATGAGAATCATTATGATTATGATGAAAATGCAGATATAGAAGAAAGACATTACGAACGCACACACAAGAAACACAAAAAGAGGACAGAAAAAGAAGCAAAGAGGAAAAAGAGATTCCGGAGAAATGGAGGGTATTAAATATGTTTGGAGATACGTTTAAGACTGTAAAATCCCTCTCGGAATCCGTATACCAGGTGCCGAAAAGTGTTCAGCAGAGTATTCCCATCTATCGGATCAGCCAGAATGGGATCTTTGAGATTGAGAAGAAAAACGGAGAACACGTCTTTGACAAGGCATATGTGCTGGAGGATGTCAATTACAGCACAAAGGACGAGGAAGAAAAAGAGGAATTTCTTCTGGCACTCTGTAAGGTGTTCAATTCCATGAACATAGACTTTAAGTTTCTGGTCATCAACCAGCGGCGGGATGTGGAACGGCTTTTAAAGGAACTGATGCCGGATGAACAGACGAATCCTCTGTATAAGAGCATGATCGAGGCATACTGTCAGGTTTTAAGACAGAGACTGCAGGAGGGAAATACTTCCATAGAGCAGATGAAGTATCTGGTGGTGAGCTGTAAAAAGACAGATTTTGAGTCTGCAAGGATCTTCTTTGTGGCATTGGAACAGAGACTGCATATCCTGTTTCATTCCATAGGGGGAAAACTGATCCCCATGGATGGGATAGGAAGACTGCGTTCCATGCACAGTATTTACCGTTTGGGGCATGAACAGGAATTTCACCTTACCTGGCAGGATCTGCGAAAAACAAAGAGGAACTGGCAGAATGAGATCTGCAATATGAAGATTAAAGAGCATGGCAGTTTTTTAGAATTTGAAGACAAATATACCTGTACCTTGTTCTGTAAACTTTATCCAAATTCCATTCAGGATGGATTCATAAAGAAATTGACGGATGTTCCTTTTCATGTACTGGTATCCCTGGATGTTGTGCCGATCCCGCAGGAGATCACCTTACGGAAACTGGAGGGAGCTTATACCAACAATGAGCAGGCAATTGCCAGGGAACAGGAAGAGAAAAACAGAAGACACGCCTTTTCTTCGGATATTTCTTACCCGAAACGAAAGAAAAAAGAAGAATTGGAGGGCTATCTGGACCAGGTTCATAACAATGATGAAAAGCTGTATTATTCTGGATTTCTGATCACGGTGGTTGGAAAAGACAGACAGGAATTAAACGACCATGTGGTGAGCATCAAATCCATTGCAAGCGGTTGCTCCATGGTGCTTGAAGTATTGGAAATGCGGCAGATGAAAGCTTTTAATACCTGCCTTCCGTGTGCGGCAAGACAAGTGGATGTGATGCGTACCATGTTTACTACTTCCCTGCCTGCATTCCAGCCATACAATGTGCAGGACATCATGGACAGGGAGGGATTTTTTTACGGGATCAACCAGGTATCAAAAAATCCGATCATCATTAACCGCAAACAGATGATGAATCCCCATAGTTTCATCTTTGGAAAGACAGGATCAGGAAAAAGTGTGTTTGCCAAGAATGAGATCGGTCAGATTCTTTTTAATACGGATGAGGATGTGATCATCCTGGATCCCCAGAATGAGTATTTTAACATTGTCAGGAATCTGGGAGGACAGGTGATCGACTTTTCCAATAATGGAAATGTGTGCATGAACCCGTGGGAAATCCCAAGTCCCCTGCCGCCGGAATTCGACCTGGATGATTTTATCACCAGCAAGTCATCCATGACCAGGGCAATCTGTAAGGAAATGCTCATGCCGACCGCACTTACCGGGATCCATAAGACTGTGATAGACCGGTGCGTTAAGGAATGGTATCATAAGATTTTTTCCAGAAAGAAGCCCCAGAGTGAGACGCTGATTGAACTGCGGGAATATATCGGAAGGCAGGAAGAGCCGGAGGCAAGGGAAATCTACCTTGCGCTAGAAATGTTCACCCACGGATCCTTAAATGCTTTTGCAGGACAGAGTAATGAGACCATAAACAACCGTCTGGTTACGATCGGACTAAAAAATCTCGGAAAAGATATGCGCCGTATCTCAACACTCATATCCAGTGAGATCATACGATCCAGGATCGAATACAACTTCAAAGGCATTGCAGGAGAAAAAGGAAAAAAGAAACGGATTGCTACAAATGTAGTGGTAGATGAGTTTCAGATTATCACCCAGGATGAACTGGGAAGAGAGATCTTTGACAATCTGTACCGGACAGTCCGTAAGCAGGGCGGAATTATGACCTGTTTAACCCAGACATTATCCGATAACCTGATACAGGCAGAAATACAGGCAATGCTGTCCAATTCAGAGTTTGTGGTATTTTTAAACCAGTCGGGAATCGACCGGAATATCTTACGGCAGATCTATCCGGAGATTTCAAGGGAGGAAATGCGGTTTATCACAGATGCAAAGCCGGGGACCGGGCTGATCAAGTGCGGAGACAAGGTTGTACCTTTTGACTGCGTGATCCCTCGGGACAACCTGCTTTATACCCTGTATAATACAGATTTTTATATGAAACAAAAAGAGTAAATAAGAAAGGAGGATGCCGATGAAACTGCAGACAACAGGAAGCCTGCAGGTCCATGGCTTTCAGCGGAAGATAAAGACCGGGAACATGAAGCTGATGCTCAAAGATCCGCAGGATAAGACCGCACCGGAATTTTATATGAAAGATGCACAGAAGAAATTCTGGAGGAAGTTATCTTCTGCTGAAAGAAAGAAGACCATAAAGAAAGCGGATATCCAGTGTCAGAAGTCTGATTTTTATGGAACATTCCAAGGTGAATGCAGAGCCTGTACTGGAACTTTCCAGAAACAAAGAAAAGGATACAGGACAGACCGGATCAGGGATGCTCCGTTTTCAGCACAGGAAAATCCTATACAGACAGACCGGGGACAGGATATCCGGGAAGAAAAAAGGACAGAGATCAGGGGTGAAAACCAACCCATCATAGGCCAGGCCGGTACAGAAAAGACGAAAAGTGAAAACGCTTCTGCGAATGTGGGAGAAATACAAAATAATCCGCGGATCTTTCAAACACAAATAGGATGGAATGATAATATATCAAGAAAGAATACAGAAAAAGTGGGGAATAACCCCATATCTGCTGATGAAACTCATATAGCGGTAAAGGCAGCAAAGGAAACTGCCCGCATAGTAAAGCAGAACTTTTCGGCAGCAATGAGAAAGGAGGAAGAGGAACGTAAATTTAACTGTGAAGCGATCCTGACAGAAGAGGGGAGTATAAAAAGCATATCTGTCCATTCAGAGGAAATGGGGATACAGAGAGCGGTATCTGCGATGATTGCAGCGATTGCAGTTGTCATGCAGGCCGCTTTTTCTGCTATCCTGCCGTTTCTGATGGTCATTCTGCTGGTGATTTCTCTGCTTGCGGGAATCCTTTCCTTTTTATTCGGAGGTGTTTCTTCGGGATATGCAAAGGCAAATGTGTCAGCAGAGTGCGAACAGTACCGCTCCCTGGTAACAGAGTATGCGGCGAAGTATGGAATGCAGGATTATGTGGAACTTCTTCTGGCTGTTATGATGCAGGAATCCGGAGGATTACTGCCGGATGTCATGCAGGCTGCAGAGGGAGGCTTTAATACCAGATATCCCCATGTGCCCAACGGCATTCCGGATCCGGAGTATTCTATTGAATGCGGGGTACAGGAATTGAAAAGGGCACTGGAGCTTGCCGGATGCCAGGGTCCTACAGATATGGAACATATCAAACTGGCACTGCAGGGTTATAACTATGGGGAAGGCTATATCACATGGGCGCTGTCCCATTACAACGGATATTCCGAAGAAAATGCGGCTGAGTTCAGTGACATGATGGCTGCAAAAATGGGATGGTCAGCTTACGGCGATAAGAAATATGTGGAACATGTACTCCGTTATTACACGGTAGTTTCCGGAGGGTTTGCAGACACACCAGCAGGAGGGATGTCGATCCCTCTGTATGATCAGAAAGATTATCCGGATGTACCTTTTGGCGGCGGGTCTATCGCTACAAGCGGATGTGCGCCGACTTCCTTTGCAATGGTCGCTTCGTATCTTTTAGGCAGGCAGGTCACCCCGGTAGATGCAATGAGATGGTGCGGAAACGCTTACTATGTACCTGGGATCGGAACCGGATGGGATTATTTTTATGGTGCCGCCAGTCATTTCGGGATCCGGATTATAGAAGAAACCACGGATCCCCAGAGAGTCCTGCAGGCACTGGCTGCCGGAAAACCGGTGATAAGTTCCCAGAATCCGGGACTGTTTACGGGAAGGGGACACTTTATCGTGCTCAGAGGCGTCACTGCAGATGGGAAAGTCCTGGTCAATGATCCCAATGACAGTCCGGGAAAGAATTATGCCAGCAGGGCATTTGATATGCTCAGGGAAGTAGATGCCACCAGTGCAGATTACTGGATTTTTGACAGGTAGGAGGCGGAGAAAAATGAGCATGAAGAAAAAACTAAAGATCGCAGGTGCCATTTTCGGGATCTTTATACTGATCATCGTATTTCTGCTCTGTTATAAGGCTGGAAACCATATGGCAGAAAGACAGAGACAGGAGGAACAGCTGGAACTTACAGTCACACCCCTGCCGACAGAAGAACCGGAGGAAAGCATCACCCCTGTGCCGGACATCTTTGGCCAGCAGGAAGAAGAGGCTGTCCGGCAGAGCAATAAAAAATATAAATTTCTGGACTTTACTGAAAACCTGGGTGATCTCTTTACAGAAAAACAGATCAAAAAGATAAAGAAAACAACCAAAAAATATCTCAATAATTCCAGAACCCATGCAGAGGCAGATACCGTTACCTGTACCGGATTTCATTACAGAAGCCAGACCAGAAACCAGACCTATGGATACCTGAAGCTGGATGATGGAAGCATGCTCCAGTATACCTATGACTTTGACAGCAATGAAGTAAAAGTAATGGAAACTGCAGTGACAAGCCAGAATCTTGAGGATAAAAAGAAGCAGGAAGAAGCCGCAAAGAAAGCATTAAAAGAGCAGGAGGAGGCAAACAGAAAGAGGGAAGAACAGGCACAGGAGATCTTTCGCAGGGGCGAAGCTGCTTCCCCGCAGACAGGATCACAGACAGGAGGTACAGCATCCTATTCCTATCCATCTGTCAGCAGTACCGGGCAGGGAATCATACAGGACAGCCAGGCAGTACAAAATGAATATGTCCCGGAAGAAGTGCCGGAAAATACAGACAGGGAAGATGAGGAAAGTACAGATGCAGAGGCTATCTTCGAGGAAGAGATCCCGGAGGATATCTTTACAGACCGTTAGGAGGCAGGAAATGAGGAGAAGCTTGCTGCTTTTTATATCCCTTCTGATGCTGAGTGCAGCATTAGGAATGGGAACAGGTCTCTGGCAGAAATACCAGAAAGGAAGAGAAACTTATGAACAGGCAGAACAGATTTATATCCGCCGAAAGACAGAAATATCTGAAATGCCGCAAGATAAGGAGGAAAAGACAGAAAAAAGACAGAAAACGATGACAGCACCCATCACGGTAGATTTTACGGCTTTAAGAAAACAGAATCCGGATGTGACCGGGTGGCTGTACATCCCATCCATAGAATTGAGTTATCCGGTGATGCAGGGAGAGGATAATGAATATTATCTGAAACATTCCTGGGACAGACAGGAGATCTTTGCAGCTTCTATTTTTATGGATTACCGCAATCATTCCGATTATCAGGACTGCAATACCATCATTTACGGACATAACATGAAGGATGGCACCATGTTCCATAAGATTCAGTACTGCATGGATAAGAAATATTATGAAAAAGATCCATATTTATGGATCCTTACACCGGATGGCGATCATCAGTATGAGATCTTCTCAGAGTATGATACCAGATACGACAGTGATACCTATACTATTTTTGAGGGACCGGGAAAGAGCCTTGCAGAATATCTGTCCAGAATGCAGGAACAGTCCCTCTGGAAAACAGAAATAAAGTTGAAAGAAACAGAACATATCATTACCCTGTCTACCTGCAATGGTGCGCATGACATACGCAGGATTGTTCAGGCAAGACGGGTAGATTAAGGAGGAAAAAACATGTCAGCAGAAATGATCTTATTAAAAGAAAGCTATGAGAAATACAGAAAAGAAAATGCAGGAAAAAAGCTGCAGGAGCTGGTTATGGTCAGGGATGAAAAAACAGGAGAGAATCGTCTGGTTGTAGAATACAGGGAGGAAAGAGCATGAATTTTGAACAGTTTGCTAAATACGTAGAAGAGAATATCAAAGATTATCTGCCATCCAGATATGCAGATGCGAATATACATATCTTAAACTGCCGCAAAACGACTAAAAGTGAAAGCTATACAGGAATCAATGTGGCATTGCCTGACCGCGGGGTAAATGAAGCAACACCGTTGATTTCCCTGGATGGGATTTATAAGAAAATGCAGGAAGAAAATATATCGATTGGAAAAATAATGAAAGATATTGCAGGCGTGGTCAAGGAGTGTGCTGAAAAAGAAATTAAGATTGATCTAAGTAAAAGGAACATTCTTGAGAACCTGTTTACAGTCGCAGTAAATTATAGTGATGCAAACCTGGATGACAAACCGTATATACAGATCAATGACATTGCGATCGTGGCGAAATCGGAAGTTGCCTACAATGAAAATGGGGCGATCACGATTACAAATGATCTGGTAGAGATGCTGGGAATGTCACCGGATGAGATCATGACAATGGCAATGGAGAATAATGCAAAGTTTTCAAGACCGGTATGCCGGGATATGCTGACACTTATGTCTGATCTTCTGGATGCTGATCTTCCGAAACCTAAGGCTGATGAACCTAAAATGTATGTCCTCACAAACAGACGCGGAATCTATGGGGCATCTTTTATCGCAGATAAGCAGGTACTGGGATCGATCGCAGAGAAGCTGGGAGGTGATTTTGCAATCCTGCCATCTTCGGTTCATGAATTGATTATCATACCTGAGATAAAAAAGCATATGTTGCCGGAATTGAAAACAATGGTAGAAGATGTGAACAGGACACTGGTAGTTGAGCAGGGGACATTCCTGTCAGACAATGTATATGTATATGATGCCAAAAAAGATATGGTAGCAGTATATGACGGGAAATTAAATCCGGAGAAAATAAAAGGGGATATAAAAAGAACCCCGCCGCTTTTGTCCTGCTAGTCCGTATAGAGGAAAGACATCATGAATGCTTATGAGATTGTGATGGAAAGCAGACAGAAGCTGGTGGAGCAGGTGATCTCCAATATGAAGAAAGGATATATCTTTACAGAAAAAAAGTGGGATGCGCAGGTTCTGGCACCACAAAATCCGGTATCGCATGTCTGTTATAAGGGAGGAAACCGGATACGGCTGATCCAGCAGGTGGTAGAAAAAGGATATCAGGATCCACGGTGGATGACCAGGAGGCATCTGCAGGACCAGGGATATTATATAAAAAAAGGTGAAAAGCAGACCATATGTGAGAAATGGATCTTTACCAAAAAAGAAAAGTACCTGGATGAAGACGGGCAGGAAAAAGTACGGGAAGTGGAACTGGAGAAACCGATGGTATCTTACTTCGGGGTATTTAATGCAGAACAGATCAAAGATTTTCCACCACTGGTACAGCAGGAGGATCGGGAATTATCGGAAACCATGAAGATCGGTATGGACTGCATCTGTTCCAGTGAGTGCCGGATCATTGAATGCGCCCAGCCGGAAGCATATTATGCGCCGGGACTGGATAAGATCGTTCTTCCGTTAAGGCAGATGTTCAAGGATGAAGAATCCTATGTAGCGACAGTGCTTCATGAAATGGTCCACAGTACAGGACATCATTCACGGCTGAACCGTAATATTGAAAATCCATTTGGCAGCATTGAATATGCAAAAGAAGAACTGCGGGCAGAACTTGGTTCCATGTTTTTAAAAGCAGATCTGGGGCTATCCATGCAGGGAGAACACTTCCAGGATCATTCCAATTACCTGAAAAGCTGGATTTCTGTACTGGAAGACGATTACAACGAATTATTCCGGGCAGCATCTGACGCTGAACGGGCATCCATCCGGATCATGGACCGTTATCAGGAATATAAGAAAAATCCGGAGATTGGAAGAAAACCGCAGAATATAAAAGATGTCACTTTGACGCCAGTAAAGTGAAGGAAAGGAAACGGGGTATCAGGGGCTTTTGCCCCTGACAAGAAAGGCATTTGTCATACAAAATGCGTATCTTGCAAATTCCCTGCGGAAATTTGGGTTTGTGCTGAGTGACATCAAAGTGATGCCAAAGTGACATCAAAAGGGTACCAAGTGACGCCAGAGTGACGTCAGAGTGACATCAAAAAGATATCAGATTAGTGGAACGGAAAAAAGATATGAAGAACAGGATTATAACATTCCGGGTGACAGATGAAGAATATGCATTGCTCACAGAGCGGACAAAGAAAGCTGGGATCACAGGTGAAAACCTGTCAGAGTATATCAGACAGCAGGTCCTTGGAGAAGAGTATCCATACCAGAAGGAAAAACTCCTCAGAGATATGAATTACCAGATCAGAAAGATAGGGGTAAATCTTAACCAGATCGCTGCCAGATATAACAGCAGCCTGTATCTGGAACAGGACAGGAGGCTTGTGCTGCAGTATATGGAGGAATTGAAAATGCTTTTAGAAAAAACTCAGGATATGATATGGCCATCACAAAGCTGATCCATATGAAGGAAAGCAGTTCAAAGGAAAAGGGAAAGCATCTGAAAAATGCAGTCTGCTACATCCTGAACCCGGAGAAAACCGCAGGCGGGCTGTACATGAACTCAAACTGCGGCTGTGATGCAAATGAGATCTATCAGGGAATGATCCAGACAAAAAAACAGCATGGAAAGACCTGGGGCAGACAGGGATATCACTTTGTGATTTCCTTTGCACCGGGAGAGGCAACCGAAGAGACTGCTTTTGCTGTCATGCAGGATTTCACTGACCAGTATCTGAAGGATGAATACGACTATGTTTATGTGGTCCATAATGACAAAGAGCATATCCACGGGCATTTGATCTTCAATTCCCTTTCTTACAGCGGATATAAATACCATTATAAGGAAGGGCAGTGGAAGAATGAGATCCAGCCGGTCACTGACAGCATATGCCGTAAATACGGGCTGGATGGACTTCTGGAAAAAGAAATAAAAACCGGACGTTCCTATAAAGAATGGGAGTCTGGGAAGAATGGAAACATGACCTGGAGACAGCTGATCCGAAAAGAACTGGATATTGCAGTGAAAAGGTGTGCAGATTATGAGGAAATGCTGCTGTATCTGAAAAAAAACGGCTATCTGATCCGTGAGGGAATATCTAAAAAACATGGTCCCTATCTGGCCATCCGCCCTCCTGACAGTCAAAAAGCCTTTCGTACTTACACACTGGGAAAAGACTATCAGGTACAGCAGCTGAAAAAAAGGCTCCGGACAGAGGATTATGTGCCGTATTTTAAAACAGCTCCCGGGATCCGTCTGTACAGGATATCATTCCATATACAGACGGCCACCTATTACCAGCTTTATCATGTGGCGCATTATCATAAGGTGAAACATTTTTATAACCACCAGGGCTGGAAATACAGAAAAGAGAGAATGGAGATCGGGGAACTGTTTTTGCAGTGCAGCTATCTTCTCACCCAGGGAATCAAAAGTGAGAAAGAACTGGCAGAAAAAATAGACGCCCTGAATATCCAGGAAAGGGAACTTTACCATATGCGTAGCAATCTGACATCAGGATATGAAGACATCAATGCTTCCCTGAAAAGCCTGCGCAGGGAAAGAAAAATGCTCAAAAAGATACAGGAAAGGACAAAAGAGTTAAAACCAGAGCCTGCCAGAGAAAAAAGCAGGAGGAGATAGAAAATGACAGAGGAACAGTTAAAAAATATAATTGAAGAACAGCAGAGGGCAGGGGCACCCCTGTCACTGCTGACACAGATGCGGTTTGCCTATGAACTGGGCCTGCCGGAGGAAATCTATAATCTGTTGATCCAAACGGAGGATTTTGAAATCCGGGAATGGCTCCGTATTTCCCTTATGGAGGGGATCCCGTTAAATGAGGTCCGGCAGTACCAGACCATGAATATAAAAGAAATTCAGACATTCCGCAGAAGATATTTCCTTAAAAAAGAAAACGTGGAGGAATTAAAAGAAATCCGGGAGCAGACAGAAAAAAAACTGCAGAAGCTGGAACTTCTGGTTGATAAAACAGAACCCATGGAGAGGTATATCCATGTGCTTTTAAAACAAAAGGATAAAATGCTGGATACCTGCCAGAAACAGTTGGAATCTCTGCGAAGGAAAACAGAAAAGCTTGAGGAACAGCTGGAGCTCTGGCAGAGGCTATCTGAGCCGTCCAGACAAACTTTTCCGCCAAAGGAAGACAAAGAAGAACTGCCACCGGAACCAAAAGCATTGCCATCTGTGCTGCCAGAACCGGAACCTATTCCCTGGTGGGCTTTCTGCCGCAGGAAAAAGAGAAGAAAAGAAACCGGCATCATAGCGGAATACTTAAAGCAGTCTTCCTGGAGCCGGGAGCAGATGGAGTTTATCCTGGAATGCCTGGAGGAACACATGACAATGGAAGACATAAAACAGATCACAGGACCGGAAATGGAGATAGAGAAGATGAGACTGCTGAAAAGAATGATCCAAAAAGATTACAGGAAGGAAGAATAGCTTATGGAAGAGATAAAACAGCGGATAGATGAAGACATAAAAAAACTGAACAGCCGGATAGAGCTGTTTGAAACATACATTCATAAAAACGGCCTGCAGAAGGATTTTGAACGTTTCTGCAGAGAACATAAAAAACAGGAAAAACGTCCGTTAAAAGACCAGATCCCAAAACGATAGGAGGAATGAGAAATGAGCGAGATCAGCGATACTGCTACTTTGATCAAGTTAAGCAGCCAGGGAACGTACTTCCTGGCAAAGGGTTCTGTAAAAGCGATCCTTTATCTCTATCAGACAATAAAAAAGCTGCAGGCAGCAAATGTCCTTGGGAAAGGAGAAGTGGAAGAATTTGAAAAGTTCTTAAAAGCAACCGAAGGGAAATACCGGATCATCAATATCCCTACGGAAAAAACAGAGGAACTGAACCAGATGAGAGAGGACTTAAATCAGATGCATATCAGTTACACAGTTCTCCCTGACCTGAATGTGGGTGACGGGCAGACGCAGATTGCCTATGCCATTGCAGATACCGAAAAAGTGGAAGCCTGGTACCGCAGTTTTTGTCTGGATCATCTGAAAAACGGCGGGGAAAAGCAGTATACGGAACTGATGAACCTGACAGAGGGACAGGTTTCGATTGCCAATATCCCCTGGCCTCCTGCAGATGCCTGCATAGATGAGTATGCTTATGCAGAAACTGCAGATCAGGAGATCAAACAGAAGCTGCAGATTCTATCGGATCCATCTGATGTTCCAAAAGATTTTTTTCCTAAAGAGGGAGAATTGTTAAAGGAAGAGGTTTCTGTAGCAACCCTGGAGGGACGCTTACAGCAGCTGAAACAGGATCTGGACGGTCTGCGTATAAATTACATGATCCTGCCGGACATGAATGCAGGAAAAGGATATCTGCAGATCGCCTACGCAGCGGCGGATGCGCCAAAATTAAAAGCATGGTATGAACTATACCAAAAAACCACGCTTTCAGAAGGAACTTCTGTAAAAAATATGAAGGAAATGTCCTGGGAGGATTACTTAAAGACTGCAGGTAAAAGACCATCCGGTGAAAAAACCATCCAGCAGCTTCAGAAAGCAAAGCAGGCAGAAAAAACAGTACCTCTGCCATAGGAGAAAATATTATGTGGAAAAAAAGAAAACCGCCGTATCTGTTATTTTTTCTTTTCTTACTTTTTTGTATCCTAACAGGATATTATTTTTCCGGGATCTTTCTGGAACCGGGACTGGCTCTTTCAAATATTAACAGCAGACTGGAATATATTATCAGCCATCCCTTTGCCTGGTACTGGAATGAGAAAAGTGCAGCCTGTATCATAGGGACTTTTCTGGCGTGGCTTTATATCCTGAGCCAGTATCTGTACCATCAGCGGGATTTCCAGTTTGGCAGAGAATACGGAACTTCCCAGTGGGCGGATCCGGAGGAAATTAGCAGACAGCTGATGGATTCCCTTCCGGAGAATAACCGCATCCTGAGCAAGCACCTGCATATATCAAAGAAAGCATTGTCCAATAATAATGTGATCGTTATCGGCTCCCCGGGTACCGGAAAGTCTACAGGTATCGTGATCCCAAATCTTCTTACTGCCAGTGCTTCTTATGTGGTTCTGGATGTAAAAGGGGAACTTGCCGATGGGTATGGCAGTTATTTAAAGGAAAAAGGTTATCAGATCAAATGCCTGAATCTGAAAGAAATGGAAAAATCGAACCAATATGATCCTTTTCATTACATAAGAAAAGAGGAAGATATCATCAAGTTAGTGACAAACATACAGGCAAACACCACACCGCCGGATGCCATGAAAGGGGATCCTTTCTGGGATGACGGCCTGGCATTGTATCTGATGTCCCTGTTTTATTATGTGTGGATGGAATGCAAAGGGAAGGAACGGACCATGAACAAGGTCCTGGAACTGTGCAACAAGGAAGCGGAGGTCTTAGATGAGGATGGGACTACCGCACTGGGGGTTATGATGGAACGGCTCACATTAGGAAAATATGGGAAAAACCATCCGGCCTATATCAAATACCAGAAATTAAAGGGCGGACATCAGGAAACAGTAAAGTCCATTATCCTGATGGTGAATGCAAAACTGAAATTCTTTGAGACACCTGGGATCCGCAGGATATTTGAAGACGATGATATGGAACTGGAATCACTGGGAACCGGAAAGAACAGGGATGGAAAGACAAAAACCGCCTTGTTTCTCATCATCCCGGATAATGATAATTCCTTTGCCTTTGTGATGGGAATGCTTTATACACAGATCTTTGAGACCCTGATCCATGTGGCAGATCTGGAATACCACGGACCTCTTCCCGTTCCTGTGGAGGTATGGATGGATGAGTTTGCAAACGGAGCAAGACCGGACAGGTTTGAAAACCTGATCACCACCCTGCGGAGCAGGAATATTTCTGCCCTGATCTTTTTGCAGAGTGTGGATCAGATCAAAAAGATCTATACAGGAGATACCTGGGGGATCCTGATGGATGCCTGCAGTGCATTTATCTTTTTGGGATCCGGCAGAGGATCACTCAATACCCAGGAGTATGTTTCCAAACTTCTCGGCCAGGCAACCATAGATAAACGGACAGAGGGAGAGAGCAGGGGAAAAAGCGGAAACAGCAGCTTAAATTTCGACCGTGCAGGAAGGGATCTGATGACACCTGCAGAGATCGGCAGAATGTCAAGGGAGAAATGTATCATCCTTCTGGAGGGACAGCAGCCAGTCCTGGATGATAAAGTGCGTCCGTTCTCAGATAAGATATTCCTGCATGCAAAGAGCCTGGGAAGATACAAAAATCCTGTAGTAGTAAAATTAGATGAGCAGGGACAGTACCAGACCATAAAATCCCCCGGCAGCCTGGAAGAATTAAGTGAGGAAAGCGTAGCTTACTATAAAAATCTTGCAAAAGAAGGAAAAGCCAGGATCTATGAACTGAATGAGGAAGAGTTTCTGAGATGGAACCTGAAAGACGAGTGATACCGGACTAAGACCTGTAACACAATAAGAAAAACATAAGAAGCAGTTGAGGATGCAGTCCGGATAGCGTATAATCAGAGACAGAAATTATAAGTGAGGACTAAAATTGAAACGAGACGAGATTTTTCGATATGTAAAAGACCAGTATGGAACTGAGCCGGAGTATTTATGGAAAAAAGATCCGGATTCTGCAGTGCTTCGACATAAAAATAAAAAATGGTATGCTATAATCATGTCAGTGGAAAAGAAAAAACTGGGATTGGAAGAAAATGGAAACATTGATATTCTGAATGTAAAATGTGATCCCGAACTTGTAGGGATGATTATTCAAACCTATGGATTTCTGCCGGGATATCACATGAATAAGCGGCATTGGCTTACAATCCTTCTGGATGGTTCTGTCAGTGAAGCCAAAACCCTGGATTTTCTGGATATGAGCTATGACCTGATCGATGGCGGGAAGTAATAAAAAAGGGAGCCTTTCAGAAAAGAATCGCTGACGGCTCCCGGACATTTCAATATAAAAATCATTCTTCTACTCTGCATTTTCAATCTGATGAAATCACTCCATTCATACAGTACGCTGTTCAAAAATACCAATCAACAGTTAAGCATAGAATGAATCGTAATACAATGTGCTCATCTGGCAGTAGAGTCTGTCAGACCAAGAAGATATTCACAGGAAACATTAAACACTTCGGCAAGTGCCACAACTTCGTAATCAGGCACAAAACGTGTACCCTGTTCGATCCGCAGGATGGCCAGATCATTGAATTCATATCCTGCAAGCTGCAGTCTGGCTGCAAGCATCTTCTGGGTCAGCTTGTGAGCTTTGCGCAATTCTTTTACCCGCCTGCCGATCCTGTTTTTACTGTTTGTTTTTTTATCCCAATAAATAATCATTGTACACCTCGAAATATTTCTAAAGATGAAGTATTATTATTGATTTTAAGGAAAATTATTGATACTATACTTCTAAAGATGAAGTTTTTGAAAGTTTATTTAGCAGTTATGAAAAAGATTATGCGCCTGTTGCTTTAAGAAATGATTCTAACGGAAGGTGAAAAAATGAATGAATTTTATGAAGCGGTATCAAATCTATTAGAGGAAATGCGCTGTGATTCTGAAGAACGGGAATATACAGTAGAAACAGAAGAATGGAAAACAGCTGGGAAAAGCTTAAAGCAGATACAAAAAAGGCTGCCGTCCCATCTGGAGAAAATGTCAGAGAGGGAACAGGATTTCTGGAAGAAATATCTGGATCAACTGGAACATTTTCATTATGTAGAGGAGCAGAGGGCCTATTACCAGGGTATGATGGATGGGATAGAATTCCTCAGCAACATAGGAGCAATAAAGAAAAGTATGAATGTAAAAAAGATGATAGATAAGTATATACTCTAAGAATGGCGGTATGGATTTCCATACCGCTTTTTCAGAATGATCCGGACAGGATAGGATTCTCATAAATTCTTATTCTCGTAATCTGCAGGCGTTCTATATGTGCGCAGATATGCTTCCACAATAGCCAGTATGGCAGTGATCTGCTCATCATTACATTTTGACAGATAGACAAGCAGGCGTTTATAATCAAGACTATCTGTATGATTGTCAGGATAAAATAGTGGTTCAGGAGATACATTTAAGGCGCGTACAAGCTTGCGGATCTTTGGAAAACTTGGTATCCGCCCTCCGTTTTCGATTTCCTTCAAATATCTGCTGGACATCTCTGACATTTCAGCTAATTCTTCGTAAGTCAATTTTTGCTCGTTTCGGGCTTTCTTAAAAAATAATCCCAGATTTTTATCTGTTTGTTTTGGCATATGATACACCTCCAAACATAGTGTATAGTTCCCTTTTCAGAAAGAAAATGAACTATTATTTCACTAAAAATAAGGGTAATAATTCACTTTTTATAAAAAGAAGATAGAGAGGTATAAAAAGATGAAGGATCTTATTGCTTGGTACTGTGTCCGTCCTTGTGCGGCGGATGGGAGCAGATAGTTCATTCAAAAGACCTGTACTGTTTTTGTGCCTTAAAAAGTGAACTATGCGCTGTTGATACTAATGGCAAAAAAATATTTTCTGATATAAGTGACGTCCTGCGGGCTGAAATATGCTCACCAGGGCGTCTTTTATATACCCCAAAATACGGAAAAAATACAAATTTCTGTGTTTATAGAGAAATTTTTAAAAAATTTCTTTCCAGACCCCGACAAATACCCCTGTCCGTTTGGGATAAGTGGGAAGGGGAAACTTTGCTTATTGCCTGCTGGCAGGGAAGGGGGTGAACTCTTATGGAGCAGTCTTCTTTCCGAAACAAAATTACAGTCATGCATCAGTATGATCGTTTGTGCAAGATGGCATTGAAAAGTGAGGTCATCAATTACAAAAAACATGTGGCATATCGCCAGAAATGGGAAGTGATGTTGTCAGAGCTGTCAGCAAAAGAGCTGAGCAGACTTTTTACAATGGACAAATATGACCTGGAAATATATCGTTTCCAGGTTCTTGATTATGATATTGAAGTCACAGATACATTGATCGCAGAGGCTCTGCACACACTGACTGAGAAGAAAAGAAATGTCGTATTACTGTCATATTTTATGGATATGAGTGATGCGGATATTGCCAGAAAAATGAATCTGGTAAGAAGTACCATCAGTGAGCATCGAAAACGCTCGCTGGAATTGATGAGAAAAATTATGGAGGAAACCAATGAGAAGAACTAAAGAACAGAAATGTACAGCTGATTTGCTGCCATTCCACATTATCGAAGCAGCATCAGCCGGAGATATAGAAGCAATCCAGGTGGTATTAAAGCATTATGAAAGTTATATTAGAGCTTTGTCTATCAGAAAAATGTTTGATGAATCGGGACATGTACATTACTGCGTGGACGAAACACTGCGCCAGCGTCTGGAAATGAGACTGATCACTAAGACTTTGGAATTTAATCCAAGACCATATCTAGGAAAGAATAACCGGTAAAGGACATAATATCCCCTTCAGGAATCATTGATACAAGATAAAATCCCGCCTGGAGCAAGAAACATTTAAACTGCAGGCGGGATTTTGCCTGTTATAAAAGGATCAGATCCTTTTATGAAAAATAATACAGAATCGTTCCAAAGAACGAATCCATAAATTGTAGATTCTGTATAAATCAAATTTCCATCAGTATACTTATTTTAGAAGGAATCACTGTTCGGGAGGTGTTACGATGGACTTAAAAGCAGTAGGTCAGAGGATCAAGGATGCACGAGAAGCAAAGAATCTTACTCAGGAAGAGCTGGCTGCTCTGGTAAACTTAAGTTCCACACATGTCAGTGTGATCGAACGAGGTCTGAAAGTAACCAAGCTGGATACATTTGTAGCAATTGCAAATGCACTGGATGTTTCAGCAGATGAACTTCTGGTGGATGTCGTGGCACACTCTGTAACCGGAGTTTCAAACAGGTTATCGGACAAAATATCCAGCCTTCCGATGAAAGAACAGAAAAAAATCATAAAAGTCATTCAGGCATTGATAGAAGAGTAGCAAAAGACAGGAAGAGCGGAAAACTCTTCTTTTTTGGCTATTTTATATAATTTCACTTGAAATATATTTGTAAATATGGTAAAAATTATATTGAATTAGTTCTTTGGAATAATAAATAATTCTATTTTGTCCAGTATATGAGATGGAAAAGAATCTGTAAGAAAGAACTGGTTGATTTCATTTAGAAAATTTTCTGTAGGAATACTACGCATCAGATATTATGCTGAAAAAGTGAAAGAGAGAGGGAGTAATGGGATATACAATAAAAGACTTGCTTGAATCAGATAAATTTCCGGCGATGCATCTGATAAGTGGCAGGGCTGGCATAGACAGGGAAATTGGAAAACCCCGGCTTATTGAAGTGGAAGATATGGAAAAATTCCTGGGGGGGGGTGAAGTTCTTATGACCAGCATGAAAGCATATGAAGACGTAGACGAGCATGCTTTCATGCACCATCTGGAAGAATTTAATAAAAAAAATATAAGTGGATTTATTGTAAAAAGATATCACGAAACAAAGTTACAGGAAAGATTATTTGATATCTTGTTACAATTTGCGGAGAAACATCATCTGCCGGTTTTGGAAATTCCAACAAATATGTATTTCTGGGGGATTATTAAGTATATCCTGTTGCAATTATATGATATAGAAACTGCCAAACTGATATATTTTAAGATCACCCATGATAGTTTAAGTAGAATCTTATTAAAACAACAGGACAGTAAAACAGTAACAACGAATTTACTTTTTCAGATAGATACAATACTTGGAAACCCGGTTGCCTTATATAATGGAAAATCTATTTGTTACGCCTCAACTGCTCCAGGCATGTCTGAGTTCAAAAAAGAAGAAGATTGTGTGGCATATACACCCAATATTATTACAAGATATGAGTATCTGCGCCAAAAAAGGGAACATGTTGAGTATATTAAGAAAATGGATGTTTTTGAACAGAGGGATATCTATCTGGTTATTTCAGAGCGGAATGAACCATTGCAGGAACTGGATTTTACAGCATTGGAGAATATCATTGTTACATTGCAGTATATTTTGGAGAGGTGCGTGATAGAAGAAGACATTGAGAAAAAGTATCACAGAGATCTGCAATACCGCCTGTTGAATGGTTCTCTGACAAATGTAGAAGAAGATGAAGTAGCAGATATCCTCAATCTCAATGAATCAGATGATTTTCAGGTTATCACTTTCCATATGGCTTCAAAAAATAATGAAGGAAGGTTCAGTGATAAGCAGTTAAAAGAAACAAAGAATGCAGAAAAAGAACTTATGTATCTTTTGCCAAAAGACTATGTTTTTTCAAATACCAACCAGATCATCTATATCCATAAAGAGGATGGGAAAGAAAACAAACTGGAATTTCGGAAAAGATTGGAGAAATTACAGCAACGTGTGCAGGAGGATTTTGTTAAAAAACAAATGGATATAGATTTCCTGATCGGTATAGGAAAAAGTGTCAAAGGATACCATTTTCTAAAAGAGTCTTTCAGATCTTCCAAAATGGCAATTAAGTATATCAATGTTATCAGGAAAATAATCGGGGATAAGGATAAAGCAGTTGTGGACATTTCAAAACTGGGATTCTTTTCTTATATGATGGCAAAGGTAGAGGATAAAGAAGAATTATATGCTTTTGTACCGGAATCTTTACAGAAGCTGCACCAGCATGATGTTGAGAAAAACGGAGAACTGATTGATACATTGGAATGTTTCCTGAATCACAACCAGAGTATTAAGAAGACATCACAGCTTATGTTTGTCCATTACCGGACGGTTTCATACCGCATACAAAAGATAGTAGAAATAACAGGAATGGATTTTAGTAATGCAACGGAAATGCTGGTGGTCCGGAACGGATTACTGGTGCTCAGAGTTCTTGAGGAAATGTAACAGATTAACGAATCATGTCATTATGTTTATGATATGGTTCGTTTTTTTGTTGGTGGATACATTTCAAATGGAACACTTTATGCAAAAAAACATGAAAAATATTGCAGGTTTGTTGCATTGAAAGAACAAAATAAACAGATATAATAGAAATTGAACTAAAACCTCGCATGTCCGAGTTTGAATATGGATGATGGTAGCATGAAAAAAGAGAATACACCAAATGAAGCTTACAGTGTAATACAGGAAACAACCATAGCGCAGGATATCGTGCAGCTGTTATTAAAAATTTCAATCATTATTTTAGCAGTATTTCTGATCTTTACTTTTCTTTATGGGATTGTAAGAATCAATGACGTCTCAATGAAGCCTGCGATCAAAGATGGAGATTTGGTCATGTATTATAGACTGGATAAACGTTTCATATCCGGTGATGTGGCTGTCTTTGAGGATGATGGAAAAACGACTACAGGACGTGTTGTGGCAGTAGCAGGAGATACAGTTGATATTACGAAGAATGGACTGAAGATAAACGGAGCAGAACAGATATCCCAGGATATCTACTTTGATACTACACAGTTTAAAAACGGAGTAGATTTCCCCATCACTGTAGGAGAAGGCCAGGTGTTTTTGCTTGGCGATAACAGACCACAGGCATCAGACAGCCGTATCTATGGCTGTATCAATGTAAAGGATGTCAGGGGAAAAGTCATAGCGGTTATTCGGAGCAGGGGGATTTGACACCTTGTCCGTTAATCAATATAAAAAATAAAAATTTCACAAGGGAGGAAACATTATGAGCATGAAAAAGTTTACAAAAAAAATGCTCGCAATTGTCGCAGCAGCAGCTATGACAATGGGTCTGGCAATGCCAGCATTTGCAAGTGAAGAAGGAGAAACATCTCAGAAGGCAACAAAAGCTTACATCAGCAAAACCTATAATACAGAGGTGGGAAAAACATTTAGCTTTAGCTTTACCGCTACACAGGATAAGACTTCAGAGGGTGTAATCACTACTGAACATTCAATTACAATACCGGCAATTTCATTTACAGATACTGAAACAGGATCAACTACAAAACTTGGTACAGAAATCAACTTTGGAACATTCACAGAAGCAGGTAAATACGTATATACAGTAAAAGAGGGTACATCTACTCCATCAATCACAGATAGTGAGCATGAAAAACTGATCATGTCCCAAGCTGAGTATAAAATGGATGTATATGTTGTTGAAAATGCTGGAAAATATGAAATTGACAACATCATCGTGAATAAAACAAAAGATGATAAAGGTGGAGAGGTATCTGGTAAAGTAGATATTGGTTCAGAACCAACTACAAATGGATTCAGATTTGAAAATACTTATGTAAAGGAAGCTGGTACAGGAACAGATCCAACAACCCCAGAACCAGATGATTATAAAAAATTTGGTTCTTTAAATGTATCTAAGAAAATTGGAATGGCAAACAGAGAAGAGCCAGATGCAACAAAAGAATTTGATTTCACTGCAACCTTTGCATTCCCAGCAGGAACAGATGCAAATACTCTTGGTGGGGTAAAAGCAGATGGAACAGCTATTACACTTACAGGTGCCAAGAGCGATACTTATGAATTTAAAATGACACATAATAAGAGTGTAAAATTCACAGGTCTTCCGGTAGGAACTAAAATCTCTGTAACTGAGGCAGCAACACCAAACTACAAAGGAAGTGCTAAAGTGACAATCAATGGTGTTGAGGATTCAACTGTTGTTACAACGTCAAAATACAACGAGAAACTTACAGTATCCGACAAAAAACTTGGACAGAATAAGAATGCAGTTGATGTAACCAATACATACAACAACGTACCAACAACAGGTATCATCATGAACACTCTTCCATATGTTCTGATGGTTGCTCTTTGTGGTGTAGCTCTGGTAGCATTTGTTGCTTCCAAACGCAGAAAAGTACAGAAATAATCTTTGTCCGATCATAAAAAAATAAGATCATAAAAACAGAAAAGGAAATGCGTGCGGCAATACTCCGTCGCATTTCCTTTTGTGATAAGAAAGGAAAATTCAGGAACATTTCATATGAAAAAAACAGCAAAGTTTATAGTCAAGATAATCGATCATATGGTAAACCTAACAGCATTATTGCTGGTCCTGATGACAATGTTCCTGTCATGCTATATGTTATGGGATTCTAATCAGGTATACCAGGCTGCAGATGCGAAAAACTATGAAGCCTACATACCGACAGAGAAACATACAAAATCTTTTGAAGAATTGCAGAAAATCAATCCAGACATTATTGGATGGATCCGGGTGAACGAAACAAATATCAATTATCCCCTGCTACAGGCTGAGGATGATGATACTTATATGAATACAGATGCAGAAGGCAGATATTCCTTAAGTGGTGCGATTTTTTTACACTGTGCCAACAAGCCGGATTTTTCTGATTTTAACAATATTATTTACGGACATCATATGGAAAAGCATATGATGTTTGGAGATGTTGGTTTATTTACAGAGAAAGAATATTTTGATGAACATCCATACGGAAACCTGTTTTTTGATGGAAAAGATCATGGAATCGAATTTTATGCATTGATTCAGGCAGATGCCTATAATGAGACACTTTTCAGTGTCTGTGCCGACACGTCGGAAACAAGACAGGCATATCTGCAGGAGATAGAAGCCAATGCTATATATAGAAGAAATATAAAGATTACAGAAAATGACCATTTGGTTCTTCTGACAACGTGTACTTCAGAGATGACAAATGGAAGAAATATATTGGTAGGAAAACTTACGGATCAGGTATATCCGGAGAAAGAAAAAGTCAAGAATATGGGAACAGGGATTGATGAACTGAAAGAAAAGCTGAACCAGGTTCCGGTTATATTCTGGCTGATCCTGCTTATTATTGTGTTGCTGCTGATAGACAGAATATTAGGAAAGAGGAGGAAGAAAAAATATGAAAATCTTTGATCTAAAAAAAGTAAGGATCATATTGCTGGCTATGTTCCTTTTCCTGAGCGTACAGATACCAGTTCATGCAGATGGTCATATAGTAAGAATCCCGGTGGAGCAGATGTTTGATAGTGAAGCTGCAGATGTCTCGGATGAATTCTACTATATCATGACAACAGACCAGAGTGATGCACCTATGCCTGCAGGAAGTACGGATAGGCGTTATTCCTGGAAAATGAAAAACAATACAACTGCTGAAATCACTATCAGTGTAACGACAGCAGGAGAGTATCATTATAGGATCTATCAGGTAACAGAACAAGCAGATGATTATAAATATGACCAGAGCAGCTACGGTATGATAGTGGAAGCTTACTATAATGAACATAATCAGTTAAAAGTAGCGGCTGTTATCGTGAATGAGCAGGGTGAGAAAATAGAAAGAATAACCTTTAAGAACAAATATGTGGGACAGGATAAATCCGACCCTGCAAAACAGCCTGAACCGGATACTGTTTCCAAGCCAGATACAAAACCGAAACCTGATAAAAGCAAGAATGCAAAGACAGGGGATGACACTCCTGTTATGGGATATTTCATATTGCTACTTGGTTCAGAAATCTGTCTGGGTGCTATAATATTACTTGGACACCCGAGGCGAAAAAAGGAGGATGCATAGGATGAGACATAAAATAGGGAAGAAATACTTGAAGATTGCATGCTCCTGGATTTTAATCTTCTCTATATGCTTTTTGTCATGGAATACAGTTCCTGCATTTGAGGAAGATACATTTATTTCTGAAGAGGGAACATATGAGGATTCTGCAGATGATGACCAGAAAAAACAACTGGATGATTTTATTCCCGACGAGGAAGAACCGGATCAAGAGTCAGAAAACCAGGGATCAGAAGAGCAAGAGCCAGAAGACCAGATTCCTGACAGCCTGAAGGTAGAGGAACTGGATGCGGAGATAAAAAAAGCACTTGCCAACGGGGAAGAACCATATACAGATCGCGTGGAATATATTGATGAAACCGGAACTCCTATTGCAGGTGCACCGGTAACCATCAGTCTGGGAAAGATCGAAGACCATATATCTCTGTTTTGCACTGATAAGAATTATGAATTTAAAAGTGCCAGAGTAGATGGAGTGGATACTGTATTTATCGGAAGGTACAAAGATAATCTTTATTACAGTACAGACGGAATCGATGCAGACAGGATGGAAGATAGACAGAAGCTTGTGCTGACCTATGCAGAGATCAAAGACACACAGGATAATGAAGATAATTCACCGGAGGAAACGCCAGATCAGACTCCGGATCAGATACCAGAAGAAAAGCCGGAGGAGACCCCAGACCAGATACCAGAAGAAAGGCCGGAGGAGACCCCGAATCAGACACCGGAAGAAAGACCGGAAGAGACTCCAGACCAGACACCGGAAGAAAGACCGGAAGAGACTCCAGACCAGACACCGGAAGAAAGACC
>ERZ839823.158-NODE-158-length-110016-cov-27.609061_pt1 | contig 110016 bp, 100 predicted proteins | sample MGYA00519862_ERZ839823 | MGnify/ENA primary metagenome ERZ839823 (study PRJEB31850, sample SAMEA3708853) | human gut metagenome | biome: human gut; feature: human-associated habitat; material: faeces | place: China | collected 2014 ...
AAATTTTAGTGCTAATAAATAAAAAATTTTAAGACATTTTCAAAAATGATTGACAGGAAAAAAAGTAAATGAAGGTAAAATTCGCATATAAACATTGAAAAATAATCGTTTTTAATATAGAATATAAAAAAATGTAATAGCTTTGGAGGCGAAAAGAGCAAACATGAATGCAAACGAACCATTAGCATATAGAATGAGCCCTAAAACACTAGAAGACTATGTTGGACAAGAAGAAATTTTAGGACAAGATAAAATTTTATATAGAACAATAAAGGCAGATAGACTTTCTAGCATTATTTTATGGGGTCCTCCTGGATGCGGAAAAACGTCTCTGGCAAGGGTTATAAGTAATACTACTAAATATAAATTTACAAAATTGAATGCTGTAACTGCAGGAGTTGGAGACATTAAAAATGCAATAGAGGAAGCTAAAAATCCTTTTTTAAACCCATCTGGAAGATGTATATTATTTATAGATGAAATTCATAGATTTAACAAATTGCAACAAGATGCATTGCTTCCATTTGTAGAAAATGGAACTGTAATTTTAATTGGTGCAACAACGGAAAATCCTTATTTTGAAGTAAATAAGGCTTTAATATCGAGGTCTATGGTATTTCATCTGAAACCATTAACAGTAGAAAATATTTATACTATCTTAAAAAATGCATTGGAGAAAAAAGAAGGACTCGGAGAATATAAAATAAAAATTTCAGATGAAACTTTAAGAAAAATTGCAGAAACAGCAAATGGAGATGTTAGAACTGCACTAAATGGACTTGAAGTGGCTGTATTAACAACTAATATTGGATCAGACGGATACATTACAATAACTGATGAGATTGCAAAAGAAAGTGTTCAAAATAGAAAAGCAATCTTTGATAAAAAAGGAGATAGCCATTATGATAATATTAGTGCTTTTATAAAATCTATGAGAGGCAGTGACCCAGATGCTGCAATTTTTTATTTGGCAAGAGCATTAAATGGAGGAGAAGACCCAATGTTTCTAGCAAGAAGAATTGTAATTGCTGCATCAGAAGATGTAGGAATGGCAAACCCTAATGCATTAATACTTGCAACGAGTGCTATGGAGGCTGTACACATGGTTGGTATGCCAGAAGCAAGAATAATACTTGCAGAAGCGACAGTATACGTCGCAACTTCTAAAAAGTCTAATGCTAGCTATTTAGCAATAAATCAAGCTTTGGAAGATGTTGCAAATAAAGATACAGGCGAAGTACCAATGCATATAAGAAATGCACCAGCAGAAGGAATGGAAAAAGAAGGCTACCATGTTGGCTACAAATACCCACACGATTATCCAGGACACTACGTAGAACAGCAATATTTGCCAGATAAAATGCTTGGAACGAAGTACTATATTAAAGATGAAAATATACCAGATTAGAAGCAAATGTAAATTTAAAAGCAAAAATAAAAATTCGAAGTACTTGAATGATAAAAATAAAATTAATTGTAAATTTATCAATGGAAAAGTGAGAAATATGGAATTACCAATACTTTTAAAAGAAAAATTAGAACAAGAGATAGATGAAATAGAGTTAAAAAAGTTAAAACAGAGTGCACAAAATATTAGTGAAAAATATAGAGATAAATCATCTAATAAAATGAGTACTAGACTAATAGCTAGCAGGGAAGATGCAGTAGCATATGCTGTAAGCAGAATGCCAGCAACATATGGAGCTGTGTGTTTTGCATTAAAGCACAGTCTGGAAATGATGACAAATGCTGAAATTACAAGCTTGCTAGATGTGGGAGCTGGTACTGGAACTGCTACTTGGGCTGTAAATGAATTGCTTAAAATAGAAAGTAATATTTGTGTAGAAAATGAAGATTATATGCTAAATCTAGGCAAAAAGCTCATGAAAAATGAAATTGATAATGTACAGTGGATTAAGAAAAATATAATTACAGATAATATAGAGGAAAAAGCAGATTTAGTCATATCTTCATATGTATTAAATGAAATAAAGGCAGAAAGCAGAAATCAAATATTAGAAAAATTATGGAACTCAACTGGAAAATTATTATTAATTATTGAACCAGGAACACCAGAAGGCTATAATCAAATAAAAGAAATAAGAGACTACTTTATAAAAAAGGGTGCAAATATTGTAGCACCATGTGCGCATGAAAAAGAGTGCAAAATTTCAAAAAATGATTGGTGTGCTTTCTCATGCAGAGTTGCAAGAACGAAAGTGCATAAACTATTGAAAGAGGGAGAAGCTCCATATGAAGATGAAAAATTTTCATATATTGCGGTCTCAAAAATGAAAACAGATAAAAAAGATAGAATTTTAAGACATCCCCAAATAGAAAATGGAAGAATAACATTAAAGTTATGCACAACAGAAGGAGATATAGAGGAAAAGACTATAACTAAAAAGGAAAAAGAAAAATTTAAAATAGCGAAAAAATTAAATAACGGAGATATACTAAAATAAATTTTTATGTTATAATAAACGTATGGAAAATAATAAGGGAAATCTTTTCCGACTGAAATAATAATTCGAAGGAGGAATCTTACTAAAAATGGGACTATTTGACTTTTTACATAGACCAAGTGGGAAAAATACACAGGAAGTAATAAAAGAAGTAGAAAAAATGCCGACAACGATGTCAATTTATAGAGAAGATGGAACACAAACAGAAGTGTTCGATATAGAGAAAATACAAAAGTCTAGACATAGTGATGGAAGTATTAGTAGTCTAATAAGTGCTAAGGTAATTCATGTAAAACAAGGAGATACAATTTATTTAGATGCTGCAGACCCAATTTGTTTTGAAATTCCAGATGGCAGATATGATTTAGCTAAAGAATTGATAACCAGATTTACTGGAATGTACACAGGAATAGAACTTAATGAAAAATCATATACATATTTGGGTAGAGCCTACTCTGAAGAAGACATTAGACTACAACCACCAACAGCTGTTGTAAATGAGCAAATAGGAAAGTTGAACGAGAAGCTTTTAGAAGAAATAACAAATAAGAGGCTAAGAGAAAGTCGTTTATTAGAAGTCAGAAAAAAAGAAGAAGATGCAAGAAATACGAGAATGCAAAAAAACATTAATAAATTGCGTGCTGAAGGGCAAAAGAAAATAGAAGCTAGAATGGCAAATCCATTTATAAGAGGCGGATTAGATAAATTTCAAGCAGAACAATATGATGGGGTTAATACGTCTAATGGGGAAATATTAAGGATTAGGGCAGTTAATAAAATTGCTAAAGATGCCTCTGGAAGATATGTGTACACTGCACAGATTGCATCAACTTCTGATGAACAAAATGTAGAACTTTTCTCGCCAGACGTAAAGGTTCCAGTAGTATTCACATTGCCATATAGATTGAATGATATAGTAAATACAGAATATGATGCAGGCTATAAAAAACAATTAGAAAAAGCTGTGCTAGATCTCTTGTCTGCTGGATACCAAAAAAATATTACACCAGAAGGAGAGTGTGATGTAAGCACATTACATGATATAGGTGGAATTAACAAAGATGGTAGTGTAATAGAAAATAGTCCAGAAAATGGAGTATCTCAAGTTGTAATTAGCAAGATAGTTGAATTACAGGGAGAATATGCAAAACAGAGAAGAATGAGAGAAAACACACGAGCAATACCATATTATAAAGACGATGACGGAAGGTAAATAATAAAAATTGTATAATTTTTTAGTACATAGAAAAGAACTTAATATATTGAAGTTTAGCCTTTATTCAGTATATATAAATAAAAAGGGAAGAAACTAAAATTTCTTCCCTTAACTATTATAAAAAACCACGGGAATATTCCTGTGGTTTTTATAGAATTAGTCATTTTTCTTATCTTTTTTGTCATCTTTCATAACTTCTTTAATTGCTCCCAAGCTTGAAAGTGTGCTTGTTGCCTCAAATGGAATAAATACTTTGTTGGCTTCTCCATTTGCAATGTCTTTTAGAGCTTCTAAAGATTTTAATTGTACTAAAGTGTCGTCTGGATGAGAATTCATCATTGCACCATATACTAAATTAATTTCGTTTGCTCTAGCTTCAGCAACTTTTTTTATGGCTTCGGCTTCACCGGCAGCTCTTCTAATTTTAGATTCTTTTTCTGCTTCAGCTTCTAATATAGCAGCTTCTTTTTTACCTTGTGCAAGTGTAATTGCAGATTGTCTTTCACCTTCAGCTTGAAGTATTTGAGCTCTCTTATTTCTTTCTGCATTCATTTGTTTCTCCATAGCGTCTCTAATATCAGCTGGAGGAGTAATATCTTTAATTTCAACTCTATCAATCTTGCATCCCCATTGATCTGTGGCTTCATCAAGAATTGCTCTTAATTCTTCGTTAATCATGTCTCTTGAACTAAATGTTGAGTCCAAATCCATTTTACCAACGATATCACGAATTGTTGTAATTGCTAAGTATTCAATACCTTTCTTTAGAGATTGAATTTCGTAAACAGCTTTTGCTGGGTCTGTAACTTTGTAGAACACAACAGTGTCTATTGTAATTGTAACGTTATCCTTAGTAATAACTCCTTGTGGTGGAACATCCATAGTTTGTTGCTTTAAGCTAACAACACTTCTAACACGGTCAACAAAAGGAATTATAATTGTAAGACCTGCATCAGCTACTTTATGAAATTTACCTAATCTTTCAATAATATAAACTTCAGATTGTCTTACTACTTTAATTGATTTTACGGCTATAATTAATATTATAACTAGTAATACGATTAAAAACCACATAATTTTTTCCTCCTAAAAAATATATATTATAAAATTAAAAACGTGAATTATAAAAATAGTGTAACTTCTAATGATTTAGATTTTTTTCTCAGGTTGTTTAATAGTTACTGGTTCAACAACTAATTTTACTCCATCTATTGATAAAACTTTTATAGTAGAACCCTTTGGAATAATATCAGTATATGTAGAAGTTGCTGTCCAAATGTCTCCAGAAACCTTAACTTGACCAACATCATTTGGAGTAATGTCTTTTGTAACTACACCTTCTTTACCAATTATTGCATTAGAATTGGTAACAATATTATCGTTTTTATTCATCTTTTCAGCAAAAGGTCTAGTCAAACATATAAGAATTACCGAAAGTATTACGAAAATTACAGTTTGAGCAATAACGTTTGAAATAAACAAGCTAAGCAAACAAGTAATAAGTGCGGCAACTCCAAACCAAAAAATTAAAAATCCAACAGTTGCAATCTCTGCAATAAAACAAACTCCAGAAATTATTAACCAAATTTGCCAAGGTAACATATAAACACCTCCGAATTAAACTAACAAGATAATTATACCATAAAATTCCTACAAAATAAATAGTTTACAACAATTTTGCAAACTTTTGCCCAATAGGGACGCCCCTTTTTGGGCGAATTTTTAAATTTTACCAAAAATAATTGCATTTTCCTTTTATTTATGGTAAAATGTACGAGTTAGTAAAGAAAACGAGAAGGAGCGAGTAGAATGCAAGTAGTTAAATATATATTAATGGTTTTATACATAATAGATTGTTTAGGATTAATAATAGTTACAATGATGCAAAATTCAGATAGCCGTGGAGCATCAGGAACAATAGTTGGTTCTTCTTCAAACAATTTCTATGAGAAGAATAAAGGAAGAACACGTGAAGGAAAATTAAAGAGATGGACAATTATCTTAGGAGTTGCTTTTGTAGTATTAGCAGTTGCTTTAGGTATTGTTTATGTTATAAAATAAGAATGAATTTTGGGAGGCGGCAGAGATTTTCTGTCGTCTTTTTGAAATGCTAAATAAGATTAATATTTGAAAAATTAAACATAATAAGAGAGGTGAATTTAATGAAGAAAAATTTTTTTTATATGAAAGATAAAATAAAAAGTAAAAAAGAGAGAAAGTCAAGAAAAGAAGAAAAAATTAATTTGAACGAAATTTTGAAAGATGAAAGCTATAGGCTTGGAACTTTTAGAAGAAATGGTAGAGGGTTCGGTTTTGTTAATGTTGGTGAAGAAGATGAAATTTTTATTTCACCTAAACTTACAAAAAATGCTCTTGACGGGGACGAGGTTTTAATTAGAATTTTTGATGATAGTGAAGTTCAAGATGGTAAGCATAAGAGAGAAGGCAAGATTCTTCAAATTACAAAGCATGCACAGGACACAATTGTTGGAGTTTATAAGAAGAGTAGAAATTTTGGTTTTGTAATTCCAGATGATCAAGCTGTAAGCGGAGATATTTATATTCCCAAAAAGAAGAGTGCAAATGCAAAAAACAATCAGAAGGTGGTTGTGAAAATTGACAAGTATTCAGACGGAGTAAATAAGGCGGAAGGTACTATTGTGGAGATAATTGGTGGAATAGATGAAGCAGGAGTCGATATGATGTCTCTTATTAAGGAGTACAAGCTTCCAAATGAGTTTCCAGAAAATGTGCTAGCAGAGGCGAGGGCAATTCCACAAGTTATAGATGAAAAGAACATCGAAAAAAGAGTCGATTTAAGAAATGAAGAAATTTTTACAATTGATGGAGAAGACGCAAAGGACTTAGATGATGCAGTAAATGTTAAGAAAAACGATGATGGAACATATACATTGGGCGTTCATATTGCAGATGTTAGCTATTATGTTAAATCCGGATCAAAACTGGATAAAGAAGCAATTACAAGAGGTACAAGCATTTACATGATGGATAGAGTAATTCCAATGCTTCCAAAGGAGTTGTCTAATGGAATTTGTAGCTTGAACGAGCAAAAAGATAGATTTGCGATATCTGTTATTATGAAGATAAACGAGAAAGGAAAAGTAGTCGACGCAGATATTTTTAAATCTGTAATAAAGACGACAAGAAGAATGAATTATCATGATGTAAATGATATATTCAAATTTGCAGACATGAAAGACGGGAAAATAGAACTCGCTGATGAAGAACTTGCAAGAGTAAACAGTGTCGCAGAAAAGTATAAAGAATTTATACCACATTTTCTAAGAATGAGAGAATTGAAGAATGTGCTAAAACAAAGAAGAGATTTGAATGGAAGCTTAAATTTGGATATTCCAGAGAGCAAGATAATTTTAGATGAAAATGGTATTGCAGTTGACATACAAAAATATGATTATTTGGAATCTAATGAAGTAATAGAGCAATTCATGCTAACGGCAAACGAGTCAGTTGCAGAAAAGTTTTATTGGTTACAAGCACCATTTATTTATAGAGTTCATGATGTACCAGACATAGAAAAAGTAAATGACTTAAATAAATTCTTATTCAACTTAGGCTACAAAATAAGAGGCGTAAAGAAAGATGATGAAGATAGCATCCACCCCAAGGCTTTTGCACAAGTGCTAGAAGAAGTAAAAGGAAAACCAGAGGAGAGAGTTGTATCAAACTTAATATTAAGAACCTTGAAAGTTGCAAAATATGAGAGTGAAAATAGAGGACACTTTGGAATAGCAAGCAAATGCTACTGCCACTTTACATCGCCGATAAGAAGATACCCAGACTTATTCATTCACAGAGTAATATCTTCGTATTTGAAACATGACTACAACATAAACGAAGAGTTAAGAAAAAAATATGAGATAGAAGCGGTTAAATATGCAGAAAGCTCATCTGAAAGAGAAAAAATAGCTCAGAAAGTGGAACGTGATGCAGAAGATATTAAGAAAGCAGAATATATGAAAGATAAAGTTGGAGAGATATATGAAGGAGTCGTATCAAGTGTTACACCATTCGGAATGTTTGTTGAACTAGACAACACAGTAGAAGGTTTGATAAGATTCGAAAATATGGGCAACGAATATTTCATATATGATGATGAAAGAAAAACGCTAGTTGGAGAAAAATCAAAGACGATGTACAAGATAGGAGACAGTGTAAAAATAGAAGTGATAGGTGCAGATAAAATAACAAGAAAAATAGACTTTAAATTGTGCAAAGAATAAAGTAAAAGTATGAAATTGCTTGAAGATTTATTAAGCAAATAATAGAAATCTCGCAGAGTAAAATCTGTGAGTTTTTTGTGCTATTAGTTATTAATATTGGCTAATGTAAAAAGTAAAACATAAAACTTAAAAGAAGCAATTCGACAAAAACCGACAAATTGAAAAAGTTAAAGAAAAACTATTGCACACGTGTGAAAATAATGATAATATTTTACTGCATAAATAAAATATTATGTGAAAAAATAAAACCAAGGAGGAAGAAATTTATGTTAAAAAATAAAAAGGGGATAACCCTAGTTGCGTTAGTCGTTACAATAGTAGTTTTGTTAATTCTTGCAGGAGTAAGTATTAACTTAGTGCTAGGCAATAACGGAATAATAGCAAAAGCAAAAGATGCAGAAACAAAATCTGCAGAAGCAAGCCAAAATGATTTAATTGGTATGAACGAACTAGCACAGCAGTTAGAAGAACAAATAAATGGAAGTGCTGGAAGTGATAGCGGAAATGGTGGAACTGGAGGAAGTGGAGCAGATACAAAAGTACCAGAAGCTGCAACAGCAGAAACAGCACCATACTTCCCAGATAATACATTTACAAAAAAAGAAGGAACAATAGATACAGGGCTTGTAATACAAGATGCAAGTGGAAATGAATATGTGTGGGTAGTAGTGCCAAAGAGCTTGTATAATAATACAGCTTATAATTCAAATAATGCAAAAAAGCCTTCATCAAGTACAGATTATGCAAATATAGAATATTGTTTGCAAGAGTACACAGCAACATATAGAAATGGAACAAGTTTTTCTGATGTATATTATCCTGATGACAAAAATGTAGGTTGGTTTGCAGATGAAACAGCATATAACAATTTAAAAAACAGTATGTTAAAAAGTGTATATGAAAATGGAGGATTTTATGTAGGAAGATATGAAGCTGGAATTGATACAAAAACAGGAACTAATAGAACAAGCAATACAGATGAAAATTCAGATGGGAAATATACTATGCCAAATACAACACCAGTAACAAAAGCAGATGCATATCCATACACATATGTAACGAGAACACAAGCACAAAATTTAGCAAGTAATGTAAATTCAGGAACCAAAACAAGTAGTTTAATGTTTGGAGTACAATGGAATTTAGTGCTAGCATTTATGCACAATAAAGGAAATATAGCGGATAGTACATTAACATCAAATAGTACAACAATAGGAAATTATAAAGATAATTTATGGACAATAAAAAATGCAAATGCACAATATTTATCAAATGAAAAATTTGTACAATGTCCAAATCCATTCAAAAAAGAATCAAATTCAGATATATTATTAACAACAGGAGCGGATAGTAGTTTTTCAGTACAAAATATATATGATATAGCTGGAAATGTATGGGAGTGGACTTTAGAGAAGACTGCCGACGATAGTAATCCTTGTGCGTTACGAGGGGGCCATTATGACGGCAGTGGTTCGAGCGATCCAGCAGCCGACCGGATACAGCACTTCGACCAATGCCAGCTACATTCTAGGGTTTCGTGTCACACTTTGGTAGACCTGAGCCATGTATGCTCGAATTTGAGCATAGCTAAAAACAGAGCCCAGAGTGGTAAAACAAGGATGCTTCACCCTAAATTGAGAAGCAGAAATATAACATGTAGAGAAGGTAGGAGGCGTTCTGAGTCTTGGCGAAGCCGAGAGTCAGAACGCTCCTACCGGACTAGCTTTTAAGTAAGCTAGTTTTTTATTTTGCTTGCAAATGCTAGAGTGGAGCACTTGAAGAATAATTTAAAAACTAAGAATTTTGTATGGGTACTGTCTTGATATAGTACGAGTCGTTAGCAAAATGTGCAATACACAGAAAAAGTCATTCAAAAAATGTGTGAGATGTAGCAAAAAGTTGTTAGCAAAATGTGCATATAGTTAAAAAGTCGTTTGATTTTTGTGAAAAATAATGCTATAATAGTGAATATAAATAGAAAAGGGTGATTTTATGTATAGAAATAAAATTGAAGAATTAAAAATATGGAAAAACTCTCCAACTAGAAAACCATTAATTATAAGAGGTGCAAGACAGGTTGGAAAGACTTGGCTTATGAAAGAATTTGGAAGTAAATACTACGAAAAATGTGCTTACATTAATTTTGATGATAATAGTAGAATGAACAAATTATTTGATGAAGATTTTGATTTAGATAGAATAATACAAGGTTTAAAAATAGAGTCTGGTGTGAATATAGAGCCAGAAAATACCTTAATAATTCTAGATGAAATTCAAGAAACGCCTAAGGCTTTAAAAGCTTTAAAGTATTTCTGCGAAAATGCAAGACAGTATCATATTATATCAGCTGGTTCTTTACTAGGTGTTGCAATACATGAAGGTACATCATTTCCAGTTGGCAAGGTAGATTTTATGGATTTAATGCCGTTAAGTTTTTTTGAATTTTTGGATGCTTTGGGAGAAACGGAATTATTAAATCTATTAAAGAAAAATGATTTTCCAATGATTGAGGTGTTTAATACAAAACTTAAAGAATACCTTAAACTTTATTATTATGTAGGAGGAATGCCAGAGGCAGTAAACGCATATGCAACGAATAAAGACTTGAAAGAAGTAAGAAAAATTCAAAATGAACTACTTGCTGCGTATGAACAAGACTTTTCAAAACATGCTCCTAGTAACATAGTTCCAAGGATTAGACAACTATGGAATAACATACCAACACAGCTTGCAAGAGAAAATAAAAAGTTTATATATGGTCTAATAAAAGAAGGAGCTAGAGCAAGAGAATATGAAATTGCTTTGTCATGGTTAATTGATTGTGGGATTGTATATCAGATAAATAGAGTAAATAACTGTAAAATACCATTATCTGCATATCAAGACTTTAATGCCTTTAAATTATATTTATTAGATGTTGGCTTACTTGCTGCGATGGCAGGAATAGATGATAAAACTCTTTTAGAAGGAAACGATATATTTGAAGAATTTAAAGGAAGCTTAACCGAACAATATGTTTTATGCCAACTTAAAGAATGTACAGACTTAAATGTATTTTACTGGTCAGCTGATGCTGGAATTGCAGAGGTTGATTTTATAGCACAAATGGATGGACAAAATGTACCAATAGAAGTAAAAGCAAACGAAAACTTACAGGCTAAGAGTTTAAAAACATTTGTACAGAAATATAGCACAAAAATGAATGTAAGAACTTCAATGTCTAACTATAGAAAAGAAGAATGGCTAATAAATGTGCCACTATATAGCGTTGGAAACATTAAAGAAATAGTGAATATGTGATAACATTAAAAGATAAATTTTTATTAAAAAATAGATAATAAAATTATAAATATCCGCTGGTAACACAAAAATAAAAACCTCACAGATTTTATTCTGTGAGATTTTTAACATTAACCAAAGATTGCTCCTGCAGCTCCTAAAACACCAGCTGTACCAAGTCCCATTATTATTCCGGCAAGTATAACGCCAGCCATAACTGCAATTACACTCTTTTTAAAATCCATATCTAAAAGGCTTGCTGCCAAAGTTCCAGTCCAAGCACCTGTTCCTGGAAGTGGTATTCCAACAAATAAGAATAATGCCCAGTATAAACCTTTACCAGCTTTTGCTTCTAATTTCTTTCCGCCTTTTTCACCTTTTTCAAGGCAGAACTTAAAAAACTTTCCAATAAATTTTTTATCAGAACCCCATACTAAAACTTTTCTTGCAAAGAAAAATATAAATGGTACAGGAAGCATATTTCCAACAATACAAATAATATAAAGCCATAATGGATTTAGTCCCATGCCTAATCCGATTGGAATAGATCCTCTTAATTCAATTAGTGGCACCATAGATACCAAAAACATTAATGCATATTTCTTAAACATAATAAATTCAATCCTTTCCACATTTGTTTAGTTCTGCAAAGTGTGCAGAAAATATTAATATTAACTTCTAAAATTAGTACTTACGAATTATAACATTATAAGAATGTTGGAGTCAATACAATTTAATAAAATGAGAAACGATACATTTTAATTAAGATTAATTTAAAATTTGGAATAGTATACAGGAATACTTAAATGCTTAGGAGGAGAAAATGTATCAAAATATTCGCTATAGCGAAAGCTTGGTCGAACTTTGTCGATGAGATTTTCTTGACAATATACAAAAATTAATATACAATTTTGATATCAAAAGGAGGAGACAGCTATGCCATTAATAATACCAAGTGCAGATTTAAGAAATAATTACAATAAAATTTCAAAGAGATGTCATGAAACTAAAGAACCAATCTATGTTACTAGAAACGGAGTGAATGATTTAGTTGTATTAAGTGATGAGGTATTCGAAAAAATGAGAAAACAAAATGAAGAAAGCGAAGAAGAAAGAATAGAAAGATTGATATCAGAAAAATTTGATAAACACTATAAGGATTTTAATGAATTTAAGGCGGATTTGCTGAAAAATGTTACAGAGGCAATAGAGGAGATAGAAAACGGTAAGGGAATTCCTATGGAACAGATAGTAGCGGAAATGGAGGAAACATATAAAATTGAAAAATAAAAAATATGAAATTATATGGTCACCAAAGGCATATAGAAATATTCAAAAAATATATGCCTTTACACTAGAAAAGCTAGGGAATGAGCGTTATGCTATAAAAATTGTAAAGGAAATACTGAAAGCGATTAATAGTTTAAGATTATTCCCGTTTATGTATCCAAAAATATATATTGATAGGAAATTTAAAAGACAACTTAGAAGAGCAACAGTTGGAAAATATGCCGTAATTTATGAAGTTAAAAATAATAAAATTTTAATTCTATACATATTTCATGAAAATCAAAATTATTCAAATCTTTTATTAAATCAAGAAAATCTAAATTAAAACTTATATAATATTCGCTATAGCGAAAGCAAATATTAATTTAAAATTTCTTTACATTTCCATAAAAATATGATATTATTGTTAATGTTAAAGCCTATGAAGAAGCAAAGTATGTAATTTGCAAATATATTTCAGAGAGCAAGGCTATAGCTGGAAGCCGTGCATATATAAATTACAGAAATTTCACTTTGGAGGTTTCTTTTTGAAGAGAGCAATCTTGTGTAGGGAAGAACGGTAGCAAACGTTATAGCTATAATGAGGTTAATTTTATTAGAAGAGTTTAGTTGCAGATATTTTGCGAGAAGTGTTAATAAGATGATGAATATTTATAAACTCTACTAAGTTGTTAATAAAAATAGGTGGTACCACGGATATTAAAGCCATTCGTCCTATTAAATATAGAATATGAAGAGTATTTATATTTAATAAGTGAATGGCTTTTTTGATGTAAAAATTATCAGTTGAATAATAGGATATAAAGTTTATTCTTTTTAACTGAAGTTAAAATAAAAGAAAGGATTGTGATTTTAATGAAAGAAAAGCTTGAAGCAATAAGCAAGATGTCAAAAGTGAAAATTGCTGAAATTAAAGACAGCCAAGCCTTGAATGATTTTAAGGTTAAGGTTTTAGGAAAAAAAGGTGAACTTACAGAGATTTTAAGAGGTATGAAAGACATTGCGGCTGAAGAAAGACCAGTTGTAGGGAACCTTGTAAATAAAATCAGAGATGAAATTGAGCAAATGATTGATGAGAAGGAATCCGAGTTTAAGAATAAAGATTTACAAGAAAGACTAGAAAAAGAAAAGATAGATGTAACTCTTCCAGCTACTAAAGTAAAAAGAGGAAGTGAGCATCCATTAAACAGAGTAATAGAAGAAGTTGAAGATTTATTCGTTTCTATGGGATATGATGTTGTATCAGGACCAGAACTTGAAACTGACGAATATTGTTTTGAAAGGCTAAACCTTCCAAAGGGACATCCAGCAAGAGATATGCAAGATAGCTTTTACATAACATCAGAATATTTGCTTAGAACTCAAACATCTGCAGTGCAAGCAAGAACAATGATGTCAAATACAGAAAAGACTCCAATAAGAGTAATTTGCCCAGGAAAAACTTATAGAAAAGAAGACGATGCAACACACTCACATCAATTTAATCAAGTTGAAGGATTGGTAATAGATAAAAATATTTCATTTGCGGACTTAAAGGGAACACTAGAAATATTCATGAGAAAAATGCTTGGAGAAAATACACAATTAAGATTTAGACCAAGTTACTTCCCATTCACAGAGCCATCTTACGAAGTTGATGTAAGTTGCTTTAAGTGTGGAGGAAAAGGCTGTAACTTATGCAAACAAACAGGCTGGATAGAACTTTTAGGTTCTGGAATAGTACATCCAAACGTATTAAAAATGAATGGATACGACCCAGAAATATATAGTGGATTTGCATTCGGCACAGGACTAGACCGTTTGGCAATGTTTAAATATGGAATAACAGACATGAGACTTCTATATACAAACGATGTGAAATTCCTATCACAATTTGATAGAATGGATAAATAGAAATTTCGCCCAATAGGGACGCCCATTTTGGGGCGAAAGAAAGGAAAGAGTTATGATTTTAAGTACGAATTTTTTAAAAGATTATTTAGATATAGATTTTGATACTACTGATAAAATACATGAGCTTGCAGAGAATATGACTAAGGTTGGCAATGAATATGACTCTGCTAAGAAGCTTATTGATGCTACTAATTTGACTATTGGAGAGGTTTTAGAGTGTGAAATGCATCCAGATTCTGACCATTTGCATGTGTGCAAGGTTAATGTGGGAGATGAAGTTTTGCAAATTGTTTGTGGTGCTCCAAATGTTAGAAAGGGTTTGAAGGTTATTGTTGCACTTCCTGGTGCAAAACTTCCAGGTGGAACTATAAGTAAAAGTATGAAACGTGGAGTTGAGTCTAATGGTATGTTGTGCTCTATTGCTGAACTTGGATTGGAAAGCAAGTTTTTAAATCCAGAGGATAAAGATGGAATACACGAGTTGCCAGCTGATGCTCCTGTTGGTGAGGATCCTATTGAATATATGCAGATGGACGATGGAGTTATCGATTTTGAACTTACTGCAAACCGTGGAGATTTACTAAGCATTTTAGGAATGGCTTATGAAGTTGGTGCAATTTATGATAAAAAAGTTAAAGATGTTGATTTGTCTCATGGACAAAATAACGAAAATATTGCAGATAGCTTTAAGTTAAATATAAATACAGATAATTGTACAATGTTCTTGGCTAAGAAAGTTGAGAATGTAGAGATTAAGGAAAGTCCAACATTTATTAAGAATAGACTTATTGCATGTGGAATAAGACCTATAAATAATGTTGTAGATATTAGCAACTATGTAATGCTAGAGCTAGGTCAACCTCTTCATTTCTATGATGCAGATAAACTTCAAAATGTTATAGAAGTTAGAATGGCTGAAAATGGCGAGAAGTTAACTACTTTAGATAATATAGAAAGAACACTTACATCAGATGATATTGTAATATCAAATGGAAAAGAGGCCATAGGTCTTGCTGGTGTTATGGGCGGACTAGATACAGAAATTACAGAAAATACTAAGAATGTAATAGTAGAAGCCGCAATATTTAATCAAGTAAAAGTAAGAAAAACTGCACAAAAAATAGTAAGAAGCGAAGCAAGCAATCGTTTTGAAAAAGGACTAGATCCAAACAGAACTTATATGGCTGCTGAGCGCGCTGTGAAACTTCTTGAAGAGTATGCAAATGGAACTGTTGTTGGTGGAACAGTAGAATATAACAAAGAAGATATGTCTGACAAAGTAATAGAAATTACATACAAGAAAATAAATGATGTTTTAGGAACAGAATTGCCAAAGCAAGACGTTCTATATGTATTTAGAAAATTAGGATTTAGTTGCAAACAGGACGGAGAAAAAATTGAGGTTTCTGTTCCAAGAAGAAGACTAGACATTTCTATTAAAGAAGATTTAATAGAAGAAGTTGGACGTATATATGGAGTTGACAATATTGCTTCAAAAGTACCAGTAATGCCAATAAAACTTGGAAGTTATGATAAGACTACAAGAGAAATAAGACACAAAATGATGAATTTAGGATTAAACGAGACTCTATCATATGTATTGGTAAATGAAAAAGAAGCAAAGAACTATGCAGGTTATGACAAGAAAGAAGAATTTGAGGCAATAAAACTATTATCTCCACTTACAGAAGAAAGAAGCACATTAAGATGCAGTATAATCACATCTTTATATAAGATATATGAATACAATGTTGCACATTATAACAAAAACGTATCAATATTCGAAATAGGAAAATCATTCTACAAGAAAGACGAAACATACAACGAAGAAAACAAACTAGCATGTTTAATGACAGGCGATTTCTATGCAGGAATAAACAGTGAAAAGAAAGTTGATTTCTACATTATTAAAGGAATTGCAGAAGAGTTATTAGATTTCTTAGGTTATGCCGGAAGATACAGTTTTGTTGTAAAAGACAGCATGACAAAAGAATTACATTCAGGTCAATCTGCATACATATCTGTAAATAACGATATAGTTGGAATAATAGGTAAAATACACCCAGAAATAAATAAAGAAGCGGTATTTGTAATGGAAATAAATCTAGACAAATTGCTAGAAAAGAAAACTGGAAAAATGAAATACAAAGAAATTTCTAAATATCCAACAGTAAAGAAAGACATAGCAATAGTCGTAGACAAAAAAATAACTGCCGGAGATATAGCAATGCAAATAAAAAAAGCAGCCGGTTCATTACTAATAAATAGTGAAGTGTTTGATGTTTACACAGGCACAGGAATAGAAGAAGGCAAAAAGAGCTTAGCATATTCACTAACATTTGGAAGCAACGACAGAACACTAACAGACGAAGAAATAAATGCAATACTAGAAAAAATAATAGACAAACTTTCAAAAATAGGAGAAGTAAGAAATAAATAATATTTTCGCCCAATAGGGACGGCCACTTTTTGGGCGAAAATTCTCTAACAAAATATAGCAAAATTTGTCGAACGATTCTTTAATAAAATGAATAAAATATATTGAAAAAAATTAAATATATAGTATAATAATAACAGAAACTTTTTCAAGGGAATCATTTCAAGGAAGATGTGCAATCAAAGATTGCAAAAAAAACAGGTATGCTGGAACATACCTGTTTTTTCAATTATTGCTTAAATGTATCAATAATTGACTTAAGAACTTGAGCTATTTTTAAGATATACTTAAATACAATTAATGCACTATGTAAAAACTTAAAAATTCTCTTAGAGTTCTTTTTCTTACGTGCTTTCTTAGTCAAGGAAATCACCTCCTTTCAAGAAAGATAACATAATTATAATACATAAGAAATGCAAAGTCTGTCGAACGGTGTAAACATAATATAATATTTTTAAAATTTGTAGACAGCTGGTAGAAAATGTATTATACTAATACAGAATTTGAAAAAAATAGTTTTCGCCCAGGAAAGGGAGTTCCTAATGGGTGAAATTAATAAAAAGGAGAGTGCATATGGCAAAAGCAAAGACTGTTTTTGTGTGTAATGAATGTGGATACGAGTCTCCAAAATGGCTTGGAAAATGCCCAGCCTGCAATAGCTGGAATACTTTTTTTGAGCAGAAGGTTGTAGAGACTAAATCTACTGTAACAGGAAAAGCTGTAAAAGAGAGAGCCGTACCACAAGTGCTAGACGAAGTTGTTGGAAAGAATGAGTCTAGAATTGATACTGGTATTGGAGAGCTTAACAGAGTTTTAGGCGGAGGACTAGTTAATGGTTCACTTGTTTTACTAGGTGGAGAGCCGGGAATAGGAAAGTCTACTCTAATATTAGAGCTCTGCGATAAAATTACCGGAACTGGAAAGGTCTTATATGTTTCTGGCGAAGAGTCTGCTGAGCAAGTTAAATTAAGAGCAGATAGACTCGGAATAAAAAATAATAATATTATGTTTTTGGGAGAAACTGATATTGATGTAATCGAAGAGACTATTTTGGCAATGAACCCTAAGCTTGTTATAATAGACTCTATTCAGACTATGTATTCAGAAGAAATTACGTCTGCGGCAGGAACTGTAAGCCAAGTACGTGAAATTACATCTAGAATTATGAGAGTTTCTAAAGGACACCAGATTACTACCATAATAATTGGACATGTTACAAAAGATGGAAACATAGCTGGACCAAGGGTTTTAGAACACATGGTTGATACTGTGTTATATCTAGAAGGAGAAAGGTATTTTTCATATAGAATACTACGTTCTGTTAAAAACAGGTTCGGATCTACTAATGAAATTGGAATGTTTGAGATGCAGAATGAAGGAATGATAGAAATAAAAAATCCATCACAAATACTGATTTCTGATAGGGAAGACAATCCTCCTGGTTCTGTAATTGTTGCGAGTATGGAAGGAACAAGACCATTACTTATAGAGCTTCAAGCTTTAACTACGCCAAGTGTGTTTGGAATTCCTAAGAGAGCAGCAAATGGAATTGACTACAATCGATTAACAATGTTAATAGCTGTTTTAGAGAAAAAATCTAGTATGCCACTCGGCTCTCAAGATGTATATTTAAATGTTGTAAGTGGTATAAGATTAGTAGAACCAGCAGTAGATTTAGGTACAGTGCTTGCAGTTGGCTCAAGTTTTAGAAATTTACCACTACCAAAAGACATGGTTGCAATAGGCGAAGTTGGTTTAACAGGAGAGATAAGAGCCGTTAATATGATAGAAAAACGTGTGAAAGAAGCTGAAAAAATGGGATTTAAGACATGCATAATTCCAGAAAGTAACAAAAAACTATTGAAAGATAACTTCAAAATGGATATAATAGGTGTTAGGACAATAAACGAGGCTATGCAAAAAGCCGGATTGAGATAGTTCGCCCACAAAAGGGCGTCACTAATGGGCGAAAAAGGAGGAAGCATTTTGGCAACTACAAATAATGAGATTATTGAAGTTTTAAAAACTATTGCTCCGGGTACTCCTATAAGAGAAGGTTTGGAAAATATTCTTAAGGCAAAGACTGGAGGACTTATAGTTATAGGTGATGGCAAAGAGGTTATGGATATTGCTGATGGTGGTTTTAGGCTGGATGTTGAGTATACACCTGCTAGATTGTATGAGCTTGCCAAAATGGATGGGGCTATAATTATTAGTTCGGATTTAAAAAGAATTTTATATGCAAACACACAGTTGATACCTGAGTCGAATATTCCAACAGTTGAGACAGGAACAAGACACAGAACGGCTGAGCGTACTGCAAAACAGACTGGAGATTTGGTAATTAGTATATCTCAAAGAAGAAATATTATAACCATATTTAAGGGATATGATAGATATGTTTTAGAAGATACTGCAAAGGTTATAACCAAGGCAAATCAAGCACTTCAAACTGCAGAAAAGTACATGAAAGTATTTGATAGTAAATTGAATTTGTTGAACGAATATGAATTTAATGATATAGTAACTCTAGAAAATGTAATTGTGGCAATCCAAAGAGCCGAGATGGTTATGAATGTTGCTGATGAAGTTCAAAAATCTATATATGAATTAGGTGAAGATGGAAGACTATTAGAAATGCAGTTGGAGGAGCTGATTGGAGACTTAGAAGTAGAAGAACTATTAATGGTAAAAGACTACTTAGTTCCAACCAAAAGAAAGAAACCAGAAGTGGTACTAGAAGAAATAAAGAAGCTATCTAGAGAAGACTTGATGAAATCTCAAACTGTTGCCAAACTATTAGGTTATGGAGATTTTGATAATTATGATGAGGTTGGAGTTTATACAAAAGGTTATAGGGTATTAAATAAAATACCAAGAATGCCAAGTAGCATTGTAGAAAATCTTGTAAAATCTTTTAAATCTTTCCAACACATATTGGCAGCCGATATTCCACAATTAGATGAAGTTGATGGAATTGGAGAAGTAAGAGCAAGAACAATAAAACAATCATTAAGAAGAATGCAAGAACAATTTGTATTTGATAATGAAATTTTATAAATTATTTCGAGTGAAAATTTTGTGAATATTATTTACAAATTACGCTAGATGTAATATAGTAATAGGCAAAATGAGACAGAAGATTGTAATTTTTCTGCATTAGAATAATAAAACAAGGGAGAAGCATAAAAATGAAAAATTTTGAAAAAATAATACTAATAATAATTATAATTGCAGCAATAGTTGGAATTGGATTTTTAGGATATGGATATTATCAAAAATTAACTAGAACTGTACAAAATCCAGTTGCAACAATTGAAGTTGAAAACTTTGGAACAATAAAAGTAGAATTATATCCAGATATAGCACCAAACACGGTTGCAAACTTTATAACACTTGCAAACCGCGGATATTATGACGGAAAAACTTTCCATAGAACAGTTCCAGATTCCATGATTCAAGGTGGTTCTAAAGACGGTGATGGCAAAGGAGCTCCTACAATAAGTGATATTAAAGATGGTGGTTCTACAACAGAAACATATGCAATAAAAGGTGAGTTTATAGCAAATGATTATAGTAAAAACACTTTGAAAATGAAAAAAGGTGTAATTGCCATGGCAAGGGCAGATTACAGTAACGTAAGTAGTTCTCTAACAAAAAATGGTTATAATTCAGCAGATTCGCAATTCTTTATTATGAATGCAGATAATGATAATATAAATGGATTATATGCAGGATTTGGTGAGGTTATAGAAGGACTTGATGTTGTTGATGCAATTGCAAATGTAGAAGTAGTTACAAGAGAAAGCAATGCAGATGGACAAGACAAACCGGTAGATGAACCAAAAATAACAAGCATAAGAGTTGAAACTTATGGAGTTGATTATGGAGAGCCAGAAACAATTGAACCATTCAATTATTACAACTGGTTGATGAAACAATACTCTACTACACAATCTTCAAATGATTAAATAAAAAATTAAATAATTGGACAGAATAATAGCAGATAAATTTTTATTTATTTGCTATTTTTTGTTGTATGAAAAAGAGTATATATGAGAAAGGAATTAGAACAACAATGAAAAGAAGATTGCTAAAAGACTCATTAATGCTAACATTATTAGTAACATATTTTTATACGTGTGCTATAACATCAATTCCTCAAAATATTGTGATAATAGAAGGAGAAAAATTAAACTTAAAGATGGCGACAGGATTGTCGCTAATTTCGAAAAACCAAGATACAGTTTTAACTGCAAGCAATATTAATAAACAGAAAATAAGTGAAGCAGGAGTAGAAAAATTAAAATTAAGTTTATTTGGAGATATAAAAATAAAAGATGTAAATGTTGCAGTAGTACCAAAGACTACTGTAATACCGATAGGAACGGCAATTGGCATGAAGCTGTACACAAAAGGTGTTTTGGTTGTGGGAATGTCTCAAATAAAAGATGAGAATAACGAAAAAAAGAAACCGTATGAAAATTCTGGAATAGAGCAGGGAGATACAATACTTGCGATAAATAACAACGAAGTTAGTAATACAGATGAACTTATCAAAGAGGTAAATAATAGCAACGGAAATGAAATAAAAATTAAGTATGTAAAAAATAATGAGACACTTGAAACGAGCATAAAACCAGTAAAATCGAATAATGAATACAAACTAGGATTGTGGGTAAGAGATGCGGCAGCAGGAGTGGGAACTTTAACTTTTTACGAATCAAGTACAAATACATTTATGGCTTTAGGACATGGAATATCAGATATAGACACAGAAAAAATAGTTGATATTTCATCTGGAGAATTAATCACAGCAAATATTTTATCAATAAAAAAGGGCGTAAAAGGAACACCGGGAGAAATAAGAGGAACAATAGAAAATGGGTACAATATAGGAACGATAAATAAAAATACAAGTTTAGGCGTTTATGGAAGTGTGACGAATAAAAATTACTTAGATACATCTGGATATGGCGAGATGGAAGTGGCGACAAGGAGTGAAATACAAGAAGGAAAGGCACAAATAATTTGTCAATTAGATAACAGTGGCAAGAAGACGTATGAAATAGAAATAGAAAAGATATATTTAGCAAATAATACAGATAACAAGAGCATGCTTATAAAGGTTACTGACAAAGAATTGCTAGAAAAAACGGGAGGAATAATACAAGGAATGAGTGGTGCTCCAGTAATACAAAATGGAAAATTTATTGGAGCTGTCACGAATGTGCTAGTAAATGACCCAACACAAGGATATGCTATATTTGCAGACATGATGATAAAGCAAATTAGGAGTGTGGACTAAAATATAAAAATCAGTTTACATTTTTTTATGCCAATGGTATAATGTGGGTGAAAACTAAAATTGGGGATAATTGAAAAGGAGGAAAAGCCATGAAAGAAATGATCAAAAGGACTGCAGTAGTATCTATTATTACTTCATTAATCTTTGCAGTTTTAGGAATTGTAATGATTGCAAATCCAGAAGCAGCAATAGAAATAGTAGCAGCTGTACTTGGTATAACAGTTATTGTTATAGGTGCAGAAAAAATAATAAGCTATTTCGTAATGAAGGGAAACCTAGATTTTTTCAATTATGAATTAATTTACGGAATTGTCGCAATATTATTCGGAATACTAATAATGACACACTCAAACACATTTGCCTCAATAGTAAGAATAATAATAGGAATATGGATTGCATATGCTGGTTTAATGAAAATTAATCTATCATTCAAACTAAAAAGTGCTAATATAAGTGCTTGGGCAATTGTATTAATTCTTTCTATAATTTCATTATTAGCGGGAATACTAGTAATGTTTAGTAACACATCATCAATCGTAATACTAACAGCAGTTGTTATGATAATATATGCTATTGCTGATATAATTGATGAAATTATATTTATAAACAACGTTGATAAAATACTTGAATAATGAAAAAAGTGCTCTTCATAAAGGAGGGCACTATTTTTTTCTAAATAATAGAAAATTATAATATCGTAGCTAATATTAATATTCCAATATTATCGTTATAAATTGTATTAAATTGTGATAATGGAAGCGGATTTTCACCGTAATCCTGCTTCTATGGTATAACCGGGAAGACTATAACGCTGTAAAAACCAATCTTTATAACCGGCAAAGCTAGACTCATATGGAACATCTGCAAGAGTGTAACCACTTGCTTTTGCAAACTGCATTCCAATGCTATATGAATCTTTAGGAGCATAGTTTTGAAATTGCCAATAAATTTCCTTTCCTTGTGTGTGGTATGTAAGCATTATTCTAAAATTATGTGATAGGGTAAAATTGTATAAGGCTTGTGCTTCTGGTTCTGTAAGAGGAGCACTTCCAACATAGTTCATAGGGCTTTGAGATGTATAGCCCTGTGAATATTTTATTTTTTTTGCATTTTCCCATCCGGCAGGAAACTGCAAGTTTAAGTCGACACCGTTAATGTTTGCTTTCCATCCACTTGGAAATGGAATGTCTGGATATTTTCTTGCTATGTAACGTGCATATGTGTAAGCATTAGAATTAAAATTTAGTGAGCCATTTACTAGATTTACTCCATCAGGATTCAACATTGGAACAATGTATAATGTACATTTAGTAAGAATATTTTTTACATTATAACCATAAATATTTGAATTTCTGTTATAAGCCACACACATATTTTCAAGAAATGTCATAAGTAATGTTGAAGTTATCCATTCGTTGGCATGTGTTGTCCCACAATAGAATACTTCTTTAGAACCAGTACCGAATCTTGATACAATAAATAGGCACGCCAAGTACACTGTAACCAATGGTAATAACCTTAATAAAAGGATACCTAATAATTAATGAGTTTATGTTATCTTTTAACAATTTTGAATTATATTTAACAGATGAATCTACAATCATAATACCTCCAAAAAAATTGTAATTGTTAAAATATATTACAGTATTTGAAAAAATATGTGTCAATAGTTTATTTCAACACAAAATAATATTTTACACTAATCTTATCACAAGTTATTCATAAGAAATAGAATAAATTATTGAAATAAATATAAAATAATGATAAAATTATGATAACAAAATAAGGAGGAAATTTGATATGATTAATATAAGACCAGTATCAGACTTAAGAAATAAATACCCAGAGATAGAGGAATTAGTTTTAAAGGAGGATGAAGCAGTTTATTTAACAAAAAATGGTTATGGCTCAATGGTGGTTATGAGTTTAGAAAAATATGCTAAATTGATGAGTAACAAAGAATACGAAGATTATATTGAAAATGAATTAGATGAAGCAGATAGAGAGGCCGAAGATCCAAATACGAAATATTATTCCCATGATGAATTTAAGAAAATGGCTAGGAGGATACTAGATGGCGAAGAATAAATATACAATAAAAGACAATGCAATGGAAGTTAGACGAATTTTAAGTAGTAGAAGAAATTTTGATAAATTAATATAAGGAAATGAAAAAATATGTTGACAATTAAAAATTTGAATGTTATCTTTTTATTTGTATAATTTAAGTAAAAAATGAGAAATGTAATATTAGGAGAATATGATGATAAAAATAAATGTAAAAAAGATAGTAAAAATTTTAGCAATATTTATAATTATAATGATAATGTGCTTATGCTGTACGGTACAAGCTGCAACGAATAGAAATGAACAAGTTTCAAATTTAATTGAAGATGTGACAGATGAGGAAGAGGTTTCTACAACAATAAAGAATTTAATACTTACAATAAATTCTGAAGGAATGAGCAAATCACTGCTTGCAGAAACAATCAATTTATATTCGCAACTTACTAAGACATATACAAATAATGAGATTGCGAGTATGATAGAAGAAAACAAAAAGTACCTAGAGCAAGAAAATGTTGCTATGGACAATGTAAACACAGTTGTTACTTTTCTAAAGAGTGTGGACAGTAATCAATTAAATAAAGTACTACAACAAATTAATGTTGACAAAATAGCTAATAAAATAAGCAACGGGGCAAGTATTCAATCTATATTAAAAGACATTACGGGAAGCATGAGTGCTGTTGAAAAGGTAAATTTTGTAGTGGACATTTTATTATCTGCCTATGTTGTAAAAACTGCATTGACTGTATTGGTTGCATTATTCATATACAGAACTTTGTTAAGATGTGTTATATACAAGAAGGCTCATAAAAAAGCATGGGCACCATTTATACCAATATACAGAAATGTAGTAATGTTGAAAATATGTGGAATGAGCCCATGGTGGTTGCTACTTTTACTAGTTCCAGTTTTAGGGTGGATTATATTATTTGTAATATCTGTTGCAAGTAAATTTATGCTAGCAGAAGCATTTGGAAAAGGTACAGGTTTTGCATTCGGATTATGGTTGCTAGCTCCAATATTTGAAACTATTTTAGTATTTTCAAGAAAAACTAAATATATTGGATTTGAAGAAAATGAAGAATAATTGTAAAAATTTACAAAAAGCTTGAACTTTTCTTTTTTATGTGATATAGTGGCAATGGTTGAAAAACCAATTTAATTATTTAGTAGATATTTTCCTTCTTAAAAGGTACAGTGTCAAAAAATATTAAATCGAAATTTTAAGAAGGAGGTAAATAAAATGGCAGACAAAACTTTAGTATGCTCAGATTGCGGAAATGAGTTTGTATTCACAGAAGGTGAACAAGCTTTCTACGCAGAAAAAGGTTTCACAAACGAACCAAAAAGATGCCCAGAATGCAGAAAGGCAAGAAAACAACAAAGATTTAATAAAAATCAAGAAAACTAGTTGTTAAACATGAATAAAATAAGAAAAAAATGGAATACTATAAAATAGGATTCCATTTTTTTTATTTATTAAAATGCAGTTATTTTGCAGTTTTATCATCCTTATCAAAATCTGTTGCTGGTTTACTTTCATTAGCAGTAACGCCAACAGTTAATTCTGATGTACAGTGAGGACATCTTGTTGCCTTGTATTTTATTTCTGTTAAGCAGTATGGACAAACCTTTGTCTCTGGCTCTACGGGAGCTACAGGTGTTTCTTCCTTTTTATGTTTTTTTAATCTACCTTTCTTGTCAATAGAATGAACAAATTTATCATTCAATTCTTTCAATTTCTCAGGATGATTTAATTTGTTAATATATTTTACAACTAAGAAGATTGAAAAAGATATTATTAAAAAGTTTACTATTGTTGTTATGAAATTTCCATATTTTATGGAAGCACTACCAACTGTAAGCACCATATCAGAAAAATCAATCTTTCCAATTAGAATAGAAATACATGGCATTATAATATCTTCAACTAGTGATGTTACAATTTTTTGGAAGGCTGCACCAATTACAACACCAACTGCTAGGTCTACAACATTACCCTTCATTGCAAATTCTTTAAATTCTTTTAGCATAATACATACCCCTTTAATTATATTATGAAAATAGAATACAACAAACAACAAAAAATGTCAAATTTCAACAAAAAATACAAAATATAAAGGGGAAATACTTGAAATCAAAAATCAATCGTGATATAATGTCAAGCGATTATTGAGGAAAAGAGGAATAATTAAAATGAAAAGTTTAAGAAAAACTAAAATTGTAGGAACGATAGGACCTGCTTCTGAAAACAGATTAGAAGAATTATTCGATGCAGGATTAAATGTTTGTAGAGTTAACTATTCTCACGGAAGCTGGGATGAGCAAAAGGAAAAGACTGAAGCAATATTAAAAATAAGAGAAGAAAAAGATCTTCCAATTGCTTTATTATTAGATACAAAGGGCCCAGAAATTAGAACTGGAATGCTTTATACAGGAAAAAATACAAAAATTCAATTAAAAGATGGACAAAAATTCACATTATATAACGAAGATGTAACAGGAAACGAAGAAGGAGTTTCTGTAACATACAAAGAATTATACAAAGACGTTGTACCAGGAACAAAAATATTAATTGATGATGGTGCAATCGAATTAAAAGTTGACGAAGTTGTTGGAAAAGATATAATAACAACAGTTGTACATGGAAATGGCTTAGGAAGCAGAAAAACTATGAACTTACCTGGAACAATAATAAGATTACCAGGTCTTGCTGATAAAGACATAGCAGACTTAAAAACAGCATGTGAACATGGTTATGATTACATTGCATTATCTTTTGCTAGAAACGAAGAAGATATAAAGAATGTAAGAAAAATACTAGATGAAAATGGTGGAAAAGATATTCAAATATTAACAAAAGTTGAAAATGTTGAAGGTCTTTCTAACTTAAATCAAATAATTGACTTAGCAGATGGACAAATGATAGCTCGTGGTGATATGGCTACAGAAACAGATTTCACAGAACCACCAGTAGTTCAAAAGAAAATAATCAAACTTTGCAACAAAGAGTGCAAACCAGTAATAACAGCAACACAAATGCTAGAATCAATGACACATCAACCATTACCAACAAGAGCTGAAGCAAGTGATGTTGCAAATGCTGTATATGATAGAACAGGTGCAATAATGCTTTCAGGAGAATGTGCACAAGGTGATTACCCAGTAGAATGTGTTAAAACAATGGTTAAAATAGCAAACAGAGTTGAACCAGAAGTTAACTACTGGAAGAGATTTGACGAAAATGATGATGTTGAATTAGATACATTAGCAAAAAATGTAGCTTATGCAACATGTGTAACAGCTAAAAACATGAAAGCTGATGCAATAGTATGTTATACACATTCAGGAAGTACAGCAAGAAACTTAGCAGGACTTGGAGCAGGTTGCCCAATACTTGCTATAACAGACAATAAGAGAACATTCCACCAATTAGGTTTAGTATGGAATGTAACACCAGTATTTGTTGATGCTAAAGAAACAATAAACAAAACAATTGAAGCTGGTATTGAAAAATTAAAATCAAAAGAAATACTAGAAAAAGGTGATTTAGTAATAATAGCTGGTGGAGACCAAATAATGAAAGATACAGAATCATCAGTAAATAAAACACTAGGTGGAGTATTAAGAGTATAATTAAATTTATAATATGAGGACGGAGAGCAATCTTCGTTCTTTTTTTGTTAAAAAACAATAACTTCACCCCCAAAGGGGCGTCCCTATTGGGCGAAAGTAACAATTATTTACATGGTAACATAAAATGTACTAAAGCGTGTAAAACATGCTTGTATTTATAAAGGAGGAAGAGCAAATGTACAGATGCTGTAATAAAAAATGTTGCACATGTAATAATGAAGAAGTAAGCCCAATTGACGAATCTTGTATGGATGTACAAGATACTAATTGTGAATGCAATTGTTGTTGTACTGCTAACAATAATGGCGGAGGCAGTTGTAGCTATAACAATATGAATGAATGTGCATGTGGATTTGATGAGCAAGAGAGTGTGTTCCCATTAAACCCAATGCTTGGCCAAAGTTATGTGCCAATGCAAAAAATGACAAACGTATTTACTCCAATATGTGGATTAAAGAATGGAAGTTTGTTTCCAGAGCTAGTAAGCCCATATTATCCTTGCCAAAGCGTGGAGGATATTGAATATTTAAAGAGTAGAAACGAGATAGGAAAGGGGTGCAACACATGTTCTTAAATAATATGAATAGCTGTTCAAATACAGATTTAGAAGATTGTAATTACGAGCCAACAGGGATAAATGCTCAATTTGGATATAATACAGCAAATTTAATGTCTAAAGAAAATTGTTGTTCGAACCAAGACTGCTGTGACAAAAATAATGCAATAAGAGATGAAATGATGTGTAAGATTAGAGCTTTAAAATTTGCTGTAACAGACATTGGAGAATATTTAAACACCCATTCAGATGATAAAAGAGCAATTTGCTTACACAGAGAATATTGCCAAGAATTAAGAGATTTATCAGACAAATATCAGAGAATGTATGGCCCACTTAGCATTTATTTCCCTTGCAATAGCTGGAGATGGCTAGAAGAACCATGGCCATGGGAAAGGAGTGAAGAGTAATGTGGACATATAACAAAATGCTACAATATCCAATAAATATAAAAAATAGAAACCCTCAAATGGCAAAGGTAATAATATCGCAATATGGAGGACCTGATGGAGAACTTGGAGCTGCTTTAAGATATTTATCTCAAAGATTTGCAATGCCAAGTCAAATTGCGAAGGCCACGCTTAACGACATAGGCACGGAGGAGCTGGCACACCTTGAAATGGTAGGAACTTTGGTGCACCAATTAACAGAAGGAGTTTGCCCAGAAGAATTGAAAAAAGCAGGATTAGGTCCATACTATACAGACCATGGAGTTGATGTTTACCCTCAATCTGCTGCAGGAGTTCCATTTGATGCAAATTGTTTAGCATGCAAAGGTGATGTAATTGCAAACTTACAGGAGGACCTTGCTGCCGAACAAAAAGCACGTGCTACGTATGAAAAATTAATAGACTTATGTGCTGATGACAAAGACGTTGTAGATGTATTAAGATATTTAAGACAAAGAGAAGTAGTTCACTTCCAGAGATTTGGAGAGGCTTTAAGAGATGTACAAGACAAGATGGCAGAAAAGAAATTTTACATGAATAACATGAAATGGAATAATAACATGAACTCAAATATGAGTAATTGCTGTGGAAACAATAGTACAAATAACATGAATAATGGATGTTGCAACATGAGAAACGATAGTTCATCAGAAGCGTAAAATTGCAAAAAAGGACGATTAACCCAAACTAAAAGAAAAATCTTTCCCTCGAGAGAGGGTTCTTTTTTATTTGATAGCTTTTTTTACTAATTAGTGTTATACTAGGTAACGAAGAAAAAACGTAATAAAAGGGGATACAATACAAATGAAATTCAAAGAAGTAATAATCGTTGTTTTAATTATGCTTATTTTTGCCATGGCAATGTTAATGTATATTGTTATTAACGATTCTATAAAAGCAAGCAGTGTGCCTATAATTTGTAATAATATTGAAAATATTACATGTGGTAACAAGAATAATGATGGAGATAATGCTAATAATAAAGTAAATAAAATTGAAAATTTACTAATTAATAAAGAAGATTCTAATAGTGCAGAGAAAAATCAAAAAGAAAATATAGAAATGCAAAATAAAGAAACAGCGAATGAGGAAAAAATTAATGAAGAACAATCAAATAATAATCAGACAACAAATGAAGAAAAAAATACAGAACAGCAAGAGACAGAACCTGATTATAATGTAGTGTTAGGAAATTATATAGATGTAAATGAAACTGTATATGCTACTACAAATGTAAATATTAGAGCATTTGATAATGCTTCTTGTGATAAAAAAGGTCTATTACAAAGTGATAAATCAATTACGAGAACTGGAATTGGAAATAATGGTTGGAGTAGGGTAATATTTAATGGGGAAGTAACATATGTAGCATCTAATTATCTAACTACTGAAAAACCACCAGAAAAAATACCAGTGAAAGTGCCTATAAAAAATAGAAATATAGACCCATTAAAACCAATGGTTGCACTAACTTTTGATGATGGACCGAATGGAACTGCTACTCCTAAAATTTTAGATATACTTGAGAAGTATAATGTAGTTGCTACATTTTTTGACTTAGGAACTTGTATGGAAAATTACCCCAATATTACAAAAAGGGAAGAACAAATTGGTTGTGAAGTTGGAAGCCATACATATTCACATCAAAATTTAAATAAACTATCTGGAGAAGAAATACAAGATGATATTTCAAATGCGTCTAGGATCTACGAGAAAACATTAGGTCATACACTGTACTTAGTTAGGCCACCATATGGAAATGCAAATGTAACTGTTAGAAGAACTTTGAAATATCCATTAATAGGATGGGATGTAGACTCTTTGGATTGGAAAACTAGAGATAAGAAAAAAATACTTGAAGAAGTGAATAAAATATCAAATTTTGATGGAAGAATTATTTTAATGCATTCTATTTATAATTCAACTGCAGAAGCTGTTGAAGAACTTGTGCCACAACTGTTGTCAAAAGGATATCAATTAGTAACTGTTTCGGAAATGGCGAAATATAAAGAAAAAACATTGCAAACAAGTACAGTATACTATAATTTTAGATAATATATAAGCTTTAATTATACTTAATAATGATTAAAAACTATTAAATGTAATAAAAATGTAATAAAGTGCAGAAAATGTTGATACATAAGAAAAAAATAGAAAATACTATAAAAAAATAGTTGAAAAATGTATAATTATTAGTATAATTTAAGTATAGGATAGGCAAAAGATGTATATGGAAGGTATAATAATATGAAAAGAGAGAATGGAATAACATTAATTTCGCTTGTTGTAACAATTGTGGTTATGTTGATTTTGGCTGGAATAACTATTGATGCAACAATTGGAGATAACGGTTTAATTACGTCAGCCGAAGAACAAAAAGAAAGAATAAAAAATGATAGTGTTGCTGCACAAGCACAAGTTTTATTAATGAAAGCAAGTGAAGAGAATGAAGCTAATATAAATTATAATGATTTGGCTGAAAAAATGGTGCAGGATAAAATTATTGAATCTTATACAGTAAAAGATAATGGAATAATTGGTGTTATTCCAGAAAGTAGTAGTAAATTAGTGGTATGTAATTTAGAAGTAATGGTAGTGAAAAAAGGTGAACAAGCTAATATAGTTGATGGATATAAAGTAACTAAAAAAAATACTACACCATATTCAACATTAACATTTACTGCGGTACAGTTAAAGGATGGAATTAAAGCTATAGTGTTACCAGATAATATAACAATACAATGCAATAATAATTTAATGGCAACAGTAACATATGAAATACTAGAAACTGGCACATATACATTTAAAATTACTGATGCAAAAGGAAAACAAACAGTGCAAGAGGTAAAGGTAAGGAGTATAAAGAAAGATTCAATTGTATTAATTCCTAATAAAAGCGACGCAAATAGTACTGATATTATAGTAGAAGCTATTTATCCACAGTATTCAAATGAGTATATAAAAGAAATAAGTGTGGATGGTGGGAAAAATTACAGTACCTACACAAATAAAATAATGGTTAGTCCAAATAGTGAGGTAAAAGCTAGAGTTAGAAAGGGGAATACTATTTTTGTAGAGAACTCTTTGACAATATGAAGGAACTGTTTATGTAAACACAGAAAAATAAAAAAAGAACCACATTATTTTTTTAATAATATGTTCTTTTTTATTTTTCAAGGCATTCATATAAATATTTTTCTAAATCTGAAGTATCTATTATTGATTTTATACTAGCATTAAAAAGTTTTTGTGGTGAAATTTTGTGTAAATTTAAAATGTAACCATTTTTTAGAGAAAGTTGTCTTAAAAATTCTCTTGTTGTTCTGCCGTTTCCTTCTCTGAAAGGATGCAAAACATTTAATTCTGCCCAGTAATATGCTAGTCTTTCCGCAAATTTTTCTTTTGTTAAATTGGCTAAGAAATTTTCACTTTTTAATTCTGAAAGCAATCTTGTAAGTTCACTCTCAATATATTCCCATTCGGCAAATTGAAAATAATCTTTTGCAATATTTTCGGTTCTAAACAATCCTGCAAAAGGGTAAATATCTTCAAATAAAAACTTGTGAATACTCACAAAGTGTGATACATCAAATTTTCCTGTAATGCCTTGTTTACTAAGAGCCATAAGTTTTAGCCCAATAACACTGGTTTCATAATTTTTAAGTGCAATAGGGTCTTTAATATTCATTTTGTTAACTAACACATTTGTGCCTTTATAGCAATAAACGGAATTTTTAGATTCGTACATAACAAAATCCTTTCTTTATAAAATGAAAAATGATATATAAAGTTATATATCATTTATATTTTATAAAATTGTTTTATAGATTGCATTGCATCTTCCATTGATATTTTATTGTCTGCAAAGTCGTTTAACAATGAAATATCATTTGCAGATAAATTTTGATTTTCCATTTCCATAGAAGTTTTTATATTATTTATAATGTTAATTTTTGTATTTTCAGGAACCATTTTTATATCTCCTTTCAATAACCAACTACATTTCTATTATACCACAAAATGAGCAAAATTACTAGTGTTTTAACAAATTTTGTGTTAATTCCAAATGTAAAAACACAATAATAAAAGACCATGTTTTCATGGCCTTTTAAACTAATTTAAGTTATTTAAAATGTTTGGTAACATTTGTTTCTTTCTTGATACTACATTGTTTAACATTGCTGTGTTGTTTTCAAGGTTAACTCCGAATGCTTTTTCTACTGTGTCGGCTTTGTTTCCAATAGCTATTATTTTTGAATTAGCATTTAAAATGTCTGTCGCAGCAAACATATAGAAATCTAAGTTCTTTTCTTTAATTTCTTTGTTGATAGCATCTTCTAATTCAGATTGTCTGCTAAATACAGAATCTAAATCAACAGCATTTACTTGTGATATTTCGAATTTTGCATTTTTGTCATTAAATTCTTTTGAATCTATGTTTATAACTTGGAATGGAGTGAAATCACTAATATCTGTTCCAGCTTTTAGCATTTCTTTTCCATAAGATTCTATATCAACCCCAGCAATTTTTGCTAATTTTTTAGCAATTTCTTTATCTTGTTCTGTGCAAGTAGGTGATTTGAATAATAAAGTGTCTGAAATTATAGCACTTAACATTAAACCTGCTGTTTGCGAATCTATATCAACTTCATTTTGTTTGTATAATTTGTATAATATTGTACAAGTACATCCAAGAGGTTCTGTTATAAAGTAGATTGGTTCTACTGTTTCTAATTTTATTTTGTGATGGTCTACAACCATTTTTACATGAGCTTTTTCAATTCCAGAAACGCTTTGAGAAAATTCGTTGTTATCAACTAAAGCAACATCACAATTTTCATCAACACTTGTTAAAGTTTGTGGTTCTTCAACTTCAAATGTTTTTAAAGCATATTTTGTTTCTTTATTAACTTCACCTAATTTGTAAGCTACAGCATCAATTCCTAAAGCTTTTTGTAATTTTGCAAAAACAATAGCTGATGCAATTGAGTCTGTATCTGGTTTTGTGTGTCCAAAAACATATAATTTATTCATATTTAATCTCCTTTAAAAAACAATTAACATTAAGATACATATAGTTTCAGTGTATCTCTAACTCCTTAATTATACCATAAATAGGTAAAAACGTCAATGGTTACATAAAGTAGAAAATTAAAATTTATAATTCATTTGTGATAATGTCTTAATAAATCATTTGAGAAAATGAAAAATTACTTGATAAATTGGCAAAAAACATATATAATCGAGTTGCAAAATAATAGCAAAAGAGACCCGGAAAGGAATACATGAACATAGACTTTGGAATGTTTACAAGAGAAGAAAGCCGTCAAGGTTTTATAAGTGAATTTTTAAAGGAGCTAGAGAAGGGACTAAGAAATATGAATAATGAGATAAAAGAATATACAATAGACAGATTTGAAGGAAATTTTGCTGTTTGTGAAGACCGTGATACGGGAGAGATGGTAGATTTTAAAAGAGATGATTTACCGCAAAATGCAAAAGAAGGAAGCATTTTAAAATATTCTAATGGAAAATTTGAAATAGACAGCAAGCAAGAACAAGAAGTATCAGAAAGAATTAAACAAAAGATGGATAATTTGTGGAATAATTAATTAAAACATCAGAAAATAGATTTTTGTTATGGGGGAAAATAAATGGCAAAACGTAAGAGTAAGAAAAATCAACAGGCATTAAAAGGCTTAGTTGCAGTAATTATAATTGCTATAATTACAATTTTAGGAGATAAAATAAAGCTAGATAATATTAATAATTTAGTTGAAGAAGTTAGTACAAATAATGTAGTAGCTAACCAAGTTTCTGAGGATTTGAATGAAGTAATAGATGGAGAAAATGTAGATGTTTATTATCTGGATGTGGGGCAGGCTGATTCTATTTTAGTGCAAAGTAATGGAATGAATATGTTAATTGATGCTGGAACTAATGATATGGGAAAGACAGTTGTAAAAGACTTACAAGCCTTAGGAATAAAAAAGATTGACGTATTAATTGGAACCCATCCTCATGAAGACCATATTGGAGGGCTTGATGATGTAATAAAAAACTTTGACATAGGAACAATATATATGCCAAAAGTACAGACAAATACTAAAACATTTGAAGATGTATTAGATGCAATAAATGAAAAAGGATTGAAGATAACATCGCCAGAGGTGGGGTATAAATTCAATGTTGGAAATGCGGTATGTGAAGTAATGAATTGTGGAACAGGTACAAGTGAAGAAAAAAGCAATTTGAATTTATCTTCAATAGTAATAAGGATGACATATGGAGAGCAGAGTTTTTTATTTATGGGAGATGCTGAAACAAAAAATGAAGAAGCAAGAAGTTGGCCACAGACAAATGTGCTAAAAGTTGGGCACCACGGTTCAAATACGAGTTCATCGCAGAGTTTTCTAGATCAAGTAAAACCACAAATAGCAGTAATATCAGTTGGAAAAGGAAATAAGTATGGGCATCCAAAACAAGTAATATTAGATAGACTAAACAAAATGGGAATTAAAATATATAGAACAGATGAAAGTGGAACAATAAAAATAACATGTGATGGGAAAGAAAAAAAGGTAGAATTTGTGAAATTTGATAATTAAAGCTAATAAAAATAAAGGCACCGTGGCATTCCAAAAAATGAAATGCTACGGTGCTACTCGGTTTTATAGATCTAAAAGATCCAACCATTCATTTTCTTCTTCTTGTTCTAACCTCTTCTGTAAAGTGTAAAACGATGTGCTATGCAAATAAAATACAACAAACACATAAGGAATTAGAAAACAATCCATTAAAAATGGAAATGTTTCAAAAAGGGTGGTTTCTCCGAGAAGAACTCCAAATATTACATTTGAAGTTAGAAAACCAATGAACATGCGAACCCATATTCTGCTAGGAATCTTGCTAGTATAGTACATTAGCAATAAAAACCCCGGTATATTAAATGGAAGAAACATTAGAATCTTGCCAGTGTCTGCATCTAAAGCAAAAAAAGTGCAGATATACTGAATTTTATAGCCGAGTGATGATAGCAAAAAATGCAACATACGAATTGACACCTCCAACTAAATTATAAAATTGATATAACTAAAAAGTAGGAGGTTTCCCTCCAACTAATTAGTAACGGAAGGAATAAAACACATTTCCTGAATAGAAGTATAACATAAATTTACATAAAAAGCAATAGGACATTTGCCTTAACGCCATTTTCGAGTCCCATCTTGAAGTTTTATATAAATTAAAAAACAGAGAACTTTCTAAGTTTTCTGTTCATTTTGGTACCACTGATGGGAGACTCTACCCGCGGGCTACCAAATGTCCACTGGACATTTGCCTTAACGCTCTTTTCGAGTCCCATCTTGAAGTTTTATATAAATTAAAAAACAGAAAACTTTCTAAGTTTTCTGTTCATTCTGGTACCACTGATGGGACTCGAACCCATATGGTTTCCCGCTGGATTTTGAATCCAGTGCGTCTACCAATTCCGCCACAGTGGCATATGTGAAATTTACTTTCATACTATATCACATTTTTTTTTACTTGTCTATAATTTTTTCTGCAAATTATTGAAATTTATTTTTTTAATTGTTACAATATATATTATAAAAATATAGTGAAAAAAGATATTATTTTTATTGTAAAAATCTTAAGAAAAAGAGAGGAAAATTTTATGAATAGTAAAACGATGAATATTGTGTTAATGGTAATTATTGCTTTAATATTGGTGGTTACGGTTGTTATTGCAGTTATGACGTTTAGCAATCATACTCCAAAGACCCTTCCAATGCACAATGAAGAAAATGTAGAAGCTAATGTAACAGTTGAAAATACTATAAAAAATGAAATTGTTGAGCAACCAGAAAATTTACCAACTTTGAAAAATAAAGGTGAAATTGCAAAGGTAAGGTCTGTGTATACAGATGAAAATTTTAAAACTGTAACAGTACCAGCAGGATATGCTATTATTAAGGATTCTCCAAATACTAATGATGGAATGGTAATTTCAAATGTCGCAGATGATGATTTAGATAATTCGAAAGAGGGAAATCAGTTTGTATGGATTCCTGTTGAAACACCGGTTTTAGATGTAAGCAAATTAGATAATGAAATTGATATAAATGATGCTATTTCAGAGAGTGTATCAAATAAAAAATATCCAATGGCTTTAAAACTTGCTGATGGAAATTACAAAGGAGTTCTTTACAGATTTGAATCTATTAATGAAGATACTGCAACTAAAGTTAATTTCATAGCATACAGTGAAGGAAACAATGAAAGAGAACCAGCTAATATAGACGATAATGGAGCTAATGTTGCTGGTTGGACTCAAACTTCTTATCAAGAAGAGTTTAATGCTTTAGTGAAAAGAGTTAAAAATGATGGTGGATTCTGGGTTGCAAGATTTGAAACTAGTGTAGATTCAAACAATGTTGCTCAAAGTAAGCAAAGTCAAAAAGTTCTAACTAATACATCTTGGTATAATTTATATACAACACAAAAAAGCTTAACTAAAGGTACTACAACGAGTCATATGATTTGGGGATGCCAATGGGATCAAATTATGATTTGGATGAAGGACATTAGAAACAACAATGTTGTTCAAGGTTCACGTTATTTTATTATAAATAGCAGTAATATGGGAAACTATTTGAACACAGAGATAAAAATTTCTGAAGATCAAACAAAGAGAGCGGGAGAAGCTTTCAGATTTAAAGCTGGTGAAGTTGGCGGTGCGATGATAAAGAACATATATGATTTAGCAGGAAATGTTTGGGAATGGACGATGGAAGCTAATTTTACAAATTCAAGAACTGTAAGAGGTGGAGATTGCTCTTATGATGGAGAGTCTTATCCTGTTTCTGCAAGATTTTCATTTAAACCAACATATACAGGAGAAAAATTGGAAAATATAGGTTCGAGAATGATTTTATATTAAAACTAAAATGAAAAATCGAAAAATTACTAAAAGAGTAGTTCTTCGATTTTTATAATTTAGTGGTAATAGAAAAGGTAAATGAAAAACGACAAAATAATAAAATTTGACTGTTTTAAACCAAAACTATTGTTTTTTCTATCAATCTGTGGTATCATAGATACCGTAAAACATACCTTACTCATGGTTTTAGGATAAAACTCCACTAAATCTAAGAATAAGGCAAATAAAAATTAGGAGGAAATGAAAATGACAAAGGAAAGAAAACAAGAAATTATTGCTACTTACAGAAGAGATGAAAAGGATACTGGTTCTCCAGAAGTTCAAATAGCTCTTTTAACAGAAAGAATCAATAATTTAACAGAACATTTAAAAACACATCAAAAAGATAATCACTCAAGAAGAGGATTATTACAAATGGTTGGAGCTAGAAGAAGCTTATTAAACTATTTAGCTAAAGAAGATGTTCAAAGATACAGAGACATCGTAGAAAAATTAGGACTTAGAAAATAATAAAGACATAGGGCGTTTTACAAATGATAAAGCGCCCATTTTTACAAATTTACAGAAAAAATTTTTGTTATTTTGATGTAAAAAAGCATAAAATAATAAAAAATTCATTTTAAAGTCACATTAAAGTTGTATAACCATACTTGTAAAATTAGAGGTAGCTTGTATAAAATGCTATACTATTAATATTGGTGCTATATGTTTTATTATTTTTAAAAATTTTTGAAGGTCCGCGCAGCGGTCAAGCGAAGCGCGCTTAGAGAAACTTTCATATATTTAACATTTTAAAATTGAAAGTTTCGAAAGCAAGGACAAAAAATTAAAAAAATAATAAAACATATAGCAAATAAAAAATAACATTTTATAGAGGTTACAATCTAAGTACAAGTATTGCGTATAAATAAATTAAAAGGAGAGATATTATGTACAGAAAATTTGAAACAGAGTTAGCTGGAAGAAAGCTAACAGTTGAAACAGGAAGAGTTGCAGAGCTTGCAAATGGTGATGCAATAATTCACTATGGAGACACAGTTGTAATGGTAAATGTTACAGCAGCTAAAGAACCAAGAGAAGGAATAGATTTCTTCCCACTATCAGTTGATTACGAAGAGAAACTATATGCAGTTGGAAAAATTCCAGGAAGCTTCCAAAAAAGAGAAGGAAAGCCAGCAGACAAGGCTATTTTAACATCAAGAGCTATAGATAGACCTATCAGACCTTTATTCCCAAAGGATTTTAGAAATGATGTATGTGTTGTTGCAACAGTTTTATCTGTTGAACAAGATAATAGCCCAGAAGTTTGTGCTATGATTGGTGCATCAGTTGCACTATCAATTTCTGATATACCATTTGGTGGACCAACAGCAGCTGTAAATGTTGGATATGTTGATGGACAAATTGTTATAAATCCAACAGTTGCTCAAAGAGAGCATAGCAGATTAAAATTAACTGTTGCTGGAACTATGGAAAAGGTTACAATGATTGAGGCAGGAGCAGATGAAATACCAAATGATACAATGCTTGATTGTATAAAAGCAGGACATGAAGAAATTAAAAAGCTTTGCAAATTCATAGAAGGAATAAAAGAAGAAGTTGGAAAGCCAAAATTTGAATATGTTTCTTTTGCAACAGACAAAGACGTATATGCTGAAATTAAAGAAAACTTCAAAGAGAGAATGTATCAAGATGTACAAGCAGTGGATAAAGAAGTTAGAGATGCTAATATGGATAAATTAGCAGAAGATATCCAAGCATATTTTGTTGAAAAATACGGAGAAGAAGAGACAGAAGCAAAGAGCACAGAAATTGCAAACAGCATACACGACCTAGAAAAAGAATGTGTAAGAGAGATGATTTTCAAAGAGCACAAACGTCCAGATGGAAGAAGAATAGATGAAATAAGACCACTATCTTGTGAAGTTGGAGTATTACCAAGAGTACACGGAAGCGCAATATTTACAAGAGGTCAAACACAAGTATTATCAGTAGTAACACTTGGAACGAAATCTGAAGAACAAGAATTAGATGGATTAGACGAAGAAGAATCAAAGAGATATATGCACCAATATAACTTCCCATCATATTCAGTTGGAGAGGCAAGACCATCACGTGGACCAGGAAGAAGAGAAATTGGACACGGTGCATTAGCTGAAAAAGCTCTAGTTCCAGTAATTCCATCAGAAGATGAATTTCCTTATACAATAAGAGTTGTATCAGAAGTATTATCTTCAAATGGTTCAACATCACAAGCAAGTATTTGTGGAAGCACTTTAGCACTTATGGATGCAGGTGTTCCAATAAAGAAACCAGTAGCAGGAATATCAACAGGACTTGTTACATCAAAAGAAAATCCAGATGAATATGTAATGCTTACAGATATTCAAGGAATAGAAGATTTCTTCGGAGACATGGACTTCAAGGTTGGTGGAACAAAAGATGGTATAACAGCTATCCAAGTTGACATTAAAAACGATGGACTAACATATGATATAATCAAAGAAGCTTTCGAAAGAACAAAAGTTGCTCGTGATTATATATTAGACGAAATAATGAAACCACAAATAGCAGAGCCAAGAGCTGAATTATCTAAATATGCACCAAGAATAATTACAACAACAATCAATGTAGACAAGATTAAAGATGTAATAGGACCTGGTGGAAAAATGATAAACAAAATTATAGATGCAACAGGTGTTAAAATAGACATCGAAGAAGATGGAAGAGTTTGCATTTATACTGATGATGCAGAAAACGGAAAGAAAGCTTTAAAGATGATTGAAGATATTGCAAAAGATATCGAAGTTGGAAAAGTTTATGACGGAAAAGTTACAAGAATAATGAACTTTGGAGCTTTTGTTGATATTGGTGGAGGAAGAGAAGGATTACTTCATATTTCTAAAATATCAAACAAGAGAGTTGAAAAAGTTGAAGATGTTTTAGCAGTAGGCGATGAAATTAAAGTAAAAGTTTATGAAATAGACAATCAAGACAGAATTAACCTAACAATGAAAGACTTAGAAGAAAATAAAGAAAACAAAGAAGAACACGTAGAAGAATAATAAATGCAACACGTAAAAGTAGCAATAAATATCAAAATTCGACAATAGTTGCAAATATATGAATAAGTAGTATAATATAGATGTGGGGAATGAAAATTCCCCAACATTATAATAATTGAAGGATTGATAAAATGAAGTATTTATATATAATACAACAAGCAATGGTTTGGATTTTAACTATATATTGGGTATATCAGTTGATAGTAAGTTTATGTTCACTTGTAAAATTAAAAGATAAACCATTGGTTGAGGAAAAGGACCATAAGTTTATGGCGATTTTGCCAGCTCATAATGAGGAAAATGTTATAGGAAACCTAATAGAAAGCTTGAAAAAACAAGATTATCCTGCCAATTTAATAGATATTTATGTAATTGCAGATAATTGTACGGACAATACGGTTAAGATTGCAAAAGAAGCTGGAGCAATTGTTTTAGAGAGAAAAGAAGATGACCCTAAAAAAAGAACAAAAGGGGCTGCTCTTCAATGGTTTTTAAAACAAAAAATAGAAGAAAATGCAGATTATGATGCATTCTGCGTATTTGATGCAGATAACATTGTAGATAAGGGATTCTTTACTGCAATGAACAAAAAACTTTGCCAAGGTGAAGAAGTTGTTCAAGGTTATAGAGATATAAAAAATCCAACAGATAGCTGGGTTTCTGCAGGATATGCAATATTCTATTGGACAATGCACAGATTCTATCATTTAGCTAGATATAATTTAGGATTATCAGCTCTTTTGAATGGAACTGGATTTATGGTTAAATTTGATATAATAAAACCAACAGGTTGGAACACAGACACTCTAACAGAGGATATAGAATTCTCTTTGAAACGTATAATACAGGGTAAAAGAGTTGGCTGGGCAACAGATGCCATAGTATATGATGAACAACCAGTAGGATTTAAACAATCATGGTCACAAAGATCAAGATGGACAATAGGACATATTCAATGTTTACAAGAATACACAAAACCATTAGCTGGAGCTGTGAAGAAAAATAAAACATTGATGAATTTTGATGGACTTTTATACATGATGGGAAGTATTCCAATGTTTATAATGACTATTGTGTTATTGTTAATAAACTTTGTAATGTTCATATTTGGTGGAATGACACCAATGGATTTATTAATAAACTGCTTAAGATATATATTACCAACATTTTTCTTGCCAATATTTGTTGGAATAGTAATAATGATAATTGAAAGAAAACCAATAAGACCAATGCTAAAGGGACTCGCTTTATACCCCTTATTCTTAGGCTCATGGTTATTAATAAACTTCAAGTGCTTATTCGTACGTGATACAAAGTGGGAAAAGATAGACCACGTAAGAGATATAAAAATAAAAGATGTAGCATAACAGTAAAAAGAGGTGCAAATAAAGCATCTCTTTAATTTTTGAATATTTATGAAAATATATAGACTTTTCTATAAAAATAATGTAAAATCATATGGAAAATAAGCAAATAAAAAAATTACACATTGCTTTTTATATTTCGATTACAGAGCAGTGTGCAGTTTGCAATATATTTGGCAACTACATTTCTGTAATTGCTTACTTTCTACGTTTATTATACATCAAGTAGAATAAATATGTCAATTGTTTTAAATAAATTTGTTTTGAAGGGGAATACGGGTAAAATGGAGAAAATACAAAAAATTTTTAAACCAAAATACATTCATATAGTTGTAATTATATTAGGAATAATATTCATGAGTCTATCAATATTTCACACGAATATGTGGTTTGATGAGAGTTACACAATAGGAATTGTAAGGCATTCTTTTTCAGAAATATGGAATATAACAAGCTATGATGTACATCCACCATTTTATTATTTCTGTTTGCATATTTTAAATTTAATATTTGGAGAGAATATTATTGTTTATAGATTGTTTTCAGCAATCACGATTGCATTAACTGCAATACTTGGATATACACACATTCGTAAAGACTTCGGAGAAAAAGTTGGTTTTTGGTTTTCTTTCTTAACACTAATGTTACCTGTATCTGCACAATACGCTGGAGAAATAAGAATGTATTCTTTAGGAATGCTTTTGGGAACTATTATGTGTATATATGCTTATAGAATTTATAAGAAAGACATTCATAAATTAACATATGTATTTTTCGGACTAAGTAGCTTAGCATTGGCATACACTCATTATTATGGAGTACTATTAGCAGGCGTTATAAACTTGGCTTTATTCATATATCTAATCAAGAATAGAAAAGAAAGAAAACAAGATTTAATAAAATTTACAATAACGGCAGTGCTACAAGTTGTAGCATATTTGCCATGGCTTATAGTGTTTGCAAGCCATTTAAAAGGAACAAGTTTTTGGATTACATTAACTTTTCCAGGTTCAATATATGAAATATTAACAGTTCAATATAAAGGAAATTTGACATTCCAGCCAATAATACTATCAACAGCATTTTATGCATATTTAATTTATATGGTAGCAAGCACGCCAAAAAAAGAAAGAAAACCTGGTACTTGGGGATTCATCATCTATATAGGAATAATTCTTCTAGTGCTAGTAATTTGTGCCATGTTACATAGTGTAATTTTACTAAGTAGATATTTATTAATATTGAATGGTGCATTCATGTTTTCTATTGCATATTTTATGGCAAAAGATACAAACAAGGTACGTATGATTACAATATGCCTTATAATATTGACCTTGTCAGCATTTAGTAACTGTAAAACTATAAGAGAAAACTATGCTGAAAATAATAGAGATTTTAAAACATACTTAGATGAAAACATTGAAGATGGAGATATAATCATATACTCTGGGGCTATAAATGGTGCAGTTATAACAACAGAAGTATCACAAAACCATGACAATACATCTTATTTCTACAATAAAGAACATTGGGGAGTACATGATGCATACAAGGCTTTTGCACCATACATGGTAATTGAAGAAGATTTATCAAAAATTTTAGATAATTATAAGGGAAGAATTTGGGTTGTAGAAAATGAAAATACGCATCAGTTATGTGATGAAATAGCAGAAAAATATGATGTAACAAAACTTGATGAAAAGCAATTTGTAAATAAGTATAAGGATTATAGATATACATTTGAACTAATTGAAAAATAATTAGACTTTTTGTAGTATTAAATAATATTTAAAACATGGTTACATACACCACGTATGTGACCTTGCCTTTTAAATATTGTTTTCCATGTGTAAATGTTATTATTAAATTGAAGGTGTCAAATTTGTGAAGTGAAAAATAAAGTAAAATTATATAAATCTTAATGTATGTAAAATAAATTAAAAAGAAAGGTGTGGTAGATAAAAGTGGAAAAACAAAAAATGAGAGTCTTGGCTTTTGTTGGACCATCTGGAACTGGCAAGAGTTACAGAGCACAATTAGTTGCAAGAGAAAATAACATTCATTACATAATAGATGATGGTCTGTTAATAAATGAAAATGAAGTATTAGCAGGTACATCAGCAAAAAAGGCTCCAACTAAAATAGAGACTGTAAAACATGCACTTTTTATAGAAGAAAAAGAACAAGCTGATATGAAGAAAGCTTTCAAAAAATACAAACCAGATAGTTTATTGATTTTGGGAACATCAGACAAAATGATACAGAAAATAATAGAAAGCTTGGATTTACCACCTCTTGAGAAAACAATTTATATAAACGAAGTTGCAACAGAAGAAGAGATGGAAAAGGCTCGTAATATACGTGTTACACAAGGAAAACACGTAATACCAGTACCAACATTTGAAATAAAAAAGGATTTTTCTGGATATATTCTAGATCCACTACAAATATTTAAATCAAAAGGTGGAACCCCTTATATATCAGAAAAATCAATAATAAGGCCTACTTTTAGTTATCTTGGAAATTTTACTATATCGGACAGTGTGTTTAGACAAATTGCCGAAAGAGTAGCCAAGAAAATGCCAGAAATATATGATGTTTCCAGAATAAGGACTCAAAACTATGGAGATGGAATATCAATATACTTAGAGGTAATTATAAATTATGGAAATAATATTATAGAGGTATTACAGAATTATAAAGCAAGGATAAAAAAAGAAATAGAAAAACAAACTGCGATGAATATAATAAAAATTGATTTAGTTGCAAAGGGAATTCATATGAATGAAGAATAAAAAATATGCAAAGTGTATGGAAAGTACATTTTGAGGACGGAGAAGAAAATGTCTTTTATAGTAGCAATAGATGGACCTGCAGGAACAGGCAAAGGAACTATGGCAAGCAGATTGTCAAAAAAATATAATCTAGTAAATATAGATACTGGTGCAACTTATAGATGTGTTACACTAGAAATGATGAACCAAAATATTGGAATGGATGAAGAAGAAAAAATTGCAGAAATGTTAAAGAGCATTCAAATAGAATTAAGCACTGAAAAAGGAAAACAAAAAGTATTTTTGAATGGTCAAGATGTAACTGATAAAATAAGAAGCAAGGAAGTATCTGCAAATGTATCACCTGTTTCAAGTATAAAGCAAGTAAGACTTGCGATGGGCGGACTTCAAAGAAAAATGGCTCAAGGAAAAGATGTAATAATGGAAGGAAGAGACATTGGAACTGTAATATTTCCCAATGCGGACGTAAAAATATATCTTGATGCAAATGTAGAAGTAAGAGCTAAAAGAAGAGTTAAACAAAACGAAGAAAAAGGCATCGAAATGTCATATGAAGAGGTTTTAGAAAATATAAAGAAACGTGATAAAAATGACATGGAAAAAGAGATGGGAGCCTTAAAAGTGGCAGAAGATGCAGTGGTTATAGATGGCTCAGAAATGACTATAAAAGAAGTAGAAAAAGCCATAAGCAATGTAATAGATAAAAAATTAAAGGAAAAAAAAGAACAAGAAAAAATATATTGGGTAAGACCAGAAACAACATGGAAGAAAATAGAAAGAGCGACTATAAAAGCAATTTTACATGCTTTTTACAAGGTTGTGTTTAGAATAGAAAAAATAAATGAAGAAAACCTTCCTATGGAGGGACCTGTAATTGTTTGTGCTAATCACTTAAATACCTGGGATGCAATAGGCTTAGTAACTGCAAGCAAGAGAAGAATAAGATTTATTGCTAAAGAAGAATTATTTCACAACAAATTTCTAAACTGGTTTGCACATGTATTTGATGTAATTCCTGTAAAGAGAGGAATGAGAGATATAGAGGCAATGAAAATGAACCTTACTGCATTAAAAAACGGTGAAGCACTAGGTTTATTTCCGGAAGGAACAAGAAAAGGCTTAGCAAAAGGTGCAAAAGTACAAAATGGAGCAGCATATATGGCTTTAAAAACCAAAACAAAAGTAGTACCAGTTGGAATACAAGGAACATTCAAACCATTTACTAAGGTAAAATTAAACTATGGCAAGCCACTAGATTATACAAATTACGAACCAAAAAATCCAGAAAAAGAAGATATAGAAAAGGCAACAAAAGAAATTATGGACAGCATAATTATGTTGACAAATCAAGCAAAATAATGTATAATTGACAACAGAAAATCGCCCAATAGGGACGCCCCTTTTTGGGCGAAAAAGTTATTGGTTTATAGCATTTCAGTTTTGGAATTGTTATAAAAATACTAAAACTTCGAAAAACACAGTCAAAATAGACTCAAAACTATATAGAAATGAAGGATTTTTATGGAAAAATTTGAAGATAATTTAACATTTGAAGATATAATAAATCAAACTTTAAAAAAAGTAAAAGTTGGAAGTACTATAACAGGTACAATAGTTGAAATTAATGGAAAAGGCGAAATATTTGTAGATATCGGTTATAAAGCAGATGGAATTATAACGAGAAACGAATATTTTAGTGAAAAAGGACTAGAACCAGCTGATGAATATAAGGTTGGAGATAAGATAAAAGCAGATGTATTGAAATTAAATGATGGACAAGGCAATGTATTAATGTCTTGTAAACACGCAAAAATAAAAGAAATAAGAAAAGAATTCAAAGAAAAAGTAGACAATAAAGAAGTATTTGAAGAAGAAGTTAAGCAGACTAATAAAAATGGATTAGTCGTATTATACAAGAATTTAATTAGAGTATTTATACCAATTTCATTATCAGAAGTTGGAAGAGACGAAGATGTAAGCTCTTATAAAGGAAAAATAATTAGATTTAGAGTTATAGAAAACGATGAAAGAGCAAAGAAAATTATCGGTTCTGTAAAAGATTTAGTTGAGGAAGAAAAGAAAGCAAAAGAAGAAAAATTTTGGAACAACATTGAAGTTGGAAAGAAATATACAGGTACTGTAACAGCAATAAGCGATTATGGAGCATTTGTTGATATTGGTGGTGCACAAGGTTTGTTACACATATCGGAAATGACTTGGGGAAGAAATCAAAACCCAAGAGATATATTGGAAGTTGGACAAAGTATTGAAGTAAGTGTAAAAGAGCTTGATAAAGAAAATAAGAGATTCAAATTATCTTATGAGAAAAAAGGCCCAAATCCTTGGAATAAAGTAGAAGAAAAATACCATGTTGGAGATGTGGTAAAAGTAAAAATTTCTAAAATAATGCCTTTTGGAGCATTTGCAGAATTAGAAAAAGGAATAGAGGGACTAATTCATATTTCACAAATCTGTGAAAGAAAAATAGCAAAGCCTGAAGAAGAACTTCAAGTTGGACAAAAAGTAAATGCAAAAATAATAAACATAGATTTTGAAAACAAAAAAATAGAACTATCGATAAGAGAATTAGAAGGAACATCACAAGAATATAAAGAGAATGCATAATAAAATTTCGCCCAGAGGGGACGCCCCTTTTTGGGCGAAAACCTTGGATATTGTTAAATATATGATAAAATAAAAGCTTTTTAAAACGTGAACTTTATAGAGTTTTTGTGATGTCAAAGTTAATGGATAGAATTATATTTATATGAGAGATAATTAAAATTGTAAAAATTAAAATAATTAAATTTAAATTAAAATCGCCCAAAAAGGGACGTCTCCATTGGGCGAAGAGGGGGAAAAATGAATAACAAAAATATTAGAAATATTGCAATAATTGCACACGTTGACCATGGTAAAACTACATTGGTTGATGCACTTTTAAAACAGAGCCATGTTTTCAGAGAGAATGAACAAGTAGCAGAAAGAGTAATGGACTCTGGAGATATCGAGAAGGAAAGAGGAATTACAATTCTTTCTAAAAATACATCTGTTATGTATAATGGAGTAAAAATTAATATAGTTGATACTCCTGGACATGCTGATTTCGGTGGAGAAGTTGAGCGTGTATTAAAAACTGTTGATGGTGTTTTACTATTAGTAGATGCTTTTGAAGGCCCAATGCCTCAAACAAGAGAAGTTTTAAAGAAAGCCTTAGCACTTAACCTAAAACCAATAGTTGTAATAAACAAAATAGATAGACCAGGTGCAGAACCTGAAAAGGCATTAGACAAGGTTATAGAATTATTCATAGAATTAAATGCTTCTGATGAACAATTAGATTTCCCAGTTATTTATGCATCAGCTAAAAACGGAATTGCAAAAATGAATTTGTCAGATGATTCTGATAACATTACTTGCATATTTGATACAATAATCGACAAGATTGAACCTCCAACATGTGATATGGATGGAACAATGCAAATGTTAGTATCTAATATAGATTATGATGATTATTTAGGAAGAATTGCAATAGGAAGAATTGAACGTGGTAAAATAAAGAATGGAATGCCAGTTTCAATTTGTAAACAAGAAAAAAATACACAAGGAAAAATTGCTAAATTGTTCACATACATGGGATTAAAAAGAGTTGAAGTTGATGAAGTTGACGCCGGTGATATAGTTGCTATATCAGGTATTCCAGATATCAGCATCGGAGATACAATTTGTGATTTAGCAAACCCAGAAAAAATACCATTTGTAAACATAGATGAACCAACAGTTTCTATGACATTTAGTGTAAACAACGGACCTTTTGCAGGACAAGAAGGAGAATTTGTTACATCAAGACACATCAGAGACAGATTATTCAAAGAGCTAGAAAGAAACGTAAGTTTACGTGTTAAGGAAACTGCTTCTCCAGATAGCTTCGAAGTTTGCGGACGTGGTGAATTACACTTATCTGTATTAATAGAAGAAATGAGAAGAGAAGGATACGAACTTCTAGTATCTCGTCCAAAGGTTATTTACAAAGAGATTGATGGTGTAAAATGTGAGCCAATAGAGGACTTAGTTGTAAACGTACCAGACGATGCAATTGGAACAGTTATAGAAAAATTAGGAAGACGTAAAGCTGAAATGAAGAATATGGAACCAGCAGAAGCCGGACATACAAAAATAGAATTTAAGATTCCAGCACGTGGACTAATTGGTTATAGAACAGAATTCTTAACAGATACAAAGGGAACTGGAACAATGAATTCAATATTCGATTGCTATGAGCCATACAAGGGAGACATTCAAGCAAGAACAAGAGGAGTTTTAGTTGCATTCGAACAAGGAACATCAATCACTTATGGATTATACAATGCTCAATTAAGAGGAGAATTATTCATAGGACCTGGTGTAGAAGTTTATGAAGGAATGATAGTTGGTATAAACTCTAGAAATGAAGATATTTCTATAAACGTTTGTAAAGAAAAACACCTTACAAACACAAGAGCTTCAGGATCTGATGATGCATTAAGATTGGTTCCACCAATTCAATTATCACTAGAAAAAGCAATAGAATTCATTGCAGAAGACGAACTTGTTGAAGTAACACCAAAAAATATTAGACTAAGAAAAGTAATACTAAACAACAAAGACAGAGAAAAAGCTGCAAGAAGATAGAAAAATTGATTCTTTGAGAGAAAACAATTTCACTCGAAGAATCAATTTTTCGCCCATTAGGGACGCCCCTTTTTGGGCGAAAATTTTGTCGAACGATTCTTTTGAAAAATATATAAACTTTATTGCAAAAAAATGAAAATGTAGTATAATATTATTGTAACAATCGCAAGACATAAAGTGACACCAAATTAAAGGGTGAAACCACCGCAATGAAAATTGCAAAAAAAACAGGCATCTCGTGAATGCCTGTTTTTCTATTACTGAAATAAATCAATAATAGATTTTAGTACTTCCACAACCGCTAAGGCCTGCTTTAAAATCTTATGTAAGTTTTTTAGCAACTTTACGATTTTGTCAGTACAATTTCTCTTCTGTTCGTCGCAAGACATAATCTCACCTCCTCTCAGGGGACATGTCCACCATTTAGTATTATATAATAAAGAAATTGCAAAGTTTGTCAAAACATGCGGTTTTACATAAAAAGTTTGATTTTTTTATAAAACTTGCTAAAATGGTGCATTTAGTGTTATAATTAATGTCGAGTTTATAAGAATTGAGATAATATATAAGAGGAAAAAGTAAAATGAACAAAGATGAACTACTAAAAATAAAAGAATATGCACTTGAAAGACATATTCCAATAATAATGGATGACACATTAGAAGTTATAGATAAATATTTAACAGAGAAAAGACCAGAAAAAATACTCGAAATTGGCACGGCTGTTGGATATTCTGCAATGTGCTTTTCTGAATATTTAAAAGATGGTGGAAAGATTGACACAATTGAAAGAGATGAAGAAAGAATTGCAGAAGCTAAAGAGAATATAAAAAAGGTTGGAGTCGAGGAGAAAATAAACATCTATGAAGGAGATGCTGTCGAAATTCTTCCAACTATGAATGATAAATATGATGTTGTGTTTATAGATGCGGCTAAGGGAAAATATCCATTTTTCTTGGAGCATGCATTGAGAATGTTAAAAGATGATGGAATTATTTTTGCAGATAACGTTTTGTATAAAGGCTATGTAATGAGTGATTACAATAAGCACAAACAACGTACAGCTGTTACTCATTTAAGACAGTATATTAAGGAAACTACTGAAAACCCAGAACTTGAAACTGAAATATTGGAAGTTGGAGATGGACTGGCAATTACAAAGAAAAGAATTGAAAAATAGTTACAGCTCAAGTATGATAGAATAAAGAAATAATAATAGGAGATTATGAAATGAAAAAACCAGAATTATTGGCCCCAGCAGGGTCTTTTGAAAAAGCTAAGGTTGCATTTATGTATGGAGCCGATGCAGTATATTGCGGAACTGCTTCACTTTCACTTAGAAGTAGAGCAGAAGTTGACGATAGTGACTTGGAAAAAACAATAAAATATGCACACAGCATTGGAAAAAAAGTGTATGCAGCACTAAATATTTATGCATGGGACACAAATTATGAAGAAATAGAAAAACAAGTAAAAATGCTAGATGAAGTACATGTTGATGCAATAATTGCCTCTGATGGTGGAGTTATTCAAAAGATTAGAGAGATTGCTCCAAACATAGAAATACATGTAAGTACTCAGGCAAATGTTGTAAGCTATCATGCTGCAAAGTTTTGGTATGATAACGGAGCTAAAAGAGTAATTCTAGGCAGAGAAACAAGCAAAGACCAAATTCAAGAGATAATGAAGAATAAGCCAGAAGATTTAGAAGTTGAAATGTTTATACATGGCGCTTTGTGCTGGGCATATTCTGGAAGATGTTTCTTAAGCGAATATTTATCTTGCAGGTCAGCAAACTTAGGTGATTGTTCACAAAGCTGTAGATGGGCATATAATATGTATTTAGAAGAAAAGAATAAACCGGGAAATCTAATGCCTGTTGAAACTGATGAAAATGGAACATACATATTATCATCAAAAGATTTGTGCTTGATAAAAGAAATTCCACAAATAATAGAAATGGGTGTTGATAGCCTAAAGATTGAAGGAAGACTTAAAACAGAATATTATTTAGCATCTGTTGTAAATGTATATAGAAACGCAATAGACGATTACATGGCAAATCCAGAAGGATATGACTATACAAAATATTTGAAAGAACTTGAAAAAGTAAAGACTAGAGGACTTACAACTTTCTATTTTAATGACAGAAATAATAAAGATTTCCAAGAATATGAAGGAAAACAATATAATCCAGATTATGAATTTGGAGGCAAAATTCTTGAAGATAAATCAGCAAATTCAAGAGTACTAATAGAAATAAAGAATAAGTTAAGTGTTGGAGACACATTGGAATTGATAATCCCAAATGAGATTAAACCACAGGCATTTACAATAGAAAAATTATATGATAGCGAAACTAGAGAAGAAATAAGCACAGTAAATCCAGGAAAACAAGGACAGACAGTAATATTAGAAATTCCTTTTGAAGTGAAAAAAGGGTGGATATTAAGAAGAAAAAAATAATAAAAAAGGCATAAAACATTAAAATTTTATGCCTTTTTATAGTTTAAGTACTTACTGTATTTTCTAAATTAGCTAATTTATATGATAATATTAAACTAACAAAAAATATAGGATAGCAAATTAATCCGACAATGCCATGCGCAAAACCTGGAAATAGCACGAAAACAGAACCGATAGTGAATCCGATAATACATAATGAAGTTGCCTGATGATATTTATCAAATAAATATTTTATAATTCGTATCCACAGTAAACAACCAAAGAAAAGCCCGATTCCCATTGGGACTAAAATGTGGAAATTGATTGTTGCAACTGCATCTATGTATGTTGTGTAAACTCCTAAACACATTAAAATTACAGTATTGCTAATTCCTGGTACTACAATTCCAACAGACATTAAAAAACCAGAAAGTATTAAATATAAATAACTTGACGATGCGGAATTTGTAGTGCCTAACACTAAAGATTTTTCTATAAATATTAGAGCAATTCCAAATAAAAAAGAAATAATCATTGGAATTATATTTTTTATTTCAACATATTTATTAGTAGAGGCTTGTTTAAAAAGAGAGGGAATGGTTCCTAAAATGAGCCCAATAAAAGCATAGCAAGACTGAAATTTATATAAGGAAAAAAAGTATTTTATTACATTTCCAAACAATATTATACCAACTATTCCGCCGAGTCCAATTGGAAATAAGAAAAGAAAATTTGTCTTAAAATCCTTAAAAAAATGTATTATGCTATTAACAAGTTTTTCATAAATGCCAAATATAACGCAAAATACTCCACTGCTGACACCAGGCAGAATAGCACCAAATCCAATCAATATACCAATTAAAAAATTGTAAAAGTATTTCATAAATTACCTCCAGATGATATAATATATGCAATATAGGAACAATTTATTAGAAAAGAGATGATAGTATGAAAAATTTAACATTAAGAGAAAAAATCGGCCAAATGTTGATTATAAAAATACAGGGAAAAGAAATAACAAATGAAACAAAGAGAATGATTGAAGAATATAAAGTTGGAGGAATAATTCTTTATAAAAAAAACTATGACACATATGAAGAAATGATAAATATAATAAATGAGATTAAAAAAATAAACCGCGAAAGTGGCAATATTCCACTATTTATAAGCATAGATCAAGAAGGCGGAAGGGTAAACAGAATGCCTCGAGAGTTAAAGAACATAAAGAGTGCTGGAAAGCTGGTTGCAAAGGATAATATAGAAATAATAGAGCAGGCTGGAATGGTAACTGCACAAATGTTAAAAGAATCTGGTTTTAATATGGATTATGCACCTGTGCTAGATATACAGAGATTTGAGGATGGGCATGCTATTGGAGACAGGTGCTATGGTAAAAATGCAGAGAAAGTAAGCAAAAATGGAATACAAATAATGAAAGAATTAGCTAATGGAGGAGTGATTCCAGTTATAAAACATTTTCCCGGTCATGGACTTACAAAAAAAGATTCTCATTTTTTCTTGCCAGTGATAGACGCTAAAATTGAAGATTTAGAAAAAGAAGATATATTACCTTTTAAAAGAGCAATTGGGCAAAATGCTGAAGTTATAATGGTAGGGCATTTAGTTGTAAAAGACGTAGATAAGAAAAATCCTGCATCTCTATCAAAAACGATAATTAATGATTATTTAAGAAACAAATACCAATACAAAGGTCTAGTAATGACAGACGATTTAAAGATGAGGGCAATAAGCTTAAGATATGGATATGTAAAAGCCACGATGAAAGCATGCAAAGCAGGAGCAGATATAATAATGATAGGAGCGCCTCACAACACAGTAATTCACGCAATACATAAAATAGAAAAGAATGTTAAGAATAAAAAAATAGACATAAATCAAATAGATGAAAGTGTGGAAAAAATAATTAAACTTAAAGAAAAATACAACATAACAGATGAAACAGCAAAAGGTTGTAACATTGAACAAATAAACAAAAAAATTGCAGAAATAAATACACAGTTATAATTTTAAAGAACAGTTTATATTTTTTAAAACGAAACCGGAAGTGCATTTTTTGAGGAGTCCGAAGGAACTCCGACCAAGCACAACGTGTTGAGGCTTTATAAAAATATAAACTGTTCTTTTTATGGAACTGCAAATTTTTATGGGTCATGCACGTTATCAAATTTTTTTCATATATTTAAAGTATGATGTAAAATGGAGGTGCGTGTATGCTAACCATTTCTTTAATGGGCTTTTTAAAATTTTTACAAACAGCAGTGTTTGTTGTAGGTTATATTTCAAACAATAATTTATTTCCAGAACCACTTTCATCAGAAGAAGAAAAAATTTATTTAGTAAGAATGTCTGAAGGCGATGAAGAAGCGAGGAACATATTAATAGAAAGAAATTTAAGGTTGGTGGCACATGTATGCAAAAAATATGCGTCTACAAACGTTGACCAAGAAGACTTAATTTCCATTGGTACTATTGGTTTGATAAAGGGAATAAATAGTTTTAAAATTGAGAAAGGGGCAAGGCTTTCTACATATGTATCTAGATGCATAGATAATGAAATACTCATGTATCTGAGAAGCACGAAAAAACTCGGAGCAGAAGTTTATTTAGAGGACACTATTGGAAAAGATAAAGATGATAATACTGTAACGTTAAAAGAGGTTTTAGAGAACAATGAAAGAAATATTGAAGATGAAGTAGATTTAAAATTTAAAATAAAAAGATTATATGAAAAGATTAGAGAAATTTTAAAAGACAGGGAGAAAACTATAATTGAGTTGCGTTTTGGCTTAAATGGAGATAAACCAAAAACACAGAAGCAAATTGCGAAGATGATGGGAATATCTAGAAGTTATGTTTCAAGAATTGAAACAAAAGCAATTGGAAAATTAGCAAAAGAATTGAAAGAGTAAAAGAGAAAAATATTTTAGAAAAAGTAAATAGTCATTTTAAGCTCAGAAAAAAGTCAAATAATGTCGAATTATTGGAGATGTAAGCTTGAAAAGTGCAAAATATGATGTTATAATGAAAAGCGTATCATAGTAGAAAGGAGTATGTACTATGGGTATCAAGCTGACTACAGAAGTGAAAGAAGTCATCCATCAGATGATAGCAATTACTAAAGAATTTGAACTTAGGATGATGAACACACTAGTACTGTTTGATGCGCTTCTTTTGAATCGGCTTTTTGCCACTTCAATGGAAGTATCTTCGAGCTGTAAGCTGGAGTTAATTTCTGATGATGTGCAACGGATTCTTAGAAACGGCTACTGCGAAGATGCAAATGAGGAGGGAAACAAGACAGAAAAAAATAGCACTGATGCTGTATTTTCTTCGGAACATGAAACAAAGACTACGGAAAGTTTTATTGAAAGTAAAGCATACCAAGAAGATGACGTTCATATCTTTACCTCGTGCATTGTTGATGCATGTGGAACAAATTGTGGAGGTGTTGATTTTTCACAGGATCTGGCAGATGTTTTTACCTATGCAATTCAGATTGTGACAGATGAAAAACGTGAATGGGTAACATTAAAAGACATTGCTATTTCTTTTTCCGAAAACTTATCTAAAGCTATGATGGAACTTTTGGTAGAATGGGATACTGATATTTCGGAATTCCAAAAGAACTACAATGAAGCAACTTCCAACATGGAACAGGAATTTTATATTCCGACGTCTCTTACAGGATGTGTAACAATTTTGAACAGTAAATTTATTGATAATCCGAATTGTGAAATTCTTGGACGGGATGCTGAATGTGAAGAAATTTGGCGCAACATGATGAAGAAAACAAAACGCAATGTAATCCTTGTGGGAAAACCTGGCGTTGGTAAATCCTCCATCGTGTATAAGCTGACTTCTGACATTGTTAATCAGAGATGCCCTGAAATGTTTAATGATTTTATCGTTCTTTCTTTGGACGTGAATAACATCATTTCTGGCACTACTTTGAGAGGACAGGCAGAAGAACGGTTCCAGGACCTCATTGAATTGATGAAAAAACATAACAATGTTATCCTGTTTATCGATGAGATTCACATGATTGTTGGCGCTGGTGCTACCTCTAAGGATGAAAAGCAAGATTTGTCTAATGCACTTAAGCCTATTCTGTCTGGCGATGATGCAATTGTCATTGGTGCAACGACTGATGAAGAATATGCACAAACATTTGGCAGGGAAGGAGCTTTGAGGCGCAGATTTAAGACAATCACAGTAAGAGAACCTCGTACCACGGAAGTCTACGACATGCTGAAGGAATCTATTAGGCAGTTGGAAGAATTCCATGGAGTTCGCATTTCTAAGAAGATGGTCGAAATGATTATTTTCTACTCTTCGTGTTTCAACTACAACACAAGCAATCCAGACCGCACTAAGGACTTGATTGATGTGTCTATGGTTACTGCACGTATGAGTGGTAAAGATCGCGTTGACCGTGAATCTATTATGAAAAACTTTGGAGCAAACTTCGAAGAATTTCGTAATATGTCTGAAGAAATGGTACGAAGCACAGCTTACCATGAAGTTGGACATTTTATTGTCCAGCGTTTTTCTGATAAGCTGATTGACCGGAAGGCAATTGCTATTTCTATTGTTCCTGCTGAAGGCTATCTTGGCTTGACAGTGACTGACGCGACTGATAAAACTGTAAATAAGGATAAATCGTATTTTACGGATTTGATTGCAGATTTGTTGGCTGGCCGAATTGCTGAAAAGCTTTTTATGAAGTCTGAAAATAATGCAGGGGCTGAGAGTGACTTGGAGAAAGCAACGAAAATTGCGTTTAAAATGGTAACCAAATATGGTATGGCCAGTAGGCTTGGGGAAAACCAAATCTATTTGAACGACAAGGATTATCAGATGCAGACTCCGGCAGTTACCGAAATTGTGAACCGAGAAGTCCAGAAAATTTTAGAAGAAGCGGCTAAAAAGGCAACGCTGGTCTTGGACGAACACCAAGAAGTGGTAGAGGAGCTGGTTAATGAGCTTACGAAAAAAGGCATGCTGAGCGGAAAAGAGCTTAATTCTATTATTGAACTTTATGAGCAAAAGCAGGCTGTGACCGTATAATAAACACATAGTATATCGCAATGGCAGGGAAGTTTTCCCTGTCATTTGCTATACTAAAATTTGATGACGAAAAAAGTTGAAAAAATTTGAATAATGAAGTATAATAGAAAACGACACATTTAAAGATATTAAAACGGTTTGAAAAGTATTTAGTATATAAAGAAAAATAACAGGGGAAGATTATGATAAATATACTTTTTTGTGGTAATTATAAAGTATTTGATGGAGCATTAACAGAGCTTATATCTATTACAAATAAAACAAGCGAAGCGGTAAATTGTTATATATACACAATGGATGTTTCTAGAATTAATCCGGATTTTATTTCGATGAGTGATGAACAAATTGATTTTTTAAATAAAGTAATTAAATCAAAGAATTCAGAGAACAAAGTTACCAAAATAGATGTTACAGAGATATATGAGAAAGAATTTGGTCATGGAAAAAATGAAAATGCATATTGTACTCCTTATACTTTGTTAAGGTTGTTTGCAGATATTGTTCCCAACATGCCAGAAAAGCTCTTATATTTAGATATAGATATGATGGCTGCAAAAGACATAGCAGAACTATACAACACAAATATTGAAGAATATGAGTATGCAGCTGTCAAGGAAAAATACGGCTCTAAAATAATCAGACCAGATTACATTAACGCTGGAATGTTATTGCTAAATTTAAATAAAATTAAAGAAACGGGCTTACTAGAAAAGGCAAGAGCTTTAATAAAAAAGAGAAAATTACCATTTGCAGACCAAGATGCTATTTTCTGGAGTACTACTAGCAAACTTTTATTACCAAGAAAATTCAATGAGCAGGCAAGCTTTAGAAGACAAGATACGGTAATTTGCCATTTCTGTAAAAGGCTTATGTATAAACCATATCCACACACAGAAAATTTTAAACAATGGCAAATTGATGGAATTCATAAAGAACTAAAATGTTTTAGTTTTGATGATGACCTAAATGAATATTTGGAATGGAAAAAAGAATTTGAACAAAGAGGTTGCAAATTTGAAATGATTGAGAAAAAGTAAATTATAGAAGTAAAAAATATTTATAAAAATGAAATATAGAATTAAATATTATCTGAAAAATGGAGAAAGTTGAAAACAAGTTTTATAGGAGGAAAATTTTAAAATGAGCAAAAATATAGTACCAGTTTTCATGGCAGTAGATGATGGATACATTCCTTTTCTAGGAGTAGCGTTAAAATCTGTTATAGAAAACTCATCAAAAGAAAATAAATACGAGATAAAAATATTATATACAAAGGTATCGGAAGAAAATAAAAACAAAATAAAAGCATATGAAACAGAAAATGTTAGTATAGAATTTGTAGATTTGAGTAGCAAGCTACATGAAATTGAAGATAAATTATATACACGTAACTATTTTTCAAATACAACATATTTTAGATTGTTTATACCAGAACTTTATCCAGAATATGATAAAGCAGTTTACATAGATAGCGATACTGTGACTTTAGCAGACATTGCAGACTTATATAACACAGATATGGGAGATAATTTAATTGCAGGAATTCCAGACGGTGCAGTACAAGCAATACCTGTATTCCAAGAATATGTTGAAAAAGTTGTTGGAGTAATAGATTATAACAATTATTTCAATGCAGGAATTATTGTAATGAATTTAAAAGCTTTAAGAGAATACAAGTTCCAAGAAAAATTCTTATATATGTTGGAAAAAATTAAATTTGAAGTTGCACAAGACCAAGATTACATGAATAGATTGTGCAAAGGTAGGGTAAAGCTATTAGGGTTTGAGTGGAACAGAATGCCAGCAATGGGAAAACAAGAAGGAGCTCTAAAGCTAATACATTATAATTTGGGTTGCAAACCATGGTACTTCGACGATGTATTATATCAAGAGTATTTTTGGAAATATGCAAAAGAGACAGAATTTTATGATGAAATAAGAGCTATGAAGAGTAAATACACAGATGCAGACAAAGAAAAGGATGATGCAAATAGCTCAAAACTTATAGAATTAGCTAAATTGGAAGCTGATTGCGTTGGCGATGATAGAAGAAAATAGGAGATAGTTTTAATGGATACAAAAAAATTATTAGCAATTTCGAAAAAGGCTAGACAAGAAAGAAAACAAGAGAAAGAAAAGAGAAGACAAGAAAAATTACAAGCAGTAGAAAATGAAGAAGAAATAGTTGAAGAAATGCTAAAAAATCAACCAATAAAAGTAAGAGAAAAGCAAGAACCAGGAAGTGCATCAGAAGGAAATGATGGGCAAATAGAGAAAGCACAAGATAGGTTGGAAGTTTTAAAGAAGATAGAAGAGTTTGAGAGAGAAGGAAAATTTGATGTAGATGTTGAAGATGACCCTCCTACAATAGTACTAACACCAGAAAACATAGACTATCTTAGAGAAAAAATGTCTAGCAAAATAAAAAGAATATTTGCCAACGAAATGGGAGAAAGATTTCTAGATAACTTACTAAAAAACAACAAATTAATAATAAAACAAGTAAATGGAATAGAAAATTTAAACAAAGTAAAAACAGGAGCATTAATAACATGTAACCACTTTAATCCATTTGACTGTTTTACTGTAGAAAAAGTGTTTAGAATGTCTGAAAATGAAAAAGATAAAAGGCTATACAAAGTAATAAGAGAAGGAAATTACACAAATTTTCCAGGTTTATATGGCTTCTTCTTTAGAAATTGCGACACATTACCATTAAGCTCAAACAAGAGAACAATGGTAAACTTTATGAAAGCAGTAGACACAATATTACAAAAAGGAGATTATATATTAATCTATCCAGAGCAAAGTATGTGGTGGAATTACAGAAAACCAAAGCCACTAAAAAATGGAGCATTTAAGCTGGCTGCAAGAAATAATGTACCAGTAATACCAATATTTATAACAATGGAAGACAGTAAACTTATTGGTGAAGATGGATTCAACATACAAGAATATACAATAAACGTGGAAGAACCAATATATCCAGACGAAAAACTAACCGAAAAAGAAAATACAGAAATAATGAAACAGAAAAACTTTGAAACCTGGAAAAATGTATATGAAAAATTTTATGGAATTCCATTGGAATATACGTGTGGAGGAAATAATGGAACAAAAAGTTCTATATTATAGTGATGAATTAAATGATGAACTTGCTCCAGCAACTATACAATCAAGAGTAATAGACGAAAAGTTTAAATATAAAAAAGGTTTAATTTGGAATGCATGTTCATTATTTATTCAGAATGTACTAAGTATGCCAATAAAATGGGGCTATCTAAGAATAAAATTTAGACATAAATTTATTGGAAAAGAAAAGCTAAAAGAATGTAAAAATCAAGGTTATTTCATGTATGCAAATCACACACAACCATTTGCAGACACATTTATACCAAGTGTTGCAGATTATCCTAAAAGAAATTTTTTAATAGTAAATCCAGTAAACATTTCACTAAAAGGAACAGGAACATTAGTCGAAATGCTTGGTGCAATTCCAATTCCATCAGACATAAAAGCAATGAAAAACTTTTTAGCAACAATAGAAGAAAAAATAAAAAACAAAAACTCAATAACAATATATCCAGAGGCTCATATTTGGCCATACTATACAAAAATAAGACCATTCAAAGCAGTGTCATTCAAGTATCCAGTAAAATTAAATGCGCCTGCATATTGTATAACAAATACATATCAAAGCTACGGCAGACACAATAATAAAATACAACTCGTTTCATATGTAGATGGACCATTTTATCCAAATGAAGAACTACCATTAAAGGAAAGACAACAAGACTTACGAGATAGAATATACGAAAAAATGGTGGAGAGAAGCAAAAATAATAATGTGGAACATATTAAATATGTTAAAATAGAAAAAAATGAAGAAAAAAAATAATGCCGGAATAAAAATCCGGTATTTATTATTTTAATAACTAGAACTTATAGGTAAAAAAATGACGACAATATTTCAAAAGTTACTAAGAACTTTTTATAAAGATTATTAATAATAGACTAAACTACTTTATTATTGTTAGATTTCTCTATTCTGTCAACTGCTTCAACATCGGTAAAATATGGTGAATCAAAAAAATCTTTGAGACTAATATCAAAACCTTCGCATATGTGAATTAATGAGCTTATGGAAGGTTCTTTTACTTTACCACGTCTAAAATCACTAATAATTGAATTAGAAATGCCAGCTAAATACGATAATTTATAAACTGACATATTGCGTTCTTTTAATAATTCTGTAATTCTAAGATTAATTGCTTCAGACGATAACATTCTTGTAAGCCTCCTAAATAAACATTTTCTAAAGTATAACAAATAAAAGAAAAATATTATTCGGAAAAATCCAAATACTATATTGACAATTATAAAACGCAAAGATAAAATATATATATATTCGGAAACAACCGAATATGCGAATTGAATAACATTGCAAATGTTTGTAAACAATAAAACGGGAGGAAAAAATTCATGGACGAGAGAAACAAAAGGGCGAGTGGAATAACTATGGTAGCACTAGCTGTTACAATAGTAGTTTTATTAATATTAGCAGGAGTGAGTATTAGTACACTGGTAGGAGAAAATGGTGTTGTAGATAATGCTAAAAAGATACAAAATGATACATATTATCAAATTGCAAGTGAAGAAGTAAATCAATTAGTATTAGAGCATAAGCTAACAAAGAAAGATGAAACATTAGAAGAATTTTTAACATCCAAAGTTCCATCGAGAATAGATGGAGTAACTAGAAAAGATGATAATACTTTAATTGTAAAAAAGAATGGGTATGAAATTGAAGTAGAAGAAGTTAAAGCAGAAAGCCAAACATTAACATTGGATGTGGTACCATATGTTGGAACATATGATGGACAACCACATGATATGTTAACAAGCGTAAATGTGTCACCAAGTGATTCAAAAGTAGAATATTCAATAGATAATGGAAAAACGTATATAGAAAATATACCACAAATAATAAATGCTTCATCGGTTTCTGTAATTGTGAAAGCAAGTAGAATTGGATATAAAACAGAGACAGTAACTAAAACAGCAGTAGTAAATAAGGCAGAAGGAAAATTAACACTATCTGAGATTAGTGGAACAATAACATATCCAAATAACACAGCATTTACGGTAAGTGAAAATACAGGAACATTAGGTGTTTATTCAAATAATAACAATATAGCAACAGCAAGTGTAAGTGGAAATACGGTAACAGTAAAATCAGGAACGACAGCAGGAAACGCAATAATAACGATAACTAGCGCAGAAACACAAAATTATACAGCAAAGTCTGCAACATATGAAACAACAGTAAATAATGGAACAATAAGCTTAAGTGCAACACCATATACAGGAACATACGACGGAAAAGAACATAATGCATTAACAAATGTAAGCGTAAATCCAAGTGATGCAAAATTAGAGTATTCAATAAATGGAGGCACGTATAGTACGACAATGCCAACAATAACAAACACCTCGTCATTTACGGTAACAGTAAGAGCAAGCAAAGCAGGATATAAAACGCAAAGCACAACACAAACAGTAAAAGTAAATAAAGCAAATGGAAGCTTAAGTTTATCATCTTATAGTGGTACAATAACATATCCAAATAGCACTTCATTTACAGCAAGTGGTACTGGAAGTATAAGTGCATGGTCGTCAAATACAGGAGTAGCTACGGTTAGTGTAAGTGGTAATACAGTAACAGTAAAATCAATTGGAGTAGGAAGTGCAACAATAACTGTGAAGAGTGCATCTAACACAAATTATAATGAAAAAACAGCAACATATACAGTAACAGTAAAAGACTCAACATTTACGGGAAATTTTGGAGTAGGATATTATGCTGATGTAGATGGAAATGGAACAGTGGATGGAATAATATTTGCAGACTTTAAATATGGCGGAAGTGGCTCATGGGGAGGCACTGATTATACAATATCTACTGTAACAGGATTAAAAGAATATTATGTAAGCAAAACAAATTATAATGGCCCATTCGGAATAAAAGATGTATTATCTGCAAGAGGAAGTGGAAATGCAAGATTTAAAGTAATGGCACTAAGTGATTATAATAATAGTGCAACATATACATTTTTTAATGCTAAGGGAATAACCTCAGGAGAATGGAGAGTTCCAACCCACATTGAATTAGCTACATTTGGAGGACAATTGGGAATAACAACTTCGAACTACAGTGGTTATGGATTAAAAGATAGATATTGGTCGTCCTCTGCCAACAGCGACTACTACAGCTATTGCGTTAATTTTAGTAATGGCAAAATCGACAGCGACTACAACTACAACTTCTATCCTGTGCGTCTGGCTAGGACTTTCTAATTTTGTAAAAAATTAGAAATAAGAAAAATGCGTTATGTAAATAACGCATAGATTCAAACCAAGATAAAACTTCGTAAGAAGTTCTTGGTTTGAAAATTGTAAAATAGGAAGAGAAAATATGGGAGAAACCTTTAATAAAAGTATTCTTGAAGTAGAAAAACAAACAATAAAAGCATTGATAAGTCAAGATAAAGTAAATAAAAGATATTTAATATAATGAAAGTGATTGCTCCACCATATATGTGGTATTGTCAAAAGTTGAGCAATAAAAATGCTTTGACGACGTTTGTGAGTATTTGATTGGTCGTCCTCTGCTAACAACAACAACGGCTATTACGTTAATTTTAGTACTGGCAAAATCGACAACGACAACAACAACAACAACAACAAATATCCTGTGCGTCTGGCTAGGAGTTTCATTATAATAAATACAATAACATCTTTCCTTTTTGGAAAGATGTTATTGTAAATATAACGGAGGAAAAATGGAAGATAAAATAGAATTTGAAGAATTATACAAGGCATATGAATTATGCCTAGTTTTTTCTTAAAAATAGATTTATCTGGATATTTTATGTCTGTTGATTGAAGAATAGTAAGTGAAAAGTTTAAAAAATTAATACAAAACAAATCTAAAGGAAAGCATAAAGAATTATTGTTATATTTAACACCAGTGATATTCGAAAACAATCCAGCACTAGATTGTGAATACAAATGCAGTGAACAAATAAGAAATTTAGTACCTAATAGAAGAAAAATGGATTGTAATTCAAATTATGGAATGGCAATAGGAAATCTTACAGCTCAAGCAGGAAGTAATTTGAATTTAAATAATTTTGACCATTATGTAATAGAAGAATTAAAATTAGATAAATATATCAGATATGTAGATGACATAATTATTATATCTGACAATAAAAAACAACTTATTGATACTTTGCCTCTTATACAAAATAAGCTTGCTGAAACACACCAGTTTATAAATAAAAAAACAAAAATAGATACAGCCTACCACGAAGTTCCATTTTTAGGAAAGGTATCGCATCCTTATGGATATCAAAAACCTAGTAAACAAGTTATAATAAGAACATGTCAAAGAGCAAAAAATATACAATATGAAAACGAAAAGAATTTAATTGCAAAGGTTAATTCGCAGGTTGGAACTTTAAAGGGGTATAATTGTAGAAAATTAATTAGAAATTATATTGATTTATTGCCAAGTGATGCTCAAAACATAATCAAGGAAAGAATAAAAATGGTCAATTGAAAAAGGGCCATTTTATATATTTTAAAGAAAAAACATTGACACTTAAGGGGAAGAATGATATTTTATAACTAGTGTAAGTACAGCAGAAAAAGATGTTGCAGATAGTATTATTAAATCTGGATATTTAAGACCAGCAATAGGTGCATTAAAAACTTTAAATTCATATGGGCATGCATCAGTTTGCTTGTTTGGAGGAATTCCAAATACAGATAATTTTATGAAAAATTTAAACACAAATTTATATACTGAACCAGATAAGATAATAAATGCGATTGAAATTTGTGTACATGAGGAGGAATTAAATAGAAATTACATAGAGCAGGGAGAACAAGGAAAACTCCATTTAGTACAAAAACAGACTTAAAACCAGAGTGCTTAGCGTTAAGGAGCAGTAAAGAATTACTAGATTTTTCATATGGTTTAGATTATTTAAGTAAGAGTGTTGAAAATTTTAGAGACATTTTAAATTATAAAAATAGAGAGCCAGGTCAGCATTATCAAACATTCAAAAGAAGAAGAGAAAAAGAAAGCTTCATGAAGAAATTTTCACAAGGAATAGATGAAGAACAACATATTGAAATAAATAGAGAACACGAAGTTTTAGAAGAAAGTGTTGAATATGATGAAGGAAGATAATTTATATAATTAAGGAGGAATTTACATGAAAAAGTCGTATATTATTATAGGAATGGTTGTAATTGTAATGCTTGTTGCAATTGGAATTTATGCAGTTATAAACAGCAATTCTCAAAGCAAAAAACAATCAAAAGAAAATTCAACAAATATAGAAGGAACAACTAATACAGAAAATTCTACAAAGGAGAATAACACAGAGAATAAAGCCGAAAATATACAAAATAATCAAATAAGCAATGAAAGTGAGGAAAATAATATGTATAGTACAGGAAAACATCATGCTGAAATAGTTGTGAAAAACTATGGAACAATAGCATTAGAACTAGATGCAGATGTTGCACCAATAACAGTTGAAAACTTTGCAAATTTAGTAAATGAAGGATTTTATAATGGGTTAACTTTCCATAGAATTATATCTGGATTTATGATTCAGGGAGGAGACCCTCTTGGAAATGGAACAGGAGGAAGCAGTAAGACTATTAAAGGTGAGTTTGCTTCTAATGGAGTAAAAAATTCAATTTCTCATGTAAGAGGAACTATTTCTATGGCAAGATCTTCTATGCCAAACAGTGCAAGTTCACAATTCTTTATTGTGCACAAAGATAGTACATTTTTAGATGGACAATATGCTGCATTTGGAACTGTTACAAGTGGAATGGAAGTTGTAGATAAAATATGTGACGAAACAGCAGTTGAAGATGATAATGGAACTGTTGCAAAAAATAATCAACCAGTAATTGAAAAAATAACGATGATAGACTAATAAAAAAATAAAAACAGAAATAATTTATGTTTTTACAAAATTCAACTGATAGCTCGCATTTTGAGTAGCGGAAGGAGCTTCGACCAAGAGCAACATGCTGAATTTAAGAAAACAAATTATTTCTGTTTGTGTTATGCTGAAATGAACAAATTGAATTTATTTATATTATTTAAACAAAGTAAGTACAAGAAAGGACGAATCATATGAACGAAGAAAATGCTCAAGTTATTTATGATTTACTTGATAGAATTAAGGTAACAGATGAAAATAGAGATAGAATGGAAAAAATAAGAAAGTTTCTTAGCGAGAGTAAATTTCAAGAGGCTTTAGATGAATTGCAAATTTTACAGATGTCTGGCAATGTTGAATATGAAGACTATGCAGAGGTTAAGGAAAAGGAAAGAAAGATAAAAGAAAGAAAGCAAGAAGAAGGACTAGGATACCCTGTTGAATTAGCCGATACTGAACTTGAAAAGAGATATATTGGTTTGCTTCTAAATGATGTAAAACAGATTTCTGCATATTATTTTCTATATAAAGATTGCTTGTTTTTAGATGAACAATTGTTAGATGTGTATAAAACAGTATTGTTTACAGATGGTGAAAAGTATGCACCAGAAATTGCAAAAGAAGGATTTAATTTTGCAAGGACAACTGATGAGCTTATTGAATTTAAATATCAAATTCAAGTCGATTATGAAAATTCTAAATATAAAATGGAAAAGACATATACAGAGCTAAAAAAATTATTTACACTTAGAAGATGTTGCAGAGAAAATCCTGTAAAACATGTACAAAATGAGATTGCAGACATAAGAAATTATGAATTGTATGACAAAATGACTGTTGAAGAAGTTGAAGGAGCTGTTGAACAGGTTACTGCAACGGAAAAATTTAAGAGGTCTATATTAAATGACGATTTGACAGGATTTTTGGTTAGAGGAGATAACACATTAACAAATGGTTTATCTATTCCATTTAAGATTTTGTCTAGTGTATTTAAGGGAATAAGACAAGGAGAAACAATGGCGTTTGCAATGCCATCAAACTCTGGTAAGAGTAGATTTACAATTAATTTAGCTGCATATATTGCATTAATACATAAAAAGAAAGTTTTGTTAATTTCTAATGAGATGTCAGAAGAAAAAATGAAACTATGCTTAATTACTACGATATTAAATAACCCAGAAATACAAGAATTGCATGGTCAACACTTGCATAAAACAGAAGGCGAATTATTGGAATTTAAATTTAGACCAGATAACCCTTCTGTAGCAAAAGTTGACGAAAACGGATATGTTGTGAAAGAGGAAAATGAATCTCAAGCTGAATTCGCAAGGAGACTTTCAAAAATATCAACAGAATTTACGCAAACAATAAAGGTAACTAACTGGTTTAATAAACAGGTTGCAAATTCAATATACTTTATAAATATAACAGACCACACAAACGATGAGTTAAAGAAAGTAATAATGAATTATTATTATAAAGAGCATGTTGAATATGTATTTTACGATACGCTAAAAACAGACATTGAAAACATTGGTAACGGAGAAGAGCTAAAGAAAACAGCAACAATTTTATCGAATTTAGCTCAAAACTTTAACATGTTTATAGGCTCAACTTTGCAACTTGCGGAAACTGCAACAGACCCTATTAATTTAAACATAAACGATTTAGCCGTTAGTAGGACTGTAAAAGAAGTATTAGATACACTTTGTTTGTTCAAACAAATACACAAAGAAAATTATAAAAATTATGAATACTCTTTAAATGAAGTAGACGATAAATTCTTTAATTTAAAAGATTATGATGATCCAGATGAAAGATATTATGCTTGTGTTGTTGATAAAAACAGAGCTGGAGCTAAACCAAAGCTATTATTTAACTTAAATTTAGCATATAACAGATGGGTTGAACTTGGATACTTACGATTAAAAGATGCTGAATAAATTATACTCAGCAAAAACTTCGCCCAATAGGGACGCCCCTTTTTGGGCGAAGTTTTTGCAATTTAGATTTGATGATTTAAAAAATTAAAGGTGGGATATACGTGAAAAATAAAAAAATTAAAATAATGGCTAGTGTTGTTATATTAGTAATAATTGTTATATTTTTTATTGCAGGTTTAATAACTTTGAAAAATACCAATAAATCAAATGATGAAAGCAATAAAGAAGTAAAAATAGAAATTAAACAAGAAAAAAATGAATCAGCCATTGTTTTGAAAGTAACATCTGTTGATGGATTGATTAGCATAAGTAATGAACAAATTGCTAAGATGACGGACTATGATAAGAAACATGTTATATCTGTTACTGAGCATTTGTCTATAAATAAGGGGCATGGAACAGATTTTTCCACATTTGGTGAGACAATAAAATACGAATATGATAAGGGGATTATTTCGGAAAATTCAGAAGAAGCTTTCTGGAATTATGTAGAGAGTCATGGTGGGCTTGACACATGGCTAAAAGGTACGTTGGAATATTGTTTTGGAAATGAAAATGGAGTATATAATTTATATGAAATAATAAATCCAGAGGGTGAAAAATCAGATACATATACAGCAACGCAAAGTGGCACATATACTTTTACAGTAAAAGATTTGTTGTATAATAAGGAATATAAAAAGACAGTTGATGTGACTGTAGAAAAATAGGACAAGACGGAATTGTATACAAGAACATTTGAATTGGAATAGGTTGTCAGTGCTAGGAGAAACAACTATATTTTAAATTAAAATAAATCAGAACGAGTACTTGTTCTAACAAGTGTTAAAATTAAAATATCATTATCAATTTGATATACTAATAACCAATCGGGTTTTATATGACATTCATAGAAACCGTTCACTTTCGGGTTCTAATATATGATTACAATATTTAGTAGGTAAAGTTTCTCTGATTGAAAGAATAGAAACAACTTTGACGAATTCAGTCTCATCAAAGTTGTTTCTATTTTTTTAATTCTGGCTCTATTCTAATATTGATATTTTCTGTTTTAGGCATTTTGTTCACTTCAATAGTATATTATACCCATAATAACACAATGTTAGCACTAATATATGCAGAAATTTCTTATATATTCAAAAATTTAAAAATGTCATTTATTTGTCACTTTGATAGTGTATTATAATTTCAGATTGAGTGCTTTGGAGATTTAATTTGCTATTCCAAAGCGAGAAAGGAAAATATAATGGAAATTTTAAGAGTTGAAGATTTGGTTAAGACATATGGAAAAGGTGAAAATCAGGTTAATGCAGTTGACCACATTTCGTTTTCGATAGATAAAGGAGAATTTGTTGCGATTGTTGGAGCTAGTGGAAGCGGAAAATCTACGTTACTACATTTGTTAGGAGGAGTGGATAGACCAACTTCAGGCAAAGTGTTCATAGATGGAAAAGACATTTATTCTTTAAATGATGATAATTTAGCAATATTTAGAAGGAGACAAATTGGTTTAATCTATCAATTTTACAATTTAATACCAATATTGAATGTAAGAGAAAATATAACATTGCCATGTGACTTAGACGGACAAAAAGTTGATGAGAAAAGATTAGATGAGTTGATAAAAACATTAGGGTTAGAAAAAAGAGAGAAGCATCTGCCAAACCAATTATCTGGAGGACAACAACAACGTGTATCAATAGGAAGAGCAATGATAAATAATCCAGCATTAATGCTAGCAGATGAACCAACAGGAAACTTAGATTCAAAGGCTAGTGACGAAATAATATCATTATTAAAATTGTCGAACAAAAAATTTAACCAGACTGTTGTAATAATTACTCACGACTTAGAAATAGCAAAAGAAGCAGAAAGAGTTATAACAATAGAAGATGGAAAGATAATAAAGGATGAGAAAAATTTTGCCCAATAGGGACGCCCTTTCTTTGGCAAAGAAGAAAAAATAATATAAATTTTGTCCAGTAAAGGAAGCTGTTTGGAAACGAAAAGTTAATTTCGTCCCAAAAAGGGCGTCCCTATTGGGCGAAAAGATGGAGAATATATAATGAATGTTTTAAATAAGTTGACTAAGAAAAATTTATTGCTTAATAAGAAACGTACTGTTGTTACTATTATTGGAATTATGCTTTCTACTGCACTGGTTTGTGCGGTTGCGGGGCTGGTTACAAGTGCACAGCAGACATTTGTAAATCTTATTAAGAATAATGATGGTGATTATCATATTTCGTTTTCTAATGTGCCACAGGAACAGCAAAAATATATTACGCAGAACAATGCGGTTGATAGTTACTATACTACAAAAGAGCTGGGATACAGTGAATTCGAGAGTATTCAAAATGAGGATAAACCATATATTTATCTGGTTTCTATGAATGAAAAAGCTTTCGAAAAAGGTGCATATAAATTGATAGAAGGTCGAATGGCTCAAAATGAGAATGAGATTGTTATTCCACAACATTTAATTGATAATGGTAGAGTTAAGATTAATGTTGGAGATAAGATTACTTTAAATGTTGGAACAAGAGAACTAATGGACGGCAGTAAGCTTAATCAAAAAAATCCATATCTAGCAAGTTCGTCAAAAGAATATATATATCAAGAGACTGGAAAAGCCGGAGACAACGAAAATTATGAGGAGCAAATTGTTGATGGACAGAAAAAAGAATACACTGTTGTTGGAATAATGAAAAGATCTAACACAGGACTTGAACCTTATTCTGCACCAGGCTATACGGCAGTTACATATTCAAATGATGAGAAAAATGCAGATGGCACAGACAAAATAACATCAATAGGCACAAAATTAAATACAAATGCTTCAAATGAAATTTTATCAGCAGAAGAAAATGAAAAATCAGTGACAGCTGATGCTACAATAAAAAACTTACAAACAGCCAACTTCTATGTAACTCTAAAAAATCCAAAAGAATATGAAAATGTAATGAATCAAATTAAAAATACTATAGAAGCTGAAACTGATAGTGAAATTGAAGTAGATATTAATAAGGACTTATTAAGATTTGAAGGAGTTCTGAGTGAGAGTATATTAGGTGTTTTGTATAGAATTGCTGGTGTTATTATAGTAATAATAGTTGTAAGTAGCGTGTTTGTAATAAGAAACAGCTTCAGTATTTCTGTATCTGAAAAAACAAAACAATATGGAATGCTAGCATCTGTTGGAGCAACTAAAAAACAAATAAAAAGAAGTGTTTTACTAGAAGGATTATATATTGGTATAATTGCAATTCCACTTGGAATCTTATTAGGAATTGTTGCAATAATAATTTTACTATGGATTGTAAATTTGTTATTAGTAGACATGATGGAAGGCACATCATTTGTATATGATGTACCAGGAATGGCAATTTTAATTTCAGTAGTAATCTCTGGCATTACAATATTTTTATCATGCTTAATTCCTGCAATAAAAGCATCTAAAATTCCACCAATTGAGGCAATACGTGGAACAGATGATATAAAGATAAAGACAAGAAAAATAAAAACATCAAAATTAACGAAAAAATTATTTGGAATAGGCGGAGTAATTGCAAGAAAAAACTTAAAAAGAAATAGAAAAAAATACAGAACAACAGTAGTGTCGCTAGTTGTAAGTATATCAATATTCATAGCACTTTCATCATTTTTAACTTATGGACAGATGATGACAGGTTCATATTATACAGATTTGAGCTATAACATAGCCGTAAATGGTGGAAATGAAGCATTGTATGCAAAAGTTGCAACTTGGAGTGGAATAAAGAGCTATAGTTATTCATACCAGACTAGTGCTGAGATAGACGTAAACAAATATGGAACAGACTTTGCTAAAGAAGAATTAGAAAATAAAAAACAGATATATGAAGAAGACTTCCCAGAAGATGTTGGAAAATATGAGTATAATACTCTAGGTTTGACAATTGTTATGGTTAACAATAACTACTTCAAGTCTTATGTAAAAAGCCTTGGAATGAATGAGAAAGATTATTCAAACATAGCAATACTTGGAGACGACATGATGCATTATCTAGGGCAAGGAAAATCAAAAGTTGAGCATTATTTTAATGTTAAAGCTGGAGAATCAATGGAAGTTACTATGGATGATGAGCAAAAGCAAATAAAAATTTCTAAAATTACAACAGAAAGACCAATGGGATATGAAAGCTGTTATACAGAGGGAGGCTACTTGTTTGTATCTGAGGACTATCCAGTAGTTACTAAAGATAAGAGTGAATTAAATAGTGGAAACCTATGCATAGATGCACAAAAACCATCAGAAATTGAAAACAAGCTAACAGACCTTAAAAAAGAAGGCGAAGACTTTGAAGATATAATGATAACAAATTTAGCTGAGTATGCAGATCAACAAAAAAGGATAATAATACTCGTATCAATATTCTTGTATGGATTCATAGCAGTAATCACACTAATTGGTGTAACCAACATATTCAACACAATAACAACAAACATGATACTACGTTCAAAAGAATTTGCAAACCTAAAATCAATAGGAATGACAACAAAAGAATTTAACAAAATGATAAAATTAGAGAGCATAATGTATGGAGCAAAATCATTGCTAATAGGAATTCCAATAGGGCTTTTAGGCTCATATGCAATATTCAAATCATTTACAAATTCGATAGACTTTGGATTTATAGTACCATGGCAAGCAATAATAATTTCTGTAATATTTGTATTTATAATAGTAGGACTAACAATGAAATATTCGTTAAACAAAATAAACAAGCAAAACATAATAGAAACAATAAGACAGGATAATATATAATAAAAATTGTTCAGAGGTGTAATGAACTTCTGAATAATTTTTAGAAAAAATACGAAAAATACACGATTATGCGATTAATTTTTGGTATAATTTGCCAAAATGAGAATAATATGATATAATAAAGAGTATGAATGAAAGGAGGAATCGCTATGACACTTGTCAAGGCGATTGAAGAACAGCTTGCTAGACAAGCTGGTATGTAGACAAATAAGTAAAATTTTTGGTAAAAAATGGAGGACACAGAATGATTAGCTATTTGGAAATTAGACAGAAAGACAACCTGTTTGCTAAATGCGAACTTGAGTTTATCTGGACCATTGAGAGCCAGAAAAAAGACTATCTTACAAGCAAATCTCGGGTGGTTTATGTACCACTCGAAAAATTCAAGAGGTTTGCGCCAGTAAGCGTGGGAGACGTTTTTACGGTGTTGCACGATGAAAAATCCATAAAGGGGTCTGTAATTGCTGTATGTACACGTGATGAGGAAGCAAAGGCAAAGCACAAAGCTCTGAGAAAACGTGCTGCTACTGTTTCAGTCTAACATACTGCATAGGCGGGGGATATTATCCCCCGCCTTTTGCATGGCAAGAATTTATGATATAATTTAGTTTAATTGTAAAAGTATGTTGTAATTTAAATATTTAACATCTATTTAATATTATGAAGCTATGATATAATATAGAAAACAAAAATAAAACTAGGATGAAACATTTTTGAAACAAACTTATATAATTTACTACAATAAAATGTATAATATGAAAAATTCAAAAATATAGAAAGGAAAATAACATGAAAGCTTTAGTTATATCAGATATACATGGTTCGGGATATTATGCCGACAAAATAAGAGAAATAGTAGAAAGAGAAAACCCAGAAAAAATAATATTATTAGGAGACTTATATTACCACGGTCCAAGAAACGATTTGAGCCAAGAATACAACCCAATGAAAGTTGCAGAAACATTAAACTCAATGAAAGACAGGATATTAGTTGTAAGAGGAAACTGTGACGCAGAAGTAGACGAAATGATTTCAGAATTCAAATTCAACGACCACATATTAATGGAGATAAACGGAAAGAAATTTTACTTCACACATGGACACAAATACAACATAGAAAATATACCTTATGACGATTTCGACATAATGATTTATGGACATATACATCAAGGATTTATAGAAGAAAAAGAAGGTTTGATATTTGCAAATCCAGGGTCAATATCACTACCAAAATGCAACACAGCACATAGCTATATCATATTAGATGAAAACATGATAATACTAAAAGACATAGATGGAAAAGTAATACAAGAATATCAATATGAGAAATAGGTGATGAAAAAATATATAAATTTGAATTATAGAAAATAAAGGAATTAGCTAACTATGAAAGTTTTAATTGGAACAAATAATAAAGGAAAAGTTGAAGGTGCAAAGCAGGCATTTGAAAAATTTTACGAGAATGTAGAAGTAGTAGGAATATCTGTGGACTCAGGTGTTAGCGATGAGCCTGTGAATGATGAGATTTATCAAGGAGCAAGCAATAGAGTAAACAACTTGATTAAATATGCAGAGGATAACAAGGTAGAAGCGGATTTCTTTATAGGAGTTGAATCTGGAATTACGAATAAAATTGGAAAATGGTGCATTATTCAAATAGCTGTAATCAAAGATAAAAATGGATATGAGAGTTTTGGCACAGGTCCAGCCTTTCCAGTACCAGATAAATATGTAAAGGAAATTATAGATACAGATTTAGGAATTGTAATGGACAAAATATTTAATGGAAACGGGCTAAAAAATGAAAAAGGTGGCATAGCTCATCTTACAAAAGATGTGGTTACAAGATATGATTTAACAAGAGAAGCATTTATAATGGCACTAACTGAATTTATAAATGGAGACATTTGGAGAGATTAGAAATATTATATTCGGCTTGTCCTAGATTATTACTTAATTCTGTACAATCCGGGGACGGAGGAAAAAATGTTACATAAAATGAAATTACAAGAAGATACATTTGAAAAAATAAAAAAGGAGAAAATAAAATGGCATACGAACCAGGAGATCTAGCTATTAAAATAGATGGCTACAAATTAAACATAAGAGCAGCAGGAGTAATAATACACAATGGAAAAATATTATTACACAAAGGAGAAACAGTAAACCATTATGCCCTGCTGGGCGGACATGTGAGAATAGGAGAAAACTTACAAGACACAGTAAAACGTGAAATAAAAGAAGAACTAGGCAAAGAAATAGAAATAACAGGATATATATCAACAATAGAAAACTTCTTTGAGCTAAAAGGAATAAAATATCATGAGATTATGTTCGTATACAAAGCAGAGTTTTGCAATGAAGAAGATAAAAAAATAGAATACACAATGAAAAATATGGAAGGCGGAATTGAAAGTGATATTCACTACGAATGGATTAAAATAGATGAATTAGAAAAATATTCGCTGAAACCTCAAAAGATTATAAATGTTATAAAAAATGGAGAATATCCTGTACATTTAATAAATGAAAATTAATATAAGTGAAAAAGAATGCAGCAATTTGCATTCTTTAATTTTTAATTTTTTTTATAAATATATATTGACATTATTACGTAACGATGATAAAATAATAATCAGAGAGATGAAAAAATAATCAAGTTTCAGGAAAGGATGAACAAAAATGGAATATAAGGTTTCAGAATTAGCAGAAAAGGCAGGTGTTACGAAAAGAACTATACACTACTACATAAGTAAAGGATTATTATTACCACCAGAAGGAAGCGGAGTAAACAGTGTATATAATGATGAACATTTAAATAGGCTACTTCTTATAAAAAAATTACAATCAGAGTATATGCCATTAAATAAAATAAGAGAATATATTTTGGAAAATCCGACAGAAGAAATAAGAGAGTATAGTTTGGAAGATACTGAAAAAAATCCAAAGTTAAAATTGCAAGAAGAAACTTCAGAGTACAATAGTGAAAAAACCAGAATATCTGGAAGCGGTAAAGAAATATACATTAGAGAAAATGTATGTGACATATTTGAAATGAATTATTCACAAGAAAATGGTGAAAAATATAAGCACATTATTGAAAATGTAAAAAAATATGTAGAAAAAATGTTAGAAGACTAGAATTATATAGAAGGGAAATAAAAAATGAGAAATGTAGATTTAAGAGAGTTGGCTCTAAAGAAAGTAAAAATAACAGGTAATGTAATAGGAAAGTTTGGAACATTTGAAATTGAACAAATGTACAAAAATAATACAAAAGAGGTTTTAGAAGTTGGATACACATTTCCAATAGTAGAAACTGCAACAGTTGTTGGATTTGAAATAAAGGTTGGAGATAAAATATTAAAAGGGAAATGCAAAGAAAAGGGCGAAGCAAAAAGAGAATACCAACAGAACATTGTTAAAGGTAACAGTGCTTACATGATGGAACAAGAAACGGCCAATATATTTAAAATATCAGTTGAAAAAATTGATAAGGACGAAGAAGTAACTGTAAAAATACAATACATAGATAAATTCGAAATTATAGACAACCAGATAGAAATATTAATACCAACACTTGTAACGCCAAGATATAAATCAAATGTTACAAACAAATTAATATATGGAAAAATTAATTATACAGTAGATTTTACTATAAATATAGACAAAACTTTAAATGTAGAAAACATAAATTGCCCAAGCCATAAAATAAACATAATAGACGAAAAAAACATAAAAGTAGAAAATTATGATTTATCAAAAGACTTTAAACTAGATATAAAATTAAAAAATGAATTATCATCAAAAGCAATTACATCGAAAACAAGAGATGGCAAAGATATGCTATATCTATCATTCATGCCAGAAATAGACGATGTATACGAAGATAGCGAAAAGGAGTATTTATTCTTAATTGATATATCTGGTTCGATGATGGGCGTTAAGCTAGAAGAAACCAAAAGAGCAGTAATCGAATGCTTAAAGCAATTAGACGAAGGAGATAAATTCAACATAATTGCGTTTGACCATGAATTTGAAGTGATGAGTGCACATGCAATAGAATATAACGAGAAAAATATGCAAGAAGCGGCAAGATATATTAACAATTTGCGCGCTGCAGGAGGTACAGAAATACTAAATCCAATAAAATTTGCACTATACGAAAATACAGAAAAAGTAATATTACTATTTACTGATGGTCAAGTTGGAAACGAAAAACAAATAATAGATTTTGTAAAAGAACATGGAAAAAACAGTAGAATATTCCCATTCGGCATAGATTCAAATGTAAACTCATATTTTATAAAACAGTTAGCCAAAGCTGGTAATGGTAAAGCAGAATTAATACAACCAAACGAAAAGATAGATGATAAAATAATAAGAACATTTGCAAGAATACAAACACCAATGGTAGAAGACATACAAGTGGATTATGGGCAAAATAAATTAGTAGATGAAATAAAAGAAGAAAACAGTCTATTTAACTACGAATTCTTTAACGTATTTGCGAAAATAGAAGAGATAAAAGACGACATAGAATTAAAAGGAAAAATTTTAGGCAAAGAATACACATGGAAAATTGCTAAAGAAGAAATAACTAACACTGATGTAGACTTAGAAGTGCTATTTGCAAAACAAGAAATAGAACGTTTAGAAGATTACATTAAAAATACATACGACTACGAAAAAATAGAAAATTACAAGAAAATGATAATAGACATAGCTGTAAAATACAATATAAATTCTGAATACACATCTTTTATAACAGTATATGAAAGAGAAAATAAGCTACTTGATGTACCTCAATATCAAGAAACAACATTAAGCAACAAGTTCATGTTTGATGCATTTGAAGGAATAGATGCAATGGATTATGAATGTGAAGAAAGCTTTTCGGGTTCAGCTCAAAGAATGTTTAATACTTCAAATTTATTTGGAGCTAGTGCTGATACTCATTCGGTAAAAGGAAGCACTAAAGGTTCAGGAGCTCTTAATATTCCAAGTTTTATGAAAAGATCTAGAGTAATAAGCCCAAAATATGAAGAAGCATTGCGTTGGGATGCAAAAAACCATGAAACAACAGAATTATTAGATGAAAAAATTAACGAATATTACGAAAAATTTATTAAGCAAGAAGAAAAATCAATATTAACGTATTTACTATATGCATTATATGATTTTAATAAAGGAGCACAAAAAATTGATTATGAAAAATTAATACAATTTTTAGAAATACACAAACAAGAAATAAGAAAATCAGAATTATATATGCAATTAATCTGTAGATATTATAAAGACATGGAAATAAATTTTATCGGCAATCGAGAAAAATTATTAAACATTATCGACGAAGATTACAAAAAATTAATTTTAACAAATGCAAAAATAAAATTATATAAAAGTGTAATAACAGAAAAAGAAGTAGAGCAAATTATAAAAGAAAACAAAATATCAGAAAACATAGATAACGTAATTTGGTATTTATATAGCAAAATGGTTATACATTTTTAGAAAAAGTGATATAATGTTGAAAAATTGGAAAGGAAAAAACTATGGAAACAACAGTATATCTAATAAGACATTCAGTAAGACTTAACATGAAAAACAACATAGAAAGTTACAATACGACTCAGGAAAGCCTAATAAAAAATGAAAAAATAATACTAAGCGTTACAGGAGAAAGAAGAGCAGAAAAGTTAAGCAACGAAAGAGAACTGCAAAACATAGATGTAGTGTACGCAAGCAACTGCGTAAGAACGTTGCAAACAGCAAAATATTTAATGGAGAAACAAAATCTTAAGGCAAATCTTGATGAAAGACTAGACGAAAGAAGAACCGGAAAACCAAATGACAAAGAATATCCAGATTGGTACACAAGACAATTCAAAGATGAAAACTTCAAAACAGAAGGCGGAGAAAGTCAAAAAGATGTAAGAGAAAGAATGGAATCAGTATTCAATGAAATTGTAGAAAAAAATAAAGGCAAAAGGATTGCAATTTTTACACATGGAAATGCCATGACCTTTCTACTCATGAAATGGTGCAAAGTAGAAAACGTAACTCCAAACAAAGAAATAACACTAAGCTACAATGGAAAAATCATCTTTAACAAAAGACTAAATTCACCTGAGGTATTCAAGTTGACATTAGATGAAGAAAATAATGTAAAAAATGTAGAAAACATAGAATTTGCAGACTTAGAATTTGATGATTTTAATATATAAAAATTGAAATGAAAATTATATACTGAAAGTATAAATAAATCCAAAACTAAATAATTTAAACGAGTATATAGAACAATATGTGGAAAGTTGCCAAAAACTTTCTGATATACTTGTAAGATAAAATGAAAGTTTTTACTGGAGCTAAAAAATAAACTAAATATTAAAAGGCTGAGCTTAATTTTGCTCAGTCTTTTCTCCTAAATCTTGCGTAAATCTTAACAAATATCCATCTGGGTCTTGAATTAAAAACTCTTTATTTCCTAACATTTTATCATCGTGTCTATACCAATTTTCCTCGATATCAAAAGCAATTACGTAATTATTTTTTTTGAAGTTATTATATATTTCATCAAGGTCGTCAACTTCTAATTGAAAGTTAATTCCATTGCCAAAAGGGTATTTCAATTCTCCGACATCCCACTTATCATTATCAGACAATTCTTGTAGCATAAATTGAATATTACCCAAAGATATGAATGCAAATTTATCCTCAGGTCTATCATATTCAACTTTAAAACCAGCCATTTTATAAAATTTTAAGCTATCTTCCAAATTAGTTACAGATAACTCTGGAATATTTTTATTCCAATTTATATAATCTTTAGGCCTTAGAATTATACTTTCAAAATATTGCTCTTGAAAGTCAGTCAATACTTTAATTTCTTCATTAGTAAAAGTTTTATTTTCTGGAACAACAACTAATTTATCGTCATTGTCATTTGTCCTATGAATTATTGCAATGCACTTTCCAGTAAAAGTTTCTAATGGTTCATAAATTCCTAAAACATAAGAATCTAATTCTTCGCCATCACCACTTATAGTATTAGGAACATAACCGTAATTTAATGGATAAATAAATCCGTGCTTTGGATGCTTGCTACCCATAGGCCTGTCAATTTTTATTGTTACGATTTTATTTAAATATTTTAGATTATTCATGGTTATTCTCCTAACTTTATATTTTTAATAATAATAGATTCTTCATTTTCACCAATAAATTCAACAGAAACTTTATTGATAACAGTTGTAAATTCATAATTGAAATCAGAGAAATCTTTTAAACCATCGGCTTGACCAAGTGTTATATGAGGATTTACTAAATTTGCCAATCTATCATATTTATTTCTAATTTCATTAATTATATCTATATTGTCAAACTTAGGAAAAATTAATATGTCTCGTTTACCAATATTATTATACATTTGAAGACCTCCTGATATTCTATCGTATTTAATATTACCATAAATTATTGTGGGATTGCAACTGACGGAGAGAAGAGAATGGATTGTTAATAATAATTCAAAATGTAAAATATTTATTAATCTCTTAAAAAAATAAAATGGATTGGATATATAAGCTTTTATACTGTAAATGAAAAAAGTGAATAATATTAAAGAATCATGAAAATAGAATGGACTAAAATTGCTATATTTTCTCATAACCCAAAGGTTGTAAGTTCGAGTATATCTCCCGCAACCAGATTTATCAAGAAATTCAAAGTTCCTTGATTTTTTTGTTTTTGAGAAAAACGGCGGAAATCTTGGAGGAATATTAGTAAAATTAAAAAAGCGTGATATAATAGGAAAAAACATAAATTGAGGTGAGCTAGATGAGAAAATATTTTGATCAAAAATTTAAAACAAAATTTTCAAAACAGACAATGGCAGGTAAAGAAGGATTCCAGTGGGTAATTGGAGAGATGGAAAATGAATTTGAATATCCTGAATGTGACAGTAATAATTTTGATGAGTTTTTTTCAATGTTGGCAAAATTTAATCAACACATAAATTATTTTATTAGGATATATGAAATTGATAAGAAAGAACTAAAAATAGAAAATAAATTTGTAACTGTACTTAGTGATATTGCAAGATTTGCAATAAAAAATAAAACCATAACTCAGGTAATGAAAAATAACGATTATAAAAATTTTTCAATGTTATATTTATTAGGGTTAATTGCTGGATTTGTACAAAAGACAAGAATAAATGGTGCTTATGATTTTGGTATGTTTATTTTTTATAATTGGTTTGAATTGCATAAAATAAAAAATATGTCTAAAAAAAATAGAAACGATATAGAAAAGCTTTTAAAAAATCTAACGATAACTGAAAAAAAGAAAATTACAGATATATATTCAAAGAATTTTAATGAAACAATAGTAGGATATAATAAAAGAAACTTGACAGGGTTAAAAAAATATACTCAATTATTTAACAATTTTGGATATAAAAAAAATCAATTTTGTACTTGGCAAGAAGATTATATTTTAAAAATGTCAAAGTTAAGTTTTTCTATTTCAGAGATAATACCTCAATTTTCTTCTAGAACATGGAAAATTCCAAATTACGATTTATGGGATGAACAAGTTATAAATAACATGAAAAACTTTTTCGAAAAAAGTGATGATGCATTAATGATTTTAGAAGTTATTGACTATAGATTACACAATAAAAATATCGGAACAACTACGCAAAAAATAGTATTTGATCAAGTTTTGAATAGAATTAAAAACCAAGATAGAAGATATGATTTTGATAATATATGGTTTTATATTTTAATTAAACAGATGAAGGAAAAAAATAATTATATTACTAAAAATATCAACCAAATATATATTGAATTAAAGAAAAAAAGAAATATACAAATAATACTATTTTTAAAAGAAAAAGGTTTTAAAATTGATAAAGAGTTACAAAAGAAAATAGATAAATACTATATAAAGCAAATAAAAGCAATTGAGCAAATTGAAAACTTATATACATTTACTGAATTATTGAAAAACGAATACATAAAAAAGAATATTAATTTAGAAATAGTAACTATGGTTATGAAAATTTTCTTCAATTTAATAAGTAAGAATGATAAAGATATTATGATATCTAATTCTTTTTATTATATTATTAACTTTCTTATAGCTGCTAAATCTAAAGCAAACAATGAAATAATTAATGAATATATATTTAAAGTATTAAAATTATGGAATGAAAAGTATTTTGAAAAAATGCAATCTCAAATGCAAAAATTTGAATATTCTACTACTGTTAAAAAAGAGCAAATAGAAGAATATAATCAGTATTTTACTCAATATCCTTTGGCTTGCTTTAGAAATAATTTTTCATGGAAGGAACAAAACATTTTAGCTCAGATGTCAACATCATCTGAATTTGCAATTAGTATGTTGTTTAAGGAGAATACAATATATATTGATAAGTTTGTGCCATATATTAAAAAGATAGACTTAAGCCAAAAAGATTCATTTGATAATATTGTTTGTAAGTATCTAGATGATATACAAATAAAATATGCTGAACAATTATTAAATTCTAATATTGAGCCAGTTGCTTATTTGCGATCAATATATGAAAGCTATTCATTGACGCTTTCTACATTTATAACTACTATAAATGAAAATAATTACAAAAAGATGTATAAAGATATAGAAGATGGATTTTTGAAATATGGTTTGTTACCATATCCTGATAGAGTTAGTGTGGCACATATAACACAACTAATACCATTAGTAGAATTGTTAATTAGAGAATTGGGAATAAAGAATAACATTATTCCATTTAAAGAAAAAGAACAGCAAATTCATGTAATGAAGGATTCAAGTACAATTTTGTTGAGCATTATAAGAAAAAAATTTAAAAAGAGTAATAATTTTGAAAATATGGGGATTTACTTATATTTATACAATTATTTGTATAATAATAATTCATTAAATATAAGAAATGAATTAATTCATGCAAGACAATATTTAGATAGTGAAGGACAGATGAATTTTGCATTTAGGGCACTAATAATCGGAATATTTTGGGGATCAATTGAATTATATATTTAATAAAAATAGACGGGATCAGAATATTGAATCTCGTCTTTCTTATTAGAAACAGTCTCGGTTGTCCCATTATTACAATCTTCATCAAGTAAATATTCATAAGTAACACCATAGAAGTCTTTTAGCATTTTTAATTGAACTGTACTTGGAATTCTATCTAAGGAATCATTCTCATAATTTCTTATTGATTGAATGCCAATTCCAAGTTCATCAGCCAATGCTTGTTGAGTCAATCCTTTTTCTTCTCTTAATTCTCATAACTCTAAGGCGAGTTTGAAATGATTTTACTTTACAATTTTGATTTAATCGTTACAGCTTGAGTGGTTGTAGCGATTTTTTCTATTCCTCAATTAGTTAACAATAATGACTAAAAATAGGCATTTTATGTGAAATTGGGGAAAAGTTGGGGAATAAAATCTCCCAAAACGTTTATATTTCTAATAAAAATCCAGTAAAAGACTATGGAAAACCTAATTTTATAAATAGTAGTCTTTTACAGAACACACATAATCGTTAGAACAAAATCAAAAATTTTGACAACGATTTATTTTTATCGTGAAAAGTCTAATGACTTTAGTGAAATCTGAAAAAAGATTTTAGACTAATTTTTGTTGTGGTAGTAGCAAGTTTTCTAAAGCATTTCCTGCATTTCTATTATGAGAAATAATAGGATGCACATAGAAATTAAATGTTGTTGTAATTTGTGCATGTCCCAGTCTTGCTGCTACAACTGCTACATCAATATTTTGTGATATTAGAAGTGTAGCATTTGTGTGTCTTAATCCGTGAAAATTAATTACAGGTAGTCCTATTTTACCAACATATTTTACAAACCATTTGCTTATTGTAGAAGGGTGCATAGGTTTGCCATCAGATTGTACAAATAACCTATTAGAATCAGTCCATAATTCGCCATAAAACAATTTTTGTTCATCATACCATAACTTATATTGCTCAAGTAGAGAAACAACGAAATCTGGAATTGCAACTTCTCTGATAGAACTTTCTGTTTTAGGTGTTTTGGTAAATACACCTTTGTCAGCTAAATATTGACTAGAACGATTTATACTAACAATTCCTGTTTTTAAATCAATATCTTGCCATTCTAATCCCATTAATTCCCCTAAACGAACACCAGTAAATATTGTAAGAATGATTGCAACTTTATATTTTATTTGATCTTCACCAAGTAAGGATAGATTGTGTAATAATATTTTACATTGCTCATCATCATAGTATCTTCTTTTTGGCTTTCTTGCTTTTGGTGGTTGAACACGTTCAGCAGGATTAGATATAATTAGTTGCCAATATACTGCTTTGTGAAGCATTGCTCTTAATAATCTGTGATGTTCTAATATTGTTTTACCAGATAAAGGCTTTAATGTTTTCTTACCATTATTGCCTTTTTTTCTAACTAACTGAGTATCTCTACTAAGTAAATCATAAAAATGCATGATGTCAGTTGGTTTGATTTTGTTAATATAGAAATGTCCAAAGTAGGGTAGAAGTCTTGTCTCTAATATTCTACAATATCTCTTGTATGTTGATGGTGCTAGTTCTTTTGATGCATAGTCTCTTTTCCATATTTCTGTGAATTCAGAAAATTTTAATGATTTACCTTCTACAAACATTCCATTTTGAACATCAGCCACGAATTTTGCTAGTTCTATTTCTGCTTCTTTTTTGGTTCCGTGTATTGTTTTGGTTTTCTTTATAGGTTTTCCTTGCAAGTCGTATCCTGCAAGACATACTAGTCTGTAACTATTTTTTCCTCTTTTTTCAATACTCCCAGCCATTACCTTTTTCACCTCCTTTCAGGCATAACTATGGGTGGGAGAGGAGAATACACATGTTAACAATACGAATTATACAATAAATGATAACAAATTGCAATAAATAATAAAAAGAAAATATAAATTTTATATGTAAAAAATATCAAAAAATGTCGAAATAAAAATTGAATAAAATATTGAAAAAAAATGCAATATATTATAAAATATTCATAACATATAGTGGAGGGATTAAAATGTCAAGAAATAGGGCAATAACAAATAATACATTATTTAACGAAATTATTAGAATTGATTTTTACAAAATAAAAGATATTGATAATATGGCTGAAAAAATAAATGAATTATTATCAAAAGAAAAATATACTTTTAAGACAACAGACATTAGAAATGTTAATATAAATATAGATGATCCAGAAACTTTATTTACTCAAGAATTAATAAAAAGTAATATAACAAGTAATATTAATACAACAAAAAACTACGAATATATATCAGAAAATGAAAATCACAAATTTATATTGAATGAATACTTTATTATTTTTGAAAAAAATAATTTTTCTTCATATGGTAAAATGGAGACTTATTTAGAAACGTTAAAAAAGATTGTTGATATCATAATAAGTGAACCAGAAATGAAAATATCTAGAGTGGGAATTAGAAAAATGAATCAACTATTTTTGGGAAAGATTGAAACAATAGAAAAATATTTTAATATTATTATTCCAAAAAAAGATTATAAAAATATAGATGAATATGCAATAACTCAAAAAAATCTTGATAATGAAGGTAGTTATTCTTCAAATATCATGATGAATTTAAAAAGAGGTAAGGGAAATATTAATTTTAACCAGACTCAAATAGAAATGTTTAGATTTATTTGGGATATTGATTGTTATAAGAGAAATGTTGAATCACAAAAAATAATTGAAGAGATAACTAATTTAAATAATCATCTGTTTGAAAGATATAACGATGTGCTAACAGATGAGTTATATAGAATATTAGAAAATAAAGAAATTAACATGGATGAATTGATAAAGTTAGATATATATGGAGGAATTAATAAAAATGGTTAATGTACAATTTTCTTCTAATAATGCGAACAATACAATCAAAATTGATAATTATATTGAAAGACATAAAATACAGATATCAAATAATTTTAAATGTAATAATAGTGCAGATAATAAGGTGAAAACAAAAAAAAGTATTGTTGTACTGGGAGATAGAGCTAAATTATGGGATTAATAAAAGTTCCCGATGAAGTAGAATTAAAAGATTTATTTATTGATATACATTGTATTGGAAAGAATCCACAAGGTGAGGGAATTGTTTTTGTAGTTAGAAAAAATAATTATGTGATTTATAGTGCTATAATTGATCAAAATATAGACAAGAAATTTTTAAAAAATAAGGGAATTGAAAAATTGGATTTAATATGTTGGACTCATCCGCATGATGATCATACTGAAGGATTAAAAGATACAATAAATAAGTATACTAGTTCAAAAACGAAGATTTTAGTTCCAAATGGAATATCAGACTTTAGAAAATATATGTCAAAGAAATGTAAATCTGCATACAGACCAATAAGAAGAATAAATCGACGAAATAGTAAAAAAAACGGGGAATATGTAGAAGTTAATAGCTATACTGTTATGGAATATACATATGTTGATAAAAGTGGTAAAAATTTAAATATAAAAATAAATTCTTTAGCTCCTATTTCAAGTAGAATTAATAACATTAGAAATAATAAGAATAGTAATTTAAATGAATTGAGTGTTTGTTTATTAATCAGTGTAAATGATATATGTTTTTTGTTTGCGAGTGATATATATAATAATGTGATTAATGATATGAGTATAGATGTAGAAAAATTTAAGAATATTATTTATTATAAAATACCACATCATGGTTCAGAAAAATCAAATTATCTATTGGATAGCATTCCATTGAGTGACAATAATAGAATTGCTGTTTCAACTATATATAAAAATAACGGTCAAGATAAAACACCGAGTATTAATTTATTAAATAAATACATAGAAAAAGGGATAAAAGTGTATTGTACAAGTGAAAGTTATATGAAAAATACAGAAGAAAGGTATAATTTTGGGATTGTATCTATAAGAATTCAGATGGAGAATACTATGCAAGAAAAAGCTCTTAAATGGGATATTAAATTTGAGGGAGAGGCAACTGAAGTTGAAAAAATACAGGAAAAAAGAGTATTTAATGTCAAATAAAAAATAAATAGCAAAAAGAAATGCTATTTATTTTTTTATTTATCCTGTGAATCAACCCATTTAGCAAATTCTTCGTTAGAAATTTTTCCATCGCAAACATCTTTATACATTTGTTTTCCAATTTTTCGATATTGTTTTAGATTATTTTGATACATCTCTATTTCAGGGTTTCGAGATGCACGGAGCTGTTTTCTACTTCCAATTTTTCTATATTTATCATACGTAGAGTCATTTTCTGATTTTCTTTTTTGATATTCTTTATTTCCAATATCTTTACAAGTTACATATTCGGCTACTTGTCTGTCGCAATAAGAAATATTTTTTTTATGAGTTATAAAATATCTTCCACAATTACCACATATTTTTATATACACGCTATTTACAGAAACTACATTGAATAATGTAATATAAAAGCTAGTAAATAAGTTATTCGTTTCAAATCGATTAAGATTAACAAGCTTTCTTCCACTTGGATCTGCTTCTCCAATAGCATCAATTAAATTATTTATATTTTCTAACTTAGCATCTTCAGGTTTAAAAGGAAATTGCAAATATTGATAATCTAATATATCTACTGAATGAAAATCTTTCTTGAACTCGGAAAATACATTTGGATATATTTGATTATATAAGTAAAAGATTTGTTTGTGAGTTAAATGTTTCATATCAATAGGATTATCAATGTCATAAACAAAATTAATACATTGTTTGAATAAACTTTGATAATATATTAAGTTTTCTTTTTCTTCATTATAATATTTCCTAGCTATTTCAATAATTTCATCTATAGGATACAAAGTATCTAATTTAATATAGTTAATGTCTTTTTCATCTAATTTATCTATAAAATAATCAAAGAAATTTATAAAAAATAATAAATAATCGTTAAATACATTAAAGTCATAGCTTATAAAATCTAATAGGGCAAGGTCGTAATGCTCAATTGATGTTGTTGGTTCAAATACAATATAACCATCCAACTCTTCTATATTATGACGAAAAGATAGAGGAATAGGGTTAACTCTTGTTTGTGTATTTGCCAATATTTTCAATCTACTTAATATCTCTTGCTTTCTTGATTCTGAGGGAACATTTTCAAGTTCTAAAATTAATTCTCCGAATTCCTCATCATACCAATCATCCTTAAAATTAGATAAATACCTATTATTATTTTTATTAACAAGTGTACGCATATAAGAACCAGAAGTGTGAATAAAAATCTGTGAAAAGTATGAAGGTTCAAAAGATATTTTTATTGTATTTTTTCTTTCCATATAAAATCCTTTCTGTCAACAAATTATAAAAAGACCAAAAGTCTCCTTTTGATAACAAAATTTAATCAATTTAATAGAATTTTATCATAAATCGTGTTAATATACAATCAGTTAACAACAAAAAACAGACAAAACTTGTTAACTAAACTTTATAGTCTAAAAAACTTAAAGGAAGGAGGAATATGCATGGAATTACAAAAAGTTCAAAGAACTACACTAACAATGAAAGAAGCAGCAGAGTATTTAGGAATATCTTATTGGTTAATTAATCAATTAGTAAGAAGAAAACAAATACCATGCTCAAAAGTTGGTGGAAAATTTCTATTTAGAATTCAAGTATTAGACGAATATCTAAGTAGAAAAGAAAAAGAATCAATTAAATATTAATTGAAAGAAAGCGAGGAAAGGAGGCTATGTATGAAATACCGTGGTTTAAAACAGAAACTACAATATTTTCAAACAGGAAAATTCAAATAATTCTAAAACTTCCAGAAGGAGACACTTATTTTAGAGTGTGGATTCAATTAATTGCATTAGCAGTTGAATGTAATAATAGAGGAAGATTAGAAATAGGAGAAAATAATCCAATGACAATTCAAAATTTTTCAAAGATTATGGGAAAATCTAATAAAAAAATTGAAAAAATTTTGAAAAAGTTTCTAGAATTAGAAATGTTAAAAAAAGAAGGGGAAACATTTCTAATAAAAAATTGGGACAAGTATCAAAGTATTGAAAAGTATGAAAAATATCAAATGCAAAACAGAGAAAGACAAAGGAAATATCGTGAAAAGCATAAAAGTGAAATTGAAAAAAGTAACGTTATCAAAATGTTAGATAACGAAGAAGAAAAGAATACAAAAGATATAGAAAATAAAAAAGAAGAAAATATAAGAGAGGAGAATGAAAATGGATTTAGGCAATACAAAATTTAATGAAATTATTCACAAAGAGTTCAAAAGATGTGAATTTTGTAATAAAGAATTAACACCAATAGGACTTGATTATTTATATGCTAATATTTCTCCAGATTCAATTAAATACGAAAGATGTGATTGTAATAAGGCACAAGAGTATTGGAAAAGAAGAGATGAGCAAGAATATGAAATTCAGAAAAGAAAACATTTTAGGGACGTTATAAACAAACTATACAAACAGAACTATAATGAAAGAAAATTTCAAAATCTGAACTTTGAAAATTTTAATATTAATTCTGGAAATGAAATAGCAGTAAAAGTTGCTAAAGATTATACAAGCAAATGTATAACAAAAATACAAACTAAAGGACTGATAATAACAGGCGAGTCAGGACTTGGAAAAACACATTTAGCAGCATCAATTGCTAACAAATTAATTGAAAATGATAAGATTGTATTAATGGGAAGATTAACGACTTTACTAGACATGATTAAGGAAACTTTTAGAGATAATACAAAGTCAGAAAATGAATTAATAGAGCTATATTCAAATGTAGATATGATAATAATTGATGATCTTGGAACAGAGAAAATAAGTCAGTGGGCATTAGAAAAATTATATACAATAATTCAAAATAGAAATGAAAAAGGATTACCAATAATAATTACAACTAGGTTTGATAAACAAGGATTAATAGAAAGATTTAGTCAAAGTCAAGATGAACAATTAGTAGATGCAATAATATCAAAATTGTATCAAATGTGTTATGGAATAACACTAAAAAATATAAAAGAAAAAGCTAGCATAAGCGACCAAACTAAATGCTAACTTAAATGATTGTAACTATATTTTAATACAGAAATTTAAAAAAGTAAATAGAAAAAAGAAAGGAATTGATAATATGAAAGTTTATAAAGAATATAAAGAAATTGAAGTAAAAGATATAAAAGGAGTTAAAGCAAATGCAATATGTAGCATAAATTTAGAAAAAGTTTGTAGATATATGGAGGTAATAAAAAAAGAAGGAATTAAGAAACCATTTGAAGTTATTCAAAAAGAGAATGGGTACTATGTTCTAGATGGTGGAATAAGATTATTAGGAGCAAAAGTACTAGGATATGACAAAGTTCCATGCTTAATAAGAGATACAAAACAAGAAATTTTATTAAGAAAATTAAATAAAATTTTTCGATTAGAAAACGAAAATTATGAAATAAAAAGTGACATAAATGATGAGAAATGTTTGAAACCTTGTAGAAAAAATTATTATAAATTAAATATTTTATAATTAAAAAATAATACGAAAAGTACTTGGATTTTGATTTGAAAAGTCCAAGTATTTTTCAAAGTATAGAGTGTATTTGATAGAAAAAAGTAATAATTTTAATACTAAAAAAGAGAATATTGTTGTCCTAACAAGCAATGAATTTCGATAGCTCGAAATTCTAAATGGGAAAATTCCCCAATCCCCTTTTTAAATGAGAGGAGAGAGCGAATGGCAACAACAAAAATATGGAAAGTACAAAAGAGATTAGATAAAGTAATTAACTATGCAACAAATGAAGAAAAGACAAAAAACAATTATAGCGAATATGGAATGGATGAGTTTGATAGTATTAGGCAAGTAATGACTTATGTAACTAATCCAGATAAAACAGAAAAACAATTTTATACTACAGGAATAAATTGTGAAGTAAAAGATGCAGTTAAGCAAATGCAGTTTGTAAAAACATTATATGGAAAAGAAAATGGCATATTAGCATTTCATGCTTATCAATCTTTTAATGAAGGAGAATTTACTCCAGAAATTGCTCATGAAATTGGAGTAAAACTTGCAAATGAGATGTGGGGAGATAGATTTCAAGTTGTAGTATCTACTCACTTGAATACTGGGCATCTTCATAATCATTTTGTGATTAATTCAGTTTCATTTAAAGATGGGAAAAAGTATTATAGTAATTTGACTAATACAGCATTATTAAGAAAAACATCAGATGAAATATGTGAAGAATATGGATTAAGTGTTTTAAAAGAAAAGACATGTAAATCAGGAATTAACTTTGAAAATTTTTATAAAAAATCTATGAGAGATTCAGACTATTATAAATTCGCAAAAGAAGATATAGATTATGCAATAAAACATTCATATACTCTAAAACAATTTCAACAAATGTTAGTATCAATGGGATATAACTATTATTATAGAGCAGATAAATTAAGTGTTAGAAGAGAACCATATAGAAGAAATATAAGAGTTGAAAGAGCTTTTGGAGAAGAGTATTCATTGGAAAATATAAAAAGAAGAATATTAGAAAATGACTATATAAAACAAGAAAGAATAATTCCTTATAAGGTGATAGGGCATAGACATTTTATAACAAGAGATAGAATAAGAAAGAAATACAAACCTAAGGGAATTGTGGCTTTACATTACTACTATAGATATTTACTAAAGTTATATACCAAAAAGAATATACAATATAAATTGACTCCTGAAATGAGGGCAGAAGTCCAAAAGATGGATGAGTATTCGGAAAGAATTAGATTTTTATGCAAGTATAAGATTGAGACTATGAGCGATGTTGATAATATTAAAGAACAGAAAAAGGAAGAATTGCAGAAAATTTTGAATATTAGGAATAGACTGTATTATAAGAGACAAAAGTTAGATAGTGAAATTGAAAAAGATGGTGTTACTAAAGAAATAATTGATGTTACTTCTGTTTTAACAAAAGTTAGGAAAGAGATTAGGTTGTGTGATGAAATTTATGATAAAGTGCCAAAGATGAAAGAACAAATAAGAGAACTAGATGAGAAAGAAAAGCAGAAGATAAAAGAAAAAGAGAGTAAATTAAAAAAGAAGAAAGATAGAAGATATGAAAGATAGGGCTGGTACAGAAATGTATCAGTTTCAGTTTGCCAACATTTTTCTGCCGTTTTATGTGGATAAAACATTATTCAACAACGATTTCCTTGAAATATTCAAGAATTTCTTGAAATAAAAAAACAAAAATGATAGAATAATGTCGAAACCAAAATTTAAAGTTGGGGGCAATAGATGGAAATAAGTTATGATAAACTATGGAAATTAATGATAGACAAAAAGATAAATAAAACTCAATTATCTGAAAAAGCTGGAATAACTACAAATGCAATGGCTAAACTTGGTAAGAATGAATCAGTACAAATAGAAATATTAGTTAAAATTTGTAAAGTCTTGGAATGTAACATTGAAGATATTGCAGAATTAAAAAAAGAGGGGGAAAAATAAAATGATTAAAGAAATGACAGAGGATGAAGTAAGAGATTTAGCTGGTAAAATTTTAAAGTTTAAAAATACAGATAAAGTTCAATCAGGAGTTGGACAATTAACTTCATTTAATCAATTAGGGTTTAATGGAATAAAAGATAGACCAGATGGATGGTACCTTCCTAAGAATGTTGAAGAACCTGCCATCATATTAGAAACAAAGAATTCAAATCAAAAATTAGAAAACTTTTTGGATGAAGTAATTAAAAATTGTGATATTGTTTCAACAAAATATAATAAAGTAATAGGTATTTTATATAATGGTATAGATGTAATTGTTTTAAAAAATAATGAAGTAATAGAAGCTGTGGATACACTACAAAATAAAGATTATTATTTGTCATTATTTAAAGTAAATAAAATAGATAAACAAAAAATATATGGATTAACTAAAAAAATTAATGATTGTCTTCATACAGAATTTGGAATTAAAAATTTATATCATAGAATGATTTTTACAGCTTGTGCTTTAGTTGCTAAAAGGTATGGGGCTATGTTAATAAAAGGTATGAATTATCCTACATTTCATACATTAATACATTCAACATTGTCAAAATCGCTAGAAGATAATAGAAGACAAAATCAAAAATTGGATATATTGCTTGAAGTTTATTCAGAAATTAAGATGAACTCAACTGAAAATCAAGAAGCAATTGATAATTTTATTGAATGGGTTTCTGAAATATCTGAGTGTGTAAACTCGGATTATTGGAATGGTGAAGATGTAATGGGAATTTTTTTCAATGAATTTAATAGATATAAAAAGAAATCAGAAAGTGGACAAGTGTTCACACCAGAGCATATTACCTCGCTTATGTATAGATTGATAGATGTACATCAAGATGATAGAGTGTTAGATGCAGCTTGTGGTTCAGGTGGATTTTTAGTTAAATCTATGAGTAATATGATTAAAGAATCTGGTGGAATTCAAACTGATAAAGCTAAAAAGATAAAAAGTCAACAACTATTTGGTATAGAATTTGATAGAGAGATCTTTGCTTTAGCTTGTGCTAATATGTTAATACATAAGGATGGCAAAACTAATTTGGAACAATTAGATAGTAGAACTCTTAAAGCAGGTGAATGGATGAGAGAAAAGAAAATTACTAAAGTTCTAATGAATCCTCCATTTGAGAGAAAATACGGGTGCTTAAAAATAGTTGAAAATGTTTTAGATAATGTTCCTCAACATACAATGTGTGCATTTATTTTACCAGATAAAAAATTAGAAAAAGATAATAGTGCTTCTATATTAAAACATCATCAATTACAAAAAATAGTTAAATTACCTGAAAAAGTATTTTCAGAAGGGGTAACAACATCAGTATTTATTTTTGAAGCAGGAATACCTCAAAATAATAAGGAAATATTTGCTTGTTATATAGAAGATGATGGATTAGAAACAGTAAAAAATCAAGGTAGACATGATATAAAAGACAGATGGCAAGAAATAGAAGATAGATTTGTAGATGTAGTTCATAAACAAAATGGCGATGATACAATTCAATGGATTAATCCAAATGAGCACTTAAGTTATCAAATGCCAGAAAAAGAATTTGAAATATATGAAGAAGATTTTTCAAAAACTATGATGGATTATATTATGTACCAAGAAGGAATTGATGCAAAAGAATTTTCAGATAAATTAATAGAAAAGGTAATGTATTCAAGTTGTGTTGCTGAAGATGGTGAAGACTATGTTATTACATTAAAAGGTGATAACAAAGATGAAAAATAAGATTGATATAAAAAAATGGAAAGAATTTAAAATTGGTGATTTATTTGATATTCACCCAACAAAATCATATAAAATGAACAATAGTTCTTTAATGACAGAAGACGGAATTAATCCAGTTGTAGTTAATTCATGTTATAATAATGGGATTGGTGGATATACAAATTATGAGTGCACTGAAAGTGGAAATATGATTACCTTTAGTGATACAACGTCTGCTGATTCAATATTTTATCAAAAGAATAGCTTTGTTGGTTATCCTCATGTGCAAGGAATGTATCCAATTGGAGAATACAAAGACAAATGGAGTGAATATATTTATCTATTTTTTGTAACATTATTTAGAGAAAAAGCTATCGATTTGAATTATGATTATGTTAATAAATTTACAAGGGAATCTGCAAAGGAAATAATGATAAAACTTCCAGTAGATAACAAAAATAATCCGGATTGGAAATATATGAAAGAATATATGAAAAATATTGAAGATAAATCAAGAAAGGCAATAAAGAAATTAAATAACTGTGGAGACGATACACCCCCAATTGATATTACGGAATGGAGAGAATTTCATTTATATGATATTTTTGATATAGATTCAGGTTCAAAAATGGATAGAATAGCGATGAAATTTGATAATCCTACTATAAATTTTGTTGGAAGATCAGGAATTAATAATGGAGTTACTACTGTTGTAGATGAAGTTAAAGAATATTTACCGTATAAAGCTGGTAATTTAACATTAGCACTAGGTGGTGCATATTTAGGTTCTTGTTTTGTACAGAAAAAAGATTTTTATACAAGCCAAAATGTTGTAGTTTTAATTCCTAAAGAAGATATTTCATTTTATGCAAAAGAATTTATATGTGCAGTTATTTTTAAAGAAGGAAATACTCATTATAAAGCTTTTATTGATGAATTAAACAGACATATAAAAACGGATTTTGTAATAAAACTTCCAATCGATTCTTGTGGAAAACCTAATTATGAATATATGGATAAATATATGATTGAATTATTAAATAAAACTAAAAATAAATTAAATTATTTAAATAATATTTAGTTAACTTAATTATAAATAAGAAAGGAGAGCAAAATGGCAATTGGAAAATTAGAAGAAGTAGATATTAGGGAATTGTGGAAGCATGAACAATACGATTTTTCAGAATGGTTATCTAAAAAAGAAAATATAGAAAATTTGAATGATATATTAGGATTAACTCTTGTTGATATAAGCAAAGAAACTTATGTTGGTGCGTATAGATGTGATTTGTTTGCCAAAGATGAAACAACAGGAATAAAAGTTATAATTGAAAATCAATTGGAAATGTCTAATCATGATCATTTAGGAAAAATAATTACATATGCGTCTGGATTAGATGCTAAAGTTGTTGTTTGGATTGTAAAAGAAGCAAGGGAAGAACATAGAAGTGCTATAGAATGGTTAAACAATAATACAAATAGTAATATTAATTTCTTCTTAATAGAAATTCATGCATATAAAATAGGAAATTCAGATAATGCACCTATGTTCCAAGTTATAGAACAACCTAATGATTTTATTAAAAATAATAAATCTATTAATAGCAGTGATACAATGAATAAATCACAATCACAAAGAGTAGAATTTTGGAATCAATTTAATAATGTTCTTGTTGAAAGAGGAAAACCTTTTAATGTCAGAAAAGCCACAACAGATCATTGGTATAATGTAGCAATAGGAACTAGTGATGCTCATATAGATATTACATTAGTCAATAAAGATTCAGTAATAGGAGTAGAATTATATATAACAGATAATAAAGATTTGTTTGATAAGCTATATCAAAAGAAAGATGAAATAGAATCTGATTTAGGATTTAAATTAGACTGGAGAAGACTAAATAATAGTAAAGCTTCAAGAATAGTTACTTTTATAAAAGGTTTGAATTTTGATAACCATAGTAACTATAATGAATTAATGAATAAAACAATTGATTTAGCTGTTTTAATGAGAGATACATTTAAGAAATATATAAATTAATAATATATAAGAAAAGTAAAATATGAATGTTAATAATACAGGAATATTTTGCTTTTTTTGATATAAACATACAAAGTTCGACAAGATTTGCAAATAAAAAATGATATAGTAAAAATAAGGAGAAAAAAATGTACGAAAAGATAGTAAACTTTTTTGAAAGTAATCTATGTATAGAAAATATTTATTTTAGAAAAAAATATAAATTATGGATATTTAGTATTATTGCAATGGTATTATTAGAATTAATGTGTAACTTTATATTAACAAAAATATTTAATAACATATGGATAAGCATAATTCTAATTCTATTTAGTGATTTATTAATTACATCTATTATTTTATTTTTTGCATATGTTTTACCTATAAATAAAATATATAAATATAAATTTAATGAAAATACAAAATTGGATTTAGTAGGATTGTTAATGAAAGAGGAAAGATTAAGTTTATATAGAGAAAAAGAGATTAAAGAAATGCAATTTTTTCTAAAGAAAAAATTTAAAATGAATAATATAGAAAGTATTAACACTATTATAGATATGATAAATGAAGAAATAAAAGAGAAATATGTAAAAAAGAATTTTGTGGAAAAATATTTTAATAATACTATTTTACCAATTATAATTTTGATTTTAACTATTTATTTTACTAATACAAATGAACAAAATTTAGCCAATATATTAATGTTAACAATTATATCTATAATTCCAATAATTTTGACCGGAAATTTTTTAAATAAATTTAAAAATATAAATATTACACCTGTAAATAAAAAAGAAAATTTATTAGAGTTAAAAAGAGTTTTAATGGATATAAAAATAACAATGCAAAATAAATGAAAAAAGGATGAGAGTAATGTATAAAAATAAAAACATGGTATTCTTTTTCGATGAGTCTTTTCATAGTAGAAAAATAAATAATAAAACAATAGAAGATAAAGAATTTTTTGACAATTATGTTATGACAGGAATTGGATGTTTAAAAAGAGATTTGCATAAAAATGAAATTTTATATGCTCAATTTGAAGAAAGATTTAAAAAATTGTTTTCTATTAATGAAAATGATGAGTTAAAAAGTAAAATAGTAAAAAAAGAGCAATATAAATATGGTATTAAATCTTTTAATAAAAAGTCATTAGAATTATATAAAGATTTTTGGAAATTAATGAATAAAAGTGATTATATATATTATATTTGTGTTGTAAGTAAATTAGAATATATATTAACTCAATTTAATTATAATATTTGGAGAGTAAGAGATTATAGTTCTTTTGTATATTCAATAGTAAAAGCAGTAAATGTATATAGACCTAAAGAAGTGTTAAAAGCATTATTTGAAGAAAATAATTTGTTATTAGAGGAATTAGTTAAGTTTTTAAGAAGAAAGATATCCGAAAATGAAAATAATCCAATAAAAGTTCATGAAATTATATCTTTTAAAGAATGCATTACAATTTTAGAAGAAATTAATGGTAAAAATATAAATTTAAAATGGAAATATAATAATATATTTATAGGATTTAAAAAATTGGTTAATGAATTGGGATTAAATGATGTCAAAGTAGTAATAGACAAAGAAGGAAATCCAAATAACAATACAGCAAATGCCTGCAAAAAAGAAGGATTTAAAGATGTAATAGAAACAGATTCAAAAAAGAATGTAAGTCTTAGGTGTACTGATTTGATGTGTGGATTTATTAGTAAAATGATGCGAGCTATATATGAAGATACAAAAACAACTGACAATGAAGAATATAGAGAAAGAAAAATATTAAATAAGAATTGGTTTGAAATTAATGAAGAACAATTTTTGTTATATAAAGATATAGCAAAATATTTTAAAAAATATTCTACATATTATTGGAGTACATATATATCTATCTATTTTGATAGTTTTTTTCAATTTATAGATTTAATATACTATTTCGATATGTTTGAAAATTTTGAAAAATTTAATAGTATAGATTCTAACAATCATAGAGAAAGATATAATAGATTTATTATAAATCATATTAGCGAAAAATTTAAAGAATATGGATGGATGTGAAATAAATTTGAAATTGAAAAGATAAGAGTATTGCTCGAACTAAGAAAAAATTGATTATAATAATATTTTATAATTTTTCACTTAAATGTATAAGTTTAAATATAAAATATTATTATTAAATATTATTATTAAATATATTGGGAGAAAAATATGAAAATAGAAAAAATAAAAATTAAAAATTTTAGAAGTTTAAAAAATTTTTGTATTGATTTAGAAGATGAATTATCTTTAATAGTAGGAAAAAACAATACTGGCAAAACATCAGTTATAGAAATATTAAATAAATTTTTAAATAAAAATTCAATTGAGAGTGAAGATTTTAATATAGAGTATATAAAAGAGTTAGAAAACAATTTACTAGATGAAGAATATGAATTTAAAAATCAAGGAATTCAGTTAAAAATATTTATAAAATATAATGAAACTGATAATTTATCAAATATTTCTAAATTTTTAACAACACTTGATATTAATAATAACTATATTATTTTAGATTTTGAATATATTTTAAATGAAGAAAATTTTAGTAAGATAAAAAATGAATTTATTAAATTTATAAATGAAAATAGTAACAAAGATTTTGAATACTTTTTTAAACACAATTATAAAAAATATTTTGAAATAATAAAGCGAAGTTTAGAATATGACATGGGGAAAGAAGAAGAAAATGAAGAAATATATATTGCTATAGAGAATGATAAAGAAATTAATAATTTAATAAACATGAGATATATATCAGCAAAAAGAGCAGTAGATAATAAAGAAACTAATAATACTTTATCAGTACAATCAGCTAGTTATTATGAGAAAATAAAAGATAAACCTGAAATGGAACAAGTTATTGCAAAATTCAGAACGGAATTAGAAGAAACAGATAAAAAATTTGATGAAGAGTATGAAAGCATATTTGAAAACGTATTGAAAAAAGTAAAGGAATTTGGTGGAGTAAAAAAAGATGATTTAAATATAAAAATAAAATCGTTACTACAACAAAGCAATATATTGAAGGGAAATACAACAGTTTTTTATAATTATAATGGAGAATTAAATCTGCCAGAGAATTATAATGGATTAGGATATTTGAATTTAATTAGTATAATTTTTGAGATAGAAAATATAATAAATGATTTTTCAAAAGAAGATAAAAAGGCCGATATTAATTTATTATTTATTGAAGAGCCAGAAGCACATACACATCCACAGATGCAATATATATTTATTAATAATATAAAAGGTCTTTTAGAAAAATCGGCAGAAGAAAATAAAATTAATTTACAAACTATTATAACAACCCATTCTTCTCATATAGTTTCACAAAGTAATTTTAACGATATAAAGTATTTTAATAAGAGTAATGAAGGAACATGGTGTAAAAATCTAAAAGATTTAGAAAAGTTATATGAAAGTGATGAAAAAAGCTATAGATTTTTGAAACAATATTTAACATTGAATAGAGCCGAAATATTTTTTGCTGATAAAATTATTTTTATTGAGGGAGATACAGAAAGAATTCTTTTGCCAGCAATGTTGAAGAAAATTGATCTAGATGGTTCAGAATCAGATGAAAAATTATTGTCACAAAATATTTCAATAATTGAAGTGGGAAGACATTCGAAGATATTTCAACATTTTTTGAATTTCCTTCAAATAAAAACTTTAATTATAACAGATATTGATTCAACAAAAAAGAAATTAACAAGTGATGGTAAGACTACATATGTTGCATGTTCAGTAGATGATATTGATGCAATAAGAACAAGTAATGATTCAATAAAATATTTTTTTGATAAATATATTGAAAATGATGATTGTTTAGATAAGTTAAAAAGTATTAAATCTAATGATAGAGTAATAAAAAAGGTAGGAAATAATTGGAAAAAAGATAAGAATGGAAACATTATGGTTCAATATCAATTAAGGGAAGAAAATGTAGATTATTATCCAAGGAGCTTTGAAGATGCTTTTATTTGTATTAATGGTGAATTTGTAAAAAATAACGAATTTACTTCATTAAAAAATAAAAAGATTATTGAAACAGAGCCAAATGAATATTATAAAATTGCTGAAAATTGTATTGATAGCAAGCCATCTTTTGCAATAGAAATTTTGTTAAATAGTAATGAAGATTATTCAAACTGGAATATACCAAGTTATATAAAAGAGGGATTAGAATGGTTAAAGAAGTAGATGAATTGGAAGAAATAAAAAAATGTATAGAAAATAATAGAAATTTTTTATTAAGTGGAGGAGCTGGTAGTGGAAAAACATATTCTTTAGTTCAAACAATTAACTTGATAAAAGAAAAATACATTAATAAAACAATTGCATGTATTACTTATACTAATGTCGCAGTGAATGAAATAAAGGAGAGAGTTATTAATAATAAAGATTTTGTAGTGTCAACAATTCATGATTTTTTATGGGAAAACATAAAAAACTATCAAAAAGAATTAAAAAATTGCTTGATAGAATTAATAAAGTGTGATGAAATAAAATTTAAAGAAAAGAATATTTCTGGTGACTACTTTAAAAATACGAAAATTCAATATAAAGAATATCTTGATATTGCTAAGGGGATAATCTCACATGATGAAGTAATATTAGTTGCTAATAAAATGTATAGGGACTATAAAATACTATGTGATATATTAAAGGATAAATATGACTTTATACTTGTAGATGAATATCAAGATACTAACAAGTTTGTTATAGAAATATTGTTGGATAGCTTGAAAAAAAGCAAGAAAAAAAATATTATTGGATTTTTTGGGGATTCGATGCAATCAATATATGATGATGGTATAGGAGATTTAAATACATATATAAATAATAATGAAATTATAGAAATACAAAAGAAACAGAATAGAAGGAATCCGATTAATGTTATTAATTTAGCTAACATCCTAAGAACAGATGGATTGCAGCAAGAGCCATCAAAAGATGAAAAAGCACCTAATATGAAAGATGGAAAAATAAAGCTTGGGGAAATAAAATTTATATATTCAGATTATGTTATTGATTATGAAGAATTAAAGCAAAATAAGGTGTTTGAAAATTGGGATTTTGAAGATTCCCAAAATACGAAAGAATTAGACTTGACACATAATTTAATAGCATCTAGGGCTGGATTTGGAAAATTAATGGAAATATATGATAAAGATCCTATATTAAAATTAAAAAAAGAACTATTAAAAGAAATAAAAGATGATGATGTAATTGATGAAAACTATACATTTGAAGAAGTAGTTAATCTATATCCTAAAATGAATAGTAAATTATTAGCAATAAAAAATAATGAAGAAAAAAACAAACTATTCAATATAGCAAAAAATAAACCTTTTATACAGATGAAAAAAATGTATTTCTCAAAAGACTCTCTTATAGATGATAAGAAATTGTCATCAGAAGAAATTGACAAAAAAGGAAGGAAAAGAGATGCCTTGATAGGTCAATTATTTAAAATCCAAAAATTATTGGTATTATATGATAATAGAAAATATAATGATTTTATAGAAATAATTGATTGTCAAATTTATAGTATTGAAGATAAAAGATTAGTAAATGAAAAGATAAATAAATTAAAAGAAGCAAAGAAAGGAACAATTGAGGAAGTAATAAATTTAGCAGATCAATTAGATATATGTAAGAAAGATGATAAATTTAAAGTGTTTTTAGAGAATAATGAATATTTATATAATAGAGTAAAAGAATTAACATATAGTGAATTTGAAAATCTATATAGCTATATAGAAGGATATACTCCTTTTTCAACTCAGCATAAAGTAAAAGGAGCAGAATTTGATAATGTATTAGTGATATTGGATAACGGAAAATGGAATCAATATAACTTTGAAAGCTTATTTACTTTAGTTGGTAATGAAAATGTAATAAAAAGAACTCAAAAAATCTTTTATGTGTGCTGTACAAGGGCTAAAGAAAAATTATATGTATATTATTGCCAACCATCAGAAAAAGTATTAAATAAAGCTAGGGAATGGTTTGGAAAAGAAAATGTAATAAAAATATAAGATTATTTTTATATATGTGCAAATTGTGAAAAAACAATAATGAGAAAAAGTACATAAAAAATTAATAAAATAGTAATAATAAGAAATTATTTAAAAATACAACAATTATAAAATCTATGTTACAAAGTGCAATTTTATATATTTAAAGTGCAAAAATTGCACTTTAAATATTGATATTATATCAGATAACTGATATAATATATATGTAGGAGGTATTTCTAATGGATAAAAAAGAAGATTGGAATTTAGAATTATCAGAATATATTAAACAAGGTGAACCAAATCGTGTAGAAAAAACTAAAACATGGGAAACAGCTATAGGTTTGCAAGATGTAGATGGATTAAAGCCTTCAAAATACTTGATAAAGACAGCTAAGGAACACATTGAAGGAACAATAGATATTGAAGAAGCAAAAACAAGAATAGATGAATATTATGAAGTTCAAGGTAGTAGAAAAAATTTTGAAAAAGAGAGCGAGGAAGCTGATAAAGTTGCAGTAAGGATTACAGAAATATTAAGTGAAAAAGCATTTAATTTTTCACCAACAGAATTATTAAATATTCATAAAAGATTATTTAAAGAGGTATTTGATGGAGCAGGAGTATATAGGGATTATAACTTTACTAAAAAAGAATGGGTGTTAAATGGAGATACAGTAATATATGCACCATTTGATACAATAAAAGAAACATTAGAATATGACTTCGACCAAGAAAAAAATTTTTTATATAAAGGATTAAGTTTAGATGAATCTATTAAACATCTATGTAGATTTACATCAAATATATGGCAAGTACATCCATTTTGCGAAGGAAATACAAGAACAACAGCAGTATTTATTATAAAATATCTAAGAACTTTTGGATTTAATATTAATGATGAAGTATTTGCTGAAAATTCGTGGTATTTTAGAAATTCATTAGTAAGAGCTAATTACAAAAATTTTGAAAAAAATGTATTCGAGGATACTTCATTTTTAGAAAAATTCTTTTATAATTTATTAACAAATAGTAACTATGAATTAAAGAATAGATATACACATATAGATAATATTCAAAGTGCAAATGAAAATAAATTAAAGGGCAATAATTGCACTTTAGAAGAACAAGCAATTATAAATATATTAAAAGTAAATTCAGCAACAAACCAAGAAGAAATTGCAAAACAAATTAATAAATCTGTAAGAACTGTCAAAACATATATGGCAGAAATGCAAGAAAAAGGATTAATAGAAAGAAAAAACGGCAAGAAAAATGGAGAATGGATAGTAATTTTATAATAAGAAAATGAAAATATTTAAATTAAAGAAATTATATATTATGCTGATAAATATATTAGTAATTGTAGAAGATGGTAAAAAATATAAAGACAAATAAAGGAGAAAAAAATGTACTATGGATTTATTTTAACAAATTGTATGTATCCTATAGATAAAAGATTGGAATTGAAAAATTGTTGCTTTGATAATCCTAGAACATCTCAAGAAATTAGAGCAGTTGCTCAGATTTTAAAAAAAGCAAATTATATAGAAAATACTCCTATACCAGAAAAATATGAACAATTTGGTAAGGAAGTAATAAACTTAGAAATGATAGTAGATAAATATTTTGAAAGATATAACTTAAATAAAAAATATTTATACACGAGAAATGGAAAAAAATATAGTGATATTTATTATAAAATGGCAAAAAATTGGGTGATTTTGAGATATGACACAAATTGTGAATTTCAAAATAGTGATTATGGTTATAAAAAATATAAAGAGATAATTTCATATATTGATTTATTAACATTTTTGTCATTTCCAGAAGGTTCATACAGAAATAATGGACTTTTAATACCAGAAAGCTTTGATTTTTTTGAGATAAAGTCAATAGATAAAACAATACACAATATAATAATTAATTTATTAGTTTTATCGACAGCAAGAACAGATGAAGAAGAAAACAATAATGTTAAATTTTGTATATTTAATAAAATCTATCATAAATTTTTAGAATCAGAAAACTTAATAATGAAATCAGAAAAAAATGAAGTAATAAATTATATAGCAGATAATATAAGTAACTATATATCAATGGAAGATAAAAAGATGAGAATTATGTCATTAGTATCAATACTAGAATTATTATTGACTCACAAGCCAGATTCTAATAGATATAACATAGAAGATTCTATAAGAAAACAATTTTGTAATAAAATCTTAATTTTACTATACTTAAATTATAAAAATATAAATTATGTTGAAGAAGAAAGATATTTATTAATGATTTATGATTTAAGATCAGCAATAGCTCATGGAAATTTTGAACAAATAGATACTATTGCCAAAAAAATGGATAAATGGCTTTTAAATAATTCAATTGATTATAAGAAATATTATGAAGGATTTGATACCGATATAGTTTTTGAATATATAGAAGAATCATTAGAAAAATATGTAAGAACTTCAATAAAAATGTTTCTAGAAGATCAGAATTTGATTGAATTGTTAAAAAAATAATATTTTTAGGAAAATTGTTTTATAATTTATTACAAATGCTAATAAAAAAGACATAGAATTAATAGAAAGAAAAAACGGAAAAAAATGGAGAATGGATAGTAAATTAGTAATGGTATTAAATAAAAAGTGTGGAAAAGACTTTTATTAGTAAAATTCCACACTTTTTCCATTGTGCTACAAAATCATAAAAAAGTGACACAATTGTTAATTTACATCTGTGCTAAAAATTATACGTTTTATAGCACAATTGTAAATTTTTTATTCTTTAAAACATCCTATAACCAACTGAGAACCATCCACAAACCCATTTCTATAATACTTTTCATTCCAATAATCGAGATACCTCATAAAATCATCATACAATTTATCAAGTTGAGACTGAACAAACTGTTTATTATCTTTAGAGACATTACGCAAAATCCTCTCACAAAACTTATCAAAATTCAAACTATACTTATAATCTTCATCAGAAAGCTGGCAAAGCAAAGTATCTTCTCTATATTCTAACCATTCCTTCAAAACATCATCATTAACCTCTCTAAAATTAACCATATTCAAAACCTCCTACACATATATAATCTCATTCAAAACAATTTCTTCAGCCTTATTTTTAAAATTATTCATAGCCTGAACCCACTCCATTTGATGATGCTCCTTCAACAACTCATTAACATTTTCATCTTCTGCAAAGCTCTTTATAAGTAAATTAACCTTATTACTAGCATCTCTATCTATATCTAGCAAATACTGTTTCAAAGTACCACTAATAAGTAATTCAGTATAAAAAGGTATATCAAAATTCTTTAAATAATTTAACCTTAATCTTCCATACTTTCCAATATGACCATCAGGCTGTTTAGGCAAACACAAATCAGGAATAAAATAATCTCCTTCTCTATGATAAGTAATCTTATTATTCATATCAAAACCTCCAAAATAAATTTTTAGGTTTCCCATTGTAAATTTGCGATAAAAAAACACAAACTAAATTTGCAACAAAAACTACAAACTAATTTTGTAATAAAAATCACAAAACACATCTAAAATCCATCAAAAATAATTGGGGAAAAGTTGGGGAAAAACTCCTCAAAAAAGTTCAAAAAAATGCACAAATGTTCTAAAAACCATTTCCAAAATTTTTATTGAAATATCAGCCAAAACCCTTGATTTCACTAAATTACATAAACGTTTCAAGCACATCTCATAACCTGAAGGTCGATAGTTCGAGTCTATCTCCCGTAACCAGATTTATCAAGGAATTTAAAGTTCCTTGATTTTTTTATTGCCCTAAAAAAGTGGCGAAAAAAGTGGCGAAAGTTTTTGGAAATACATGGCAAAATAAAAAAAGCGTGATATAATAAGATAAAATATTAAAGGATGTGATAAAAAATATGACAATAGATGAATTAGAAAATAGATTAAACAATGAATTCCCTAATGTATATAGATGTATTTTGATAAGTGGAGATTGGGGAATTGGAAAAACATATTTTTTAAAAAATGTTTTTTTAAAAGAAAGAGAATATATTTATATTTCATTATTTGGTTCAAATAGTATAGAAGCTATTAAAACTGAAATATACTCAAAGCTTAACAAAAAATGCAATATTATAGGAAAGATAAAGAAGGTACTTCAAAGAGCAGATGGAAATAATATTGGATTAGGGCCGATTTCATTACCTATAACTTATTGGGAAACAGATATAAATGAAGCAATTAGCAAAAATATAAAAGATAAAGTTCTTACTGTAGTAATAGATGATATGGAGAGAAAAAGTAAGAAAATTAATATTGAAGATATATTGGGAACTATAGAAACACTTTCAGAAATTAATAATATTAATGTGATTTTGGTAGCAAATGAACATAAAATAGAAGAAGATGATAAGAATAAATTTTTAAATTTCAAGGAAAAAATAATTCAAAAAACATATAATATTCATAAATATTCAAAAGATAGTCCTAAGGAAATTACAAAATTTTTATTAAGAGATGTAAAATTAGAGAATAATACAGATATTAATATTATAAGTGAATATATAATAGAAGTATTTGAGAATCACCCAGTAAATAATTTAAGGACATTAGAAAAAGGGGTTAATTTTGTGAATTTAATACTTAAATATATTGATTTACAAGAATTAGATAATGGTGAAATTAAAGATATAATTATAGCAGCTTTGTCTGTGGTAATAGAAACAATTGAAGGCACATATATAAATAAAGAAAACAAGCCAAAATATGAAAACATAATAGAAGATTCAGGCAATAAATTGGTATCTTGCATAATAAAAAACTATTTCAAAGAACAATATTTTATTAGTAAGAAGAATACAATCGTTAATTTATTATTAGATATTTATCAAGATAAAGATGTACAAGCTAATTTTGAAAAATTTAATAAGTTTTATAAAGATATACATACAATTGATGAAACAAAAGAAGAAATTGATTTATTTTATATGTCTGAAGAACAACTGATAGAAAAAATTGAAGCTTTTCATAAAAATTGCATATTAAAAGCTGATAAAAAATTAGATATAAATAATTGGTTTAAAAAGTTAAATGAAATCTATACATATGCAAAAGCAATTGGAAAAGAAAAGATTTTTAAAGATGAAGAGATTTTTAAGGTAATGGATATTTATTTAGAAAATTTGCAAGTGGAGGAAGGGTTATTTTATATTTTAGATAGACATATACCTTATCAAATATCTGAAGATAAAATGTTAGAATATAATAATCAATTAAATGAAAAAATAACAGAAAAATATTATGCCAAGTCTATAGAGAAGATTGTAAAAAAAATAGAAGAAAATGATTTTAAGGCAGAAAATTTAGATAGATTATACACAATATATACAGAAGATCATATAAAATTTGATAAACAAAAAATAATAAATATAATGGAAGATAATAAATATTTTATTCCAAATTTAAATTATGAAATATCTGATAATATATGGAGTTGGGCACATAGTATATGGGAAAAAGAAAGAAGTTACAAGCAATATCGAGATAATGGATTCGAAAAGTGTGTAAAAGGATTGCTACAGAACTCAACGGCAATAGGTAAATATAGAATAGAATCATTAAATAGGCAATATGGAATAAATATTGATGATGTAAAATAAAAAATAGGCGGGATCATAATAAAATCTCGTCTATTTTAATTTGCTTTTACAGTAAGAAATTCTTCCATAACATTAGGAACATTTTTAAATTCATCTTCAAAGAAGTGAGAATAAACTCTATCAGTTGTTTGAACACTTGAATGTCCAACTTTTCTACTAATAATCTGAGTTTGAATACCATTAGCAATCATAAGAGTAACATTAGTATGTCTTAAACCATGAAATGTAATTTTCTTTAATCCATATTTATTGATTATTTTGTCTAATATTTTTGAAGGTGTATCTGGATGAATGTCAGATCCATAATCAGTTGTAAATATTCTTTTACTACCTTGCCACTTAGATCCCAAAATCATCTTTTGTTTTAGTTGCTCTTTTTGCCATTTTTTAATTAATTCAAGAGTAGTTTTAGAAATATAATTTATTCTTTCACTATTTGCCGTTTTAGTTCCTTTTTCAAAGATTTTTCCATAGGCATATTGTGTAGTTTTATTTATTTGAACTCTTCCAGTTTCAAAATCTACGTCAGCCCAGGTAAGCCCTGTAAGTTCTCCACGTCTACAACCTAAATCTAATGCTAATAATATAATTGCTTGGTATTTAATAGGCTCAAATTGAAGAACAGAAACAAGTTTTTCTATTTCTTCAGGTTTATAGTAAGGAATCTCTGTTTTTGCCTTTTTAGGCTTATCAATCTTTGCATTAGGATTCTTAAGTATATATCCACATTTAACAGCATATTCTAGCATATTATTTATAATGTCATAATAACTTCTAATTGTTGTAGTACTAAGACTATATTTTTGTCTTAAATATTGATAAAAGTTTTCAAGAATTTTAATATTTAATTCTTGTAACCTAACATATCCAATTCTATCCATAGCATGTTTTAATCTATAATCATAGTTTACAAATGTTTTCATTTCAACATTGTCAATTTTATAGTCATAGTATTTTTGTGCTAGATTTTTAAATGTGTAATTTTTCTTTTGAAAGATTGTGCCATTTTTTAATATTTTTCCAAGCTCAAATTCCCTTGCTTTAGCTTCACTCTTTTTTCCGTAAAATGTTTCAATGTGTCTAATTTTTTTGTTACCATTGTAACCAAGAACAATTTCTATTCTGTATTTTTTGTTTTTTGTTAATTCCATTACGCTCATATTTTAATTACCTCCACTATCAATTTGATTTAATAGTGTTTCAATTTCGGAAGGAATAGAATCTTTATCAAAGATTTCACATTGTTTAGAAATACTGTTCTTTATCATCTCAGATATTTTATAGGTTTAAAATAGATATGTCACAAATACATTGAAAATAAAATATTGAAAAGAGAGCACAAAAATGATATTGTTTAAATGACCAAAAATAAACATATCGGAGGTGCTCTCTTATGGGTAATAATATCACAGATAGATTAAAATATAAAGAGTCAATAGTAAAATTTTCAAGAAAATATGGAGTGGCAAAAGCAGCATATAAATTTGGAGAATGTAAAAGAACAATATATAGATGGAGAAATAGATATGATGGAACATTAGAAAGTTTAAAAGATAAATCAAGACGTCCACATTCACATCCAAATCAACATACAGAGGAAGAAATAAAATTAATAAAAAATTATAAAAGAAACAATAAAGATACGGGATTAGTAGTATTATGGATAAAATTACGTCAAGCAGGATATACAAGAACAATACAAGGATTGTATCATGCAATGCAAAGATTAGGAATATACAAAAAAACACCAAGCAAAAAGAAAGAAAGTGAACCGAATGAATGGGTATCAGGAGAATATCCAGGGGATAAGGTTCAAATAGATGTTAAGTATGTTCCAAAGAAATGTATGAGCAAAGAATTACAGGAAAGAGGAGAAAAATTTTATCAATATACAGCAATAGATGAATATTCAAGATTAAGATATA
>ERZ839823.163-NODE-163-length-107426-cov-4.156271_pt1 | contig 107426 bp, 83 predicted proteins | sample MGYA00519862_ERZ839823 | MGnify/ENA primary metagenome ERZ839823 (study PRJEB31850, sample SAMEA3708853) | human gut metagenome | biome: human gut; feature: human-associated habitat; material: faeces | place: China | collected 2014 ...
GCCTCTTCAATGTCAATCTCCGACAAGACAGCAGGGATGGCTGTTATCTCATTAGACTGGTCTTCTACCTTTCCTTGAGAGATACAGAACCTATTCTCGATTACCCAAGCATTCAGGATATACAGACCTTTATTTCCTGTGGAAGTCGGAGATGTCCCACCTTGTTTCTTTCCATCTATAACAATCTGCTTTTCTGATAAATCAGACAGGAGTGATTTACCATAACTGCGAAGACAATGTTCCAATTCTGATGGTTCAATACGCTGGAATACACGCTCAAACGTATCTTCCGATGGTACACCGTTTGGTAGAGAAAGCAAATCATTCAACATTTCTCCACGCTCTAAAGCAAACAGACGCATATCTTCATAATCTGTTCCGCCTGTCAGATAAGTACACAAACCTATCATTAATATATCTGACAACAAAGGTAGACAGCGACCTGTTACACGAGGATCTGTCACTTCTGAAAAATAATTAGAGGTATTCATTTTGCAATGATAAACTTTTTAGAGGAATTTTGGTGCGGTCGCCCTGATTGTAGACTAAAGTGTGTCAAGTAAATAAAATAATTAACTTTACAGACACACTTTAGTCTACAATCTCGTCTGTAACCGGCCGATCGAAGTATTTTCAATGCCGGTCAGGAATATCATTCCGAGCTAAATCTTTTATCTGCACCAGGGGGAGAAATCCTTCCAATACGCTAAACAGGAAGGGCAGATCGGATCAGGACCGAAAGGACCCGGCCTCTTTGAGTATCAATATATAAGCGAAAAAACGCCCCGAAGGGCGTTTTCATTATCCTAAGTATGTTTTCAACAATTTACTTCTTGAAGAGTGTCTTAAACGACGAATGGCCTTCTCTTTAATCTGCCGCACCCTTTCACGGGTCAGACCGAACTTCTCGCCGATCTCTTCCAAAGTCATTTCCTGGGTATTGATCCCGAAGAATAATTTGATAATATCCCTTTCCCTTTCGGTCAAAGTAGACAAAGCTCTTTCTACTTCGGTAGAAAGCGATTCGTTGATCAACGTACGGTCAGCGATAGGCGAATCGTCATTTACCAATACATCCAGCAAACTATTATCTTCTCCCTCGACGAAAGGAGCATCCACTGAAATATGACGTCCGGATACCCTTAACGTATCGGCCACTTTTTCTGCGGGCAAATCCAATGAATCAGCCAATTCTTCAGGCGAAGGACGACGTTCGTTCTCTTGTTCGAAACGCGAAAAAGCCTTGTTGATTTTATTCAATGAACCAACCTGATTCAAAGGCAAACGAACAATACGCGACTGTTCTGCCAAAGCCTGCAGGATAGACTGACGAATCCACCACACTGCATAAGATATAAACTTAAACCCACGGGTTTCGTCGAATTTTTCTGCAGCTTTGATCAAACCGAGGTTCCCCTCGTTTATCAAGTCCGGCAAGCTCAAGCCTTGATTCTGATACTGCTTGGCCACAGACACTACAAACCGCAGATTCGCCCTCGTCAATTTCTCCAGTGCTTTCTGGTCTCCCTTCCGGATCCGCTGAGCCAGCTCAACTTCTTCTTCAACGGTTATCAGATCCTCTTTACCAATTTCCTGCAAATACTTATCCAGAGATGCACTTTCCCTGTTGGTTATTGATTTTGTGATTTTTAGTTGTCTCATACTATCTTTTATATACCACTGCAAACGTCCTGCAAAGGTATGGTTTTTTATTCATTAAGCAATTTGTAAAATTGTCCAATCTTAGTAGATTAACATTTTTTAATCCAGCAGCGAAAAAGCGAAATATTCAACTCTTCCCCTCGGACTCACTGCAGTAACGAAAACTCCCTCATCTCCGGCTGCTTTCAGAGCCCTCTCCAAATCCTCGCTATCGTAGATGACCATGTCGTTAATTTTAACAATAATATAACCTTCGGTCAACCCAGCTGATTTTAATTTACCATTTTTCAAATCGGTAATCTTAACCCCTTTATTCAGCCGATAGCGATAACGTTCTGCCTGCGTCAAGGGTTGCACCTCAGCTCCCAAAATTCCGGAACCGGTCTTCAGGCTGACATCTCCATAACTATTTTGCAAAACAACATCTGCAACCTTCTCTTTTCCATCCCGGCTCAAAGTCATCTGAACCGTATTCCCGGGGGTATATTGGGCCAACTGTTCCTGCAACTGTGCAAAAGTCTTCGCTTCATAGCCATTCAACTGCAAAATAACATCCCCGACTTTCACTCCGGCCTTTTCAGCAGCTCCACCCGGAATCACTTCCGCCACATAAATACCCGATTGCTCTTTCAACTTGTATTCTTTCGCTAAGGCCGGAGTCAATTCCTGCATCTTGATACCGATCATTGCCCGCTGTACCTTACCGTATTCTTTCAGGTCACTGACCACTTTACGTGCTACATTCACCGGCACTGCAAACGAATATCCCGAATAGCTCCCGGTAGGTGACTGAATAGCCGTATTGATACCGATCAACTCTCCTTTCGCATTCACCAAGGCACCACCGCTATTTCCGGGATTCACCGCAGCATCCGTTTGTAAGAAAGATTCCAGGTTCATTTTTCCCCCCAGCTGACGAGCCTTGGCACTGATGATTCCTGCCGTAACCGTAGAAGTCAGATTGTAAGGATTACCGACAGCCAGTACCCATTCTCCTAAAACCACATCATCCGAATTACCGTATTCGATAGGCTGTAAACCGTTCGCATCGATTTTCAACAGGGCTATATCCGTATCGGGATCGGTTCCGATTACCTTTGCTTCGAATTCACGCTTATCGTTCAAAGTAACCATCACCTTATCACTCCGGTCGATCACGTGATTATTGGTAATGATATAACCATCTTCCGTAATGATCACTCCCGATCCGATTCCCATATTCCGGGGCACTTCACGCATCTGGGGTTGTACTCCTCCAAACCAAAATTCCAAAGGATTTCCATAATACTCCTTTCTCATCTGTACGGTCATCACATTGACCACAGCAGGTACTGTCTTTTTGGCAGCCATTCGCAGGTCTACCGGCCCAGCACTGTCATTAAGTACGTCATTTTCAGATTTATGAACGACAGGACGCACAGCGCCCGGACCTACAATTTGGTGTTGCAGGGTAGGTTGTATGGTTTTCGAACCGAAATTATCAGCTATAAAATAAGCAATCAGGCCGCCTGCAAGCCCTAACACCAACGGAATAATAAACTTTGTTATTTTCATATTCTCTTCCTGATTAAATTGTTACAATTTCCAATTATCTTTGTCGTTTACAATAGTAACAATATCTTTGCCAAGTGTTTATTAATAATTTCTTAATTAGCAAAGCTTAACATCACACTATGATTATTAAGTTTCAAAAATTTCAAGGTGCTGGCAATGACTTCATTATCATTGATAATCGCAATCAGGTATACGAATTTACAAGAGAAATTGTTGAGTATTTCTGTGATCGCAAATTCGGTATCGGAGCCGATGGCCTGATGTTATTAGAAACTTGTCCGGGTTACGATTTCAAGATGCGGTATTTCAACTCCGATGGCAGGGAAGCCAGTCTGTGCGGTAACGGCAGCAGATGCATCGTTGCCTATGCCCATCGCTTGGGCCTGTTTCTGCAAACCACCCGTTTCCTGGCAGCAGACGGTGAACATCAGGGCGAAATTACCCTCCAGGGCGTACGGGTTAAAATGAACGATGTATCCCGAATTACGGTGACCCCCGATTATTTCTTCCTGGATACCGGCTCTCCCCATTATGTAAAAGTAGTAGCCGATGCATTTCAGACGGACGTCGTCACAGCAGGCCGTATGATCCGTTATGCCCCTTCTTTCCAACCCGGAGGCACCAACGTAAACTTCATTACCCCCACTCCGGCATGTATCCGAATCGCTACCTATGAGCGAGGAGTCGAAGACGAAACCCTCGCCTGCGGGACCGGTTGTGTAGCCGCTGCCCTTTCCGCAGCCCTGTTAAATCACGACCACTCCGGGACCTATACGTTACAAACCAAAGGAGGTATATTGAAAGTAAGTTTCAAACAACTGGCAGACAACCATTTCACAGACATTTGGCTGGAAGGTCCTGCCGAATTCGTTTTTGCCGGCGAAATCGAAACACCCCAAAACCGAGACAAGAAAGCAATGTAAGCGGAGTGCCGGTCAGCCTCCCACCTTTAGGCCTTCCTGATTGGCGCAATCTTCGATTCCGGGAAAAATTTCATCAGGAAGGCTATTTCGCTTATCAGCCACAGAAATGTCAAGCCACGAAACATCAATCAGAGACAGGAGTTCGCCGATCGTTTTTCCGGCCAGCCGGAAAACCTTTACTTAGCTTCTTCGGCCTTTTTAAATACAGCGACTACCTTATTTTTAGACAGGAAAGAAAGTTTGTTGTCTTTGATCGAATAACCGTCTACACCATCCAGCATTTGGAAAAATTCCGTTTCGGTCTGTAGGTCGGGACAAGCCATCCGCGTCGCTCCCATCGGAGAAAATTTCAAACGGCTCGACTCCATTTCATAATTACCGAAAAAACGGTTACAGCCCCCCCTTCCGTTCACCCGGTGTTCGGCTTCATTAAACTGAATAAAAATCTCGCTATTGGGATCGGTCAAGCTCAATTCTTTATCGTTAAGCGTTTGCAATACCCATTTCACTCCACTCAACTTCGCCATATTTTTCGAAGAGTTACATCCGACAACAGATAACGCAACACATAACACGAGTAAAAAACTTTTCATGACTTTTTCCTTTTCAATTTAAACTATTAAACTTAAAATACCATAGCAAACGATACAATGGTATCCCTTAATATATCATTTCTTTTTCAGCAAATATCATGCCAACATAATCCGTTATGTTCTTCTCCCTCTTTAGCTTCCCATTGGTTTTGCGCCTACGGTCTGATACCCTAACAATCTAAAACACATAACATTATAATCATACATATAGAAGCGGATATTATATTCGTCCGGCGTCTGATAAAAATTATTTTGCATAGTCACCAAATCAGGTTTTTTCTCCTTCGAAGGGACTACAGCGAACATATAATCATAATATCCCTGTTTCAGCTCGGCCTGCCCGACATACGCTTTATTCTTCGCATCATAGTCCATTTTTAATTCAGGCAGCAACTGCCAGTCTGCAAATTTCCCATAGATATAAACTTCCGCTCCGGGAATAGGTTCCGGATAAAGAATAGCAAAATGGGCGACGATATAATCGGCTTCCAGATCAGAATTTTGTACATTCTCTGCCTCGATGTAAAAATTCCCCCCCCGATCAGGGGTCGGAATATAACGCTGAGGAACGGTACCAGGTACCAGGATGAAATTATATCTCCCTTCCGGTCCCTTCAATACATCTTTCACATAACGGGTATAATAAACCAAACTGGAACATTGGAAATTACGAAAAGGAGACAAACCGTTGAAAATATTATCGCTCCCGTTGCCATATACCAATTGGTTTTGCCGGACAAAAGTGGGAGTAAAATTTCTGCGGGAATTCGGATACTGGTTTTGAGTCACATACACCCGGGTATCCCGCACCGGATTATAGATCTGCAAACCGGTATAGTTCACTGTAAAATTCAGTTGCCGGGAAGTGTACAAAAAAGTAGGATTCGTGCTATTCACCACAGATGCAGCGATACCGACCTTATTTTCCACGACAGCAAAACGTTGTGAAACAACCGCACTATCCGGATTCTGATCGTTGTATACCTGTAATAAATAGTTCCCGGACAATTTGATACCCACTTCTTCATTCGGCAAATTCAAGGTAAACCGGGTGTAAGGCACAACCGTATTGAAAGAGTATTCGTAATTATCCAGCGGATTACTGAAAAATCCGGTCAAATAAGTAAAACTGCTCAAATTGGAATTATTCCAATCAGGATCGCAATGAACAATTTTATAGGTATATGAGTTCGTCTCGCTACTCAGATCGTCGAAACTAAAAAAAAGCTGCTGTCCACTCCCCAACTCGATAACCGGTTCGGCAAAAGGACTGCCGACAGGGTAACACTGAACGGTTCTGATCTGGCTTTGCGCCGGTATCATATTCCCTATCCCCAGGATAAAAACCGATAGATTCAAAAAAAACTTCATCCCCAATAAATTAAAATCTAATTAACGACAAAATTACGTAATTGGTTTGTATATTTGTGTCTTAATTTTAGGAAAACTATAACACTTCATATTTTTGCAAGCCCCTTATCGGGGCGAGGTAAAAAGTTATGTGGTCAGTAATTGTAAATACTTAATTATTAATAATTAAAACACATGTCCAAGGTAATCAAATTAAAAAAAGGCCTTGATATCAAGTTAAACGGAGAAGCGGAAAAAGTGGTGCAACCTGCTGGTAAAATAACCAGTTGTGCGTTAAAACCGACGGATTTCCGGGCTATGACTCCGAAACTAGCAGTCAAGGTCGGCGATGAAGTGAAAGCGGGAGATGTCTTATTTATCGACAAAACACATCCCGAAATTAAATTCACAACACCGGTAAGTGGTACCATTGAAGCCATCAACCGAGGCGAAAGACGTAAATTACTGGAAGTCGTAGTCAAGGCAGATGCCGAGACCCGGTACCGGGATTTCGGAAAAACAGAAGTCAGCAAACTGAATCGGGATGAAATCATCGACAGGCTGTTGGAAAGCGGCGTTTGGCCTCTGATCAAACAACGTCCTTACGACATCATTGCAGACCCGATGAGTACACCGAAAGCCGTTTTCGTGTCGGCCTTCGATTCTGCTCCTCTGGCTCCGGATTACGACCTGATCCTGAACAATCAGAGCAAAGATCTTCAAACCGGTATCGATTGCCTTTGCAAACTCTGCAATAAAAATGTAAATCTGGGCTTGCAGGAAAATACTCCCTCCGCTTCTGTATTTACCAAACTACAGCATGTAGATATCAATTATTTTGCCGGTCCGCATCCGGCTGGCAACGTAGGTGTTCAGATTCATCACCTGAATCCGATCAACAAAGGAGAACAAGTATGGGTGGTCAACATTCAGGATGTCGCTATCATCGGCCGCCTGTTCAATGAAGGCCGGTTCGATGCACGTAAAATTATCGCCCTGGCCGGTTCTGAAGTGACAAAACCCCAGTATTATCACAGTATTTTGGGTGCTTCTATTCAGGATCTCACCGCAGGAAAATTAAAAAATGCAGTAGAACAACGGATCATTTCCGGCAACGTACTCACCGGAACCCGAGTCGTTCCGGAAGGTCATCTGGGCTATTACGACAATCAAATCACCGTCATCCCGGAAGGCAATAACTACGAATTTTTAGGCTGGGCGGCCCCGGGTTTCAATAAATTCTCGGCTTCCAGATTATTCCCGTCCTTTTTATGTCCGAAGAAACATTACACCCTGGACACCAATTACCACGGTGAACGCCGGGCCTTCGTCGTTACCGGACAATATGAAAAAGTATTTCCGATGGACATCTATCCGGTATATTTGCTGAAAGCTGTCCTTGCCCAGGATATCGACCGCATGGAACAACTCGGTATCTACGAAGTTGTGCCCGAAGACATGGCTTTATGTGAATTTGTCTGTACCTCGAAGACGCCTGTTCAGAAAATCCTGAGCGACGGAATCGAACTGATGATGAAAGAAACGAATTAATTTACGATGGAAGATTTCCGATCATCACCCAATAGGGAGGTATCGGAGCTAACATCTAAAATTTAAAATCTAAAATTAATAAAATGAACTTTTTACGAAATTATTTGGATAAGCAGAAACCCAAATTTGAAAAAGGAGGTAAGCTGGAAAAATTCCACTCCGTTTTCACCGGTTTCGAGTCTTTTCTTTTCGTGCCGAATACGACCACTTCCAGCGGAGCTCATATCCGGGATGCCGTCGATCTGAAGAGAACCATGATCATCGTGGTACTTGCTTTGATTCCGGCACTTCTTTTCGGGATATACAACGTAGGTTATCAGCATTTCAATGCTGTCGGCGGCCTGGCAGACACCACTTTCTTCCAACTGTTCTTCTACGGTTTGTGGAAAGTGCTCCCCATGATCATCGTATCTTATGTCGTTGGATTGGGCATCGAATTTGCAGTCGCCCAAATGAAGGGACATGAAATCAATGAAGGTTTTCTGGTTTCCGGTTTACTGATCCCCATGATTATGCCTGTCGAAGCTCCGTTATGGATGGTGGCTTTATCGACAGCCTTCGCAGTAATCATCGGTAAAGAAATTTTCGGAGGTACAGGTATGAACATCTGGAATCCAGCCCTGTTGGCCCGTGCTTTCTTTTTCTTCTCCTATCCTTCTATGATTTCAGGAGATAAAGTATGGATTGCCGGAGACACAGCCGATGCCATCTCACAAGCCACTCCACTGGCACAAATGGCTCTGGGCCAACCCCTGACTTACAGTACGGCAGACATGTTCTGGGGATTTATTCCCGGTTCGGTCGGTGAAACCTCGGCCTTCTGTATTCTGATCGGAGCTGTGATTCTGTTATTGACCAACGTCGCCAGTTGGCGCACCATGATTTCGGTTTTTGTCGGAGGTTATCTCATGGCGCTCATATTCCAGCCGATTTCCGGTGTCGAAGCCTATCAGCAACTGTTAATGGGCGGTTTTGCTTTCGGAGCGGTATTTATGGCTACCGACCCGGTAACTTCCGCTCAAACCAATACAGGTAAATATGTTTACGGTCTGTTGATCGGAGCGATGGCTGTGATCATCCGTTGCATCAACCCGGGTTATCCCGAAGGCATGATGCTGGCCATCCTGCTGATGAACACGTTCGCTCCCCTGATCGACTGGTTCGTTGTACAGGCTAACATCAAACGCAGACTGAAAAGAGCGAAAGCCGTTGCTAATTGACGATTTAAGATTTAAGCAATCATAGATTTAAAAGATATGAATAAACAAGGAAATACCTATACATTCCTCTATTCAGTTGTTCTGGTAGTCGTTGTTGCAGCGCTACTATCCATCGTATCTCTTTCCCTGCAACCCCGGCAGAATGAAAACCGCCAAAACGAAAAGAGACAGAACATACTGAGTGCGATACACATTTCCTCCACTGCTGCCAATTCTGCAGAACTCTTCGACAAATATATCAAGGAGCAGTTTATTATAAACAGCAAAGGAGATAGAATCGAAGGCAAGGCCTTTGACGTAAACATCGAAAAACAATACAACCTACCGGTTGAAAAACGGGAACTTCCCGTATTTGTCGCCAATGTCGACGGAGCCACCAAATACATCCTACCGATTTACGGAGCCGGTTTATGGGGCCCTATCTGGGGATATATCTCCCTGGACGACAACAAAGATACCGTTTACGGTACTTTCTTCGACCACCAGGGAGAAACTCCGGGGTTGGGAGCTGAAATTACCACGCCTGAATTCAATAAAGAATTCCGGAACAAACAGATTTTCTCCGGGAATCAGTTGGTTGGAATTCTGGTCGTAAAAGGCGGGAATGCTTCCGGGGCGAATGAAGTCGATGCCATATCCGGAGGTACGATCACTTCCAAAGGAGTAGAGACCATGATCAAGAATTACTTAACCTATTACGAACCGTTTTTAAAACAAAAATAAAATGAGCGCATTATTTTCAGCTAAGAACCGGGAATTCCTGCTCGGTCCTTTGAGTAAGAACAACCCGGTTATCGTACAGGTCCTGGGTATTTGTTCTGCCCTTGCTGTTACTGCCAAGCTGGAGCCTGCCATCGTAATGGGGCTTTCGGTAACGGCCGTAACCGCTTTCTCGAATGTGATCCTTTCGCTGATGCGAAATACCATTCCGACCCGTATCCGTATCATCGTACAATTGGTCGTTGTGGCCGCTCTTGTAATCATCGTCGATCAGCTGTTGAAAGCTTTCGCTTACGATGTCAGCAAACAGCTGTCCGTATATGTCGGATTGATCATCACCAACTGTATCATCATGGGGCGTATCGAAGCTTTCGCCCTCGCCAATAAACCCTGGCCTTCTTTGCTGGACGGTATCGGTAACGGTTTGGGGTACGGCCTGATCCTGGTGATCGTAGCTTTCTTCCGTGAACTGCTCGGTTCGGGTACACTTTACGGTTTCCGTATTATTCCGGAATCGTGGTATGTACAGAACGGCGGTTGTTATCTCAATAACGGTTTGATGATTATGCCGGCCATGGCTTTGATTCTTGTCGGACTGATTATCTGGGTACACCGTTCCAGAAATAAAGATTTAATAGAAAAATAATTAAAGTAAAAATAAGATATGGAAAATCTATTAAATATATTCGTCCGTTCCATCTTCATCGACAATATGATCTTTGCCTATTTCTTAGGCATGTGTTCCTATCTGGCCGTATCGAAGACTGTGAAGACCTCTTTCGGTCTGGGAATCGCTGTTATTTTCGTATTGTTCATCACCGTTCCGGTCAATTATCTGTTAGACAACTATGTGTTGAAACCCGGCGCTTTACAATGGTTGCTCGGGGATGAAGCTGCCGGAATCGATCTGAGCTTCCTGAGTTTTATCATGTTCATCGCCATCATCGCCGCTATGGTACAATTGGTGGAAATGATCGTCGAGAAATTCGCTCCCGCTTTGTACAACCAATTGGGTATCTTCCTGCCCCTGATCGCTGTAAACTGTGCTATCATGGGAGCTTCCCTGTTTATGCAACAGCGGAACTACGGCAGTGTACTCGAAGCGACGACATTCGGTTTGGGCTCAGGTATCGGCTGGATGCTGGCTATCGTATGTATTGCCGCTATCCGGGAGAAACTGAAATATTCCGACATTCCGGCTCCATTACGGGGAATCGGTATCACGTTTATCGTGACCGGACTGATGGCTATCTCTTTCATGAGTTTCCTGGGTATCGACCTGAATAAACTGAAAGCTCAGCCGGCACAAACCGAAACGACGGCACAGGTATCCTCTTATGGTGAAGAAGAGACCGTCACCGGCTACCTGACTGAAAAAGATCAGGTGGCTTCAGCACAAAATGAAGGCAATGCCGATGCAGAATAATTTAAAATTTAAAATCTAAAATTTAAAATTAAATGGTACTATTAGCAATAAATACAACAATCGTCACTACCGGCATTGTGGTATTCCTGATTGTCATCCTGATTCTGGTGGGTATCCTTTTGTTTGCCAAAGCCAAACTGACCGCCAAAGGGGATGTGAAAATCAGCATTAACAATGGCGACCGGGTCATTACAACCGAACCGGGCAGTTCACTGTTGTCCACCCTGGCAGGCCAGAAAATATTCCTGCCCTCGGCCTGTGGTGGTAAAGGTTCCTGTGGTATGTGTAAATGCCAGGTAGATTCGGGTGCAGGTTCTATCCTCCCGACCGAAACAGGTTTCTTCTCCTACAAACAACAGCACGAAAACTGGCGTCTGGCTTGTCAGGTGAAAGTGAAAGAAAATATCGAAATGCGTATTCCGGAATCCGTGATGGGAATCAAAAAATGGGAATGTACCGTAGTTTCCAACCGGAATATTTCTACTTTCCTGAAAGAATTCGTTGTAAAATTGCCGGAAGGTGAAAATCTGAAATTCAAATCCGGAGGTTATATTCAAATCGATGTGCCTGCTCTGGATGTCGACTTCAAGGATATGATCATCGATGAAAAATACAAAGGCGATTGGGAAAAGATGAAAATGTTCGATCTGAAAATGCACAATCCCGAACCGACTTACCGGGCCTACTCTATGGCCAATTCTCCGGCAGAAGGCAATATCATCATGTTGAACATCCGTATCGCCACTCCGCCGTTCGACCGTGCGGCAGGCGCTTTTGCTCCGGTAAATCCGGGTATCTGTTCTTCTTTCATCTTCTCGCGCAAACCGGGAGACAAAGTAACGATTTCCGGTCCTTACGGTGAATTCTTCCTGCGTGAAACCAACAACGAGATGATGTTCATCGGTGGTGGTGCCGGTATGGCTCCGATGCGTTCACACATCTTCAACCTGTTCCATACGATGCACACCGACCGCAAAGTGACCTTCTGGTACGGAGCACGTGCCCTGCAGGAAGCTCCCTACGTGGATGAATTCAATAAGATCCAGGAAGAAAATCCGAATTTCCACTGGACACTGGCACTCGACCGTCCGGATCCCGTTGCAGATGCTGCCGGTGTAGCCTACAAACCAGGCTTTGTACACCAGGTGATCTTCGAGAACTATCTGAAGAACCACGAGAACCCCGAAGATATCGAATACTATTTGTGCGGACCTCCAATGATGATCCAGGCAGTCACCAAAATGCTGTACGATCTGGGAGTTCCCGACGAAAATGTCATGTACGACAACTTCGGTGGATAATCCTGATAAAAAAACCGTTCTCCGGGTCGAGAACGGTTTTTTTCGACAACTATATTTTTTCACTTACCGTCTAAACAAATCGGACGGGCATAACCTTCTGTTTTTTCGAGCAATTTCAGTGGAGTCGCCAACACATAGCCTTCCTGTCGTTTTTCCAGAATCACCATTCCACCGTTTTCGGGCACACACATCCGTTCAAAATCCTCCACAGTGAGATGAAACCACCGCATAATAAACAAGCGGATGGTCAATCCATGAGAGACCAGCACACAATTTTCCGGGAAATTATCCCGCGAAAAATCCCGGTGTAAAGATCCCAGTAAATCGTTCATCCTGTCGTAAACATCAGTCGCCGCCTCCCCACCCGGTATACGGTAGTAAAAAATCCCATAGCTCTTCCGTTCTTCCCGTATACGTTCGAACTCTTCCTGACTCCTCAGATACCCCCACTCCTGTTCCCTCAGCCGCGGTTCCTCACTATACCGAAACTGTTCCCTCGGAAAAGCTTTCGCCACTTCTTCAAAAGTCGTCCGTGTCCTCCAAAAGGGAGACACATAAAAATAAAGTGTTTCATTCTTCACCAACTCCTTCAGTTCCACCCCCGCTTCCCTGGCCTGTCTCCTCCCCCGTTCTGTCAATTCAATGATGTAGTCCGGCATAGAGGCAAAAAGCCGGCAATTCACATTCGCCTCCGACTCCCCGTGACGAATAAGTATAATACGTTTCGGTTTCATTTGTCCCTCTTCCCTTTTGATTAAGTATTCACATCGTATATATTCCATTTATTATCAGTAGTTATACCGTTCAAGCACATAACTGTCACCTCCATCCATACACTCCAATCCGAACCTTGCCCCTTTAAATGTATTGCTTCAGTACCGTCTTCACGATTATTCCTCTAATTGCGAGTGTTAATCTGACAAACCTGCGCAAAACAAAGTCTCAATACCGTTCTCACGGTTATCTCTTTAATCATAAAGATCAGACTTTGGAAGTTTCTCTTTCAGTCTCAATACCGTTCTCACGGTTATCTCTTTAATCTGAGTGAAGGGATAAAAGCAAAGGAATCAGAAAGGTCTCAATACCGTTCTCACGGTTATCTCTTTAATCACATTGAAGCCGTTAAAGTCATAGACATAAAACGTGTCTCAATACCGTTCTCACGGTTATCTCTTTAATCTATCAGGAACGGATAAGGAAATGCCAAGGCATCTGTCTCAATACCGTTCTCACGGTTATCTCTTTAATCTAAAGAGAGTTCCAAACCGCTTTGTTCCAGGAACGTCTCAATACCGTTCTCACGGTTATCTCTTTAATCCCAATATCGAGATGTTTGCCGGCCCGTCGTCCAAGTCTCAATACCGTTCTCACGGTTATCTCTTTAATCATGACAGCGGGTTTATCCCTGCTATGTTGGCAGTGGGTCTCAATACCGTTCTCACGGTTATCTCTTTAATCAAACAACTCCGGAAGTGTACGACCCTGGGAGAAAGTCTCAATACCGTTCTCACGGTTATCTCTTTAATCTTAACGTGGATCTTAAGAGGTTTAATGTTAATCATTGTCTCAATACCGTTCTCACGGTTATCTCTTTAATCGATATCGTCGATTTGAGTAATACAACCTTTAACGTCTCAATACCGTTCTCACGGTTATCTCTTTAATCATATACGCCATACATGTTCGAAAGCCACAGCTACGTCTCAATACCGTTCTCACGGTTATCTCTTTAATCCGATAAGGACTGATAGGCACGTAAAGCCGGGCTATAAGTCTCAATACCGTTCTCACGGTTATCTCTTTAATCCGCTTAACCCGCAGGTTCTTTCCTTTATGAAGGGAAGTCTCAATACCGTTCTCACGGTTATCTCTTTAATCATGATCAGGGTGAAGGAAATTCTCCGATCTTAACGTCTCAATACCGTTCTCACGGTTATCTCTTTAATCACGGTACGTCCACCTTCACGGATAGCGAACCGAAGTCTCAATACCGTTCTCACGGTTATCTCTTTAATCTTCGTCCGTTCGGAACCAAAGACGGCTGGATGCTGTCTCAATACCGTTCTCACGGTTATCTCTTTAATCGAAATACTGCCTGTATCAGGAAAAAGTGAGAAAAGTCTCAATACCGTTCTCACGGTTATCTCTTTAATCTTAAAAGACCATAAGATCAACAACTCCGTCTTAATGTCTCAATACCGTTCTCACGGTTATCTCTTTAATCGTGGAGAGGGAGAAGCACAAACATTAGTACTCTGTCTCAATACCGTTCTCACGGTTATCTCTTTAATCAGAAATCCTAGAGGTTATGGATGATGTTGAAGCTGTCTCAATACCGTTCTCACGGTTATCTCTTTAATCGGACTATAATGACTATGACAGATGTGCCAGTGGTGTCTCAATACCGTTCTCACGGTTATCTCTTTAATCAGAAAATGCCCAGTGTATCAAAATCCGTATTGCGTCTCAATACCGTTCTCACGGTTATCTCTTTAATCACGTACTGGAAGGGACGCGCGATTGAAGGCTTGTCTCAATACCGTTCTCACGGTTATCTCTTTAATCACTTTAATTTCCAACAACATCAGTCATCTTTTCAACTTTTCCTCCTCTTGCAATCCTCTCACGATTATCTGTTTAACAAGCATTTTTCCCATTTTTCGCAAGTTTACTCATTTTTCATTACAAACGAAAAGAAAACAACCTTATTTATACTAAAAAACACCTCAAAATCAATCAATCAGTCCGTTTTTCCTTAACGCAAACAATTAAAAAAAATACCAGTATTTTACCATTTGCGAAATCAAAGAAATTATACAAATATATAACCATCTAATAATGAATACAATATATCAAAGAACTCATTCGGTTAAATACCATCGATTTTCGCAAGCCATTTACAAGAATTCTTCCTTTTCTAGATTTGCGAAAAAATAAATATCGGTCAATTTTCTAATTATTTATTATTCATTCAATATCAACACTTTATAAAAGATAAAAAATTCGCAAATGTTCAGACAAAATAAACCGTCTCAGGACAATTTTTCTTTTTACACTGAACGACAATTTTCGCAAAACATTCCATACACAGAGGATAATAAATCACCGTATCGACAGCGACATCGATTTGCCGCCCGATATGTTCCTTTACCTTTTCAAATTGCAGAGGTGTAAACATACACTCGAACACACTCAAATTAACCCTTTCCCCATACTTTTCCAACTGTTTTACTACTTTCAATCTCCTCCGGTCATCACCGATATCATAGGCGATCACCCAAAATGTTTTCTTTGCCCTACCCATAATCCCTCCTACCATTTCGCTATATACGGTTTATAAAATGTCTCTTCATTCACATAAGCGGCTATTTCCTGCACCTGCCGATAAATAATCTTACTAAACTTCATTGACTCCCCCCTATATTTTTCATATCGGTTTATCCGCTCCAATATATTTTGAACCAACAATTTCCTGGTTGCTTCAGATAACAAGGAATCTTTCATTTTCAAAGGTTCTCCTTTTTGTATCAGGCTGATCACCACCCGGTCGACAGCTTGCGCTCTGAAAAGCTCGACAATATCGAATACAAATGTCGGTTTTCCAGCCTGAGGGAGATGGATCACTCCAGCCATTGGATTCAAACGCACACCTAATAACGCTTCCCAGACCCGCACATATAAAAGTGCATATCCATAATTTAACAACGAATTGACCAAATCCGTCGCCCCCTTCCGCTCACGTGATTCGAATTCAACGCCATCATCAGCAATCAATAACCGTACATACCCCCAGTATTGTACAGCACCTCTGGATTCCAATGCAGATAAATTTACCACATATCTTTCATCTTTCAAATTTACCTTTTTCACGTTATCGAGAATCTCCTCCAATCGGGCACATACCTCTTTATACTTTTCGGATAATACCCCGGCTATCCCTTTATGATATTTGTGAAAATATTTTATCAGGTTCAATTGATTTTTTAACTTTCCATAAATGATCCGCACTGCCAGATAAGCCTTTCTTTCCAACGACATCAATGCCTGTTTTTCCCACAATGTACTTTCCATGTAGGCAGGACTCAAAATCGAACCATAATGTTTACCACTTGCATCAAAGAAATCAATCGGGATTTTATTCCTCATACAATACTGAATTGCATTAGAAGACAGGGTTACTCCTTTTGTTGCTATTGTAATATGTTCCAAGGCCCGGGAAGGATTTTTATGAACAACTTTCCCCTTCAGCTTTACCGAAATTCCCCGGTTTGTCAAACCGATAAAACAACCGTAAGTATTGACAACCAATTCCGCCCCTTCTCCTTCCTTTTTTTGATATTCTTTCTTTTTCCGCTCTATCAATAACTTATTCTTTTCTTTCTTCGGTTTTCCTTTCCGCTTTTCCAACTTTTCAGAAGTATAAGCAGACAGAATCTCTGCAAGCAAACTATTTTTTTTCTGATTATTTTCTTCCGCAAAAAAAGTGATAAGACTCAGACATTCACCCAATATCTTTTTATTCGGAAATAACAGACACTGTTTTTTGACCAGGTCCTTCAATTTTTCGCACAATATACGGTCCAATTGCTGCAAAATTTTAGGAGCCAATAATTTCCCGTAATAATTTTTAATTCCCTGGAGTGTTTCCAGGCTCTTTTCAGAAAAACCTTCCTCTTCCAGTACTATAGAATTTATCCGTTCTTCCAATTCATCCCGTTTATGCCGGGAAATAGTAATTCCATTTCTTTTCAACGTAATCCCCAAGAACTCCACTCCGTTTTTTACATCGGTCATCACCGGTTCATTGAGTTTCAGCAGCAACTGCTCCGTCAAAAATTTCGCAGCTTGTTTCAATACTTTTTCCGCCTGTTCCCGTTTTTCACAAAAAATCAGAAAATCGTCCGCATACCGGACATAAGACTCCACCTTAGAGGTAATAAACTGATCAAAAGCATGTAAATATAAATTGGCCAGCAAAGGAGAAAGTACCGCCCCCTGAGGAACACCACAGCTCATCTCGTTCCACTGGAATTTTTTATTCACGACCCCCATCCTGACGCACAGAGCAATCAAACGAACGATTTCCTCATCCTGGACCAGTTTCTGTACTTTCTGAAAAAGAATATCATGATCAATCGTATCGAAATAGTTATCGATATCCAGCTGAAGCACCCAATTATTCTTTTTCATCCTGAACTCGCTCATCGTACGTTTTATCGCCCGGGCGTGGCCTTTTCCGGGACGATAACCGTAACTGTTATTCAGGAATATCTTTTCAAAATAAGGTTCTATCAGGTTTTTAATCGCCTGCTGAACAATCTTATCCCTCACCGCCAATAACCCCAACTTCCTTTTTTCCGAATCCTTCTTCGGTATTTCCACCCGCAAATAAGGTTCCGGTATCCAGGTTTTCGCTTTTAACTGCCGACTCAGTTCCCGAATCTGTTTCTCCGCCTCCTTTTCAAAATCTGCCACAGACATCCCGTCGATCCCTCCAACTGCATTCTTTTGTTTCACTTGCAGCCAGGCATCCCGCAACGTCTGTTCATTACACAATATTTGAAAAAGGATATCCATAAATACCTATTCTGAAAATTGTCCGTACCCAACATTTGTTTTTGCACCAATTCCCCGATCAAGCAAGATTACTTTAAAAAGTAATAATTTCTGTTTCGCTGTAATAACCCCATCTTTTAGTTTAAAAAAGAATTTTAAAGTAGATTCAGGAGCTAGTTTTAAAAATTGAATTGGAAGAGGATCTTTGAAAGGACTTTTATGTGGTGTAATATAATCGCTTTTCAAAAAAAAGAAGTCAGAATGACCTCCCATTAACAAAGCATCCATAAAAATATCCCGGTCATATACCGATAAAGGTTTATCCTGGTCATTTATCCCCATGAAGATCTCTTTTTCCAGGCGTAAGACCAAATTTTCATCCTCTTTACTAATTTCATAAGACTCAGCCATTGAATTTTTAGCAATGGATGCAATTTCTTGCCTGAATTTTTTATTTAAATCTCTCTTGTAGTTATCTAAGAGATTTTCACGTTGCCGGTTTGTCCTCGAATTTTTTTTGAAATAGGTATTTACAAGTTGTTGTTTCCAGATAAGTATCCTTTTCTCCATTCGTTCTCTTACTATTTCCTCCATCCGTTCCAACTCTTCATCCGTTGTAATTTCATTTTCCACTGCGGTTTCAATCTGCTTTTCCAATTCGTTTAATTCTTCTTTACTTAAGCCATTTGTAATTCTATTTTTTGTTTCTTCATCAACATAATCCTGCAAATACTCATAGTCAGCTTGCTTCTTCTCTTTAAAATACTGCTCCACCTTCTGTATTTTTTTTACCGCATGTGCAATATACCTGATTTTAACCTTATAGACTTCCTCATTAAATTCTAGCTTTTTCAAGGATGCATCATCTAAACCTTCTTGTTCTGAATCCGACCGATCTTTTACCAGAACTCCCGGAAACATATCTCTTAAGGCACCTTTTACCGAGGCACCAGGAATAGCTGGCATTCCCGTCGTATAATCAAAATAAAAACCCAGTTTATATTCAGAAACCGAAACATCCTTATCCCCCGTCTGATGATTCATTCCAACTCCGGTTACCAACCCAGGGTAACAAACTTTAAGTGAAAAAACATCACATTCTTTTTGCCATATATCTTTCAGAAACTTGAATTCATTATCATAATCTTTGTAATTCAAATTAAGGAGTTCCTGATTATACTGATCAGGGTCATCGTTATCACCCGACATTTCATACAATCTCTCAAAATACTGTTTATTATATAACCATCCAATGTTTTTTAACATAATCAGTCCTCCCTTTTTTCTTTAAAAATTCTAAGAGCAAGTTTCAATGCTACAGCAGCTTTATTCACATCGGCAAGAATTCTTGTACCTTCAGACCTATTCTGAATGATATAATCGGAAAATTTATCTCCAGTAATCTGCCTGCCGGCAACTTCAGTCAAGAGTTGTTTTATAGCATTTATAATTTTACTTTTATCCTTATTACTTGAAGGACTATTTTCATAAAAAATAACAGCCGGTAACAGTCCCGATTGAATAATTGCAGCACCGAAACTTGAAATATATCCTTTATACTCTCCTGCGAATTCATTTTCGATAACGATTTTTTGATCCTGCAGCGCTATAATCGCTTTTTCTATCCACACCTGATTAATTTTCATAGTTCATCACATTTAATAGATTGATTTTCTGAATTCTGGAATAGCCATATCCTATCGTAGCATTAGCACCAATCTGTATCAGTTTTTCTGAAAGATGTTCGTCGAATGAATTTACATATTTTCCATCTTTCATTACTACAAAATAAAAATGTGTGAAACGGGGAATTATTTGTTCATACCATAAATTCTTGCTTTCTCCATTATTCAGATTGTTTCTTGCCATAACAGGTAAATGATCATTATCACAAAGTCTGGAAAAATCTGTATTGTGAAGTATCACAAATCGATTTCCCAATAATTTTTGGATACAATCGATCGGTTGTCTATAATCATAAAAAGTTGCGCGTAGATCGAAATCCTCAATATAACCATCTTCCAACTCCTTATTCAATACAAACGGTCCTCCCGCCTCCGGATGAAGCGCTTCCAGCAATTGCCGCAATTCTTCCTGTAAACCATCGAGTTGCAAGGCAAACTCGGTTATATTTGTCAATAATTCTTTCAACACTTCACATGAAGTAGCCCGAAGATAGGGAACCTTGTCACACCGTACAGGTATCGATAAAAGTTTTGCCTCAAAAAAACGAAATTTACCTTGTTTCAGCTGCTCAGCATTTTGCCCGCGAGACTCTGAACCAAAAATATCCGTCACCATTTCGCCGACATTTTCTATATTCTTAAAATATTCCCGAAGCGCACCTTTTAAACTTGAAGAATTGATTGCAGGTAAACCAGTCACAACATCTCTCTGAATTAAATTATCAATAACACCGAAATTCATCTCACCACTCCCTACATGCATATTACTATAAGCTGAAATCACATACAATTCTGTTTTCATAATTCATTATTTTTTTAAATATATATTATAACCACCCTTAATCAAATAATCATTAGTAATTAACGACTCTACTTTTTCCCACTGTTCTTTCCCAACAAAAAGCAGAGATCCCCTTCTCACAATATTATATTTATCACTCTTTTCGTTTGCCGTATTCAATGCCGCATAATTTTTCCCACTCTTCCAATTTCGGGTAAGATTCCGGAACGGTTTGGTATCTATCCAGGCAAATTTGCAAAGTCGCAACACTTCTTCCGGTATAAAAGCATCACTGATAAAAAAAAACTGCACTATATCCGACTCTACCTCCCCCAACTGTTTACCCCAATTAGCTTGCCACTTTTCGGTTAAACACGCGATACCATTACTGGCTGTCTTTTGTACACTCATCTTAAATACCGAACGTTCAGCACCGAGTTGCACCCAGTCATTATCTGGCAGTTTCACCATATCCTCATCCAACTCCGCATAAAAAACAAAATGGAATCCATCACGTAAATAACAAGCTCTGGTCTTAAAGAAACATTCTTCATTATTATTCATATACTCAGGTAAATACTTTGTAATTCCAATCTTGTCTTTAAAAAAGAATATATCATGATCAGTATATATTTTACCCTGATCAGTATCCAAAGAATACCATCGATCACTATTATAATCTTTAGATACAAATCCTTTTATAGAAGGCAATTCTGCACCTTCGCCAGATTCCCCTAAAAACACTTTACAATCACTTCTGAATGAAACAGCAAGATCTTTATTAAAGGGTATCTTACAAAACAAATCTCCGGCTTGTCCGATAAAAACCGGAGAAATCCTTTTAATAGCGCCAAATGAAAAATCCTTCTCGTAATCACAATAATTAAAACTCTTTTCTCCGACAGCAGATTCCACAGCTTTTTTCTGATCTGCAGTTGCAGACAAAAGCCCTTTCAATTTTAAGATCTGATATCTCAACATACCAAGAAGAGCTGTTTCCTGAGGTAATAAATTTGATTTTGCAAAATAATTTTTCGCCTGACCTTCACCAAATGTAGTCTCTCCCCCAAAGAAATAACCTTCAACCGGAGTCAACGTGATTTTATAGGTAACCTTACTCATCTTTTTTAGTTTTTATAAAATGAATAAATCTCAATATGGCATACAAAGCTTCTATAGCTTTCTCTTCAACCTCCCGTTGCGAATGATCAGTTTGTCTCTCCGGGCTCTTTTGCATACATTCCTGATAAATAATTAATAAATAATCAATCAATGAATTCAGGAACTCCCTCATCGAATCATGAATATCCTCATTAAATGAATTGTTAAAATAATTTTTCAGGGAGTCACATCTTATTTTTTCATCTTTCTGATTCAATATCGCAGATAGAATCACTTTATTATTCCCCAGCCAATGACTCACAGATGTCAATATTCTTGAATCCTGATCCGAATATTGTTCCAATAAATTCAAAAATATGCCGAAACTTTTTTTATCCTTTTCAAATTCAATCACAGAAGATTGTCCACTATGCTTCTGAAGTATACTGGTAATTGTGTTCTTCAATGGGTGTATTGACTTATCTTTGGATTTACCCAACATTTCCTGCGACAACTTCAATGCTTCTCCCATCGGAAATTTTTTATAAGTGACAGTCATGCCAAAAGACAAAGTCGGTCTGACTGAAAAACTTTCCATATGTTCATCGAATTTTTTCCCCAAATCATTCAGCAAACCAAACACTGTTCTTATTCCATATTTTATAGGAGCAAAAATCAGTATATCGTCTCCACCTATAAATATTATTCTTGCAGCATATTCCTTGGCTATTATAACTGCATCGTTTCCAAAATCAAGCAATTTTTTACTTAATTCAGTAATAGACCGCCCCTCATCTAATAAACGGCTGATCGTATCACTCATCCTATCGCCATCAGCATTAATTATGGCAATATAGTTATGATACATCATATCCATCTGGTTCAATCTCTCGCTTTTCTCAACTTCAGACAACTGATCCAAAGCCTGAAAACGTTTGATCTCGTCAAAGGCATCCTTTACCAAAAAAGAACGGTATAAATTTGTATCTTCAAAAAAACGAATCAAATAATTATTCGGTTCATGTAATGTGTAGGAATCCTGCATTTCCAGTAGATCCAAGATAGAATAACAATCTTCTTTTACATCTGCCTCTGTCACATCTTCATAATCCTTTTCAAAAAAGTAGATTTTCAGGTATCTCCTAACAAAATTTCCCAACGACTCTTTTTCTTCTTCCGACACATTCAAATTTTCAGCTAAATATCCGGTAATACTTTTTTCCACCTTATTTACCTGCTCTTTCAAACATTCAAAATCACCAGGTAAAGCCTCAAAAAGATACCGATCAGGAAAACGACCGATTCCCTCTTTTCCTTCCCACATAAAATCATTTACAATGGGTAGAATGAATTTCCTTTCTTTAAACGGGGCTATTAAATTTTTAGCCAGATAAGAAAAAAAATAACTCGATGCCCATAATGCCTTTATACTTCTGACCTCACTCGTTAACCGACATATGGGTCCCAATGTCATTGCTATATATTTCATAAATTATTTCTTAATTGGTTAAAAATATTATCCAAAGTACTGTATTTTTCATTAGCTTCTCTACTTTCTTTTTTACAGCATAACCCGGCTAACGAAACGCTACTAAACACATAATCCAAATAATCCTGGATATCAAACGATGATCTCGTACGTATTGCAAACTTTCCTCTTCCTTCACCCTCTATTAAAAACAGTTGATTGGTCATTTGTTCAGGTATAGGCCGGGGTTCAAAATAAATGGTATAACCTTCTTCATTTTTTATGAGTTTAAAGAACAGAGGGGATTGAAAACGCTCAATCTCATCGCTTTCCCTGGTCAATTTAAAAGAAGCAAAACCTCCGTTATTATCTGTTTTAACTTTCCATTTTTCAATTGTAGAAAGTCCTAACAATTCTTTTGTCAAATAATGTGAGTTATCTAACAGACATTCAACTGTCCTGCCTTTCAATGAAAATGATTTTTCTTGTTCAGGAGGCTCAGAAATACCTGTTTCATATTCAATCGCTTCAGATTCCGGATGTGCTTCCCTTTCAAGGATTTTCTCTCTTTCTGTCAAAAAATGTTGTTTAATCGTCTTTTTATCCCATTGTTCGTGTAGTTGATCTTTCAAATATTTAAACAAGGCCGACTTTATATAGAGTCCTTTCTGATCATTTATACCACTTCTCAATACGGCATAAAAATCATTCAATGTTGTAAAAACGTATCCTAAATCCCCTTCCAGATTAAATCTATATCTTAAATTCACTGCAACATTGAGGGGCTTACCCTTATGAACATCAGTATCGATATAAAAAGAACCGTAACCTTTACTTTGCCTGGCTCCGAAATTGGTCACCATCAGAAAAGCCGCCAAATGTTCTTTCAAAAGTTGTATCACAGAATCAAATATAGATTCAAATTGAAGACAAACACCGTCGGGGTACATTACTCCATATTTTTCAGCATCATTTCCTATATTAGCAAAATACATTTTTAAACTTGCATCATCTTTGATTTCTTGCTTTTCCCCCTGAGGCTCAACCCGAACTTTATAATTTAAAGCCCTAAAACCTTCTTCTTCAAATTTTCTACGTATTTTTTCCTGACATCTTCGGTCATACCCAACTAAAAAGCATTTACACGATTCAAAGTCATTATTAAAAGAACGCTGTATTATAAACTTATCCAATTTAGGTTTCAACTCGGAAGCTCTTAGCGTGGCTCCTTTCTGATTCCATTGAAAATGAATCAGAGGCGTATGTTGTTTTAGTTTTACCTGTAATCTATACATTATTCTTATATTTAATCCGGTTTTACAAATTCTGAAACAAACTGCTTTAAACCCTGATATCGGTCTTTAAGCCTTTCAAATTCTGCTTCTAATACCTGTAATTATACCCAATAAAACATACACTCTTTCCATTACCTTAACTTTTTAATATTTAACAGAAGAAAAAATACAATCAAAGTCACGACAACAATTAGAATCCCCTGACTTAACCACGAATCGTTCGAAGCAATCGGATTCATTCCAAAAAAGCCGGTTAGAATGGTAGCAGGCAGCAATATGGCCGCAATCTGATTTAACAAAGCTCCCTGCTCACTTTTAGCCTTCTCAATCAGAAGCGAAATATACTGATGTAATTCTCCGATCTCATCTTCCAAATCTCCAATCTGTTTTTCCAGCTCAAACTGATTGACAAACAACTGATATAGCTCGATTCCCTGATCCTGCGAAGTCACAGATCGGAAAAAAATCTGATTGACAAAACGGATATATTCCTGATAGAGGGAAGCAATCTTTATCGCAGATTCTCTCGTATCTGTAGGTGATAAACGACTTAATATTGTGACCTCACCCGAAAAGCGTAACATAGAGGCTCTTTGTACCAAAACCAATTCAATCATACGGGAATATATCGTACGCATGTGAACTTGTAAAACATCTTTAGCAAATCCGGATTCACTGGTAAGCAATACTAATGAATAACGCGAAACACCATATAAACTGCCATCCATCTGCCAGCGTTTATAGGTCGCATCTTCCAATAACTTATCTTTCATCATTCTATTCCGACAAGTCGGAGAACTTGAATCTACAAAAATATATTCATACCAAAAATCTTTATTCAAAAAATCGGACAGGCGTTTTTCTTGTTTTTCCTCTAGTATTTGTTTTGCTATTACCAGATCCTGATTTTCCTTTTCTATCCGTTTACATTCCTCTTCATTCAAATAGAATTCATCGGCAATTTTATTATTTCCATACCAACAATTAACAAACATTCTATCGTCTATGACCGGTAAAATTTTCAAATTTTCCTGTAAATCACCGATCAAATTCCCCAAAAACAAAGCCGGTTCCCAATCCATACTTGTTGTATACCGTTCAAAGTTTTCTGTATACCGTTCTGTACCACCATATAACCCGTCAATCGAAATGGATAAAGCTATTGGGCTACGAACATCTATATCTTTATAAAAAGGAGGGAAAATTCTTCTTCCATATTGATTGATATTTAAAACACTCTGGAAATCATCTTTTTCATTATTTTCCAAATAAAAGGAAAGCATTCCGACTCCAGTCGAATAAAAATTAAGATTTATGGCAACTACACGCAACCTGTAATCCAATACCTGACCATTCTTCGAAATCTTAATATTATAAAATACTTCTTCATTTTTGGGCTCTTTTCTTTCATAATGGCGTACCAACGAATTTTCAGTTCCATCATCATACAAAACAGGATGTACAAATTTGAAGTAGTAATTTTTCTCATTATATAACTCTTTCTGTTCTTCCTGATCCTGAGGTGAATAATTCGTTTCCCAATTCGATAACACCGAAGGTTGTATATTATTCAGACTCACTTGTTCTGCAAAAATTTTATTTGCATTTCTTTCAATTTTCCACTTAAAAGGAAAATAAAATATGTGATAACTATACATCATGATAATTTTTAGACAGTATTCAATATATAAGCTTTCAATTTTCGTATTTCGTCAGAATTCCACATTCCTTTAACCGTCCCTAAAAAACCGTTATGTCCTCCACCGTGATAAAAGGCTTCCTGAGGATATCCGGCTGTTAAGGCTGCTGTCAGTTTATCTTTTCCTTCACCATAATAACACAAGGTTTCATCAGTATAAATCAATAACTTCCGATAAGGCCACAGACGGTCACAAATCGGAGAGAAACGGACAGACAAAGCCCGGATAATCAACAAGTCACCCTGCTTTTCCATATTTCGGGCAATAGCTTCCCGGGCAGCCTGTTCATCTACTTCGGTCACTCCCTGAGCAGTTCGATCACGATGACGGATATCCGCAATCTCTTCGGGAGTGGCCCCCATAGCCTGCATACCCGGGATATAACCGGTATCGTTTGCAGCAACCAAAAATTGGTCACGACTGGGGACCACCCCCAGGACTTCAGCCACCTGAAGAATCGAGGCTATCCGCCCCTGGTTTTCATTGTGGTGATCGATCAGAACATAATTGGCATATTTCTTCGTGTCTGTCTTTCCATATAGTTCTATTCCATACAGCCTTACCCCCGGTTGATTTCCATACAGTTCGAGTTCCGGTAAATAGGCTCTTATGTCAGCATTCTCCCAATGCAGCTTCCGGTCAAAATACAAAATACCCTGTTTGTCCAACAAACGGGTAATCTCCTGCATTTCAAGATCATGACCACCTAATAAAAAAACATCAGACTCCTTCATTTCAATATTTTGTCGTACAGATATCGTTCAACAAAGCACGGTCGGCCAGAACCATTTCGCCAAGTTCGATGTGACTGCATACTTCTTCGGTCAGAAAACGGGAGGTGGAAGATTGTTCGCCCAGATTCCAGGTTAACAAAACAACCCTTATTTTCAAGGCCTTCAACTTTTTCACCAACATTTCATGGTCGGCATCGCCGGTCATCAAAACAACAAAATCAAATTTTCGTAACAAGGCCAATTCGTATGCTTCCAAAGCAAACCATACATCCACGCCTTTCTCAATAATAATCTGTTTGCCGTTGTTTTCCACCTGACGTAAATGCTTGTAATGAAAGATGACGTCATTCTCGATCAGGGTGTCTTCGAATTTACGCTCATTATAGAGAAGATGCATCCGGTTTTCTGTCTCGGCCCGGAAACGTCCGCGGAAATAATGACATTCTACAATCTGACAATCCGATTCCGTAAAATCGTAAATGGCGGCCAGCCTGCGGCGGATATAACGGAACAAACTCCCCATATGGATACTCATTCCCAACTGTGCGGCTAAAGCTTCGTTGACCTTTGCCAAGTAACCGCCGTCTATAAAAATTCCTAAGGATATATAAGGATCTACCATAGTTATTATGATTTAATCTTTTTCTGTATACTCCAATACTCCGATCTGAAAATGTCCCAGCCCGTAAACGGTGTCGTTCCCGTTACCTAAAGCCTGCATAAAAGACAGGAAGGGGACATATTCACTGAAATCGCCGACAAAGACCAGTTCGCCGACATAACCGGAAAACAGCATCGGAGGACGGCCGTCGTTACGTCGGGGGCCGGGTATTCTCACCCAACGGATATTGGCTTTCATCAATAAGGCCGAAGCGGCACCTTCGAGATAAGTCTCCACTTCCTCCATCGCACGCTGATATAAGCCGACTTCCCCGGGACAAGCATAGAGGGCGGACAGACGGACACCCCGAAAAATAGCCGAACGGACGAATTGATAAAAGCTCGGGAAAGCATTCATTTTATCCTGATAACTCAATGTCCTGTCTTTCTTTTTAGAAGGAACAGCTAATAACATCGGAGAACGAAATTGCAGGCGTACGACCTTTTCTTTCCGCCCGAATTGCTCTTCCCGATAATCTTCCGGACAAACCGGGAAACGCAAGGGCGCTATCTTATCCGAATGCTCTACAGCAATGCGGTTACTCCGTCCCCAACCATCCTTTTCACAAATTTCATGCAGTACCAAAGGAGTTTGCGGGGTCCCGATCCCTTTATTACACATCAGCCTTACCGCTTCGACAAATTCTTTATAATACCGAGAGACCTGACCGATCAGAACCAAAGAGAAAACAATCGTTTCACCTTCCTGCAATTTCAAAGGAAAAGAGAGCATATTTACCGGCGAAAGCACGGCTATAGCAAAAGATTTCGGAAAACCTCCTTTCAGGATCGCGGCCAAAGGATGAGATTCCGGTAAAGGGAAACGTTCTAACTCAGACAACAGACTGTCTCCCTCCGGTGTCTGCACCTGTTCAGCTGCATATAAAAGATTATTACGGATCAATCCTCCCAGCCATCCCTCTATGATTACCTCAGCCTTCGGAGAAATCGATATATCCAATCGTCGATAAGTCAACTTTTTACATATATCCAATAACATAATTCATCAATTAATCTCTAACTTCAGTATCTGCTGTACACCACCAGCATTTAAAACGTTTCCGAAGATATAAATAAATTTATGAATTTCTCGAAATTTTTATAAAAAAGACCAGGAAACAAGGATATTATTTTATAATACTCTTAAAAACAAAATGTTATAAAAAAATCCCCTCCAACGAACCGTTTGAAGGGGAAATTGAAGCATCAAACCGACTCATTATCAGCGAGTCATATATTTCAAATTGACAGCATATAAGATAATAAATAGAAGAGATATAAGGCCCGAAAAGAACATCACAATCAGGACATACATCGAGAATCCGGCAAAATAAGGCAATACAAAAAGAGCCAGAATCTGAGCTGCCGTATAGAGATAAAAACCGAGACGGCGTAATTGAAACATCAGGATTGCCCCCAGCAAACTGATCACACTCAACACCAGGCTTACGACGGCAATCTCCCTGGCATGTACAAAAGTGGCCTGCAGACTCGCCATAGTCGAATTCAGAATATCGGAAAGAACGGCAGATCCGGCCCCCTGGTCCATACTGTTCAGCATGGAAGAATAATGTTCCATCTGCATCGATGAGTCGGTCAATCCGGCCGTAAATACGGAAAATAAATTGGATAAAGTTCCCCAACCACTACCGATAAAAGTAAGAATACACAATACCAATAAAAAAGTCGGGCGCTGAAGCTTGTTCTGCTGTTCTTCAAAAGGATTTTCCATGTTTTTCAATTCTGTTTGTTCACATTCTATTGGGTACAAAGATACAAAATTCAAAAAATATCTAACCGATTACATCACTTTCAATTCAAAACTTTTCAACAAATAAAAGTTTAAAATGCTTTGCTTTGGAAAAGGATTTAGTTTAATTTTGACAAAAATATTTTTAACTACTTAACTATGGAAAGAGATACCGTTATATTTGACCTGATTAAAAAGGAGTGCCAGCGTCAAAAAGAAGGAATCGAACTGATTGCTTCTGAAAATTTTGTGAGTGATGAAGTCATGGAAGCCATGGGATCCTGCCTGACTAATAAATATGCAGAAGGTTATCCCGGAGCCCGTTATTACGGTGGTTGCCAGATCGTCGACCAGACCGAACAATTGGCGATCGACCGGGCATGTAAATTATTCGGTGCCGAATATGCGAACGTGCAGCCTCATTCCGGAGCACAAGCCAATGCTGCCGTATTCTTTGCCTGTATGAAACCGGGCGATACTTACCTGGGACTGGATTTGGCTCACGGAGGTCATCTGTCTCACGGCTCACCTGTCAACCTTTCAGGAATCAACTATAAACCGATCGCTTATCATGTAAAAGAGGATACCGGTCTGGTAGACTATGATGAAATGGAACGCCTGGCGCTGGAACACAAACCGAAAATGATCGTTTCGGGAGCTTCTGCCTATTCCCGTGACTGGGATTATAAACGGATGCGTGAAATCGCCGATAAAGTAGGTGCAATCCTGATGTACGATATGGCTCATCCGGCCGGTTTGATCGCCAAAGGCTTGCTGAACAATCCGTTCGAATATTGTCACATTGTAACGACCACCACGCATAAGACCTTACGCGGACCGCGTGGAGGTATGATTTTACTTCCCAAAGATTTTCCGAATCCCTGGGGATTGAAAACACCGAAAGGAGAAATCAAGATGATGTCACAAGTCATCAATTTTTCAGTATTCCCGGGACAACAGGGCGGACCGCTGGAACATGTCATCGCAGCTAAAGCAGTCGCTTTCGAAGAAGCGTTGTCCGATTCTTATACCGAATATGCAAAGCAAGTGCAGAAAAACGCAAAAGTTATGGCACAAGCTTTCATGGATAAAGGATATAAAGTGGTTTCAGGCGGAACAGACAACCATTGCATGCTGATCGACCTGCGGACCAAATTCCCGGAACTGACCGGTAAAAAAGCTGAAAACACCCTGGTAAAAGCCGACATTACGATCAACAAAAACATGGTGCCTTTCGACAGCCGTTCTCCGTTCCAGACTTCCGGTATCCGTGTCGGAACTCCGGCTATCACAACCCGGGGACTGAAAGAAGAGGATATGAAAGTGATCGTCGACATGATCGACCGGATCCTGTCGAATATCGACGATGAAAACGTCATTGCAGAAGTGAAGAAAGAAGTCAATGCGATGATGAATCCTCGTCCGATGTTCGCCTGGTAATAGAAAGATATAACCCATTAAAAGCTGCCTTGAGGGCAGCTTTTTTGTTTTCCTCTCACTCCAGTATCTTAAAAGCAATATCGAGATAAGCATCCATATCGATCGTTTTCTCCCGGATATATTCGTCACTGCGTTTATGCCCTAAACGAATCACGATAGCCTTTTTCTGAGGAATGACGAACATATACTGTCCCCCTAGCCCCCGAAACGCAGGAAACCGCATCTCTTTGTAATGCATAATCCAGATTTGAAAACCATAATAATCCAATGATCCGTCTCCGAACTCATTTTCCAGATATCCGGCTGGGGTTATCGCTTCATTCAGATAAGTTTCGGAGATCAGCTGCCGGCCGTTCCAATTTCCTTTATTCAGAATCAAACGTCCGAGCCGCGCCAAATCCCGGGCCGTCGTATTGAAACAACAATATGTTTTCTCATCCCCGTCTTCCCGGTCCAGGTTCCACAAAGCGTCGTTGCAGGCTCCCAGGGGTTTCCATAATTTTCTTTCAGCATATTCACTGATACTCACCGGGCTATGGACTTTCACTTCTGTCTTAAAGATCCCCCACTCATATTCCTTCTCTTTATGCACCTTATCTAAAGCTGCTTCGAGCACAAATGAAAGTAATTGAGTATCACCGCTTTTATAGGAATACTTTTTTCCAGGTTCTTCGACTACTTTCAAATCCATAATCAAATCCCGGATCCGATCACCATAGTAAGCCTGAGTGGTTTTCGAAATCAGGGCGGTATAGGCTTCATCCCAGTCCAATCCCGAACTCATCGTCAAAAGATTGCGGATCGTAATTTTATCCCCCTCCCCGAATTCAGGCAAATATTTGCTGACTTTATCATCCAGACTTTCGATAAATCCTTCGTCATAAGCTATGCCGACCAGCAGGCCGACAATACTTTTAGTAGCGGAAAATATATTGGAAAGCTTTTGCGGTGTCCAATCTTCCCGGTATTCCTCATACCGGATACTATCGTCCTGAATGACGAGATAAGCCACCGTTCCGTATTTTTCGAGATACGCCTCTTCGTCGTCGGTCATCCGGTATCGATTGGCGTCCCTGGCCACCGGCCATTCCCAGCAGGAATCAGCTTTTCCTACCGTATCCGACGGAAAAATATAGGTATCCGAAATATCCGGGAACCAGTGAATCAAAGCCTCCTGCATATAAGTCGGCATCAGCAGAAACAGCAGGGCAATCCCCAGAAACAGCAGGGCACTGATTTTTTTCCATTTTCTGCTCTTCATATTCCGCCGAACTTTTCTTTAACCTCCCTTTTCACATTCCCTCAAATCCTCGGTTGTCAAACGTTCCGGTAAGAAACGGGTGACATCCCCGCCGTTCAAATAAATATTACGGACAATCGTCGAACTTACAAACGTATGCTCGGTCGAGGTCAGCACAAAGACCGTCTCGATACGTCCGTCCATGGCCCGGTTAGCTTGTCCGACAGCACGTTCGTATTCAAAATCGGCCGCCGTCCTCAGGCCCCGGATAATGATGTGGGCATTCACCTGCCTGCAAAAATCTACGGTCAAACCGAAATAAGGTTCTACCGTCACCCGATCGGTATCTTCAAAAGCCTTTCTAATCAAACGAATACGACAATCCGTATCGAGAAATTCCTTCTTAACGGGATTGACACCGACAGCAATAATAATCTTATCGAACAATTTCAAGCCCCTTCTTACGATCTCTTCATGCCCGACCGTAAAAGGATCAAAGGATCCGGGAAATACAGCAATTTTTTCCATAGTCGAATAAATCAATTCGGCAAACATAGCGAAACAAACGTTATAAATAAAAGAAAAAGTCAAAAATATTGCCATTCACTTACAATTTAGAAGCAGAAACAAATTCTCACAAACAATTAATGAATTTTTTCTATATTTTCTTGCCACTTTATTAGAAGTTGTCGTTTAAATTTAATATGTTTGTACAAATCAAAATAACAAAATACAAACACTCAAGTTATGGCACAAAAATTATTAATCAGAGATCTTACTTTGAGAGACGGCCAGCAATCTTCTTTTGCAACCCGTATGACTCAGCAGCAGATCGACAGGGTATTACCGTTTTATAAAGATGCAAACTTCTATGCAATGGAAGTTTGGGGAGGAGCTGTTCCTGATTCAGTAATGCGTTACCTGAATGAAAATCCATGGGACAGATTGGAAAAAATCAAAGCCGTAGTGGGTAATGTATCCAAATTAACAGCATTATCCAGAGGTCGTAACCTATTCGGATATGCTCCTTACACAGACGAAATTATCGAAGGTTTCTGCCGCAATTCGATCGAATCGGGCTTAGGAATCATGCGTATTTTCGATGCATTGAACGATGTGAACAACGTCAAATCGACCATTAAATATGTGAAGAAATACGGTGGAATCGCCGACTGTGCAGTATGTTACACCATCGACCCGAAATATCCGAAACTGGGCTTACTCGACAAATTGAAAGGTAAAAAGAATCCGGAACCTGTATTTACCAACGCCTATTTCCTGGACAAAGCAAAACAAATGGCTGCCCTGGGAGCCGACATGGTGACCATCAAAGATATGAGCGGTTTGATCCAACCTTCACGGATTGCAGAATTAATTCCGTTATTCAAACAGAATCTGTCTATTCCGGTAGATTTCCATACTCACTGTACCCCGGGTTATGGATTGGGTGCCGTCCTGATGGCTATCATCAAAGGCGTAGATATCGTCGATACCAATATCTGGAACTTTGCCGGCGGAACCGGAGCCCCTGCTATCGAACTGGTTTATATATTCTGTAAGAAATTAGGTGTCGAACTGGACGTCAACATGGAAGCCGTTGCAAAAATCAACAAAGAGCTTTACGGCATCCGTAAAGAACTGGAAGCGGTAGATGCCAGCAAGCAATTCCCGAATCCGTTCAACCCGTTGACAGACCAGTTACCAGCTGAAATCGACAAAGAATTCGATAAAGCGATCGAAGCTGCCAAAGCAAACAACGAAGAAGCCTTATTGAATGCTTGTCATGCTATCGAGGCTTATTTCAATTTCCCGAAACCCAATGAATTGGTAAAGAAAGCCGAAGTTCCCGGTGGTATGTACAGTAATATGGTCGCTCAGCTGAAACAATTGAATTCTATGGATATTCTGGAAAAAGCTATGGAATTGATTCCGACCGTACGTTTAGCAGCCGGATTGCCTCCTTTGGTAACTCCTACCAGCCAGATCGTCGGTGCACAAGCGGTTAACTGTGCTCTGGATATTAAAGCCGGGAAACCGATGTACAGCAATGTTTCCAATCAATTTGTGAACCTGGTGAAAGGGGAATATGGAAAAACTCCGGTCCCTGTAGATCCCGAATTCCGTCTGAAAATAGCAGGTACCCGCGAGGAAATCCCTTACGATACCAGCAAATACCAAATGCAGCCAAACCCCGAATTACCGGAAGCAGGCGGTGTGAAACTGGCTGCCAATGAGAAAGAAGTATTGTTGCTCGAACTCTTCCCGCAGGTAGCTAAAAACTTCCTGACTAAACAGAAAGTAGCTGCTTATGAAGCACAGCATAAAGCTGACGCACCCCAGGCAGAAAAAGTGGTTGCTGAAGAGAAGAAAAACGAACCGATCACCGGTAAGACGGTAAAAGCACCGATGCCGGGTAGTATTTTACGCTTCACCGTAAAACCAGGCGATACGGTAACCAAAAGTCAGACTGTAGTCATACTCGAAGCCATGAAAATGGAAAACAGCATCGCAACCGACTATGCAGGTACTGTAAAACGTTTGTTGGTAAAAGAAGGTACTACTGTAGCTGCCGATGCTCCGATGATCGAAATCGAAGCTTAATCATTATAAAGTCCATGAAAAATTCTTTCATGGACTTTTTTATATCCATTCGTCCCAAGCTTTACAAGCCCAATTTGGGAAACATAACCTTTTCGTCCCCCTCGGCCAAAACAGCATCCAGGTCTTCCCCTTCCTGAAGGTAGAGGTTAATATTATTGATCCGGGCAAACTGATGACTACTACGAAAATCCTCATATCTTTCGTCCAATAATTCATTAAAACGGTCTGTCCTTTCTTCCGGAGTCATCTCCTCCCACTCTTCTTCTTCCAGGATATCCAGCAAAAACTCTGCCGCCCAACTTCCCAATTCCTTTTCTTTATTCCAATCCGGCTCGTAACTGTCTAAAACTTTAAAAAGTTCCTGCAAATACGCAGAATCCCCCCACTCTTTATAAACCTGGACCAGATCTTCCTGATCCGGATAAGCTACGGCTAATTCTTCTAATTTTATTTGATCCATACTTTTAGAATATTAATTACTGATTCAAAACTCCGGAAACCTAAAATCCCCCTTCCTATCCTACAGGTAATGCTTCGGATCTTCAAATTCACAATCATTTTGATTTATCAAAAATAATTAAAAATACAGAAATACCAAGACAAAAGATCGGAATTTAAAAAAAATCATACCCCCGGAACAATTAGTATTCAATTCAAAACTTTAACAACTTTTTCGGTATATGAATTTAAAATAGAAACACATACATTGGCATATTATTTGTATTTTTGTATGAGTTATTAAATTTTTCATTTCTACTATCCTATGACCATCGACACAGGCAATATCCTATTGATAGGAGCTGTTCTCCTTTTTTTCAGTATTATCGCCGGTAAGGCCGGTTTTCGTTTCGGAGTTCCCGTTCTGTTATTATTCCTCGGTGTAGGCATGTTATTCGGTAGCGACGGCTTGGGAATACAATTCAATAATCCTCATGGAGCGCAGTTCATCGGTATGATTGCTCTGAGTATCATCTTGTTTTCGGGTGGTATGGATACCAAATACACAGAAATCAAACCTGTACTGGGCCAAGGAGTCATACTCGCCACCCTCGGGGTGGCACTGACAACAGCCATTACCGGTTTCTTTATTTATTGGATTACCGGTCTCGTATCCGATTTTTCTGCTCTCACGCTGACTGAATCTTTGCTAATGGCAGCAGTGATGTCATCTACCGACTCGGCGTCGGTATTTTCCATCCTGCGAAGTAAAAAACAAGGATTGAAAGAACAACTCCGTCCTATGCTCGAACTCGAAAGCGGAAGTAACGATCCCATGGCTTATATGCTGACGTTATTGCTCATCCAAATTATACAAACTCCTGCAGGTGAAACAAACCTATGGTATTCCTTCCTGATGTTTATCGTTCAGATGAGTGTCGGAGCCGTAGCCGGTTTCTTACTGGGAAAAATGGCCGTATGGCTGATGAACCGGTTGAATATCGGCAACCAATCTCTCTATCCCATTCTACTGTTAGCCTGTGTATTCTTTATCTTCTCTATCACCGAGCTGGTGAAGGGAAATGGCTACCTGGCCGTATACATCGCGGGGTTGGTCGTAGGCAATCACAAGATTCAGCACAAGAAAAGCGTCACCACCTTCTTCGATGGATTCACCTGGCTTTTCCAGATCGTCATGTTCCTTACCTTAGGCTTACTGGTCAATCCACGTGACTTGCTGCCCATTGCAGGACTGGGTTTATTGGTGGGTTTTTTCATGATCATTCTGGCACGTCCCATCAGTGTCTTTTTATGCCTGGCTCCTTTCAGGCAAATGAGTACCAAAGCCAAAGTATATGTTTCCTGGGTCGGTCTCCGGGGCGCCGTTCCGATCATTTTCGCCACCTATCCGCTGATCGCCCAGATTCCCTATGCTTCCCTGATTTTCAATGTCGTATTTTTCATTACGATCGTATCTCTGTTGATCCAGGGAACCACAGTCAGCTCTATGGCTAACTTGTTGAACTTATCGGAAAAAGAACCCAAACAAGGTAATGATTTCGGCATGGAACTACCGGAAGAAATCAAATCGGCCATGTCAGAAATCGAAGTTGCGGACAACCTGCTGGTCAACGGAAACCGTCTGATGGACCTGAGTCTACCGGACAATACACTGGTAGTTATGGTTAAACGGGGAAATAACTTTTTTATCCCAAGAGGAGGTACCGGTTTAGATATCGGTGATAAACTTCTTGTTATCACAGACAATGACGAAGAATTAATGAAAACCTATAAAAATTTAGGTATCAACGAATATATGATTCAAAAAAATTCATAAGATAGTCCGGGCATGATGAGATATATTCTGATCGGATGTTGTTTCTTTTGCAGCCTGTTCCTGTCTTCCTGTAACAGCACGAAACGACTCGGCCAAACGGCGACTCAGACGAGCCAACTATCCCACCAACTGGGTTTTAAAGTCAATCGTAAAGACGATCTGCGTCTTTTTTCGGAAGCGGCCCGATGGCTGGGAACCCCTTACCGCTATGGAAGTAGCACCCGGAAAGGAGTCGACTGCTCCGGGTTGGTGAATCAGATTTACAAACAAGTCTATCATCGATCCCTCGAACGTTCCAGTAGTGGTATAGCCACCCGCAACTGCCGTAAAATCATGAAAAGCGATTTAAGTAGTGGTGATCTCGTATTTTTCAATACTTCCCGGAAAAAAAGAAAAGGAATAAACCATGTCGGCCTATTCCTTAAAAACGGCTATTTTATCCATGCTTCTACTTCCAGGGGAGTCATCATCAGTAACCTGAAAGAAGATTATTACCGAAAAACATGGAAACAGGGAGGAAGAGTAAAATAAGCCTATTTCAATAATCTCTTCAGAGTCTGCATCAGCTCTTCCTCTTCGATCTCGCCATTCCATCTCCAAAGTTGTTCTCCGGCTTTGTATATCATCATCAAGGGGACAGCCTGCACCTGATAATAATCTACCAACCGCCGGTTAGCCGGATCATCGATATCGAAGCATTGCAAATTCAAATGCTTGTTATTCTCCAGCTTCCGGACGATAGGTAACATTTTACGGCAATGCGGACACCAACTCGCATAAAACATCACAAAAACCGGCAAATTTCCTTTGATCAAAGCCCATAAATTCTCCATAAATACTCTTTTTATTTTAAGAATATACTTCCCTGCTTCCTGAAAAGTTTCGATTTTCCTGTATTTTGTTTTCACAATTTTTATCAGATCGGTAACCGCCGGGAGTTACCTTATCGGCTTTTCATTACAGAACAGGGTATACCTTACACCGGTCTTACCGGAGAAACTTTTACTTCGTTTGTTCCTGCTGTTTATATCGGAGAATATGTTGCCTGTCAGCTGGCTTCTAATCAAGTCAGGGATAAAAAAGGGATATAAAACTTACCCGTGCTCACGCATCTTACAGAAATAATAAAAATCGACCAAATGACCATTCTTGACTGCAGCATGATGCAAAACAGCTTCCTGTCGATACCCCGCTTTTTGCGATACATGCATAGAAGCGGGATTCGTACTGAATACAATCGTGTACAATTTTTCGTAATGAAAATTTTGAAAAGCATATTCGGTGATATCCTCCAACACTTTACTCATAATGCCATGCCCCCAATATTTTTCCCCGATCCAATATCCCACCTCGGCAGTCACTCTTTCTACATCTCCTTCGGATCCGAATCCGATACTTCCCACCGCTTTTCCTTCAACCTCGATAGCAAAACGCATCGGTTTGCCCGGCATAGCTTTTACCATACTGATGTAATCGAATGCATCCTGTTTGGTATAGGGATGCGGAAAATTATCCATTAAGTTATTCCAGATTTTGTTGTTATCGGCATTTTCTGCCAAGGATTCACAATCGGAGTAACTGAATTCCCGGATGACATACCCTTCTCCCTCGATCCGCACTCCCTGTTTTTTCCCCTGTAAAATAAAGAACTCATCTGCCCCACTCGTCGATCGGGGCAACTCGGTTTTACCTGTTTTCATAGTTGTCAGATTCTTTCGAATCTCTCCTTTTTCAGATTTGTTTGTTTTAATTTTAAACGCCACAAACATACAGAGATATTTCATCGGGTGTAACTATTTTTCCTCAAAAAAAATTCATCCGACGAAAGATATTTCTGACATTCCGAAAACCGGATATTCAAATAATTTTATACATTCGCGGTTTGGATGATCGCGAACAGATGAAATATAAAACACTGATAATCAAAGGTATTTTCCAATCACTTGACGAATTTGTGTTGCTTGCATCGCCCCACTCTGCCGCCAAACCATTTTACCTGCTTTGAATAACATCAATGTCGGTACCGCCTGTACCTGATAGGAATTTACCAACTGCTTTTTCAGGTCTTCCAATACGGGATGCATCATTTTACAAGGTCCGCACCAGGTAGCGAAAAAATCTACGAACACAAGGGTATTTCCCTGAATGATGTCTTCGAATTTTGCCATAACTTTATGCTTTAGGTCTGCTTATTTATATCGCAGATCATGCTGACAAGTTACGCTTATAGGGACTCTATTTTCAATCGGTAGTCGGATCCAAAATTGACGATATAAAAACCCTGATTTTCTTTACCGGCTTGACCTTCCATCTTTTGAAAATAAAAACGCGAAAAATCACCGTTACGCGGATAAAATTCAAGTGCATCCAGTGTCCGGTCCCGGTATTTTGCCGCCAATTCAATAAAATAAAGACTCATATCGAAAGCCTTATAGGCCAGATTATTCGGTTCGGTATAAAAATATTTCCGGTATTTTAAGGCAAACCGTTTGGCAGGCTCCGTGGTATTGTCCACATAACTATAGGTAAAGATCTTCGTATTCAGTTTGAAATAAGTCTCATGATCTACCGAAGTAAAGGCCTGCCATTCCGGGAAGCCGACGACGGTAATCCGATAACCATCCGTTAAAGCCGATAATACCGGTAATATCTTACTGACTTCAGCTTCTTTCGTAGTAGGCAGAATGATTATATTTTCCCGGTCGGGCAACAATTGCAAACGCAATCCATCCAACGGAACTGCCGAAGTATTCCAATCATAAAAATTCATACTGCCGATCCGATGCATATACTCCTTAAACAAGCGAATATCTTCCAGGTCCGAATGACTGACCTCGTTCCCTGTCAGATTCAGACAAACCAGATTCGCTTCTTCCGCTTCTTCGCGCAACCAATCACTCATCGCAACAGTCAGTGCTTTCATAGAAGGGTTGACCTGGATAAAATCAGGATACACGCCAAATTCTTCACTTCGGGAAGATAAGGGATAAATGACCGGGATATTTTTATTCGTTAAATCATCCATTAAGGCCTTATACACCGAGCCATATACCGGACCGATGATCAGATCGGGATGAAACCGGTCGATTTCATCGACCATAGTATACATTTTCTCTGCACTCCGTTCGGTATCGAAAACCTTCAGGTTTACTTTGTATCCTTGATTTTTCAAGCTGTCCACCGCCAGCAATACCCCTTCATAAAAAGAAATAAATTGCTCGGAGCGGGCAGAAATCTGTACCGGCATTTTTTCCACCAGCGTATCGACAAATACAGGATAATCTTTTGCAGAAAAAGGGAGCAGTAAAGCCACCTTCACAAAAGGATCGACAGGCATCACTACTTCGGAGATATAATCCGGAATCTCCATTTTATCGGTAGCCCCGATAACAGTCGTAGTCTCTTTTTCCGGTTCTTGTTCCGTTTTTTCGTTTTTTTGCATCAGGGCATCTTGCAGGATATCGGTCACGGACGCTTCTTCCACTTTTTTCACGCTCTCGTTTCGAACCGGACGCTCAGGGCGAATCTCCTGCTTTTTTCCCACCGAAGCTTCGATTTCTTCTTCACCCAATACAGAAAGATCGATTTCAGCCAAAGGCAACTTCACCACAGCTCCTACCGCCAGGGGTTGATTCTGGGCATATCCTTCATTGAATTTCAATAAACGTTTCGGTTTTATCTTATAAAGCCGGGCGATGGAATAGAAAGTCTCTCCTTTAAGCACTTTGTGATAATAAAATTTGTCGTCCTGTTGCACAAAAGGATCGGTATAAGGCACTTTCAATACCTCGTATAAACTCAACGCATTATCTTTCTTATCATTTAAACTCTTTACCTCGTCGATGTTCGCTCCGTATGCCTTACATATCGAATACAAAGTCTGACCGGGTTGCACGGTATGCAAATAATAACTCTTTCCCCGAATCACAACGATATCGTTGGACTTCGTTACCGCAGTCCCTTGCCCGAGTACCTGACCGCAAGACCATAAAAGCAAAAACAGAAATAATAATTTTAGCATAGCTATTCCTATTAATAAGCAGCAAATTTAGAAAAAATAGTAGATAATTTAAAAATCTGCGCTATTTTTGCAAGTTGATGAACCCAGGCTTTCACAACAAAGGCCATAAACCAAATTGTAACCGATGAAAAAATTTCCGGCAAGACTCACCTTTTACCTGCTGAATCTGTTAGCAGCCATTCTTCTCGTTTGTGTGATAGGTTATTTTGTTCTATCCCATCTGGAGAGTTATACCCAACACGGACAATTTATTCCGGTTCCTGCCTTTAACGATTTGACAGTGGAGGAAGCACACGCGGTAGCCCGGCATGCTCATTTAACTGTTGTGGTGACCGACTCCCTGTATGACGATGCGGCCAAACCGGGAGTCGTGCTCGAACAATCACCGGTAGCCGGAGCACACGTTAAAGAAAACCGTCTGATCCATCTGATCATCAATGCCCATAACCCTGAAAAAGTGGTTTTCCCGAACCTGCAGAATGCTGCTTACCGGCAGACACTGCAAACCCTGACCAGCCGGGGATTCAAAATCGGTCATATCGAATATGCCCCGTCCGAATTTCATAATCTGGTATTGGATCTTAAACATGACGGAGAAAATATCGTTCCAGGGAGCTTACTGACCAAAGGAGCCGTTATCGATATCGTGTTAGGAAGCGGAAATGGAAGGAATACAGTCGTTCTCCCGCAACTGACCGGGAAAAATCTGCAGGAAGCCCTGGATATCCTTCGTAAATCTTACCTGAATCTCGGCGAAGTACTCCCGGATGCCAGTATAAAGAGTAAAAACGATGCCTACTCGGCTGTCATCTACGAACAGGATCCTTTGGGCGAGACGACAGTCGAAGGAGGTACTTATGTCAACCTGCATATCACCCTGGAAAAAGATAAAATTGCAGCACTCGACTCCCTGATGGTTACCGAATAAAAACGTGAACTAAAACAGCATCCTATGCCCGAATTTGAAGAAGAGGAAGAATTATTGGAAGAAGAAGAGGAAGGACAAGCATCCGAAATGTACGAACACCACCGGATCGAAGCGGATAATGGCCAGAATCTGCTCCGGGTGGATAAATTTCTGATGTCACGTCTGCCGAATGCTTCCCGCACAAAAATTCAGGAAGCTGCCGATGCCGGAAATATTCTGGTAAACGGGAAGGCTGTCAAATCGAGTTATAAGGTAAAACCCAAAGATATCGTATCGGTCGTCATGGCCTATCCCCGTCGGGAAATCGAGATCATACCGGAAAATATCCCTCTGAACATCGTTTACGAAGACGACGACCTGATGGTAGTCAATAAACCCGCCGGGATGGTAGTACATCCCTCCTACGGGCATTATACGGGCACTTTGGTGAACGCTCTGGCCTGGCACCTGAAAGGTAATCCGCTTTTTAAAGACAATAACGATCCGCGTCCCGGATTAGTCCACCGGATCGATAAGGACACGTCGGGATTATTGGTCATCGCCAAAACCGAAAAGGCCAAAACCCATCTGGGATTACAATTTTTCAACAAGACTTCCGACCGGAAGTATGTAGCCGTTTGTTGGGGTAACCTGGAAGAAGAAACCGGAACGATCACCGGACATATCGGGCGCAACCTGACCAACCGCAAAGTCATGGCCTGTTTTCCGGACGGCAGTCATGGCAAACACGCCGTAACGCATTACCGGGTATTGGAACGCCTGGGCTATGTGAACGTAGTTGAATGTATTTTGGAAACCGGCCGAACCCATCAGATCCGTGCTCATTTCAAATATATCAAACACCCGCTTTTCAACGATAAAGAATACGGGGGAAATGAAATTCTGAAAGGTACCACCTTTGCCAGGTACAAACAGTTTGTCAACAACTGCTTCGAAATTTGTCCCCGACAGGCACTGCATGCGAAAACCCTGGGATTCGAACATCCCACCACAGGTGAACGCCTGTCGTTCGACTCGGAAATCCCGGACGATATGCAGCAACTGATACAAAAATGGCGGGCTTATATCCTATCCCGGGAAGAATAACAGGGATTCCGGGACGGTTCTTCCATCCCACTTTTTCTCAAACAAATCGTTCGGGCAACCAATCACCAGGCATTTCCCGTCAGGCCATACTCCCGCCCTCTTTCTCTACATAATGTAACAATATGACAACCATTTCACCGCATCAGCCGACACTAGCAAAAATAAACCCTACCTCACAATAAGTCTTTCCGGAATTTAAGTTCCACAAAAGTGAGATTTAAACGTTCAGGCAACCTCTTCGGCAAAAATTTTTCTGTCAAGACATCCGGTTTTTATAATCTTCGTAACCGAATTTACGGACCAGACGAAAACCGGTCTCAGGATTCCAAATTCCGATGGAAGGATGGGTGACCCCGTTGAACATGGTCGTTTTGACCATCGTATAATGGATCATATCGCGAAAAACGATACGATCTCCGACCCGGGGCTCACGTCCCCCGTCAAAAGCCCAATCTCCATAGTAATCACCGGCCAGACAACTGTTTCCTCCCATCCGCCAACGCTTTTCCCCTTCGGCAGGTTCATGAGTGCCTAAAATAGCCGGCTTATAGGGCATTTCGAGACAATCGGGCATGTGACAGGCAAAAGAAACATTCAACATCAAAGTATCGACACCTCCGTTACTGACTTTATCTTCGACAGTGGCCACCAGACAACCGGTATCCCAGGTAAATGCACTACCCGGCTCGAGAATGATCCGTAAATGCGGATAACGCGAACGAAAATCACACAAGATATGAATCAGTTCCTCCTCATCGTAATCTTTATGAGTCATCAAATGTCCTCCCCCCATATTCAACCATTTGATTTGCGGGAAAAACCGGCCGAATCGTTCTTCGACAGCAGCCAGCGTACCTCTCAAATCATCCGGACGGGATTCACACAACGAATGAAAATGTAAACCATCGATTCCTTCCGGTAAATGAGTCAGGTCGGCAGCCAATATGCCCAGACGGGAAGTGGGACTGGCCGGATTGTATAAATCGGTTTCAACAGTAGAAAATTCCGGGTTTACCCGCAGCCCACAAGAGACACCTGCCCGATGGGCCCGCCGTCCGAAACGCTCGTATTGTCCCAACGAATTAAAAGTGATGTGGTTGCTGCAATTCAATATCTCGCCGATCTCTCCTTCGGTATACACCGGAGCATAAGTATGAGCCGGAGCGCCATATTCTTCAAAAACAAGACGAGCCTCCGCCAGCGAACTGGCAGTGGCTCCATCCGAATGTCTGCTGAGTTCCGGAAAAATACTCCACATAGCGTTGGCCTTCAAAGCTACGATAATCTCTGCTCCGGTAGCCTTCCTCACCTTGTCGATCACCCTCAGGTTGTCTGCCAGCAAGGTTTCATGCAATACATAGCAAGGAGAGGGGACAGTGGATAAATCCCAGTTGCTCAGAATCGTATCCTTATCGATCATACTTCCAGGTCGATATCGAATTTTTCAACCCAAGGCAATCCTTGTTCTCCTAATTCTGCCAGGAATGGATCCGGATCGAATTGTTCCACATTATACACTCCTGCGCCTTTCCAAAGTCCTTTTGCAAACATCGCGGCTCCCAGGGCAGCCGGAACACCGGTGGTGTAGCTGACAGCCTGTGTACCGGTTTCTTTGAAAGCAGCTTCGTGGTCACAATTGTTATAAATATAATAAGTATGTTCTTTGCCGTCTTTGAGCCCTTTAATGCGGCAACCGATCGAAGTCTCGCCATGATAGTTGTGGCCTAAGGATTTCGGATCGGGCAATACGGCTTTCAGGAATTGCAAAGGTACGATCTTCCCTCCGTTAAATTCCCCCTCGTCGATACGAGCCATACCGATATTCTGAATCACCCGCAAATGGGTCAGGTATTCCTGTCCGAAGGTCATCCAGAAACGAGCCCGTTTGATGGTCGGAAAATTCTTGACCAGAGATTCCAGTTCCTCATGGTACAACAGATAAGACTCTCTTTCCCCGATATTCGGATAAGTCAAGGTCTTATGAATTTCGAGCGGTCCTGTCTTGACCCATTGTCCGTTTTCATAAAAACGTCCGTTTTGGGTGATCTCCCGAATATTGATTTCCGGATTGAAGTTGGTAGCAAAAGCCATTCCGTGATTTCCGGCATTACAATCTACGATATCCAGATATTGAATTTCATCGAAGTGATGTTTGGCAGCATAAGCGGTAAAGATCGCCGATACGCCCGGATCGAATCCACATCCCAGAATAGCGGTCAATCCTTTTTCTTTAAAGCGTTCATGGTATGCCCATTGCCAGCTATATTCGAAATGTGCTTCATCTTTAGGCTCGTAATTAGCCGTATCCAAATAGTTCACTCCGGCTTCCAGACAAGCTTCCATAATCGTCAGGTCCTGATAAGGAAGAGCAACATTAATCACAATATCCGGCTTGAATGAACGCATAAGTCCGGTCAATTCCTCAACATGATCTGCATCCACCTGAGCGGTCTGAATACGATTACCCCCTACGGCTGCAGCAATCTCGTCGCATTTCGATTTGGTGCGGCTGGCCAGCATAATATCGGTAAAAACCTTATTCTTTGCAACTTTATGCGCAACAACGGTACCAACGCCTCCGGCACCGATAATTAAAACTCGACACATGGACAATTTTTTTTAAGTTATTACTAGTTGAGCAAAGATACAATATTTTTTGATCCGAAAAACATTTTTCATTTCAAGTCATTCAAATAAAACAGGCATTACTCCAATATTTTCCCGCTAATGAGCAACAACGACAGCTCGGAGATTTTTGCCTGGTAGAGGGCAGAAACTTTACGGTCGACGGCATCGATATAACTGCGCTGAAATTCCCTGAATTCGATTCCCGGCAAGGTTCCCAATTTATACTTTTCGAGTGCCGCATCGAGGTTATCGAAAGCAACCCGTTCGCTTTCTTCCTCAAAGCTTACGATCTGCAGGTTATTCTCGTAGGTATTGTAGAGCTGTGCCAAATCGGCTTTTACCTGCTGTTCCGCTTCCTGATAAGAAAGGGCGGCATTTTCCATATCCAATTTCGCATTTCTGATCTTCCTCCGGTTTTCCAATCGGTTAAAAATATCCACACTCAGGGAAAAACCCCAATACGGACCGTTCGAACGGTTGAGGGAAGTGACCGAGGCCGGAGATTTGGTGCGGTTGTAGTTATATCCGGCATCGAAATCTAATTTAGGGAACAAAGCGGCCCGGGCGATCTTCATGTCCAATTCAGAGACTTTCCGGTCCCGGCGTCCGATTTGCAGGGTCGTATTGTATTGCAACAGATCGGTCAACAAATCCTGATATTGCAAAGGCATATGCAGCCGGATAGAATCATCTACGTACATATGTTTTTGCAGATCGGTATTCATGATAGTATTCAGTGAAATATAAGCACTTTTCAACAATTCTTTTTCTTTCATATAATTCGAACTGTCGGCATTTAAATCGAGCTTTGCCTGTTGGGCCTCCAAACCCGACAATACTCCGATCACATATTTATCACGGGCCTCGGCATAACGGGCACTCGACAACTCCAAAGAATGCCGTGCAGCTTCGAGCTTACTGTGCTGACGTACAACATCGTAATAATAAGAACTTACTTCGACGATCAGGTTCTCGACAGCTGCCTTGGTGTTCAGTTCGCCGATCGCCAGCATTTCGGCATAACGATTGTGAGTCATAAACATTTCCATACCGTCGAACAAACGCCAGTTGAGAGAAACTCCGGCACTCAAAGCATCCGAACGGGAATTATCGGCCCTTCTGTCTTCTCCGTCGGAGACCACTTTACTATCGGTAATCGATTGTTTCTGGGCAGCATCGATACCGATAGTCGGAAGAAAAGGCCCGTAATTCAGGTTATTTTCAGCCTGCCGTTGTTGATTGCGGATAATTTTGATCGAATAATTCGATTCCAACGCCCGGGCGATACAACTATCCAATGTAATTTTAACCTGGGCAGAAGAAAACCCTGGAATAAAAAATAAAAAACAAACGATGAAGAATAGTAAACTATATTTTCCCATAATCATAATCAAAAAATTCTTTACTCTTTATGCTCTTCCCCGATCACGTTCACCTTTTCTGTCGACAGATAAGAATAAATCGCCGGAATCACGAACAAGGACAAGAAAGTAGCACATACCATCCCACCGACAACGGCGATCCCCATAGCCACCCGGCTTTCAGCACCGGCACCGGTAGCGATAGCCATCGGGAGAATACCCAAAACCGTCGACAAACTCGTCATCAGAATCGGCCGGAAACGAGCGACTGCAGCATTTTTCACAGCTATCAGCATCGGTTCACCCATCGCTTTCCGCTGGTTGGCAAACTCTACAATCAGAATACCGTTCTTCGACACCAGCCCGATCAACATGATTACACCGATCTGGCTGAAAATATTCATAGTCTGATCGAAATACCACAAGGACACCATCGCCCCGATCAACGCCAAAGGCACAGTAAACATAATGATCAGGGGATCCCGGAAACTCTCGAACTGAGCCGATAAAACCAGGTAAATGAATATCAATGCCAATACAAAAGCAAACATCAGACTGGACGAACTTTCCACAAAATCCTTCGAACTACCGGAAAGTGTCGTCTTAAAATTATCGTCTAACACATCGGCAGCAATCCGGTCCATTTCAGCCAATCCCTCTGATATCGTTTTTCGTTTAGCCAATCCAGCCGAAACCGTAGCGGCCACAAAACGGTCGTAGCGATACAATTGCGGAGGCATAGAACTCTCGGAAGTCGTCACCAGATTGTCCAACGCAATCAATTCACCATTATTATTCCGCACATAGATATTCTGTAAATCAGAGGGTTTATTCCGGTTTTCGCGGTCGATCTGACTCAATATCTGATATTGCTTCCCGTTCAGGATGAAATAACCGACCCGCTGTTCACTCATGGTCAGCTGTAAGGTCTCTGCAATATTCTGCATAGAAACGCCCAATACGGCAGCTTTATCCCGGTCGATATTGATGGTCAATTCGGGTTTGGTAAATTTAAGGTTCAAATCGGCCACCGAGAATACCGGACTTTTATTCACTTCGTCCATAAAGCGGGGCAATACCCGTTTCAGGTCGTCGAGGTTCTTGGCCTGAATAACGTATTCTACCGGCAAGCCTCCGCGACGTCCGCCAAAAGTCTGCTGTTGTGAAACCATCGTCCGGGCTCCGGTAAAATTACGTACCTGTACTCCCAATTCATCGGCAATCTCCTGTTGGGTACGTCCCCGTTCTTCGGGATCTACCAACCAAAGGTTCAAGTTGGAACGATTGGTATTTCCCCCTCCGATCATTTCGATTATCTTTTCCTGTTCAGGGACCTCTTGTTCGATATAACTACTCAACTCATCGGCATATCGGCTCATATACTCGAACGTAGCGCCTTCCGGAGCCGTAGAGGTGATCCGGATATTCGAACGGTCTTCGAGGGGAGCCATTTCCGAAGGAATAGCCTGCCACAATAACCAGATCACCACGCCCGAACCGATCAGTATCAAAGGAGCGATCCACCGGTATTTCATAAAACCTTCCAATGCCCGGCGGTAGTAATCGACCATACCGTCGAAGAAAGGTTCCGTCGTACGGTAAAACCAGTTATCGGTGACATTGCGGGTAAGCAACTTGGTGGAAATCATCGGGGTAAAAGTCAGAGCGACAAATGAAGAAATAATGACCGCCCCGGTAATCACGATACTGAATTCCCGGAACAACCGCCCGGTCGTCCCCTGCAAAAAGACAATCGGGAAAAACACAGCCACCAAGGCTATAGTGGTAGCGATAACTGCAAAGAAGATCTCATTCGACCCCTTGAAACCGGCTTCGAGCGGAGACATTCCCTGTTCGATCTTCGTATAGATATTCTCCATCACCACAATCGCATCGTCGACAACCAGACCGATCGCCAGCACAATCGCCAGCAAGGTCAGAATATTTATGGTAAATCCGGCCAGATACATCACAAAAAAAGCACCGACCAAAGAGATGGGGATAGCCAATACGGGAATCAATGTCGTCCGCCAATTCCGTAAAAACAGGAAGATAATCAACACGACCAGAATAAAAGCCTCCACGATCGTGTCTTTCACTTCATTGATCGAATTGCGGATAAAGACCGTATTATCGAAAGCAATTCCGGCTTCGACGTCATCAGGCAAGTCTTTTTGCAAATCGGCCATCACTTCATACGCCCGGTCGACAATATCGATATAATTGGCTCCCGGCTGAGGAATGATGGCACAAGCCACCATCGGCACCCCATTCCGCTTCATAATCGAACGGGTATCTTCTGCATCTACTTCTGCAATACCGATATCCCGGAAACGAATGACTTTATCGCCCTCCTCTTTGATGACCAGATTATTAAAATCCTCGATCGTCATCAGTCGTCCCAGGGTACGGATAGTCAGTTCGGTATTTTCTCCCTCGATCCGTCCGGAAGGCAATTCCACATTTTCCTGAGTCACAGCATTCCTCACGTCCATAGGAGTGATTCCATAAGCAGCCAGCAAAGACGGATCCATCCGCATCCGTACGGAATATCTTTTTTCTCCCCAGATGGAGACACTACTCACTCCTGAGATCGTCTGCAAGCGTTCCTTATAGTACTGATCGGCATACATACTCAGGTCGATCAATGACCGCTGGTCACTCCGCAACGAAACCGCAAAGATCGGCTGAGCATCGGCATCCGCCTTACTCACGGTCGGAGGATCCACGTCTTTCGGCAAACGGCGCATCGCTCCGGAAACTTTATCCCGGACATCGTTAGCAGCCGTCTCCAGGTCGACCTCCAACTCGAACTCTACCGTTATATTACTCCGTCCGTCCCTACTCTGGCTGGTCAACGAACGAATCCCCGGGATTCCGTTGATAGCCGACTCCAAAGGCTCGGTAATCTGCGTCTCGATTACATCGGCATTAGCACCTGGAAAACTGGTCGATACCGAAATAATAGGCGGATCGACACTGGGATAGTCACGTACCCCCAAAAATACCAGACCGATACAACCGACCAACATCATAATGATGTTCATCACCGTTGCAAATACCGGTCGCTTTATACATGTTGACGATAAGCTCATTTGTTATAGAGTTGCTGAGTTACTGAGTTTATAGAGTTACTGAGTTTATAGAGTTACTGAGTTAATAGAGTTACTGAGTTAATAGAGTTACTGAGTTTATAGAGTTACTGAGTTGCTGAGTTAATAGAGTTACTAAGTTGCTGAGTTTGTGAGTTTATTAAGTTATTCATTATTACATCATCGAATCACTAAATTGTCAAATCTCAGAATCCCTTCTCCTTTTTACCTTCTCCCCTGCCTCTAGCCTTTAGCTTTTACCTTTTCATCTTCACCTCCACTGCCATCCCATCTCTGAGTTGCATCAACCCACCGGTGAGTATGGTATCTCCGACACTGATACCGGAAGTCACCTCTACATTTTTCTCATCGCGGCTTTCTGTTTCGACAGGTACACTTAAGGCTTTTCCATTTTTCACGATCCACATTCTTTTTCCGTCCATTTCGGGCACGACGGCTTCTGTCGGTACGGCAATGAATTCAGTTTTTCCACCCACCACCAGATTTCCTTTAGCAAACATACCGGGCATTAACTCCCCGTTTGTATTCCGGAAACGAGCCCGTAGAAGAATCATACGGGTTTTCACGTCGATAAAAGGATCTACAGCATAAACCTTGGCCGAATAAAGTTTATCATTTCCGGTCACTTTAAAAAATACTTCCTGCCCTTTCAGGTTATTATCGGCATATTTCTCCGGAATATTGAACTCATATTTCAGGGTAGAGTTGTCTACGATCCGGGCAATTTGTGAGCTGGGCTGTACATAACTACCTTCACTGACATACCGGAACCCCATCACCCCGTCGAACGGAGCCCGGATTTCGGTACGGCTGATTTTCACTTTCAGTAGTTCGATATCCGCTTCGAGCATATTATAATCGGTCTGTAACTGATCGAAGGCTTCGCGGCTGATCGATTCGCGTTTCAAAAGAATCCGTTGCCGTTCGAGCTTCTCGGCCAGTAATTTTTTCTGAAACTCCGCCCGGGTCAACTGAGCCTGCAAATCGGCATCGTCTACTTTTAATAGCAGCTGTCCCTTTTTAACGGCCACCCCTTCCTGAAAGTAAATCTTTCTGACTTTTCCCACGATCTCTGCTACCAAATCGACCTCTTCGTTTGCCAACAAAGAACCATTCACCGGAAATCCGGCAGCCACAACGGAATTCTTAGCAATAATCCCCGTTACCGGAAGTCTACCTTTCCCCATGTTACCTGGTGTATTTTGTTTTGATTGCACCCCATCTCCACCTATCCGGGGGATTATAATCCAAGCCGCCAAAGCCAGCGGAATCCCGATCTGTAATGATCTCTTTACGTATTTATTCATATTTCATCCAATAAATCAACCCTTTTTAGTTTATAAAGTTCATAAAGTTGCCCTTTCATCGCTAAAAGTCCATAAAGTCTATGTGCACCTTTTTAACGGAACCGGAGATCCCGGTCGGTCCCACCGACAACCGTAAAAAATGCCCGCAGGATTCAGAACTTTTACAAACCTGACAGACTTTACGAACTTGCTAAACGATCTAAAAATTATAAGCCACCTTTTTCAGTTCTTTTTTCAATAAAAATAACTGTTTTGAGGTTTAGACAAACAAAACTTCCGGGAGTTTATCCCTCAAAATGTTAACACTTTGTTAAAGCCAGTTTTTTCTCCTGAACATCCAATAACTCAATATAGAAAAAGCAACCGATATAATAGCGATGACAAACAGTCCATAATGGCTGTCTTCCAATCCATTGTGAACATTCATACCATATAAACTGGCAATCAATGTCGGAATCATCAAAAGCAGGGAAATAGCGGTCATACGCTTCATGATTACGTTCAGATTATTAGAGATAACCGAAGCAAAGGCATCCATCGTACCGCTCAGGATATCACTATAGATTCGGGCGGTGTCCTGAGCCTGCCGCAGTTCGATCTCCACATCTTCTACCAGATCGGGATCGAAAAATTCCCGTTGGCTTTTTAAATTCTTCAATTTCACCAGCAGGTTGTCATTTCCTCTCAAAGAGGTAATAAAAAACACCAATGATTTTTCGATTTTCAGCAACCGTTGCAATTCGGCATTCTGAATCGATCTTTCCAATTCTTTTTCAACAGACCGGCTTTGGTTATTGATCTGTTTCAAATATTTGAGATACCACACGGAAGAAGACAAAAACAATCTGAACAACAGATCCCAACTCCCATCGATCGGCAATTTCTTACGCTGCATATACCGGATAAAATCGGGCAGCATATCCGTTGCATGGTGACAGATCGTCACAAAATAATCGGCTTTCATGATAATTCCCAAAGGAACGGTGATATAGGGTATATCGTTTCCCTCATCCCGGTAGGGAATGCGCAGAATCATCAAGGTCCAGCCATCTTCCGTTTCGATACGGGGACGTTCGTCGACATCCCGGATATCGGATAAAAATGCAGAAGGAATCTTCAAATCACGAGTAAGGTAGAGCGTATCTTCCTCGGTCGGCATTTCGATATTCACCCAACAGTATTTTTGCCAGGCCTGCTTTTCGGCAAAATTATCCCTGCAACATAAAAATTTTCTCATATAAAACCCTCCATTCGTTACGAACAAAGGCCTGAGAAAACCTTTGTTCAGATTAATACTTTTGATGATAATCGTCCATATCTATTGTTATGAATTTTGTGCGGCAAAAATAGAAAAAGAAATCATTTTTTCAAATCGATATATATCGGTAAATGGTCGCTATATCCACCGACATAACGCGGTCCCCGGTAAGTAGGACAAGGTTTGTATCCGAAATAAGTTTTATCTTCTTCCAGTAGAAAAGGAGCTGAAAAAACAGTAAGCCGCCGATCGGCTTTCCAGACAGAGTGCCCATCCAGTAAAGCTCCCGAAAGAATCAGGTGGTCGATGGTCTGCCAGTTGCCTTTGTAACGGTAACTGCCGTAATTCTTTTTCAATAAATAATAGCCTGTATTATATAAATCTTTACACCTCGGTTTTTTATCGGAACTTTTGGTACCCAACACCTTTTGTGCCGGGGTATTTGCTTTCCCGTTCAGATCGCCCATGATTACAATACCGGCGCGGGGCTGAACAGCCAATAATGAATCGACTTTATGCCGTACCGTCGAAGCTGCCCGTTCTCTGCGCCACTCGCTTTGCTTCTCTCCACCGATCATCGAAGGGAAATGACAGACAAAAAAATGAAGGGTATCCGAATCCAACACCCCGGAAGCATACAAAATATCCCGGGTACGGATGGTGGTATCTTCGGGAAATGACAAGCGCAAGAAATCGGTTTCTAAAAGTTCGAAACAATCTTTCCGGTAAAGCAAAGCAACATCGATACCCCGGCGGTCGGGAGAATCCTGATGAACAATTCCGTAATTCCCGTCGGCCAAAGCCGTTTTCTGCGTTAAATCTTCCAATACCCAGCGATTTTCCACTTCCGCCAAACCGACGATACAAGGCAGTTCTTTATCTCCCACGCTATCGATCACTTCTGCGATTTTCAATAATTTATCCGTGTATTTAGCCTTCGTCCAATGTTTCTTTCCCCGGGGAGTGAACTCATCGTCGGCAGTCGAGGGATCATCGGCGGTATCGAATAAATTCTCTACATTATAAAACATAATCCGGCAATGATCCTGTGCCACAACAGGCATCGTCAGCACACAAAGCAAGAATAATATACCCAATAATTTCATCTTTGTCTGAATTTTGAAATGAGCTTTATCAACCAACCCGATCACAGGCATTCTTTCGACCTCATCCTGCCATAATCACTCCACACCATATCTTTATACAAATCCGAACCGATATAATCCAGAATCATACTTCCCCGCCGGCAGTCCAGATAATAATACAGACGTTCTATCAGCTTTCCGTTCTCATCGAAAAGGAAGAACCGTCATACCTCATGCTTTATTTTTCGTTTTCGACCTCCGGGCCGGTTTGAGCCTGCAACAGCTCCCAATATTCGACAGCTCTTCTCAAATGAGGGATAACGATAGTCCCCCCCACCACGTCGGCCACAGCAAAAACTTCGAACAATTCGGGAGTAGTCACCCCTTGTTCATAACATTTTTCCAAATGATACTTGATGCAATCGTCACATCTCAAAACCATGGAAGTGGCCAGTCCCAACATCTCCTTTACCTTGGAGGAGAGTGCCCCTTCCATATAAGTATTGGTATCGATATTGTAGATTCTTTTGATCACTTTATTATCGGCTGCCAGAATCCTCTCGTTCATTTTGGCCCGGTAAGCTCTGAATTCTTCAATCTGATCTTTCATTACCCGAAAAATTTAATTATATCATTTACATTAGCCAGAATAAATAAGCCGAAGATAAAAATCATGCCTGTAATCTGAGCATACTCCATAAATTTCTCTCCCGGTTTACGACGGGTAACCACTTCATACAACAGGAACAGGACATGTCCTCCGTCCAAAGCCGGAATAGGCAGAATATTCACGACGGCCAGCATGATCGAGATCAAAGCGGTCAGTTCCCAGAAAGAATGCCAATTCCAATACCCCGGGAAAATGTTGGCGATCGAAGCCATCCCACCGACCGACTTATAAGCGGTATCTCCCTGAGAAAAGAGTAATTTCAGCTGTTTCACATAAGAGCCGAGTTGTCCGATCCCCATCTCGATTCCGGCAGGAATCGCTTCTGCCAGTGTATATTTCTGAGTCGCCAATTCATAGGCATTGGCAGTCAGCAAAGGATAAAAACCGAATTTTCCGTCTTCCCCCAAAGCAAAAGCATAAGACAATGTATCCGCTCCCCGCAATACGGTCGTTTCCACCCGCTTTCCTTTATTGGCGGCGAGCAAATCCGAAAATTCATCGTAGAAACGAAAAGTGTGTCCGTTGACAGACAGAATCTTATCCCCTTTTCGCATACCTGCATCATAAGCCACAGAATAATCCCCGAAATCCTGTATCTCGATTCCATCGACCGGGATACGGGGAGTGAGCAGCGGATTCAGCTTGAAACTCTTGGACGATAATTCCAGCAGCGTAGCAATAAAGTCATCCGGAATATCCAGAGAAACTTGCTCTCCATTGCGCAATACCTGAATGGTCTTGGAACGATTGAACAATATTTCGGGAAGCACATCGTCAAAACGGACCACTTCTTTATTGTCGAGAGCAACGATAATATCACCGTTTCGCATTCCGATATTTTTGAAGACGCTGTCGCATACCACTCCGTAAGTGACGTTTTTTGCAGGAAGATAGGTCTCCCCCCAGGTGAATAGGATGCCGATATAAATGACAAAAGCCAGTAAGACGTTCACCAATACCCCGCCCAACATAATCAGCAAGCGTTGCCAGGCCGGTTTAGCCCGGAATTCCCAAGGCTGAGCCGGTTGTTTCATCTGCTCGGTATCCATCGATTCATCGATCATTCCGGCGATCTTCACATATCCACCCAACGGCAACCAACCGACTCCATACTCGGTCTCTCCCTTTTTAAATTTAAATAAAGAGAACCAGGGATTAAAAAACATATAAAACTTTTCTACCCGGGTCTTAAACAACTTCGCAAACAAAAAGTGTCCGAATTCGTGGAACAAAACCAGGATAGAAAGACTCAAGACAAATTGTACTATTTTTATAAAAATATCCATGATATGAGGTAAAAAGTAAAAGGTTAAAGTTAAAAGACTATAAGCTAGAAAGCTATAGAGGAGGTATTTTGGGGGATACATTTTTCCTGGCGATTTCACGGGTCAGGCGATCGGTTTCCATATAATCCTCCAAAGTCGGTTTCTTCAGGAAATCTACTTGTTGCATTGTTTTTTCGATCAGATCGGACATACCGGTGAAAGACAGGCGCCCTTGCAGGAAGGCAGCCACAGCGACTTCATTGGCCGCATTCAGGATACAGGGCATGTTTCCGCCTTGCCGCATAGCCTCGTAAGCCAATCCAAGGTTACGAAAGGTTTTCTCGTCAGGCTGTTCGAAAGTCAGGGAATGACATACCTTGAAATCCAAACGTCCGAAATCAGCTGTAGTCCGTTCGGGGAAAGTCAGGGCATACTGAATCGGCAGCCGCATATCCGGCACTCCGAGCTGGGCTTTCACGCAGCCATCCGTAAACTGCACCATCGAATGAACGATAGATTGGGGATGCACCACCACTTCGATTTGTTCGGGTTTCATGCCGAACAACCATTTGGCTTCGATCACTTCAAACCCTTTGTTCATCATAGAAGCCGAATCGATCGTCACCTTAGCACCCATATGCCAGTTAGGGTGTTTCAAAGCATCGGCAGGAGTCACCTTTTCCAAAAAAGCCCGGTCTTTTCCCCGGAAAGGACCTCCGGAAGCGGTCAAAATCAGTTTTTCGGCTTTACTCCGGCTCTCTCCGGCCAAACACTGGAAGATGGCAGAATGTTCCGAATCGACAGGCAGAATAGCTACCCGATGTTCTGCGACCGATTCGTTGACCAATTCTCCGGCTACGACCAGAGTCTCTTTGTTAGCCAAAGCAATATTTTTTCCGGCTTTAATGGCATTTACCGTCGGGATTAAACCGCTGTATCCGACTAAAGCTGTCACCACCAGATCGACGTCTGCAAAAGTCACGATCCGGGCAAGCGCATCGGCTCCGGCAAATACTTTTATATCTTCATGTTGTAAGGCATCGCGCAGAAGCGGATATTTCTCCTCATTGGCAATCACCACACTATCCGGGTGGAATTTCAATGCCTGTTCGATCAATAAATCGACATGATTATTGGCTGTCAGCACTTCGACACTGAACCGTTCGGGATTGGCTTCCACCACTTCCAGCGTCTGTGTTCCGATCGATCCTGTCGAACCTAATATCGCAATCTTTCTCATATATTCATTCTTCCAAACCGAAATTGCCGAAACAACTTCCGGTTACCGATTCTTTATTTAAACTTAATAAAATTCTCCGGGTTGAGCGGATTACCTGCCCGCCACAATTCAAAATGCAAATGGGGGCCGCTGGACTCCTCTCCGGTATTTCCCACTACCCCCAGGACCTCTCCGGCCCTGACATAATCTCCCTGTTTTTTCAATAGGATAGAATTGTGTTTGTATACAGAAATCAGGTCGTTGGTATGTTGCACCTGGATCACATATCCGGTCTTCACCGTCCAATCGGTAAAAATCACGACCCCATCCAATACCGCAGCCACCTTAGCATTGGCTTTCGCCACAATATCAGTGCCGTAATGCCGTTTCTTCTCATCGAAGCTTTGGGTTACAATTCCTTCCACAGGCGGGAAAAAATGATAATAATCGTGGTTTTGTTCTTTCATTCCCAGCGATAGATTAAAGCGTTCACGCTCTTCGATAGCAGCCCGGAATTCATTTTCCTGTTCGCTGATCTGAAATCGGATGGTATCGTTCCGGTAGCGCGCCGTATCCTCCCGCGAACGTTCGAGGGAAGTGGTATCTCCCCCATTCAAAACCAACCGGATGGATTTGAAAAAGCGGTCTCTCTTCAGCAATTCATTCTCCAGCGAATCTACCCGGAGCGCATTTTGGGCGATCATCTGCCGCATATTTCCATCCGGATAGCCAGGAATAAATTCCCGCAAGTCGGTGAAAGCTATCAATAAAATGGTCAGAACGACCAAAATTACCGCCAGCACACTCAATGCAGTCAATACATGCAACTGGGACAATCTGAAATTGAACACCTCCTCATAAGAAGTCTCGTTAATGACAGAAAGTTTATATTTATATTTCAGACGATCCCAAAGTCTTACTTTTTCTTTAGCCATGCCCCGATTTTTTAGCTTCCAAAATTACAACAAAAAAATCAATGTCGCAATGACCGATCGTTTATAACTCATCAAAAGCAATGTATCGTTAAGCCACACTTCAGGATAACCTTCTACTCTGACAGGGAGAGGTTGTTCTATATTCACTCCGTTATCGGGAGAGTAATTTAAATATTTGGCTCCATTGAGATCGATAATATCAAAAGAAGAATTTTTTTTATTTGAACAGAAGATTGCAAGTTGACATATTCCCCCGGCCCTTTTCCATTCTTTCCAATTTGATAAAGAAAATTACCCGAAGAATGGTATTATTATATTAAAGAAAGAAAAAAGTACCAATTAATACTGATGATTTTGGCTTCTTTCTTTTTTCTTTTATATTTTTACATTAATAATTGATTATAGTATCGAAGAATATGGCTATGCAACTATTCTTCGATACACTATTTCTAATTAGGTATATTGAATAAAACGGTGTATTTTATAATTATTCTCTTTATCGGACATGTTTTTTTCAGTTAAAAGAGCCGTGACCGAAACCGCCTTTTTAGTCGTCACAACAGATAACCCGAACTGCCGTATACGCAGTTAATCACGATTGGTTTTCCCCACCCACATACATGGATTTATATTCGAACACTTTCAGTCCGAATTCGGGTAATACCGCCATGATATGGTCGAAAATATCGGCCTGGACTTTTTCATAGGTCACCCACTCCTGAATAGCCGAGAAGCAATAAATCTGGATGGGCATACCGGTCGGGCCGGGTTGTAATTGGCGGACCATATGTGTCATATTCGTATTGATATCGGGATTAGCTTCGATCCATGCATCCATATAATAACGGAATATACCGATATTGGTCAGCTTACGCTCATCCAGAATCGTAATTTTATCTTTATTGATATCTCCCAGTTTAGCGACCATCTGATCGATATAATCTTTCAGGAAGGCCGAAGAAGCAAATTTTACGACTTCGTCATGACTCAAAAAATGAACCGAATCGATATCGATATTGATACTCCGCATAATTCTCCGTCCCGGCGATTCCTGCATTCCCCGCCAGTTGGTGAAAGATTCCGACACCAACTGATAAGTGGGTACCATCGAAATAGTCATATCCCAATTCTGCACTTTGACGGTGTACAGATTCACTTCCAACACAACTCCATTGGCATTATTCTTATCCATCTGAATCCAGTCGCCGATGCGGATCATATTATTGGAAGTCAGCTGGATTCCGGCAACGAATCCCAGGATCGAATCCTTGAAGATCAAAAGCAGCACCGCGGCAAAAGCACTCAAACCGACAATCAGGTGTTCCGGCGATTTATTCACCAGCACACTGACGACGGTAATCACCACAACCGTATACAAAAACACCTTGATCAACTGGATAAAAAAAGTAATCGGACGATTTTTCGAAACCGGATAGCTCTCATAAATCTTGTTGATCGCATTCAATAAAGAAGTAATGATAAACAGGGTAACGATAATCAACCAGATATCTACCAGGCGCCGAAGGACATATTTATATTCCCAGGTAATAAAAGTGAGAACGATATAAGCTGTAAAAGGAGGGATCAGGGAAGCCAATTTTCGGAAAAAACCCTGATCGTAGAGGATATCGTCCCAAGTACTTTTGGTCTTTCCTACAACTTTTTTCAAGAGTTTGGAGAGCCATTTCCTGGAAATAATATAAATCAGAATGGCAACGGTAATCGTTATCGCCATTTTTATTAGAGTGCTTTCGTCATCTGTCATTCCGACTTTTTCAGTCCAGGCGGATACCCGATGCAAAAAAGAAACAGAGTCTCTCATAAGTATGATATGTTAAAATATTGTTTATGCTCAATCTGAGCTTTTTACAGGAATAGCGGTCCCTTATTAAATTTAAGTTAAATCCCTTATTGTATTTATATTTGATCGTAAATAAAGCTACTTTTGTTTCGAATCATAAAAATTTAACTATGAAAAGACTATTTATTTTAATTACATTTTCCTGTTTATTATTCCTGCAAGGAAGTTTTGCACAGGTCGATCTTCAGGCCCCGCTTCCTCAAGATCCGAATATTGTAACGGGAAAGCTCCCCAACGGTATAGTGTATTACCTGCGTCACAATGAAGAACCCAAAGGCAGAGCGAGTTTCTACATCATACGTAATGCCGGAGCCCTGCTCGAAAACGATGAACAAGACGGTCTGGCCCACTTCCTGGAACACATGGCCTTTCAGGGAACCAAGAATTTCCCTGGGAAAGGTATCATCACCTCTCTGGAAAAGCACGGAGTTTCTTTCGGCCGTAACATCAATGCTTACACTGCACAAAATGAAACGGTCTACAATCTGAGCGATGTACCGACAAACAGCGAATCTCTGTTAGACACCTGCCTGTTGATTCTGCACGACTGGTCTTACTATCTTACCCTGGAAGACGACGAAATCGATGCTGAGCGCGGAGTGATCACCGAAGAATGGAGAACCCGCCGGACACCGCAATTCCGGATTCAAAAACAGATGTTCCCGGTACTTTTCAAAGATTCAAAATACGCCATTCGGGACGTTATCGGTAATTTAGATGTAATCAAAAATTTCAAATACCAGACTATCCGTGATTTTTATCATGAATGGTACCGGACAGACCTGGAAGCCATAGCAATCGTCGGCGATTTCGATGTAGCTAAAATGGAACAAAAAGTAAAAGAATTGTTCAGTAAAATCCCTGCTGTAGAAAATCCGACTCCCCGTCCTTTCTACGAAATTCCCGAACACGACGAGATGTATTATTGCCTGGCAACCGACAAAGAAGTACAGCAATCTTCTATTCAGATCGTGACCCTGTTACCCGGTACTCCGGCAACAGAAAAGAATAAATTGGCTTATTTTAAAGATAACATAATCAACTCTTTCTACAATCAGATGGCCGGAGCACGGATCAGCGAAATGATGCAGAAAGGTAATCCTCCCTTTATCAACGGAGGTTTCGGATTCGATGGTTTTGTGAGAGGTTATAATGCTTATAACATCAACACAACGGCCAAACCCAACGAAGAAGACGTTGCCCTGGAAGCCATCTTAACCGAAAATGAAAGAATCCGGCGGTTCGGTTTCACCCCGAGTGAACTGGAACGGGTAAAAACCAATATGCTGGTCGGCCTGGAATCGGCTTATAAAGAAAAAGACAAAACCGGTAACGAAAGTTATATCGGGGAAATGCAAGCGAATTTCCTGGAACAGGAACCGATCGTAGATTTCGATTTCTATTACAATGCTGTCAAACAAATTATTCCGACCATTACCGTAGAAGAGGTATCTGCACGGGCTAAAGAGTGGAATACCGATAAAAACCGTACAGTAGTCGTTTCCGGTCCGTCAGAGAATGCCAAGCACCTGACCCGGGAAGAAGTAACCGCTATTATGGATAAGGTTGCTAAAAAAGAGATAGAACCCTATCGCGACGAAGTAACCGATGCAACATTGATCAGCGAAGAATTACCGGGTTCAAAAATCGTTTCTACCAAGAAACTTCCCTTATTCGATGCAGAAGAATGGACACTGGCCAATGGAGCGAAAGTAGTCTTCCGTAAAGCAGATTACGAAAAAGATGCCGTATCACTGACTTCTTACAGCAAAGGAGGAACTTCACTTTACGATATAGACATGCTTCCTTCCGCCAATAACGCTGCTGCATTTGTAGGAGCTTACGGTTTAGGAGATTTCGATGCAACCACTTTAAGAAAAATCCTGACCGGGAAGATGGCTTTCTGCGGAGTTTCTATCAACGGTTTGTCGGAATCTGTCAGCGGTAGCTCTACACCTCAGGATTTCGAAACCATGCTTCAATTGTTGTATCTGCGTTTCGAAAAACCCCGTTTCGACAAGGAAGCCCATGAAGCTATGATGAGCCGCAACAGGGCCTCTATCGCCAATATGGAGAAGAATCCGCAGAAAATCATGAAAGATTCGATTAGTCTGATCATGAGTAACTACAATCCGCGTACTCTGCTCTTCAACGAAAAATACCTGGATCAGATCAGTATCGAAAAGATCGAACAGGTTTATCGCGACCGGATTAAAGATGCCAGCGATTTCACCTTCTTCATCGTAGGTAATATCGATGCAGAAACGGTAAAACCATTGGTAGAAAAATACATCGGTTCATTAAAATCTGAAAACCGGAAAGAAACCTGGCGCGACAACCATGTAAGAGGTCCGAAAGGCAAAACGGTAAAAGAAATCGAATTGGAACTGACTACCCCGAAATCGAGCGTGATCACAAATTTCTCTAAAGATATGAAATACAGTGTTTACAACAATATCTGTAATAATATTCTGGAAGGAATCCTGGATTTAAGATATACCGAAAATATCCGGGAAAAAGAAGGAGGAACTTACGGTGTAGGTGTTCAGGCCGGTTCTGTACGCGAGCCTTACTCCAACTATAGCATGACGATGAGCTTCGATTGTGATCCGGACAAGGCACAACATCTGAAATCGTTGATTTATGCCGAATTGGATAAAATCATGAAAGAAGCTCCGACTCCGGAAGAAATGAATAAAGTGATCGCCAATATGAAGAAAAACCACGAACAATCCAAAAACCACAACAGCTATTGGATGAATTGTATTACTTCTTATTATATCAGTGGTGTGAATCCGAACGATCCGAAAAACTTCGATCACATTGTCGATAAACTGCAACCCAAAGACATTCAGAAATTTGCTCAGTCTCTTTTCAAGGGTGCCGATGTTGTCGATCTGATTTTCAAACCGAAACAATAATCTTCGGGCGAAGCATTTTAAATAGGGTGTCAAAAGTGGCACCCTATTTCATTTTTTTATTACATTTACCTTTTGAAACAGCGTGCTGAATTATTATCTACAAACCCAAATATTATGTCACAAAACAAAACAAATTTTGCTGTGCCTTTGGCATTCGTCGGTATGATGTTTTTTGCGATCGGATTCGCATTGGGCATCAACTCATTTTTGATTCCGGTATTAAAAGGTGCTTTGTCTCTGCCTTCAGGGGTAGCCTACCTGCTGCTAGCAGCTACTTTCGTTCCTTTCCTGATTTTCGGCTACCCGGCTTCTGCCACGATTGCCAAAATCGGTTACAAAAGAACAATGGCACTCTCGTTTTTGATTTTTGCCGTTGCTTTTATTTTATTTGTATTATCAGCTAAATTGGAAAATTTCATTCTTTTCCTCATCGCTTCTTTCGTCAGCGGTGCCGCCAACGCTTATTTACAAGCATCGGTAAACCCGTACATTACCATTCTGGGACCGATTGAAAGCGCGGCCAAACGAATGAGTATCATGGGTATCTGCAACAAACTGGCATGGCCGGTAGCTCCTTTGTTTTTCGCACTCGTGGTAGCCGACCAAACCAATGTGCAGACTTCCGATCTGTATCTGCCTTTCTACATCATCATCGGCGTATTTCTATTGTTAGGTATCATCTCTTTAATGGCTCCGCTTCCCGAAGTAAAAGCTGCCGGAGAAGACGAATCGGATACCGCCAATTGCCCGTATGCAGCAAATAAAACTTCTATTTGGCAATTTCCCCACTTGGTTCTGGGTGCACTGACCTTGTTCATTTATGTCGGTGTCGAAACTTTGTCTCTAAGTACAGCCGTCGACTACGCCAAAGCGTTGAATTTGGAAAATCCCGATTTATATGCCTGGATTCCGAGTATCGGTATGGTCATCGGTTATATTTGCGGTATCATTCTGATTCCGCAATACCTAACTCAAGACATGGCAATGAGAATCTGTGCCTGCATCGGTGTAGCCGGTTCTCTGGCCATTGTATTGCTGCCTGCCGAAATATCTATCTGGGCAATCTTCCTGATGGCTCTAGGGTGCTCGCTAATGTGGCCGGCATTATGGCCGCTTGCTATGGCAGACCTCGGCAAATTCACCAAATCAGGCAGTGCTCTTCTGACAATGGCTATCGCCGGAGGAGCCGTTATCCCGACTGTTTTCGGATTTTTGCAAGAAGGTTTGGGGGCACAAGGGGCTTATTGGTTAGCCTTGCCTTGTTTTCTGTTTATCCTGTATTATGGTGTAGCCGGTTATAGAATCAGAACGAAATAAAGGTGACACCGAACATTGATCGGTTTGTAAAGTTCCAGACCCCTGCGGGATATTTTCTTAAAGTGACCTCCGGTTCCATGAAGAAAACCCCGCAGGGATCCATAAACTTTAAGAACTTTTACTGACGAATGATTTTCTTTGACAATACCAACATGCAAATTCCCTATCTTCCCTTTTTAGACAGCAACGACCTCCGACAGGCAGGTGAGCAACTGAATAAAATCGATTTTCATCGAATCGGGCAGAATAACTGGCCGGAACAATTCCCTTACACGCCTTATGCAGCTTTTACCATGGCACACAACGGAGAAATGCTCTTTATCCGGTTTAAGGTCGACGAGACCAGTACCATGGCCCTCACCCGGGAAGACAACGAGCAAGTGTGTAACGATTCCTGTGTCGAATTTTTCCTGGCAGTCGACGATAGTGGGTATTACAATTTCGAATTTACCTGTATCGGTAAAACTTTGTTAGGTTTCCGGAAAGAACGCCCGGCGGCGGTTCATGCCCCGGAAGATATCATGGCCTCGATTCTCCGTTATTCTTCATTGGGCGGGGCAAATTTCGAAGAAACCCGGCTAGGCCATCCCTGGGAACTGACTGTGGGAATTCCGGCTTCAGCTCTTTTCCGTCACAACATCGATACCTGGCAGGGTTTGAAAGCCCGCATCAACCTTTATAAATGCGGAGATCGGCTATCCTGCCGGCATTATTTATCCTGGCGTCCGATCGATTCTCCCAAACCGGATTTTCATACGCCCCGTTGTTTTGTTGCGGTACAATTTTAAAACTCTCCGATGAAAGATCGTCTTCTATACGGATTATTCCCGGGCCTGTCAGCTCCTTTCATCATCATCCTGTTGTTCTGGCTTTTCCGCTTTCACGACCTCCCGCTTTCCCAATTTATCCACCAGGCGATCGCATTGAAAGTACAATTCAAACTCATTTCCGTCGGTGTATTCTTTGCCGACTTAGGCTTATTTTATTTATTTCTGCACTTAAACAAGAATAACGCCTCGAAAGGCGTTATCCTGGCAGTTTTAATCTATTTCTTTCTTTTTCTATTTTCCAGTCTTTAGATCGGAGAAGGCGATTTCCTTCTTATTTGCCTTCTTCCACTTCCTCGAATTCGGCATCCTCGATATCCGAATCTCCTCCCATTTTCACGATTTTTTCTTTTTCTTCACTGGCTTTGCGCATTTTACGGATGGAATATTGGTTGAGCAGATCGGTTACGCCATAAAAAACGGCGGTAATCCCGAACAGGATGAACACGCTTTCGGCCGAACTGAAAGGATCGAATAAAATCACGATACCGACAATCAGGATCAGTACCGGGAATAAAAAACTGACCGGCGCAATACGCCCGAACTGACGGGCTGCGGCAAGGGTCACAAATTGTCCGACAGCAGCGACCACTAAAATAAATCCCAGGAGAAACATAAAAACGGTCGCAAAAGTAGACGGCAGACATACCAGCAGTAATCCCAAAATAACACTTCCGATTCCGCTCAAGGGAGCAAAACTCCGCTGATGTTCCTCGCGGTTTCTGGAAGAGATAATAAACGCAATAATACCGATGGCCAGGAAAACGATACCTATCAGCATAACAACATACTTCAATGCATCGGCTGGCCAGATCAAAAGAGCCAAACCGAGCAAAATCGCTAAAACCGCCCTGTATATGCCTCCTTTAAAATTCGAAGTCGTGTAAACAATTTGCATATAAATTACAATTAAAGATCTTTCTTTTTTTATTTAACGAAGGTAAGCATTTTTTTGTTAGGTTAAAAAGGAAAGCAAAAAATACTAACTATCTTTGCACACTCAAAAAAATAATTATGGGATTTAAAGAAGAAATTGAAAGACGCCGTACTTTCGGAATCATCAGTCACCCTGATGCCGGAAAAACCACATTAACGGAAAAGTTATTGCTTTTCGGAGGAGCCATTCACGTTGCCGGAGCTGTTAAATCGAATAAGATCAAGAAGACAGCCACGTCCGACTTTATGGAGATCGAACGTCAGCGTGGTATTTCTGTGGCGACTTCTGTCATGGGTTTTGAGTACAACGGAATCAAGATCAATATTCTGGATACCCCGGGTCACCAGGACTTTGCCGAAGACACTTTCCGAACCTTAACGGCTTGCGACAGTGTAATCATCGTGATCGATGCAGCCAAAGGAGTAGAAACGCAAACCCGTAAGCTGATGCAAGTCTGCCGGATGCGCAAAACCCCGGTGATCGTGTTTATCAATAAACTGGACCGTCCGGCCAACGATCCTTTCGATATTCTCGACGATGTAGAGAAAGAACTACAGATCAGGGTAAACCCACTCAGCTGGCCGATCGGAAGCGGAGATACCTTCAAAGGTATCTATAACCTCCACCGGCAAAACCTTTGCCTGTATAGTCCTAGCATTCAGAACATCCCCGAAGGCATTGAGATCACCGATACCCGATCGGACGAACTCGACCATCATATCGGCGAAAGGGCTGCCGGTAAACTACGGGAAGACCTGGAGCTGATTCAGGGGGTTTATCCCAGTCTCGACCGGCAGGAATACCTGGACGCACATGTGGCTCCCGTATTTTTCGGTTCGGCGTTGAATAATTTCGGTATCCGGGAACTTCTGGATTGCTTCATCGAAATAGCTCCGGCACCTCTTGCCCGGGAAACCGAAGAACGCCCGGTCCGGCCGGAAGAAGAGAAATTCACCGGTTTTGTATTTAAGATTCATGCCAACATGGACCCTAACCACCGGGACAGAATTGCTTTTGTGAAAATTTGTTCGGGAATTTTCAAACGGAATACCAATTATTTACATGTCAGAAACGGTAAAATGTTGAAATTTTCCACTCCCACCGCTTTTATGGCCTCCAAGAAATCGGTGATCGATGAGGCTTACCCTGGTGATATCATCGGTTTGCACGATACCGGTACCTTTAAAATCGGAGATACCCTGACAGAAGGAGAAAAACTGCATTTCAAAGGTATCCCCAGTTTCTCTCCGGAATTATTCAAGTATATTGAAAATGCCGATCCGATGAAATCCAAACAGTTGGCCAAAGGGATCGATCAATTGATGGACGAAGGGGTAGCCCAATTATTCGTCAGCCAATTCAATAACCGGAAAATCATCGGCACGGTAGGAGCACTGCAGTTCGAGGTGATCGAATACCGGCTTTTACACGAATATGCCGCCGCCTGCCGCTGGGAACCGATCAATCTTTACAAAGCTTGTTGGATCGAAGCCCAGGATCAGGCAGAATTGGAAGATTTCAAAAAACATAAAGCTCAATATATGGCGAAAGACAAAGAAGGCAGAGATGTATTTCTGGCCGACTCACAATATATGTTGCATATGGCTCAGGAAAATTACAAAAAACTGATTTTTCACTTTACCTCAGAATTTTAACCATAAACTTTAAATCGAATCCTATGTTGGAAACCGGAAAATCATATACACAAGAAATCATCGTCGGTCCTAAAGACACCGCCTTAGCTCACGGCTCGGGCCATTTGGAAGTCTTTGCGACACCAGCAATGGTGGGACTGATGGAAAATACGGCGATACACTGCCTGGAAGGCATGTTGGAACCGGATACAGATACCGTAGGTATTGAAATTCATGTACAGCATACCAAGGCAACAGCCGTCGGTAAAAAGGTGATGTGCAAAGCGACGATCGTCGAAATCGATGGCCGCCGGATACGTATTGAGATCGAAGCCACGGATGAAAAAGGAACAATAGGACATGCTATTCACGACCGCTTTATCATCTACCCGGAGAAATTCATGAGTAAATTATAAGTCGTTTGTAGTGGAAACTTACCCAGAGTATCCGGATTGGTCGGACAAAACGTTTCTGATAGCAGAAGATATCGACAGTAATTATACGATCCTTGCGGCTCTGTTAAAAAAAACACATGTCCGTATCTTACGGGCACGTAACGGAAAAGAAGCGATACAAATCGCTTCAGGAACGGCCTCCATCGATCTGATTCTAATGGATATCAGCATGCCGGATTCTGACGGAATAGAGGCTTTACGGTTTATCCGGCAACAATTGCCCGGAAAAATCGTAATAGCACAAACAGCACATGATCTCTCTTCTTTGGAGATTATAAATGAGAAGTTCGATGGTTTTTTATTAAAACCGATCCGTCGGAAAGAATTACTTGAAACATTAAGTAAATATTTATCCTGATATGCAATTTAAACTAACCTCTGAATTCCAACCTACCGGCGATCAACCGGAAGCCATCCGCCAATTGATCCAGGGACTTCAAAGCGGACGGTCATCACAGGTCTTACTGGGAGTCACCGGTTCAGGAAAAACTTTTACTGTAGCTAATGTCATCAACGAAATCCATCGTCCGACTCTGATTTTAAGTCACAATAAAACATTAGCAGCTCAATTATACGGGGAATTCAAATCTTTTTTCCCCGAAAATGCAGTCGAATATTTTGTATCTTATTACGATTATTACCAACCGGAAGCTTATCTGCCGACAACAGATACCTATATCGAAAAAGACCTCGCCATCAATGACGAGATAGACAAACTTCGTTTACGGACCACCGCTTCCCTGCTTTCGGGACGTCGGGATGTCATCGTTGTCTCTTCGGTGTCTTGTCTGTACGGTATGGCCGATCCCCGGGCTTTCGGCTCGAACGTCACCCATTTGAAAAGAGGCATGACTATCAGCCGGAATGTCTTATTACGCCGGCTGGTAGACGCTTTATATGCAAACAACGAAATCGAATTCAAACGGGGTTGTTTCCGGGCCAAAGGGGAAACCGTGGATATTTTTCCTGCCATAGAAACTTACGACGGCGTAGCTTACCGGATCGAATTCTGGGACGACGTAATCGACCGGATCTCTTCTTTTAACCCGGTTACCGGACAGAGCATCGGTAGTCAGGATGAACTCGATATTTATCCGGCCAATCTTTTTGTCACCGACAAAGCCACGATAGCCCACGCCCTGGTTGAAATCGGCCAGGATTTGCAAGATCAACTGGCTTATCTGAAAGAGATCGGGAAATTTATGGAAGCCAAACGCCTGGAAGAACGGGTGAAATACGATATGGAAATGATCCGGGAATTAGGTTATTGCCCGGGCATTGAAAACTATTCGCGCTATTTCGACGGCCGGAAAGCAGGAGTTCGTCCTTTCTGCTTATTGGATTATTTCCCGGAAGATTTTCTGATGGTCATCGACGAATCGCATGTTACCCTGCCCCAGATACGGGCGATGTACGGAGGCGATCACGCACGGAAACTGACGCTGGTGGATTATGGTTTCCGTTTACCGGCAGCTTTCGACAACCGTCCCCTCACGTTCGATGAATTTGAAAGTAAAACCGGCCAGACGATTTACATCAGTGCCACACCTGCCGACTATGAACTGGAAAAAAGTGAAGGCATCATCGTGGAACAAATTATCCGTCCGACAGGTATTCCGGATCCGGTAATCGAAATCGTCCCCAGCAAAAATCAGATCGATCATCTGGTGAACGAGATTCAGCAGCGCATAGACCTTCGGGAACGTACATTAGTGACAACCCTGACGAAGAGAATGGCGGAAGAGCTCAGTAAATACCTGGACCGGATCGGTATTAAATGCCAATATATTCACTCGGATGTCGATACTATCGAACGGGTAAAAATCCTGGAGAATCTTCGTAAAGGAATCATCGACGTATTGATCGGTGTCAATCTATTGAGGGAAGGGCTGGACTTGCCGGAAGTATCTCTGGTAGCAATTCTGGATGCAGACAAAGAAGGCTTTCTGCGTTCTACACGTTCACTGACTCAAACTGCCGGACGAGCTGCCCGTAATGTAGACGGGAAAGTCATTATGTATGCCGACCAAGTAACCCGTTCTATGCAGGAAACGATAGACGAGACGAATTACCGCCGTGAAAAGCAGCTGAGATACAACGAAGAACATCACATCGTTCCCCGGCAGATCTACAAATCGACAGATGCAGCGCTGACTCAGGATACCTCCAAAGCGTATGTGGAGGAAGAACACCTCCATCTGGTTGCCGACCCCGTCGTAGCTTACATGAGTAAACCCGAGATTGAAAAAATGATCCAAAAAACCAAGGCTGCCATGCAAAAAGCAGCCAAAGAACTCGACTTCATCGAAGCAGCCCGCCTGCGGGATGAAATGTTTCAACTGGAAAAGAAACGGGACGAGATGAAATAAAATCTTTCGGGGTTACGACAGCCAAACAAAATACCTGCCGATTCTACCGGTCACCGTTTCATCAATGCCTCGATCTGCCTCGGAATATCCGTATTATCCAACTTACCGTTAAAGTTTTCTGCTCCGACACCCAGGACAAACAAGGGCACATACCCGGCAGAATGTCCGCCACTTCCCCAGCTGATGCGGGCTATCCGGTTCAGTATCTGAACCGCCGTATTGGCCAAGGGTTCATCTTCGGCATAAAGACTTTTCACCATCTCCTGTTCCCCATTCGAAAAGGCTTTATCATAACGGTGTCTCAAATCTTTCTCATACGACTCCTTGAGTTCTTCCTTCGTCCACAGCCCCAGATTATCACTCAACAATTTCTTTACATCTTCCCAGGTCACTGCATAATGGTGGGTTGTCCGCAAAGCAGAAATCTTTTTCGAAAGCTGCCCCTTGGAGACCATTTGATGTTGCAACGCTTTCAGATTCAGTTCATATTTACCTGTTCCCAAAGCAAAGTTCCCTGTCTCATGATCTGCCGTAACGACAATCAGGGTTTCATCCGGATGCTGCTTATAAAAATCGATCGCCTTCTGTATCGATTTCTGAAAATCGATTACCTCGTTAAACATAGCCGCCGCATCGTTACTATGACAGGCCCAATCGATCAATCCGCATTCGATCATCACGAAAAAACCGTTCTTTTTATCCTTACTCAAAAAATCGATCGCTCCCTGTGTAATCTCTTCAAGTGACAAATCCCCCGGTTTCCGGTCGATGGCATAAGGCAAACTCCCCATGTCACATCCTTGCTCCTGCATAAAAATAATTTTATCTGCTTTCGCTGCTTTTTTCCGGAAATCGTCATTTCCCCGGGCTATCGTATACCCCGCCCGATCGAAAAGAGTATAAATATTTACGGAATCTTTTTTCTCCGGCTTTACAAAACCGGCTCCGGCATAAAAATCGAAACCCGCTTTCGGCAAATCGGTTGCGATCTCATAGGTCATATTCCGGTCCGGCTGATGAGCATAGAAACAAGCGGGAGTAGCATGATCGATACTATTGTTGGTAGCGATCCCTACTTTCATTCCCAGTTCTTTGGCTTTGGTAGCGATACTGTATACCGGTACTTTATGTTCTTTATCCATCGCTATCGTCCCGTTCTTTGTCTTTTCGCCGGTAGCTAAAGCCGTACCGGCTGCAGCCGAACAAGTCACCGAATTATAGGCCGAATAAGTAGTCACAAAATTTCTGACCGGGAAGGTGGTGAAATTTAAAGGCTCGACACCGATTTTTCCTGCTTTCTCAGCCAGATACATCTCTGTGCCGTTCACCTGATTTATTCCCATTCCATCTCCGATAAAATAAAAAACATACTTCGCTCTTTTTTCTTTCTTTGCCGCATCAACAGGCTGTGTAAAACAGATAACGGCGACCAATACCACTGATAATAAGCCAAATAACTTTTTCATCGTTCTTTTCATTATTATTCGTTTTGCTCCTATTGTATATTCTATCCCCTCCTAATTCAAGAACAAACTTATTCCTGAACTATTAACAGAATTATTAATAATTTCTTAACCAACACCAATTCCCATCAAAAATACAAAAAAATTAGAGAAAGAAACCTATTTTCCCCTGAATCCAAATATAATTCCACACTAAAATTCAGGTCTCCATTTTATATTAGGTAGTTATATACATGTTACACTTATAAACCTACAGCTAGGGTAAACATGTATATAAACACGTTGGATTACAATACATAATCTGTGAAAAAGCGGACAGCTAAAGAAAATAAATAGATTCAGTCAGTTTCGGTTTAACTCTCGGTTTAAACAAGCACTCAAAACACCACTAAAAACCACCTAAAACAAAAATCAGCCACCTTTATAAGTGGCTGATTATGAAGAGCGATAAACGGGACTCGAACCCGCGACCTTCGGCTTGGGAAGCCAACGCTCTACCAACTGAGCTATTATCGCCTGTTTTGTGCTAAACAACGGTGCAAATATAGCAAACAAATCTGAATGAAACAAGATTTAAAAATAAAAAAAGATTACTTTTAAAGGTTCAAACGATCAGCCTATGGACAGGAATAAATTTTACCGGATCAGGGAAGAACTTCACCGGCATCCCGAATTATCCGGACAGGAAAAACATACGATACAATATATCCGGCAAGTACTTCAGGAATTTCAGCCCTCCCGGATCCACCCCCTGGAAAAGGGCCATGGACTGGTGGCAGAATACAGTTTCCCGGGCGAAGGTCTGACCCTATTATTCAGAGCCGATATCGATGCTGTGGCCATTGCAGAAAAATCACCTCTTCCCTATTGTTCGGAAAATCCGGGGATAGCCCATAAATGCGGACACGACGGACACACGACCATGTTACTCATGCTGGCCGGACTCCTACATGAACATCCACTGGAACGAGGACGCATTTTATTACTCTTTCAACCTGCCGAAGAAAATGGACAGGGCGCACAACTAGTACTTCAGGACCCCTGGTTCCGGCAACAGAAAATCGACAGGGCTTTCGCCCTGCACAATCTTCCCGGCTATCCGTTTTCTACGATTGTCTGCCGGACAGGCAGTTTTACCTGCTCGGTCATCAGCTGTACCATTACCTTCACCGGAAAAACAGCACATGCCGCAGAACCTGAAAAAGCGGTTTCCCCGACCGCACCTTTACTGCATATCCTGCATCTAAGCGAAAGCTGGAATCGAGGGACCTTGAAAGATCCGGATTATTTCCGTACGACACTTATCGAACTTCATATCGGCGAAGAAGCTTATGGCGTTGCTGCAGGAAGCGGACTTATCCGGCTGACTCTTCGCGCTGCATCCGAAAAAATACTGCAAAAACACCGGCAACAGTTGGAACAATTCGTTCAGCAAACCATTGATTCCCATCCGCCCTTACGATGCTCCATCGAATGGACAGAACCTTTTGCGGCCAATGAAAATGATCCTGAATCCGTAACCTGGATTCAGGAAGCAGCCCAAAGCAACGGATTGGCTTACAAGGAAACCGATCATCCTTTTGCCTGGGGAGAAGATTTCGGATTATTCACTCAACATATTCCAGGTGCTATGTTCGGTCTGGGAGCAGGTATCTCTACTCCGGCCCTCCATACTCCGGATTATGATTTTCCTAACAACATTTTGCCAAATGGAGCCCGGATGTTTTACGAATTAGCCCTTATCACTCAACTGTCAGAATAATTAATACTTATTCTGACAGTCGATTCCCGATCATACAAATCCGTCTTGATCCAAACCAGATTAAATCCTGGCTAATCCTCCTGAGCGCATTTTCCAATAATCATACAAATCCTCCCAATAAGTCCATAATAAAAGTTTCGCCATCCCCTCTCCACAATCTACCGTATCCTTGTATTTTTTCAATTCTTTACTAAAAGCCATAACACAAGTTTGCCGTACCAACCTCTCTTGTACTGATAAACGGTCTACCCGTTTTCCCGTAATCAGCCTCTTCAATTCTTTTACCAACTGACCGACCTGCTGTTCTCCATTCTCCTTTTCTGCTAACTGCAGCCAACGCTCGGTCCGAAAAAATTCTCCCCATACTCTTTGTAATCGCCCAAGCATATCATCACGTTCCATTCCCATTCTATTTTTTTGTAAAAAGGAAGGAGCATAAAATCCCGTAATATCTTCTTTCAATAATTGCATCAACTGTTCCGCCATTCCCTCTTGAAAAAAAGTCTCATCTAACCAACGGATATAATCCTTTTCACTCAATTTCAATACTTCCCGGTAATAATGCTTTACCTGTTCATTTTCCACCTCCTTCAACACCTGTTGCCAAGCCACACGCCTTTCCTCATACCTCTTCCATCCCCACTGTCCGGCAGCCTCTTTCTCTGTCTTTATATCTTCTCTTTCCGCATAACAATACCACAAAGCCTCCAATCGTTTTGCAGCTGTGATATTTCTATTCTCCAGTTGTTCCGGATCCAATCCCAACAATATTCCCAAAGCTCTATCGATTTCCTGTTCACGACATCCCTGTAAAGCCTCTGTTTCCGAACACATCTTCCATATTCCGTCCTCTTCCCGGACCGGATTTTCCAATCGGTAGCGGATCACCGATTCCATAGAAACATCACCACTGATACGTAAACGTGCAGCTAAAATCCTTCCATCTCCGGGATGTTCCTGGAAATCCACTTTTATCCCTCCACCTCCGACATCAAAAACAACTGCGCAGGGGACATCAGCTTTCACCCTTCCTTTTTTCCGTTCCAATTCAAGCAATACTCTTCCCGTCCGGGCAGTCCACACTGCATTCAGCTTTTCTACTGCTGTATACAATAGCTCCACATATTCTTCCGGAATATCCTCAGCAACACATATATTCAGAGGCATTCCCGCATATGTATCCCAGCACACACAACGGATACACTCTACACAACGGAAAGGATTCACTCCATAATCGACATAAACCTGCGTCCGGAATAACCCATCCGGGTCTTCCCCTCTGTTCCTCAAACCCCTATCCGGTAAGAGACACAAAGCCACAGATACTTCTACCGGTACCGAACCGCTTTCGGGCAACATTTCCACGACCTGCTGTTCAGGAGAACACTCCAAATAATGCCGGATAGTAAAACATGCTCCGTTCCTACAGGTATCGACAGTTATAATCTCCGAACGGCCATACTGTATCCGTCCCCATTTCCCGTCCCCCACATACCACTTTTCCTTTATACCATCGGTCACATCAATCAAATAACCTGTTTCTTTTTTCTCCGCTACCGGCCAGGTTTCCACCGGTGTCTGTAAACCGGACATCTTCAGCAATCCGTTACTCATCCATGTTGTATCTGAAACTCTCTCCGGACAGAAAACCGCAAAAACATCCAGGGTCATAGAATCCCTGCCTTGTTCCAATCTAAAAATTCCTTTACTCTCCAATAACTTCCCCCGAATTCCCAATCCTCTGTCTATCTGGGCCAATACCATCCATTCCCGCCCCAAATATGTCTGCTCAATTTCTACATACATTCTGCCATTCCGTTCATATACCGGTAACACCACAGCATTCTCATCCTTATCTTTACCACAGGCATTTCCACTTTTTATCCCAACCATCCCTACCCAACAAAACAACAATACCAATAACTTTGTCCTCATGTTATTTCCATATTGAATTCACATTTTTTCTCCACGCTTTCCAAAAAACATCCTTTTCCTTGTCTGTTTTCCGATACATCACTTTCAATTGTTCCTCCATCAAAGCCACCACTTCCGGATACCTATTCCTTTCTGTTTGTATATATTCCATCAAACAATCCGTATAACACCATATCAAGAATCTTCCCCAACACTCCTCACCAGATACATTCCGGAATATTTTTCCCAAATCTCTGATATATTCAGTGACCGAATATTCCCGATCGTAACCTACAAAACAATCCGCTTTTTCTACCAACCGTCTGACAGTCTCCCTTCCCCAGTCTTCCCACCACTCCCGAGGCAGGTCCTTTCCCGATTCCAACACATAGGTTTGTAAAAAACGCAGGGCATCCTGCTGTTCTTCCCTCCCCACAGCAACAACTATAACCGAATCATTCCCCCAACATTTCCTTATCCCTCCGAGATAGGTAAAAGCCTGATTTATGTACTCCGAATATTGTTTTCGGATAGCAAGATTCCAACTTTCAACACTCAGACGCCCGTTATTTCTCAGAGTATCTCGCAACAAACGCTTCAAGTGACACATGCCCAATTCTGCCGTTTCCAACGAATAACGCCCTAAATCTTCGGCTTGTGCTTCAGGTAAGTTTCCACCGCTATCCTGAAAACGATATTTACGCTCCAATTGTTTTTTTTCTATCCAAACAGACAATTTTTCCTGAATTTCTTCAGACGCCAATCCGGGAAAATAACGGTATCCCCACTCAATAGCCAATGAATCATAAGCGCCAATCCGGGGTATCCGGTCGGACATATCGACTCCATCTTCGGGTTGTACAGCATAGTTCATACGCATATAATCCATTATAGAACTACCATAACCATGACGGTGTAAAAAAACGGCATCTCTTAACTGCTCTGTTTCACACAAAGAACTCCCATAAAAATTATGGGTCAATCCCAGTACATGCCCGACTTCGTGTGACACCACCATCTCCAGCAATCTACCAGCCAGTTCGTCCGGGAACTCCTCCTCGCTTTCTCCTGTCTGTGCAATATACCACTGGCATAACATATCAAAAACCGAATGAAAAACCGCAATATGACAACTCAGGATCTCACCGGTACGGAAATCTACAAAAGGACGTCCATAAGCATTCTCCATCGGAGAAGCCTTATAGACGATCCATGACAAAGCAGAATTATCTAAAGTAAATCCGGCCGAATCCGGAGCCATAAGTCCTGCTATGGCATTTTTAAAACCGCTACGTTCAAAAAGAGCATTCCAATTGTTCACGGCACGTAAAACATAAGGACGCCACTTTTCAGGAAAACTACGGTCGATATATATCCTAATCTTTTGCCGGGGTTCAACCAGTTCTCCCCGCCTATACCGGGCCGTATCACGATCCGCCACTTCCAGCCGCCAACGTTTCACTACGCGATCCGAGATGACCTGACAACTTCCCGGTTCCATATGTGCATAAGGTACAGTAAAATATCCAACCCCTGAAGAGGCATAACGTACCTGCATCGGATGCCGGGGCAACAACCTTAAACAACAACCTAATTTCCATCGAGTCACTTCTCCATTTGCTGAAGTTGCAGGCGTCCTCTCTACAGCTTCATAAATCCGTTCAGACCTGACAATCACACTTTCCGGCGTTCCAAGAATTGCCGTTACCCTTCCTTCACGCTCACTCCCTATCCCGATCAAAAAAGAAAAGGGTTGTAATCCCCACAACTTTCCATCACGAAGCCATTCGGTCACATCAATGATCTTCCCGGTCTTTTCACACCCCAAGATTTCAAATTCCTGTAAGGTAAGGGGCATTTCCCGTTCAGACAATAAACTTCCGAGTGAATATGACCCGGAAGTATCCACATAACTTCTTATCTCCTTCAATATTATCTGTTCCTTCTCTTCCTCCCACCGTAAAATCCTCGGACCGAACCGATCGCCCTGATATCCGAATTTAGCATCAGCAGATTTTTTTTTTCGTCCGGCACCCTCCAATATTGTAGTCGTCAGGCTCATATCACGTCCTAGCAGACTATCCGGGATCACCCATAAAATACGTCCATTCTGTTGATAAGTTGTAAACAAACCAGGTATAACTTCCGACTGTGCATAAAGCTTTATCATACACAGCAAGAAAAAAAGAATCCAACAGATTTTTTTCAACCAGGATAACATTTTCCGGGACCTGAACAGGTCCCGGAAAAACAACTGCTTCTTATTTAAAAGCATAGACAAAATCCACTACATTTTTAAATCCTTTAAACTCATAAACCATCAAGTCTTTCGTTCCCTCTTCCTTATCTATCTCTCCGGCTGCAGTCAGCTTCATTTCAAGCATACTGCAATTTCCATCCGGATATTCGGCCACTCCCCCCAGGTAACTTACAAAATCATAAGGAATCGCTTCTACCTCATCTCCTCCCGAAATATCCCAACGGTCCTCCCGTTGGCTGCGGAATTTCAACCGGGTAATCCGTACAGAAGGATCCGGATGGGCATAAATTTCATATGAACGAGGAGTTGAACGAGTCAAGTCTGCCCGATAAATCTTATTACCGACAGCATAGTAAAACATACGGTCAAAATAAGCTGAAGTGGCCACCGGTAATTTTCCTTCGACAAGCCCTGTTTCCGGGGTCAATTCCCAATAACCGCTACAGATTGTCCCTTTCTTCCCTTGTATCATCTCCGGAGAAATTTCGTAAATATACAAGCTACTTCCCTGACTGGCTATCGCCATAATCTTCGGAACATCGCGGGAAGTCGTCGCTCCGATATAAATTACATCTTTATCTCCAATATTGTTCGGATCGAATTTATTCGGATAACCGGCCTGCTCGCCTATGGTCTCCAGTTTCTGTTCATTCAGACTTCCGTCAATATCGTAAAGATCTTCCATGCCGCTAGCGATGTAGCGGTTCGTATTATAATTATTACCGCCAATATCCGCATTATAGTAAGAAAGGAAGCGTTTGTTCTTGGAATCATAAATAATATTTATTCCTTCCGGTGACACATCATAAGCCAGGGAAGCCCTCTCTGCATAATAATCCCCATCTGCAGCTTTCACCGGATAATAAACAGAAAATCCATCCGGCTTGGCAAACCAGAATACCCCGTCGTCAATGATACATTCCCCCCGTTTATCTCCTTCCGCATACATCGGTGCATAATGGGTGTCATTAGTCAGCTTTTTGTATAACAACATTCGGTTATATGCATAACGTTCTTCCAAAGTAGCACCATCCAGCATATAGTTTTTCCCTCCTTCAGTGAAAATACCCAACAATGTCTCCTCAGATCCTTGCTGCATGGCATTTTTCAGATGCAAATTATTAATCGACAAGAACAAAGGTTTACCCTGCAACCTGCCTCCCGTTTCCTGTGCATAGATATCTTGTACGGCAACCCGGCTGCTACCGTCCCCATCGATACATCCCAATACGGCATTCTCACCGATATTCTGCAGCACAAACCAACAACGGTTAAATGCAGCCACCAAATTAACCACCGTCTCACCGAAGGTCACGATATTCTGTACCGTATCCGTTACAGCCAGCCGTAATGTAATCTGTCCGCTATTTTTCGGATAAACCCATACCCGGCAAACCGAATCCGTACCACATTCCGTCCACGTCACCCCACTTAGATTCTTTTTCCACAAATAAGTCAAATTGGCATTATCTTTCCGGTCCAACTGGGTAACAGCCGCTTTCACTTCAACCAAAACCGAATCTTTCTTCGGTATCGTAACACTGACGCTCCGCGGCATTTCTAACACCATATCGTTGATGTCATTATAATCATAATTTCCCAAATCATCGTAACAGGCTATTCCCAATACAGCCAATAATCCCCATACCAATATCTTTTTCATACTATCATTTTTTCTGTTCACATTCATCATCAATCCTTAGGAAACACAATCTCATTCTGAGGATTTTCGTCATCCATCAAAGGCGGATTACCAGCCTTCTTATAAGCCTCATACTTAGCACTGACCTCATCCCTGACTTCTTTCGTCTGCTCTGTCTCAGCATAAATTTTCCCCAAGTTGTCCATCATAAACATATATTTATTATTACTGTATATCCCCCACAACCTCTCATCCCAATCTGAAGGACGTATCGTATAAGCGATAGTAACTTCACAATCCGAATTCTCCACACGTCCCTCCCCAAACTCATGCTCAGCATTCTCTATATCGAAAGTCAGTTTTGTATTCAACTGGGCACCGACCCTAGGGGGACGGGGTACAACCAACTGGGCCGTAAAAGTTTCAGCCCCAACAGGAAATTCATAAGAAGGTATAAACACAACCCCTTCCATCTGATCGACCGTTTTCAGGCAAAAATTCAAAGGCTTTTCCAAAGCATATCCCAAACAACGCACTTTTACCCCTAAAGCACGTTCTGTAACTTCATTTATATAATCCCGGTCATCGAAAACACACTCGGCTTTTGTATTGAAAAATTCCAGACGGGGGGCTTCGTTATATCCCTTTATATCATTTTTCTCACAAGAAATGGCGGTAATCAATACAACCATCATTCCATATATCAATCTTTTCATCACTTACTATTTTCCGGTTATACCAAACATATCTTCATTTTCAGGCAAAGGAAACTGATACTTTGTCCGTACATCGACCAAACTGCAATTTGCAAAAGTGACGTAGTTGTGCCGTTTATAAAAATAAAACAGCTGTCCCTCTCCGTAATACTCTTTCAGGTATTCACGCATCACTTCGTTGATCCGGCGCGTATGCCCACTGTCAAATCCTTCACGGGTATCCGGTTCGTCATATCCTTTTCCCCCATCTGTCGCATCACTGGAGGCGATTCCCCGTTTAAAACGAACCATATCCAAAATTTCAGCGCTGCTCTGCGGATCCGGATCACATTCAGCCATAATATAATACATTTCCGGAATCCTGATCAAGGGCATGACATCTGCACCGGAATAAGCTCCTGTATAATTCGGTAAATGATCTGAGGCATATCCGGTCTGATCGTATTTCGACAAGATTTTCTTTGTATCATCAGTAATCAACATCTCATGAAAAGCGGCATTTCCTGAACGGAAATCAGTAGAACCACCGGCAGATAAATCATAAAACTGCCCGAACAGTTCTTTGCCGACTCCCAAACCGGAAACATTCTGATTGATGAAATCAGGGTCCACCACTTTCTCCATCTCATAAATATGTAAACTAAAAATATGTTCATCGAATAAGATCCTGTTTTCTGTCGTCAAAGCTTCAGTCAACGGGAACAATTTACTTTCCACCACCTCACTGGCAACAGCATAAGCCTTAGCTTTACTTTCTTCATCCCCCTTGTAACAATATACCCTTGCCAACATAGCCTTTACAGCCCAACGATTCATACGAAACTGACGCAGCTCCAGAAACGGGTCTGCATTGACGTCATGAACAAAGATATCATGATCAGCCTCCCACAATAGAGAATCTGCCTGGTGTAAATCCGCCAGACAAGCGTCTACCACCTCCGTAGCAGGTAATACAGGAGTCGGTTCATTACTGAATACTGTCCGATAAGGAATAGCTTTCCCCTGAGGTTCCATAGCAAATACCGGCCCGAACATCCGTAACAGATCAAAATGCAGAAAGGCACGCAAACCCAAAGCTTCCCCTTTCATAATCTCATAATAACCCGGCGTTGTAATTACCTCACGGTTCACCTCCAGATAATGCAGGAAATTATTAATGTTCGCAATAATATTATAAGCACCTGAAAAAACATTATCTTTAATACTTTTATAAGTTCCGTCATAATTATAAATCGATGTCCAGTTCGTTATGTCAGGAGCGTACTCATACCGTCCGGCAAGCATCTCCATATAATTATAGGTTAGCTCACGTCCGTAAAGGGAAGACTCTCCCATTTTAAGATAAAAGCCCGTTAAAGCATCCTGGAAACCAAACTCATCTGCAAACAAATCCTCTTCCGGCACGGAAGTTTTAGGCTGTACATCCAGCCAGTCCGAACATCCGCTACTCCCCAATACGATCACCAACAGGAAACCATATACAAATTTATACATATTCATATTATTTAAATACTACATTTAACGAAATTGCAAACTGACGGGCAAAAGGATAATCCAATCCCCTCTCCTGTTTTACAGATGAGAGATAAAAAATATCCTCCATAGTAAATCCCCACTTCAACGAACTGATAAAACTCTTTTTCAGGAAACGTGTATTTTGCTGATCCATCCGGTAAGTCAGAGACAACGAACCGAAAGTCAATGTATTCTCATCCATCACAAAACGGGATGTCGGACGTGTTTCCGATCCGTTGACAGAGTTTGTCAGGCGTTTGTATTTAGCCACATCCCCCGGTTTCTGCCAGCGTTCCTGCAAGACACGTTTATCTACATTATACCGTAAATCGGCATTCTCGATTTTATCCACCAACGTCTGGTTATATACCTGTCCTCCGAATTTATAGTTAAAAGAAAGATTGGCTCCAAATCCTTTATAATTAAATGCAGTATTGATATTTCCCTGCCATTTCGGCTCTGTGTCCCCGTAAGGGATTTTATCAATAGCATTATACTCACTGGTCACTTTACCATTGCGGGTCAGTAATAACTCATCTCCTGTCATCGGATCGATTCCCAGCGAACGGACAACCCAAATACGCGTCTGTGACTCTCCTTCTTCATACATCGGCAGAGGTTTGTCTTTTTCATTGCTGGTATTAAGCTCATTCATATGGCGCAAAGCATCCGATATTTTTTTCAGTTTTTCTTCATTATGTGAACCATTTACCGTGATCATCCAATAAGCATCTTTATCCAGATTACGATAAGGAATAAATGAAAAATTCAGCTCCACCCCTTTCGTCTCCAGATTTCCCATATTTTCCGGATAAGAAGCAAAACCGACAGAAGGAGCCAGCGTAATCTGTGCCAAAGAATTTTTCGTATTCTTGATATAATATTCGGCCCGGGTAGTAAAACGCCCTTTGAGTAAGGAAAGTTCCAAGCCAACATTCCAGGTTCCGGTCTGTTGCCATTTCAGATTCGAATTACCCAAAGCGACCAGTTCCGTCCCCGTTGCATTAGAAGAAAAATAAGGTTTCATTAAATTGGTATAAGTATAAACTGAGCGGGACTGATAAGGAGAAAAACCTTGTGTACCTGTCACCCCATATGAAGCCCGCAATACCACATCATCCACCCATTTAACATTTCTCAGCCAACTTTCTTTCTTCATATTCCAGCGTAAACCTGCAGACCAGAAAGGAGCAAAACGATTGTCTTTACCAAACTGTGAAGAACCGTCGATACGGATATTAAAATCGGCAGAATAACGATAATCATAAGAATATCCCAAAGTAGCCACAGCTCCCAAAGCCCGGGTAGTTCCTTCACTTCCGGTCATGTTTTCATTGTATTTCTTACCAAACAAAATATGATCCATATTGCCGTTCGGAAAACCCGTCACCGTTGCTCCATAGACTTCGCTATGAGTTTGCTCTACCGAATAACGCAGATTTCCCGTCAGATAATGCACATCATTGACCACATTGTTATAACTGGCTGTAAAAGCAAACATATAATTGAAATCCTCCGACTGGTTACGTTTAAAATCACCCTTCAGGGTAGGATCCACCACTTCAGCAAAAGCGGTGTGCTGTGCAGGACGGAAAACCTCGTCCTTACCTGTCGATTTCTGTATAGAAATATCGGCCTGCAAACGCCAGGCATCCGTCGGAGTATACTCTAATTTAAAAAGGTTACGGATACTAAAAGAGGTGGTCCGGTCTTTACTATGAAAGGTCGTATTATACATCGGATTAGCTACCTGATAAGGTTGTGAATTACCCAGATAGATCATATCCCAGGTCTGCATAATTTTATTGATTTCTCCATTTTCTCCGTAAGGCCGTAAATAAGGATTCAAACGGGTATATTCACTGAAAGATCCGTAAGGACTGTCATCTCCTGTTGAATTATCCACGGTCAGGCTGTTCTTCATCAGTAATTTACGGTAACGGTAAGAAAGATCCAACGCTGCCGTCTGGGTACTACGCCGTGACTCTTTCATTACTCCCGGCGTTTGATTGAGTCCCAGATACAATTTATACCGCAGGGCCTCACTTCCTCCTTCCAGCGTCAGGGCATGCCGGTGTTGTACAGCTGTCCGCAAAGGTTGGGACAACCAATACGTATCGACTCCTCTTTTCACCTCACGCAAACGGTTCTGATAGTCCCGTTGGGAATCCAGGTCATTGGGAGAATATAAACCAGCCAAAGCTTCAACCTGGATTTTTTCCTCTGCATCCATCAAATTATAAGCCGAAAGGTCCGGCATTTGCAAACGCAGGTTACCGCCGTAACTCACATTGATTTCTCCTGGTTTCGGAGTGTAAGTTTCTATTACAATCACACCGTTAGATGCTTTCGAACCGTAAATCGCCGTTGCAGAAGCATCTTTCAGCATTGTGATCGACTGTACACGATCCGGGTCCAAATCGACCATCGTCTGCACGTCAATCTCGAAACCATCCAGTATCAATAAGGGCTGATTCGGATAAGTATCGTATTCTCCCTGCAAAGACACCAAGCTATTGTCTCCGGCCCCTCCGGCAGGCAGCGTGGAAGAACCACGCATACGCATGTCCGGTAAACGGTTCGGATCCGAACCCGCACTGATATTTTCCATGATCCGGAAACTGGGTTCAATGGTAGACAAAGCCTTAGCAATACTTGTAGTACTGATCTTTTTTAATTCATCCCCTTTTACCGTCACCGCAGAACCGGTAAATCCTTCCTTTTTACGGGAAAACATACCGGTAACCACAACTTCATCCAATTCAGTCTCTGCTTCTTCCAGAACAACCCGCAAAGGTTGTACTTTTCCATTCTCTATTTTAACAGGAATCTCTTTGGAATTCATTCCCACAAAAGAAAATTCCAGAGAGATACCCGGAGTTTCTGTTATTTCAAGACTGAATTTACCGTCAATATCCGTTGCCACCCCTATCGTGGTACCTTTCACCACAACCGTAACTCCTGGTAGTACCCCTCCTTTAGAATCGACTACGACACCTTCCAGCTTAATCAATTTCTGGGGAGCAGCCATATCGGCCCCGGCTTGTTTCTTATAAATAACAATAATCTGATTTTCAATCTCATAACTAAAATCAGAACCACGCAGACATTGTTCCATCACTTCATTTATATTTCCCGATACAACGTCTACGGAAACGTTTCCAATAGTATTTATAACTTGCTCATTATAAGCCAATCGGTAACCCAACTGTCTCTTTATTTCTTTAAAAGCTTCTTTTAATGAAACATTTTCCAGACGTAATGTCACACTCTGTCCGGCAGCTTCAACCACTAAAGGTTCGGTTAATATAAACAAAGTAAATAAGGATAACCGGATCCATATTCCTGCCCAACGGCAGACCTTTCCCCACCCTATTCGATTCTCTCTATTATTTTTCATATTCTCATTAAATTACCTATTCCTCTCTTTCAACGGATAATGACCGTCCGGCCTTTCAATTCGATATCCAGTGTACGGGTCTTCTCCAGTATATTCATTACCTGTTTTAACGAACTACTCCGTTCAATTTCAAAAGAATAATATTCATTCTGTTTATCACTATCTACAAAAAATACTTCAATATCATACCAACGAGCCAATTCTCTCATGATATATTCCAGAGAACGGTTATCAAACAAAAAATACCCGTCGATCCAGCTTGTTGCCGAAGCTCCGGCTTTTCCAACCACCCAGCGTTCTTCCATCAACTGTGCTTGTTCTCCCGGTTTCAGTAAAACCTCATGCTTTCCCCGGCTTAACCGGATACTTCCCGACAACAACACAGCCGAATAAGGTTCATCTTCGTAATGACGGATATCGAAACGGGTTCCTAAAACCTTCACGACATTTCCTGCCGTTTCCACCCGGAAAGGCCTCAAGGAATCACGTGCCACGTCAAAAAATACCTCTCCGTCACAAGCTACCCGACGCTCTCCTGTCGGAAAAACTACCGGAAAACGTACTACAGATTCCGCATTCATCCATACTTTCGTCCCATCCGGTAAGATCATCTTATAATCCGTTCCTCTGGGTGTCCGTATCTCATTATATTGGGAAGAGTCTGCCCGCTTCACGTTTGCAGTCGGTTCATAACGGGCATACCCATCCTCAGCTAACAAGAAGCCTCCATCCAAATTGTAAGCAGAATCTCTGTTCAATGCAATCTCTTTACCGGAGGCCAGCCGAATGACCGGCAGAGAGGAGGCTGTCACTCTCTCTGCCAGGTCCTGATCCGTTTGCTTCACTTCATTTTGCCAATAAAACCAGACGCCTTCCCCCATACACAACAGCAGAACAATCCCTGCTACCCTCCCCAACCATTTCCGCCGTCTGTATCTCTCGATCCGACGCGCAATATTCATTTTCAAACGTTCACGGGCTTTTTCCTTATCGGACAACTCCAACCCTGCCATCTTACATCTGACATATTCCCGGTTACTGATTTTTTTATAAAAGTCCTGATGCTCCGGTGTTTTCAGCCAGTTTTCCAATGTCCGACTTTCCTGCTCGTCTAAATCTCCCAACAGAGAATGAATAATCGAACGCCTAATCGCCTCTTCACTGTCCGTTCTCATAGCTAATCAAAAGAGTCATTCAGTATCTTCTTTATCACGGGAAAGGAAATCGTCCAGCGACGCAGCTGGAACATCCATCCCTTCACCCCGGAAATTTTTCATTCGTAAATAAATCAAATAACGGCCCAAAATATTGAATCCCTCATCCATCCCTTTCATCAGGCTGTTTTCAGAAGAACGCCATACCCCGCCACTACATGAGAAACCACCGACATAGACATCGGAAATTTTACCCCTGTCTTTCAATTCTTGCCAGGGTTGCGGAAATTCGGTGGACGACATCGATACGTTCAGATACATCCCCGCATCCTGCCATGACTTCAGGTAACTAGCCGTACTCGCATCGATAGGCCCACCGAAAGAATACTCATCGGCCAATTTTCCGAAAGCATGTCCTCCGGCTTCATGGCGCAAAATCTGGACAAAATTATTCGGGAAAGGCTCCTCAGATACCGGGCAAATAGCGACACCTTCTCCAGATTTGGTCAGGTTGGCTACCCCTCCGTAACGTTTACCGTTAGCCATCACAATCACAACATCCTGCGTCGGAATATAGTCCAAACCTGCACCCTCAATACTAGTCTTGACAAACTCCTGAATAGCTGTATAATCACAGTTCATACCGGTTCCGAACTCATCATAAGAACATTTAAAACGGGTATCTACCACCTTAGGTCCTCCATAAGTCGCATTATAGTCCGTACATCCAGATTCGGCAGATTCAGCATGCAGCAGGATAAATCCGAAACGTTCCGAATAAGTTTTGAAAGGCTCCAGCGATTCCATACCCTCCATCGCTTCCTGACAATACAAATCATAAACCCCCGATTCGATTTCTTCTTTCGTGAAACCATCTCCAATCAAAATAAAATTGAAAGTAATACGCTGGAAATCAGGTACTGATGCAAAAGGATCATTATAAGTCGGTTTTTTCCAGATCACAGTATGTCCGTCGTAAGTTTTGTACATCTGACTCAAAGATAACGGGAAGCTCAATCCCAGTACTTTATTTTTCAGATGCAATTTCGTGCGGTTGAAAAACTCACCTGTATTGGGCTCTAACTTGAAAACCATCTTGAATTGACCGTCTTCGTTTTTTGTTTCCTTAAGTGTTACCCAGCTCACCTCCTCTTCGTCAAACACCACATCGAAAGGTATATTACATTCAAACGAATGTGTCAATTCTGTCATATCATATTTGGCAAACAGTTTATCGTTGTCCAACTTCCATTTGGGCTCCGGATATTGGGTCACTTTCAATGTATCGTTCAGATTACTCTGAGTGTCCTTCAGATAAACTATAGCCTCCCGGATAACATTGGAATTGTTCACAGTCAAAGTTAAAGCCAGATTCCGGTCGGTCACCGCCTTGGTGACAGGAGCTGTTATCCAATCCACGCCTTCGCTGAAAGTTACATTCAAGGTGCCGTTTGACCGGTAAGGAACTTTCAGGGAAGTATGGTTATACAAAGCGATGAACTCTTTTTCGTTGATCTCCAATACTCCTTTTTCCAGCTGATATACCGGCAAATTCCAGTTTTCTGTTCCTGCCTGAACCACCAGGCGTACTTTTCGTTCTACTTCAGTCGTATTTTCAATTACCGCAACCTTTACCTCATATTCTCCGGCTTGTCCACTTACCGGCTCCACCGATAACCAGTCGGGAATATTTGCAATTTTCCAGGCCTCACTAGAAGTTACCTGAATAACCTGCTCTGTTGCCAGAGAACCGAAACGCAGGGAACTCTCCGAGACTTCCAGCCGGGGCGTATCTACAGGATCGCCGTCGTCTGAGCAACCTCCTAAAAAGAAGGCTGCTCCCAAAAGAAACAATAAATTAATTAAATATTTCATATCTGATATTTTTACTTGTTAAAATGCAAGGAACGGACGAACTTCTCCATAACTTCTGGCCAGATCTCCATAGACATGCATCGTTTCCCACCAACCATTTCGCAAATAAAATTTAAATACCATCGGATGTACCTGATAATCGGTTTCTGTCGAGGTATAAATCCGGTTGAAATAATCTGCCTCCCATGCATTGGTCTGATCAATGATAAAACTGACATCATATCCATAGAAATAGAACTCATTGCCTCCATTATCAACGATCAACTGGTTAATAGCTTTACGTTTTTCTTTCATGGCTTCAGAAGGCTCCTGCCCAGCTTCACCATCAGGAGATAAAACCTCCCCGTCAATCCAGCCTACCATTGCCTGTACTTCTTTAATAGCCGGCAGATACCATCCGGGATTTCCATTCTCGTCATTCAAATCACTGACATAAGCAGCTACAGGATAATGAGTTTTCCAATCGGGGATCTGTTTGTAAGCTTTCATATTCTCCTGTCCGTCTGTCTCACTACGGGCAATTACTCCCACATTATTAGGATCCTCCGGATGGATTTCATCATAAGGTAATCCTGTACGATACCACAGATTCAGATCCCTGTGAGCTTTCAAAGCTACCACTTTACCATGGGCACCTCCGTCGCTGATTTCATATACCAGACCTAAGGGTTCACCATTGACTACATACAAATCACCTACTTTATAATATTTACTTTGTATAATAGTCAATTTCACTTTCACATCCGTCTGAGGAATCTCAACGATTAATTCGACAGAACGGGAACCGGCTTCTGCAGGTGTAGCACTGATCTTTATCTGATTATTAATATCATCCTGTATCACAGTACACCATTTATCTTCGCTTTCAGGCAGGGTCATTCCCCATAGTTTTGCATTCGTAGAGACTTTTACAATCACTTCATCTCCAGCCTCATTCAAGGTAACCCGGTCTGTCGAAAGTACCAGTGACGGTTTGGTTCCGAGCTGAGTTACAACCACCTCACATGAAGCCGTATTAGAAGCCGCACCGGTACTCAGGGTGATGGTAGCCGTACGATCTGTTTCCAGCTCGGAAACAGTCGCATTCACCTTCAGCACATCTCCCTCTGTACTGATAGAACACCACTCCTGCGCCTCTTCATTGACTTCTGCTTTCCAGTTTTCCCAGGAAGAGTTTACCTTCACCGTTATCTCACCGCCTTCTGTTTTAAAATTGACTTTTTCCTGGTCGGTAGAAATTTTCGCCAAAACACTTCCTTCCTGGATAACTGTCAATCTTCCGTTCACAAAAGGAGTAGCACCATAAGGTGTGCTAAGTAAAATTCCAATAGAACGTTCATTCAAAGTCGGATTAGCCTCCACTGATAACAGGTATTTATCTGTTTCCCCTTCTTTCGGTTCCATTTTTACCCATCCCCCGGCATTTACATTATATTTCTCGACTGTCGATAAAACTTCTATATCAACAGTACCTCCGGCAGCATCTATACGGACAGTATCCGGATTCGCCACGATCATCGGCTCATTTCCCATTTGTTCGATAGCCAAAGTATCGGTGAAACGGTTACCTCCGACACCACCGGATACTTCCAACGTTGCACGACGGGCTGTCAACAATTCATTAAATTCGGAAGTCAGTAATAATTTTGAATTTTCTGCATCGAGTTGTACGGTAATCCAATCGACCAAGGTATCGCCACGCCACTTGTACTCGATTTCCGGACTGAAAGTCATATACATCACTTCCCTGGTTTCTTCTTTCGGAGAAAAAACGACTTTTTCCGGAGAAAACATAATAGACATTTTATCTCCGGCCTTTTGGACCACATCCAGGTACAAAGTTTTCATATTTTCCCCTTCCCCTGAAAAAATTTTCACCCGGGAAGAGCGCACTAATGTATCCAGATTCTGTAAAGGACTGATCACCAATTCTTTTTCAGAGACTTTCAATTTACACCATACACTGTCTTCCAATGGAGACATTTCCGCACCCCAGGGATAATTGGATTTCATTGCCAGTTTTTGTTCTCCACCCATTGCCGGAAACTCAAAAGTTGTTTGATTTCCGCCAATTGTCAACTCAACAGGCATATCGAGCCCATCATCATCTTTACAGGCAACGATACCCCATACGATGAACACGAATAAAACACTAAAAAATAAATATTTTGTCTTCATAAATTTATATTTAATGGTTAACCATTTTTAAATAGCAACGGATAACATGACAGTAACTCCTGTATGTTCCGGAAAATAGCGGCATACTCCCCCGGCACATTGTATTCCCTCCCGATTCCGGCCATAATCGACAGATGCCCGCAAGCTACGCCAGCTGTAACTCCCTCCGACACGATAATAATGAAGGCTGTCACCATAACTTTCATAATTACACATATCGCTTACATATACCATCCATGCCGGAGCTAATCCCAGCTCTAACAATCCCATGGCCCAACGCTGATTATCTTTTGAGTCGCTCCACACATGCTGCAACTCCATCCGTAAAGAAGTTTTCGGGGTAATTTTGTAAAGCAGATCGGCAACCAACACCTCTGAGTCCATCCTCATATTCCCAAAACCATATTTACTGAATTCCAGTTTCCTCTGGTGGAAAAACAACAATGTACTTTTGAAACTCTTCGACCATTTTCTCTCCAATTCCAAGCCGATCTCTCCATAAAGTAATTTTCCTTTCTGCCTGAAAAGATATGTACTCTCATCGTCCTTTTTCACAGTAAGGCTCCGATACATAGATCCGTTCACTGCAAAAGACAGGGGATTTCCTGTTTTCCCCCCCATAGGCAACTCCCCAAACAAACTGAATTGTCCTCCTGTCTCTCCTGCCATTTTTATCTCATGCGGAAATAAAGTCAACAATGCATATTTATGTTGCATAGTCAATGCCGGCACATAATTCAAACTGACACTTTCATTACTTAAACAATCGTCTACCCGCAAATCTCCGTTTTCAAAAGCACGAAACGTTGCGGAAAAACCTATTCCCGGAGCATCGATCCCTGCATACAACAGTACATTACGACCTTTTCCATAGCGGATGTTATATGCGTCGTCCCAATACAAAGAGCGACTTTTTGCAACATATTCCCCTCCCAGGGAAAATATTCCTTTGGACAAATCCAGCCTGCCGGCATAATTCCGTACTACCCGGTCGGCCTTCACATCATGTTCATCACTTCTGTCATCACGCAATACCCAGGAACCACCCACCGAAAGCAGCATTCCGTTTTCCGGGAACAACAAACTTCCCAAATCTATTTCTCCATCTGTACCATAGATCCGTACCGGAGCATATTCCTGAAATTTCTGCGGTACTCCGGCCACAACTTTCAAGGTCACCCCATCCCACGGACGCCACCTGATATTCCCCCCCATCAAGGCATTATTAATCCCCAAGGCCCTTTCCTCATAAGTACGGAAAATCAAACCACTTCCAAACTGTTCATATACCGTCCCTGCACGTAATTCCAAAGACTCACCGGCCCATTCAGCAAATCCTCTCATCAACTTACATCCCTCCCATTCCGGAGAAAAACCGATCATCGGAGGTTCATAGATATCATATTCCAAACCAAAACGGAAAGCTTTAAATGAATATCCTAAAGTCAGATAAGTATTGGTAGCCACTTTATCTTCCACCTTCTTCACCCCCAACTTATCATCCTTCATGTAGAATCCCCAGTTCGTCTCCAGACTTCCGCTAAAATGTCCCTTGGAGCGCTGTATTTCCTGGGCTTGTACAAACCCGGAAAATACAGCAAATACAACCAATAAAACAGGAATTTTACACTTATACATTCCTACCTATATTCAAAGATTTAATAACCGACATTCGTCCCAACAACTACCTGCTGAACATTCTCAACCAACCCCTGTTCGTTCGTTACAAAAACCACAAGCGTACTCTTTACCGGATCTGCTTTTCCCATATTGAGCTGGAATTTAATTTCTTTCGGAGCACCCGGTTCAAAAGCCACCGCTTCCTCTCCTTCAAATGAAGGCATATAATCACGCATAGTATGGAACCACTCTATCATCCCCAAAGAAACATGATTCAAATACATACCATCTTCAACCAAAGCAGCGATCACTTTACCGTTGAAAGATTTTTTACTACCGATCACGGCAGTCAATTCAACTTGTTTTTTATCTTCCGACAAAGAATTTTTAATGGCGATAGCAACCTCAGCCTTGGATTTAATAGCTGACAGTAACCCATCACGCCCCATGGCATCGACTGAAAATTTATCTTTATTACGATCTAAATATACCGAAGGAGTACCCGTAGAACCGAAATATGCAATAAAAGCTTTCTCCATCTCCCGGCTACGTTCATCGTATTTCTGCCACATTTCAGGAGATTGTCCCTGATAATGCGTCTCGATCAAAACGATTCTGGGATCTTTCCGGGCCAATGCATCTCCTTCAGTCAGTAATTTGATCGTATTGGTACAGTATCCGCAATTCGTTCCTGTCAGACTTTCTACCAACATACGCGCAGTAAATTCACCTTCTTTAAATGCTCCCAAATTCAATGCCTCTTCAGCTTCTTTACCCTGCCACATTGCAGTAATTCGATGCATCCCGGCCTCTGTCGTTCCGAAATAGGGGCTATCTAACTTTTTCCCGTCGATATAAAACTCTCCTTCAGAAATACGGCTTCCCTGTTCATCAACTAAATAAAGACAGGCAAAATCTCCCCCGTCTGCCACAATACTCTTTTTATCAGAAGCCACCTTTAACTTTACATTCTCATTCATAGCAATCACATCCAAGGTATTAGATACTATTCCCTTGTAAGTTGCTACAACTTTATAGGTACCCGGAGTGGCAGAAGACAAAGTGTTATCGACTAATTCCTGGTCATTGGCTTTATACACACACTGTGTACTTACATCTTTCCCGGTATTGTCCTTCACGGTAAAAACTACAGCATCCACCCCATCTGCAGAAAAATAAGAACGGTCTGAAGTCAGGGTAAGACCGCTTAAAATGCCGTCACCAGTATCGTCTCCATCATCCGAATCAGAACAAGAAAACGCTATCACACAGATAACAGACAAAAACAATAAAAACGATTTTCTCATAATTTTATAAGTTTAAAAGTTATTTTTCAAATAAAGAACGTACACCCCACCCGACAGGGTGACTGAAAAAAAACACATTTCAGGAAAAATATTTTTCCGGAGGCAAAGGGTAAGCTCCATTTCATTCGTTTCCCGGAAATATCCCTATGATTTTATTTAGAAAATCAAAAGAGTTGTCACCCGAATAACAGGGGTACACGTTTTTTTTAAAGAAATAACTTATTCATCCTAATAAAAAGAAAAAATGAAAACAAAAATTTTAATTTTACTCACTTCACTGATCTGTGACCTACAACTTTCCGGACAGACGATTCCGGAAAATGTAACCTTAAAACAATTGGACGGAAAAGAAATTACTTTTAAAGAAGCTGTACAACAAGGACCGGTAATCGTATCGTTTTGGGCAACCTGGTGTAAGCCTTGCCAAAGCGAACTGGAAGCATTAAAAGATTTGGAAGACTCCTGGAAAAATAAAGTCCGGATTATAGCAGTATCAATTGATGATGCCAGAGCAATGGCTAAAGTCAAATCCCTTGTAAAAGGGAAAAAATGGCCTTTCGAAGTACTGCTCGACCCGAACAAAGAGCTATATAAAGCATTCAATATTTCAGCAATTCCCCATGTTTTAGTTATAAACGATAAGAAAGTGGTATGGACCCATTCCGGATACATGCCAGGTAATGAAGTATTAGTTGTAGACAAAGCATTAGAAACAATCGGAAAAAAATGATATAGTAGAGAACATAAAATATTTTAATGGCTGAAAAAATATATAGGATTACTAATTAATTATAGGGGGAAATAAGTAATTTCATATATTTGTCATTATTTTTGTGTGTTATTTATTATACTATGCTGAAAAAAGCCCCAGACAACCAGGCTAAAACTGATTCACAGGAGTTCTCATATGACCAGCCAGATGTATTCGACCGGTTATTCGACCGCCATTACACTTCACTTTGGTCATTCGCATTTCACTATGTTAAAGACAAAGACATAGCGGAAGATTTGGTACAAGAGGCTTTTATCCAGTTGTGGGATCATTTAAAAGGATTTGACAGCTTTGCAGCTATCCGTGTATATCTTTTCCGGAATGTCCGGAATGCAGCACTTGATTATCTCCGGCATGACAAAGTACGGAACAGGAATAGTACAGAACTCAATGTATGGCTACAAAATGAATTGAGGGAGCCATTGGAGCGTAAAATCATAGAAGAGGAGGTATTCGGATCTATGTACGATGCAATTTATAAATTACCGGAACAGACACGAAAAATTGTACTACTGACGCTGAAAGGAGTATCTAATCCCCAAATCGCCGAACAATTGAAAATTTCGGTTAATACACTGAAAACCTTAAAAAAAAGAGCTTATCAATACCTCCGTAATGAACTTGGACCATACAGGTTTACTCTTCTGAATTGGATATTTTTGTTGCGGAAATTAATAAAAAGAAATAATAATTAAAAATAAAAATCCAGGTTTATTTTTTCTTTCTATTCCGGTCCTTGTTCGTGTTCGGGGACCGGAATAATTCTACGTTTTAGCCGGAGATTATTTTTTGCGGCGCAATTCAAAATTTTTCCCCAAATATACTCTTCGTACCTCCGGGTCGGCAGCCAGATGCTCTGCTGTTCCGGCTTGCAGGATACGGCCGTCGTAAAGCAGATAGGCCCGGTCGGTGATCGAAAGTGTTTCCTGTACATTGTGGTCGGTAATCAAAATACCGATGTTCTTATCCTTCAATTTCTGTACGATATTTTGAATATCTTCGACTGCGATAGGGTCTACACCGGCAAAAGGCTCGTCCAACAGAATAAATTTAGGCCGGATCGAAAGTGCCCGGGCAATTTCCGTACGGCGTCGTTCTCCTCCCGACAACTGGATTCCCAGGCTTTTACGGATATGCTGCAACCCGAATTCGTCGAGCATTTCTTCGAGCCGGTCTTTCTGCTCTTCTTTGGTCATTTTGGTCATTTCCAATACAGCGCGGATATTGTCTTCGACACTCAGCCGCCGGAACACCGAAGCCTCCTGTGCCAAATAACCTACCCCCAACTGTGCACGCTTATAAACCGGTTCTTTGGTTATTTCCTGATCATCCAGAAAGATCCGACCACCATTCGGAGTGATCAGTCCGACAATCATATAAAAAGAAGTCGTTTTCCCAGCACCATTAGGCCCCAACAAACCCACAATCTCTCCTTGCTCCACTTGCACCGATACATCTTTGACAACGGTACGACTTTTATATTTCTTTATCAAATGTTCTGCTTTTAGTATCATCACGTGCTGTTTTAGAATACAAAGATAAGAAAAAGACAGAGAGGAAGAAAAAAAAATACAAGGACTACAGGAAAATGATTTAAAAATTCAAATGAACAGAAAAATTAATAGCAAAATTCTGAACATGTTGTCCTGGCCGGTCTTCGCGGTGGGTCAGTCTCCATATCGCATCGATCCGGAACAGCCGGAAAATATTTTCTATGCCGACCCCTGTTTCAAAATAAGGCTTGGACACCGAGGACATTCCCTCGGGGAATAACAGTACGGCCCGGGTATCGGGCAGGCTTCCGTTATTCTTATCGGAAAGTGTGCCGATCAATCCTTTGAAAATAAACACTTCCCGCCATTTCAATTTTTTCATCAAAGGGATCTTCCCCAAAAAGAAACCTTTAAAGTGATGTTCGTAGAAAAATGCCAGCCAGGTATCCGAAGCAAACTCATAGTAATTCATACATGAGAAAGCGTAAGGATCATAAAAATAGGTAGCGTTTCCTTCGTGAAGTTTCAGTAAAGGATAAGGCACTTTCCCGAAAATTTTTCCTCCGGTCAGTACCACATGAGACTTACCGATCGGCGAAATCGGAAAATCATAATTGATAGAAGCTACAGCCCGGTAAAATTCATAGTCATTTTTAAACAGCCCCTTCACCCCCATGGCCAGATCGACGCCGATAATCGGATAATCGGATCCTAAACTGTATTTATCGAATGCTTTACGAACGACTATTTCATCTTTAGACAAACGGGTATTCAAGCGTACTATCGTCGACTGTACAGAGGGCATCAATTCTCCGTCAGGTTTCACAAAAGGCACATAAGGATTAGAAAACAGGTCCCTGACCTGTACCCCAAAAGTATTGGAAACCCCTTGCCGCCATTCTTTCTCAAAGTTCACATCCAACTGGTTGACCATACTCAACCGATCGTTATCCCCTCTCGAAAAGATTGAACTCAGGATATTTCCTTCGGTAAACGCATTGATTCCCGCTCCCAATTGCACGACATCGTGTTTGAAAGCAGCCGATAACTTCGAAGTCGGTAAATCGTTGAAGGAATAATCGAATCCACCGGCTCCTTTCCAGCGACGATCCTTCGTTCCATAGGCTCCGTAACCGAAAAGACGGATTTTCTTGCTGAAATCGGTTGTAGTCCGGGCGCCCAACTGAAAACGGCATCCTTCCTGTTTGTTGAAGCTAAGCAACTTATAATAAGGTCCCCACTCTACATATTCGGTATCGTAATACCCACCCAGGACCATAGAGACAATCGTGTATATATTTTGATACAGGGGTACGTTTTTAATCGAATCGACCATTCCATAGATCTGTTTTTCCTTACCACTCAATGCATAGGGCCGGATCGTATCCCAAAAACGATCGTCATTTTTCAGGACATTATTATCGATAATCACATTATTATCCATTTTGAGCACCCTGTCGGGAATGACCGGATTCAGCTGTATATGCGAGTAATCTACTTGCCGGTGCCCCAAAAAGGACACCATCTTCGAAGAATCGGACATGACGATGGAAAAATCGGCAAAGATTTTATCCTGCTTCGGAAACCAGACCGAATCGTCCAGGAACTGATTTTCATTATCCAACACCAGGTGTCTGATCCAGTTCACATTCAACCCCTTCATCATTTTGACGTGAGCCGATTGCAATGCCCAGGTCATCGAATCGATATTTACTTCCCCATCCAATACAGGTGTAGAGAAAGATTTGGGATGAAATCTGATTTTATAGGTCTTCCGGCCATCGATCTGCAAACTATCGACCAGGAAATATTTATAAAATAAAAGCCCGTGATCCGAAAGCGGACTGGCGAAACGTACTTCGAAAATATCGATATAGTTGTCGTAAAAATTGACGTTGGCATGTAAATGGCCGGTAAACTGCGCCAGGGTATAGTCTTCTTCAATACCGGAAATCCGGCTGACATTCACAATCTCCCGGGATAAGGACGGTGACTTCCGGTAATAATAATCGGCAGAAGCTTCGGAAATCATCACAGGCAGATAAGCCTTTCCCGTAATGACCGAAGTATCCATGTGCTCGAAGATAAATCCGAAATTCTTTTGTAACTTCTTATTTTTAAACCCTGGCTTGATATTCGTCAGGTCGAGCTCCATCTTGGTATAAGTCTTACAATAATATTGTTCGAACCGGGCAGGATTATTTCTGTATTTGTTTTTACTGACATTCCGGAGGATCACATGTGCCGGATTTTCTCCGGGAGTAACTTTTACCTCGTCCAGATCGAAAGTCTGAGGTTCCAGCTGAAAATCGACAGCATTGTACGCCCCCTTGTTTATCTTTACTGTTTTCGGGAGATAACCGACAAAAGACGCCTGGAGCTCAGTCACTTCTTCGCGGGTTTCGAGGTAATATTCTCCATCGAAGTCGGTGGTCATTCCAATAGTCGTCCCGGTAAAAAAAACATTGACCAGAGGTAAAACTTCTCCCGTCTTGGCATCCGTCACTTTCCCCTTCACCCGGGTACTCTGAGCCCACATGCATTGTCCAAGTAACAGTAATACAACTAATAATACGATTCTTTTATTCATGATCATTATACTACCCCTTCTCTCAATATATCGTGGATATGAACCATTCCCTTGTATTTTTTATCTTCGTCCACGACCACCAATTGAGTGATACTATTCTGTTCCATTTTCTGGAAAGCGTTGTAAGCGAGTTCTTCTTCCTGAATAGTTTTCGGAGAAACCGACATAATATCCCGGGCTTTCAAGCCATCCACATCTTCATATTTCTCGAGCATACGTCTCAAATCCCCGTCGGTAATAATGCCTAACAATCCTCCTTCGGCATCGGTCACCGCCACTGCGCCCAATCTTCCGCCCGACATCTCCAATATCACTTTACGGATTCCGTCTTCCAAAGATACATAAGGCCGGTTATCCTGATCGAATACATCGGATACCCGGGTATATAAACGTTTCCCCAAGGATCCTCCGGGATGATATTTAGCAAAATCACGGCTTGAAAAACTCCTGCATTGGATCAGACAAATAGCAAGGGCATCTCCCATCACAAGTTGTGCTGTCGTCGAGTTGGTCGGCGCCAGATTATTCGGGCAAGCTTCACGGTCGACCTGTGCTTTCAATACATAAGCCGCATTCTTTGCCAGGAAAGAATCGGTATTCGATACCATAGCCACGATCTGTTCGTTACCGACATTCCGGATCAACGGGACCAGCACCTTGATTTCGGGGGTGTTCCCGCTTTTGGAAATACAAATGACGACATCGTCGTGGCAAATCATCCCCAGATCACCGTGGATAGCGTCGGCCGCATGCATAAAAACAGCAGGAGTACCGGTCGAATTGAGAGTAGCCACTATTTTTTGGGCAATAATGGCACTTTTACCTATACCTGTAACGATCACCCGTCCTTTCGTATTATAGATCAACCGGACCACTTTTTCGAAATCGTCGTCGATAAATCGAGCCAGATTCTGTATAGCTAAAGCTTCATCAGCAATTACTTTTTTTGCAACCTCCTTAATATCAACCATCTTAGATTATTCTTTAAAATATTTCTTAAACAATAGACAATATTTATGCCAAAAAAATCAGAAAAAATTATGGTAACCCGATTTTTTTCCTATAACTTTACTAAACGACAAAAATACCAATTTTTGTCATTCATTTGCTTAGGTGATCATAACATTTATTGTGCCATTTTGTTTGTCCAAACAAATTAAGTTATAAATTTGCATTTCCTTGAGAAAAAGGGTGTGCAAAATATATGAATAATACAATGGGATTGCAGATTAATTTACACGCAAAATTAAAAGAGTATTTTGGCTTCGATCATTTCAAAGGAAATCAGGAAGCCATCATTAAGAACGTGCTGGCAGGAAATAACACTTTTGTATTGATGCCTACAGGAGGTGGTAAATCGTTGTGTTATCAATTACCGGCATTGCTTCTCGAGGGCACCGCGATTATTATTTCTCCGCTGATTGCTCTGATGAAAAATCAGGTGGATGCCATGCGTTCATTTTCAGCCGCTGAAGGAGTTGCGCATTTTCTCAACTCTTCGTTGACCAAAAATGAGATTTTAAATGTGAAAGAAGACATTTTGAGCGGTAAAACGAAAATGCTCTATGTTGCTCCCGAATCCTTGACCAAGGAAAGTAATGTTGAATTTCTAAAGAAGATCAAGATTTCTTTCTTTGCTGTGGATGAGGCACATTGTATCTCGGAATGGGGCCACGATTTCCGGACAGAATACCGGAAAATCCGTCCGATCGTCGAAGAAATCGGTAAAGCGCCGATCATTGCATTGACTGCGACAGCGACACCCAAAGTGCAGAACGACATCCAGAAGAACCTGGATATGATGGATGCCCAGGTTTTTAAATCTTCTTTCAACCGACCGAACCTATACTACGAAGTACGTCCTAAACAAGGAGATGTCACGAAAGACATTATTAAGTTTATTAAAAACCATGAAGGGAAATCCGGTATCATCTACTGTCTGAGCCGGAAGAAAGTGGAAGAACTGGCGGAAGTGCTTAGTATCAACGGTATCAAAGCAGCTCCTTATCATGCGGGAATGGATGCCAGTACCCGAAGTACCAACCAGGACCGCTTCCTGATGGAAGAGGTGGACGTTATTGTAGCGACCATCGCTTTCGGTATGGGGATCGACAAACCAGACGTACGCTTTGTCATCCATTACGACATTCCTAAAAGTCTCGAAGGGTATTATCAGGAGACAGGACGGGCAGGACGGGATGGTGGCGAAGGAATCTGTCTGACTTATTATAGTTTTAAAGACATCCAAAAGCTCGAAAAGTTTATGCAGGGGAAACCCATTGCCGAACAGGAAATCGGTAAACAATTGCTGATGGAAACAGTCGCTTATGCCGAGACTTCTTTATGCCGGCGTAAAGTACTGCTCCATTATTTCGGAGAAACCTATGAAGAAGACAACTGCGGCTGTTGTGACAACTGCCTCTATCCGAAGAAAGAGTTCGAAGGCGAAGATTATATGGTCGATGCCCTGCAACTGGTCAGCGATGTTAAAGAAAAATTCAAAATCGAACATTTGGTTAATATCCTCATCGGTGAAGCCGATTCTGCCATCAAATCGTATAAGCATGATAAACTGGAATTATTCGGTGCCGGTTCGGAAAAAAGCCGGCAATTCTGGACGATGGTATACCGGAGGGCTTTAGTCAGTTCATTTATCGAAAAAGATATAGAACAATACGGAGTAATCAAACTAACGGATGAAGGCCAAAAATTTTTGGATAACCCTAAAAGTTTTATGCTGATGGAAGATCACAATTTCGACGAGAACGAAGAAGAAGAAAAGATACAGGAGAAAGGTGGTGTATCTGCGTTGGACAGCACTTTATTCGCTATCCTGAAAGATTTACGGAAGAAAATAGCCAAGACCAATAACTTGCCTCCTTACGTCATTTTCCAGGACCCGTCACTGGAAGATATGTGTACCAATTATCCGATCACACTCGAAGAATTGGCCAACATCCAGGGCGTAGGTGCCGGGAAAGCACAGAAATACGGCAAAGAATTCGTCGAAGTCATCAAACAATACGTTGAAGACAACGAGATCGAACGGGCACAGGATATGGTCGTGAAAACAGTAGCCAATAAATCCAAATTCAAAGTATACATCATCCAGAATATCGACCGCCAGATCGATCTGGAAGATATCGCTTCGGCTTTGGGGCTCAACTTCGACGAACTGATCAAGGAGATGGAAGCGATCGTCTTTTCCGGAACGAAATTAAACATCGATTATTATATCAATAAGATCCTCGACGAAGAGCAACAGCAGGAAATCATGGATTATTTTATGGAGGCGAGTTCCGACAATATTTCCGAAGCTTTCGACGAATTCGAAGGGGATTATGCAGAAGAAGATCTTCGGCTGATGCGGCTGAAGTTACATTCCAAACACGGAAACTGACAATGGAAAAAGTTGCGGGAAATATTGGGGGTAAGTCGAAATGATCGATACCCCCTCTTTTTTCGTCAACTATAAGGGGTATGTCACTGTGTCACAACCACTCTCCAACTGCCGTCCTTTTCACCTCGCTCAACGTATTTCTTCTGATCATTATATATTTCAATGGCTTTGAATATCGATCTGTTCAAATATTATTCGGAAGCCTTAGAAAAAAACAATGAGATGATCCGGCTTCATAAAGCCAAAGATGAGCAGAAAATAGTAAGAAAAAGAAAAATTTTTTTAGAAGGAAGTCAGCGAAGATGAGTATCAGGCTTTTATGAAGCAAACGAAATAATCCGTCTTATTTACCTCATACTCATCTTCCTCTAGTTTTTCAATTCATTTTATCTACAGAACGGACAAATTCGATATCCTCCCGGAACAATTTCCGGTAAGTGATATGGGTGCGCCAGGCTTTCGCTCCGATGTAATCCATCAGATGTATCATTGGAGGATTAAAATCGCCCACCCAATTCAATTCCAGATATTTATATTCCCTGTTCGCTTCGATAATGCGCTCAGTAAAGCGTTTGATCATGGCCGCTTCCACTCCTTTCCCCTGAAACTCGGGTACCACTCCGAACAACTGTCCCAAAGCCACATCGATTTTCCGGAAATGACGGTAATACATCAGTTTCAAACCACCCCACAAATTCATTTTTCCATTTAAATGTCTCACTACCTGATTGATTTCCGGGAACATCAGGAAAAAACCGATCGGTTGCTCTTTATAAAAAGCAAAATAAATCAAATCCTTATCGATAATCGGTTGTAAACTTTTATAAATCGCTTCTACCTGCTCCCGGGTAATCCCGTCTACTCCGTGTACTTCCAGATTCCAGGCTTTATTATAGACCTCCAATAAGGCTTCTATGGCTTTCTGCTTCCCGATATCCCCATAGGTCTGGACCGTATAATCGGGATTTTTCAATATCCGGTCGGCTTTCCAAACGACAATTTTAGAAAGGCTGTCCATAACAAGACGGGTGCGGAATGTAAACTGTTTGAAAAAATCCCGGAAACCGTAGTTTTCAAAAAAAGAAACATAATAAGGCTGGGTATAAGGCATCGCATAAACAGGCGACTGATCGAATCCATCGACCAACAACCCCCACCACTCAATCCGTTCCCCGAAATTTACCGGCCCTTCCATGGCCTCCATACCTTTTCCTTCGAGCCACTCCCTGCATTTATCGAACAAACAAAAAGCGGCCTGCCGGTCGTCGATACATTCAAAAAATCCCATTTGCCCGACACTATATTTGTCCAGATGACAGGTTTTCCGATTGATAAAAGCAGCTACTCTCCCTACACATTGCCCTGCCTCGTCCTTCAAAATCCAGCGGATACATTCGCCATTTTGGAAACAAGGATTTTTCGCAGGATCGAATACATTCCGGATATCATTATCCAAAGGACGTATCCACCAGGGATTTCCTTTATATAGTCTTACCGGTAATTCCAGAAAGTCCGTTTCATGTTGTCGGGTAGTTACTTCAATTAAAGTATACATAACAAAAAAATTAAATTTTTTGACTTAAGGCCATTGCTTGAGCCGGAAAGATAAAATCGGCCAATCGCTTGAGCCAAACGACAATAAAAGCCAATAATATTCGCGGGACGATCAGCCATACGACAGGTAACCCCAATACGGCAAACAACAAAGGATCTTCCAACTGCGAATGCGATATCGCCAGATGATAATTCAACAAATCCGCTTCGGTCCCGGTTAGTTTACCTTGCCGGGCATAATCCATCAATACAGCGGAACCGTAAGCCAACCCCAGCGTATTGCCCACCACCCATAAAAAAGCCACCTGTCGGGGTAAACCCAACAATTGCATACCCGGACCTAAAAGCGAAGAGATCCATTTCAATACCCCGAATTCTTCCAACAGACGTTGCAGGATCATCAATCCGGTAATCAGGGCCACGACTTTCAGGGACAACCACAGACTGGTTTGCAGCCAATTGAACAAAGTATCGCGGAATCCCAAGTCGACAGAAGGCTGCGCTATCATCCGCCCTGCAAACTCCGGCAAGATCAGATTTAAAACGGCAGCAGCGATAAAACTACAGGTAAAACGGAGTAAGACCATCTTCCAACCCGCAGAACCGGTTTTCTTCTGTACCAAAGTTTCCACCGGATAATTATGGGAAATCAGGCACATCATAGCCAACAAAATCCCTTCTCTCACCGTGAAATCCATATTCGACAGCAAAGCGATCACCGTATAGATATTGGTAAAAATACCGGTCACAAAGACCAAAGCCGCATCACCGGGCAAACCGATCCTGGTGAACAAAGGAGCTACCACAGCAGAAACAGCCGGCAACACCTGAAAGTAGGTAAGCAACATCACCACGAAAGAAACCGGAAGCATAATCTTCAAAAACCAGCAAGAGGTTTTCAATGCCACCGGCCAGACTTTCCTGATACAACCGATTATCCTTTCTTTCATCATATCCTATTTTCTCTTTTTTCCTCTTCCCCCTTCTCTCTCTCAGCCTATAGCTTTTAGCATTTAGCATTTAGCTTTTAGCTTTTAGCATTTAGCTTTTAGCATTTAGCTTTTAGCATTTAGCATTTAGCTTTTAGCTTTTAGCTTTTAGCATTTAGCTTTTAGCTTTTAGCTTTTAGCATTTAGCTTTTAGCTTTTAGCATTTAGCTTTTAGCATTTAGCTTTTAGCATTTTACTTTTTACCTCAACTGCTCGGTCAGCAACCGGATCTCCAATGCCGGGCTAATCCGTTCGTACAGAATATTATAAACGGCATTCGTTATCGGCATATGCACATTATACTGGTCGTTGATTTCTTTAATTCCTTTCACGCCGAAATATCCTTCGGCAATCATCAGCATTTCCATTTGTGCCGATTTCACCGAATATCCTTTACCGATCATCGTCCCGAAAGTCCGGTTCCGGCTAAACTGTGAATAAGCGGTTACCAGCAAATCCCCCAGATAGGCCGAGCTCTTGATATCCCTTTCTATCGGATGAACGGCAGCCACAAAACGCTCCATCTCCTGAATGGCATTGGATACCAAAACGGCCTGAAAATTATCTCCATATCGCAATCCATGACATATTCCCGCTGCAATAGCGATAATATTCTTCATAACAGCCGCATACTCCGTACCATAGATATCGTCCGAAATCGTCGTCTTCACATAATGGCAGTTGAACAATTGTGACACCAACCGGGCCACCCGGGTATCGTCACAGGCAAAGGTCAGGTAAGACAGGCGTTCCAAAGCAATCTCTTCTGCATGACAAGGCCCTGAAATCACCACGATCTGCTCCAAAGGTACTTCATACTGCTGGTGGAAGAACTCACCGATAATCAGATTATCATCCGGGATCATTCCTTTAATCGCCGACACCACAATCTTGTCTTTCAACGGACGGGTGGCTTTTGCCACCACATTTTTAAGAAAAGCACTCGGTATAGCAAAAATGATGATATCCGAACGGGCAATCAGTTTGTCCAGATTATCCGTAAAAGAAATCCGCGACAGATCGAAATCGACCGAACAAAGATAGCGAGGGTTATGGTTCAACTCTTTAAAAGCGTTGATGGTCTCGATATTACGCATAAACCAATTGATATGCTCATTCGTTTCCAGCAGAATCTTAGCAATAGCCGTAGCCCAGCTTCCGCCGCCGACGATCGCAATCCGTGGATTTTCAGGAATTTCCATGCCGATAAAATTTAGTTTAAGCCAACCATTTTTTCACTTCTTCGGGAGTCAACCCTGACAATCCCAACTTTTCTTTTTTGTTGATTCCGCAAAGCTCCTGATGCAATTTATTCGTATTCCCGACTGCTTTCAAAGCTTCCACCGTCTGATATCCGGCTTTCTTCACCACTGCGATCCATTCTTTCGGAATCCCCAGCGCCTCGTATTTCTCATCGCCGTCTACGGTAACTTTCTTTTCGGGCTTCATCTGGGGAAAGAACAACACATCCTGAATCGACGCGCTATTGGTCAGGAACATACAAAGCCGGTCGATACCGATACCCATACCGGAAGTCGGCGGCATGCCGTATTCCAGTGCGCGTACAAAATCATAGTCGATATACATGGCTTCGTCATCTCCTCTTTCCTGCAATTTCAGCTGATCCTGAAAACGTTCCAGCTGGTCGATCGGGTCGTTCAGCTCGGAATAGGCATTAGCCACTTCCTTACCGTTTACAAACAGCTCGAAACGTTCGGTCAGTTCCGGATTTTCGCGATGTTTCTTCGTCAACGGCGACATCTCTTTGGGATAATCGTAAATAAAAGTGGGCTGGATATAATGTCCTTCACACTTTTCACCGAAGATCTCATCGATCAGTTTACCCTTACCCATGGTCTTATCCACGGGGATCTCCATTTTTACACAAGCCTCGTACAACTCTTCTTCCGACATTTTCTCGATGTCGTACCCGGTATATTCTTTAATGGCATCGGCCATACGTACCCGCCGGAAAGGACGTTTAAAGTCGATTTCATTTTCGCCTATCACCGCTTTCGTAGTCCCGTTGATCGCCAGCGCAGCCGTTTCGATCATCTCTTCCGTGAAGTTCATCATCCACAGATAATCTTTATAAGCCACATAAATTTCCATACAGGTAAATTCCGGATTATGTGTCCGGTCCATTCCCTCATTCCGGAAATTCCGGGAAAATTCGTACACCCCTTCAAAACCGCCGACAATCAGCCGTTTCAGGTATAATTCGTTGGCAATACGCAAATACAAAGGGATATCCAATGCATTATGATGAGTGATAAACGGACGTGCAGACGCTCCTCCGGGAATGGCTTGCAACACAGGGGTTTCCACCTCCAGATACCCTTTGGAATTGAAGAAATTCCGGATAGCGTTGATCATCCTGGTACGTTTCACAAAGACTTCCTTGACCTGAGGATTCACGATCAGGTCGAGATAACGCTGGCGGTAACGCTGTTCGGGATCGGTAAAGGCATCGAACACCTTGCCTTCCTTCTCTTTCACAATCGGCAGCGGCCGCAACGATTTCGACAACATGGTCAATTCTTTGGCGTGTACGGAAATCTCACCTGTCTGTGTGCGGAACACAAATCCCTTCACTCCGACAATGTCACCGATATCCATCAATTTCTTGAAAACCGTATTGTAAGCGGTCGATGCTTCATCTGTAGAAATATCGTCCCGGCTGACATACACCTGGATCCGGCCGGTAGCATCCTGTAATTCGAAAAATGAAGCTTTACCCATAATTCTCCGGCTCATCATCCGTCCGGCAATCACCACATTCCGGGGCTCTGCTGTTTCGTCGAACCGCTCTTTTATTTCTGCCGCATGGGCATTCACTTGAAACTCCGGTGCCGGATAGGCTTCTATCCCCAGTTTAGCCAATTCATTCAATGAATTTCTTCGGATAATCTCTTGTTCACTTAATTCCGTAAAGCTCATCTTTTATATTTTTAATTGTTTTACTTCCAACAAACTATCATTCCAGAATTTTAATTAATTTTGCAAAGTTACTATTTTCCCGAAGTAAAAACAAATCAAAATAAAACAGCCATTGTCGGGTTTTCAACAATGGCTGTTTTTACAATCCTGATCGACTTATTTTTACTGTATTTGCAGAAATGTGCAGCAGTTCGCCTACTTCTTTATAAGATTTTCCTTCAGACAACAAATTTACTACCCGTCGGCATTCCGGAGTCAATTCCTGTATCATTTCCAGTAATTGCCGTTCTACTTCCTGACGGATGATCAATTCTACAGCAGAAGTTTCAGTCTCCTCTCCTCTTTCTTCCAATTTTTCCGCCTTCATTTTCATATACCGCAAATAATTGATGCCGGAATTACGAACGATTGTATATAGATAGGAACGTATCGTCAAAAGCGAACTAAAATTCTGTCTGTTTTCCCACAATTTTACAAAAGCTTCCTGCACCAGGTCGGCTGCAACCCATTCCTCCCGAATCAAACGCAGACAATACACACACAACGAAGAATAAAATTTTTCAAAAACATACCGGAAAACCTTCTCCTCTCCGGCTTGAAATGCAGAAATAAAAGTTTTCTCGTGGTCTAAATCGTATTCTTTCATAAAAAAACGTTCGTTTACCGTTGGGTTTACGGTGCTTTAAGCTATCCGAGCGACAACACCCCGGTAAGGGCACTCGACAAGATCCTGGAAAGCGGACGGCTGAAAGACGTATACGACCGTTGCGCCTATTACGACGAGAAGGTTTGCAAAAGTTCCTTCCTCAAGCAGTTTCTCGTACATCACCAGACCTCCCGTTTCTGCGTGCAGAAGCTTTATACGGTTTTTTCAGCCTGTTGATAAAAATGTTTGAACACTGTCCGGCTCATCGTCATTATTTTTCTTGCCTCTGTGAAAAAGTCCCATGTTTTTAATTTAATTACTTGATTTGTTGTCTTTAATGAGCACCAATCTTGACAATGTCCGGCTTACAGCTTCCATATTTACACTGGAGTCTATATTATTATTGACAATGCCTTGATGCCAAAACCAATATGGTGGATTCTCCGTGTGTTC